>Ga0068871_100003248_pt1 | contig 11150 bp, 8 predicted proteins | sample KBSMisM72_FD_72750 | JGI IMG/M metagenome (GOLD analysis project Ga0068871, IMG submission 72750) | Miscanthus rhizosphere microbial communities from Kellogg Biological Station, Michigan, USA - KBS Miscanthus M7-2 | ecosystem: Host-associated > Plants > Roots > Rhizosphere > Soil ... | reverse complement strand
GCGCCGCCGGCGATGAGCGCGCGTCGCGCCGCCGGATCGACGAGCGTGGTGTTGGTAATGACCGCCGACGCCGCGCGATCGGGATCGCCGCCACCGGCCTTGAGGGCCATGACGAGCGCGGGGTCGGCCGGCGGCAACGCTTCTTTCCACGCAGCGAGCGTGGCGGCGAGCGCGCGTCGCTCGAACGCGGTGTCGACCGGGATCGCAGCGATTTGTTGCTTGATGCGTTCGAGGCCCGCTCCGCGATACTGTGGCAGGCGCGCCGAATCGGGCAACGCTCCCTGTGACGGCAGGCGGACGATTCCGCCGGCGATGTTCAACAGGTTCGATCCACCGCCGAAGCTCTGCCACTGCAGATTCCTGGCGAACGACGTCATCTCTTTCTCGGCGCGCGCGATCTCGTCCCACGCCGTGCCGTACTTGGCGCGCAGCGCCGGGTCGGCCTCGACGCGCCGGCGGAAATCCCGTTCGAAGGCACGCTTTCTCGCCATGATCGCGGAGTCGAGCAGGCCGGCTCGATACCCCGTCACGGCCTTTTTCGAGTTCTCATAACTAAAGATGTTGTTCTGATAAGTGCGAGCCGCTTCTGGCGATACCGCGGCGAGGGCGTGCCAGATCCGGAGCAGGCGATCGTAACCGGCGAGACGCGCCGGATAGTCGACGTCGCGCAGGTATTCCATCTGAGCGACGGTGAGCAGCCGGCCGGTCGAACCCGGGTTTCCGGTGACGAACACCAAATCCTTCTCGGCTGCTCCGCTCGCGCTCCACTTCAGATAGTCGTGCGGGGCCAGCGGCTGGCCGTTTTCGTAGACGCGAAGGAGCGTGAGGTCGAGGTCGTAGCGCGGATAGGTAAAATTGTCCGGATCGCCGCCGTAGAAGGCGATACCCTCTTCGGGCGCCATGACGAGGCGAATATCCGTCCAGCGGTGATACTTGTAGAGCGAGTACATGCCGCCCTGATAGAACGTCACGACCTCGCAGACGTCGGTCGGCTGCTGCGCGCACTCTTTCTGGATGCGGTCGATCTCGGCGGTTCGCTGCTCGACCTGTTTGGCGGGCGCCGTCGCGGTGACCGCTTTGCGAACGCGGTCGGTGACGTTGGTGATCGACTGCAGCTGATCGGCGAACATGTTGGCGCACTTCTTTTCCTCGGTCATGCTTCCAGCCGCGAAGCCGGTTTCGACGTAGTTGCTGTCGCGCGGCGATGCGCCGGCGGTGCAGTCGCGGCCGCAGTGATGGTTCGTCATCACCAGACCAGCCGACGATACGAACGACGCGGAGCATCCGGGGATGCGGATCGACGAGAGGCGCACGTGGTCGAGCCAGGCCTGGTCGGGCGTGAAGCTGTAGCGCGCCTTCCAATACGCGAGTGGTGGTGCGTCGAAGGTCCACATGGTGCCGAACTCCTTGACCCAACCCGCAGGCGTATTCGACGACGTGGCCTGCGCGGCGAGCGGCGCCGGCGACATCGCCACGATCGACGCGATCACGACTGGCGCGACGCGCCAGGACAAGCGAGCAGCGAGCATGCTCCTATCCTCGTTCGACTTTCAGGTTCGCCCGGAACTTACAGGGACCAGGCCGGCAGCGCCGATCTCCCTGCAAGCTTTGGTACATTGCAGGCTCTTCGACAAATCCTTTCGGATATGAACGTCGTTTTCGACCTCGGTGGCGTCGTGGTCGCCTGGCGACCCGTGGAGATCGTCGCCCGTGCGTTCGACGATCCCGCCACGCGCGATATCGTCCACCGGCAAATTATCGGGCATCCCGATTGGCTCGAGCTGGATCGTGGAACACTCACGCTCGAAGCGGCGATCGCTCGCGCGGTACGCCGCACGGGCGGGCGGATGACGGAAGCCGAAGTGCGCGCGTTCATCGAGGGCATACCGGCATCACTTGTCGCGGACACAGACGCGGTCGCGTTGCTGCGTCGCGTCCACGCGGCCGGACACCGGATCTTTTGTCTGTCGAACATGCCGACGTTCTCGATGGAACACCTCGAGCGTGAATACGATTTCTGGGATCTCTTCAGCGGAAAGGTGATCTCGTCGCGTGTTGGCCACTGCAAGCCCGAAGCGGCGATCTATCAGCATCTCCTTGCGACGTATCAACTCGATCCGGCGCAAACGATCTTCATCGACGACGTCGAGGCGAACGTCGCAGCCGCGGCTGCATTTGGAATTCAGACGATTCGTTTTGACGACGTTGTTCAGTGCGAGGCTGAGTTGCGTCGCCTCGGCTGTTTGTGAACGAAGCACACTCCTTGCACCCCCGTCTTGGGGGAGGGGGAGTGACGATGCAGGAAGTACACGACGGACAATGCGGGCTCTGCACTCATTTCGGCGAATCGCACAGCAGAGCTGAAAAGTTGATACAGATTCGGGTAAGCCACGAAGCGCCGGAGACGTTGGTCGACGAATGCGGGCACCCGCGCCACGCATCGCTTCATCTCCGTGTGACGCCGATCAGCGGATGTGAAGGGTTCGAGCCGGCTCCGCCGGCTCGGGCCGCCTGACCGAAGCCCCGGGGGTACTCCTCGGTTGCAGCCGCTGTCGTGGAGCGGCATCTTGACCCGCGTCACTTTCAACGCGCGGGCAAGGAATGCTTCGAAGGCAACTCGCTGTCGCGTGGTTTACCCTGGCGCTCGCCGATGTGTCAGCGGCCGCGGCGCAGCGCGCGGCGCCGAATACTCTCACGGCGGCGGAGAAAGCCGCCGGCTGGCGCCTGCTGTTCGACGGCAAGACGTTGACCGGCTGGCACGGGCTCGGCTACAAAACCGGTGACGTAGGTCTGTGGCGCGTCGAGGACGGCGCGCTCGCTCGCATTCCCGTCGGCCGCGCGCCGGTGCAGGGAGACGGCCAGCCGCTCACCGGCGTCGATCTCATCTCAAACGAGTCGTATCGCGATTTCGAGCTCGCGTGGGAGTGGAAGGTTGCTTCGGGCGGCAACAGCGGCTTGAAATACAACGTCTCCGAGTCGCTCTCCACGGAGATGGCGCCGCCTCACGCTGCCAAAGGGTGGGAGTACCAGATGCTCGACGACTCCCTCGCCGAAGACAACAAGCTCCCGTCGCACCGCGCGGGGGCGCTCTACGACATGTTTCCTCCCTCCAACGCGACGGCCGTGAAGCCGGCCGGCCAGTGGAATTCGTCGCGCCTCGTATTCGTGGGGAGCCACGGCGAGCACTGGTTGAACGGAGTGAAGGTCGTCGAGTTCGAGCTCGGTTCGGCGTCGTTCGATTCCGCGTTCGCGAAGAGCAAGTACGCGAAGTATCCACCCTGGTTTCCGGTGCGCCGCAAAGGCCCGATCGTTCTTCAGGACCACGACGCCGGCGTCTGGTTTCGCAGCATCAAGATCAAAGAGGTCTTACATGACCGATGAACGTGAGCTCGACCGCCGCGAATTTCTGAAAACGACGTCGGCGATGGGCGTCGGCGCGATGGCGGCGTCCCACGGCCTGGCGCCCCTGCTGTCGCGCCGCGGCTCGCCGAACGAGAAGGTCGTCGTCGGCGTGATCGGGGTGAACGGCCGCGGCGTCGTTCACGCGCAGAATTTCTCGACACTCGAGAACTCCGAGGTGGCGTACATCTGCGACGTGGATGCGAACGTCGTCGCGAAAGCAGTGAACGCCGCGTCGAAGGGCCAAAAGACGGCGCCGAAAGTCATCGGCGATGTCCGTCGCGTGCTCGACGACAAGTCGGTCGATGCGATCTCGATCGCGGCGCCCGACCATTGGCACGCGCCGATGACCCTCCTCGCGCTCAAGGCGGGCAAGCATGTCTACCTCGAGAAGCCGAGCGGGCACAATCCGCACGAAGACGAGCTGCTGATCGCCGCGTCGTCGAAGTACAAGACGCACGTGCAGCTCGGCACGCAGCGGCGTTCCGGCCCACGATTTTTCGAGGCGATCGACGCGATCCGGGGCGGCGCGATCGGGAAACCGTACCTCGCGCGAACCTGGTACGCGAACACGCGGACCGGCATTGGGAAAGGCAAGAACGTGCCGGTCCCGTCCAACCTCGACTACGCCCTGTGGCAGGGACCCGCGCCGCGAACGCCGTATCGCGACAACGTCATCCACTACAACTGGCACTGGTTCACGCGCTGGGGCACGGGCGAGATCTGCAACAATGGGACGCACGAGCTGGACGTGGCGCGCTGGCTGCTCGGCGTCGACTATCCGACGACTGTGGATTCTGTCGGCACGCGGCGCCACTTCGCCGACGATTGGGAATTCCCCGACACTCAGGACGCGACCTTCGAGTTCGAGGGTGGCAGGACGATCGTGTGGCATGGCCAGAGCTGCAACGGTCTGCCGATGTATGGCCGCCCGCGCGGGACGATGCTCCTCGGCACGTCGGGGAGCATGATCATCGATCAGGACGGCTACGTGATCATGGACTTGAAGGGGAAGACAGTCAAAGACACGGCTCCGACCCAGGCCGGCGATCCGTTGAACACTGTGGGCGACGATTCGCTCACGCTGCTCCACATGAAGAACTTCGTCGACGCGATCCGGACGGGGGCCAAATTGAACGCACCGATCAGCGACGGGGCGAAGACCGGCCTGCTCTGTCACCTCGGCACGATCTCGCAGCAGACGGGACGCAAGCTCAAGATCGATCCGAAGAACGGGCGGATTCTTGAGGACGTCGACGCGATGAAACGTTGGGCGAGGACGTATGAGAAAGGGTGGGAGCCTAGTATAGGCTGACGGCCGCTGTTTATGCCGTTGCTCAAAAAAGCACGAGCCGGCGTGACCTACCGCCGGCTCGTCCCCCCAAATCTGACTGAAGCGAGACTTATCGCGCGATTCTCGGAATCGTGCGACGCTGCGCGCGCATCAGCGCATTGAGCGTCTGACTCAGGTGAGACACGACGCACCTCGATAGATGTTCACGCAGAACAGGAATGCAGTCCGTGTGCCGCCGGACCAACTGCGCGTTCGACAACGAGTTGGCGTCAAGCGCGTCTCGCCGAGTCGCTCAAACAGTCAAAGAACTTGTCGCTTGATTCTTGACGCATGAAAAAAAAAGTCGCACGCGAAAGCGTGCGACTGGGGCCGATCAGGCCTCATGCTCCGGTTATTTTTTCGGTTTGCCGATGTTGGAGATCGTGTCGAACACGTTCGGCGACACTTGCTTGACCACCGCTGCGCTCACCATCTGGCCGATCGACGCGGCGCTGAGGACGGGGATGGCCGCCATGCTGGCGATGCTCGTCGCCCAGCCGACTTCCGTCGGGTGGAGCGCATTGTCCCAGGCCCGGACGTAGAAACCGCTGATCGTCTCGCCCGCGCGTTCCAGATTCTCGACCGCTTCTTCTTTCTTCATCCGCTGATCGCCTCCGTCGCGGCTGTGCATTGAAATATCCCCTAATTGCGACGCTCGGCAATCCGGCGCCCCCCCCCAGTACCAGGCACTACGGTCGGGCCTCGCCCCGCGTTTCGGTACGGATCTCGCCAATTCGGGGCCGATGACGAGCGCGCAAGAACCGATCACGACCCACCGCTGGATCGTCGCCGGGACCGTGCTGACGGGAACGATCATGGCGGTGCTCGACTCGAGCATCGTGAACGTCGCACTTCCCGACATGTCGGGCACGCTTGGCGTGACGATCGAGGAGATCACCTGGGTCGTCACCGCATACATCCTGGCCCAGGTGATCGTCATGCCGATCACCGGCCTCCTGTCGTCGCGCTTTGGACGCAAGCGGTTCTACATGGCGAGCGTCGTGCTGTTCACCGCGGCGTCGATGGCGTGCGGGCTGGCCCGCGGATTGGGCGCGATGATCGTGTTTCGGGTCGCGCAAGGCTTTGGCGGGGGCGTCCTCCTCACCGTATCTCAGGCGATTCTCCGCGAGAGCTTTCCGCCGGAAGAGCAGGGCATCGCGATGGGCCTCTACGGACTCGGCGCCGTTCTCGCGCCGGCGTTCGGCCCCACCCTCGGCGGGTGGATCACCGATCAGTATGCGTGGCCCTGGATCTTCTACATCAACGTCCCCGTCGGAGCGCTCAGCATCATGCTGGTGTCGCGCTACATCGACGATCCTCCGTATCTCGTGCGAACGAAAGGCGAGGTGGATTGGCCCGGACTCGGATTGCTCGTCGTCGGGCTGGGCGCGCTGCAGTTGATGTTGGAGGAGGGCGAGCGAAATGACTGGTTCGAGTCGGCGTTCATCGTGCGACTGGCCCTCATTGCCACGGTCGGCGTCCTGCTTTTCATCTGGCGTGAGCTCCGTGTACGCGCGCCGGCGGTGGATCTGCGGATCCTGCGCAACATCTCGTTCAGCTCGGCCACCGCGCTCGGCGGAGTGCTCGGACTGGCACTGAACGGAAGTCTCTTTCTGCTGCCGGTATTCCTTCAGAACCTACTTGGCTTCAACGCCATGCAATCGGGCGTCACGTTGATGCCGCGCAGTCTTGCGATGGCGGTGCTCATGCCGATCGGCGGCCGATTTTACAATCGACTCGGGCCGCGATTGCTCGTGGGGAGCGGCTTGATCATCGCGGGCCTCGGCTTCTACTCGATGTCGAAGCTCACGGCGACGGTCGGTTATTGGGATCTGTTCTGGCCGCAGTTGTGGCAAGGCGTGGGCTTCAGTCTGATTTTTGTCGCACTCAGCACGGCCGCACTCTCGACCATTCCTCGACCGCGCATGACCGCGGCAACGGGTTTGTACAACGTGGTTCGACAGGTGATGGGCAGTGTCGGCATCGCCATCGCCGCGACGACGCTGAGCGCGAGCTCGACGCGTTACCACTCGATCCTGTTGGAGAACGCCGGCGCGTCGGTGGTCGGCCAGCAGCGGTTGGACGCGCTGACGCGCGGCATGGTATCTCGCGGAGCCGATCCGCTCTCGGCCAAACGCGAAGCGACGCGTCTTCTCGACGCAACGATCAGCCGGCAAGCGGCTGTGCTCGCGTACAATCACGTCTTCGCGCTCGTGTCGTCATTGTTCTTCATTGGATTCCCGCTCGTCTTCCTTCTGCGTCGGGGGTCGCAGCCCGGTGAAGCGGAGCTGCCGGTGGACTGAACCGATGGCGGGTCATCGTGTGACCCACTCCTTGTTGGACGCAGTCCATTTCGCGGACGGAGGTCGAGGCCATGGAAGAAGTGTTCGAGCAGCCGCTCGCGGTTTTGCTCGCTGATCATGACGAAGATTCGCGCTCCGTCTGTCGAGAGACGATGGCGCGGGCCGGCATCGAGGTGGCAACAGCGAGCTCGAGTCGAGCCGCGATCGCCGCCGCGCGCTCTCTCATGCCGCGCGTGATTATCTGGGCGGTCGGGCTGCCAGGATTCGCCGAAACGACCGCTGTCCGACATTTTCGGGGTGATCCGGCGTTTCGTCGAACGACATTGATCGCGCTGAGCTCGCGCCTGGGCGCGACGGACGAAAGCCAACTTCGGGACGCAGGCTTCGATCGCGTGCTCTCGAGACCAGTCGCGCCGGATGTCATTCTCGCATGCGTGCGGGACGCGTTACGCGCGAAACTCAGCTCGTGACTGCGGAAACGGCGCGAACGTCGCTGGCGGCGATGGTCGGCGGCGGCGGCTGACGGCTGGCTAGCAGCTCGCGGCGGTGCGCACGGCTTGCGGCTTTCAGGCTTGCGGTTGTCGGCCGGCGGCGGTGCGCACGGCTATCGGCTGCTCAGCGTCGGCTGTTGTCATCCTGAGCGAAGCGAAGGACCTGTTGTCCCGTTCTTGTAACTAACTCGGGAAAGTAGGTCCTTCGTCGCGCAGCCCGCCCTCGAGGAGCGCCAGCGACGAAGGGCTCCTCAGGATGACGCGCGGGCCTGCCGAGAGCCGTGCGCACCGCCGCAAGCCGCGGCCGATAGCCAATGAGCCGCGAGCCGAGCGCACCGCTGCCAGCCGCCAGCCAGCCGTCAGCCGCCGCCGCCGACCATCGCCGCCAGCGACGTTGCGCCCTTAGCCGTCCGCAGTTCCCGCGAATAGCTTGTGTGTGAACCCATCCCCACACACGGATCTCGATGCGCCTTCTTGCCGCGACTCTGCTCACCGCCGCGTTCAGCGCGGCCGGAGCCCAGACATCTCTCACGCCCCATCAGCGGCTCGCGCGCGAAGTGTATTCGGAGCTGATCTCGATCAACACCGCCGATTCCGTCGGGTCGGTCACGCGGGCGGTGGAGGCCATGGCGAAGCGGTTTCGGGCCGCGGGATTTCCCGAGTCGGATGTGCAGGTGCTGATTCCGCCCGGCAAGCCGACGAAGGGAAATCTCGTCGTGCGGCTGCACGGCCGCGCCGCGCCGAACTCGGCGAAGCCGATCCTGCTGCTCGCGCACCTCGACGTCGTCGCGGCGCGACGAGACGAGTGGCCGCGCGATCCGTTCACGCTGACCGAGGAAGGCGGATACTTCCTCGGCCGGGGAACGTCGGACGACAAAGCGATGGCGGCGATCTTCGTCGCGAACGTGCTCCGGTACAAGCAGGAGAATTGGCGTCCGGACCGCGACATCATTCTCGCGCTGACCGCCGACGAGGAAGGCGGCGACGCCAACGGCGCCGAATGGCTCGTGAAGAATCATCGTCCGGCGATCGATGCCGCGTACGCGCTGAACGAGGGCGGTGGCGGGACGCTCCAGGGGAAGGGCAGCGACGTGAAGCCGCTCTTCCACTCGATCCAGGCGGCGGAAAAGGTCTACACGGATTTCACGCTCACGGCGACGAATCCCGGCGGACACTCGAGCGTGCCGAGGCCTGACAACGCGATCTACGAGCTCGCCGACGCGCTGGCGCGTCTGGCGCGCTTCACCTTCCCGGTCGAGCTCAACCCGACGTCGCGCGCGTTCTTCGAGCAGACCGCCAAGGTCGAACAGCCGCAGACCGCGGCGGCGATGCGCGCGATCGCGGCCAATACGCGTGATTCGACGGCGGCCGCGACTCTCTCGCGCGACCCGCGCTACGCGTCGATGCTTCGGACGACCTGCGTGGCGACGCGGCTTGCCGGCGGCCACGCGTACAATGCTCTGCCGCAGACGGCGACGGCGAATGTGAACTGCCGGATGGCGCCGACGTCCAGCGTCGAGGTGGTGCGCGCGACATTGGCGCGGGTGATCGCCGACACCGGCATCAAGATCTCGTTCGCGACGGGCCAGCGCCCCGACTTCCCGGCGTCCGTGCCGCCGATCGAACCCGCGGTGCTCACCGTGACCACGGAGCTGACGAAGAAGATGTGGGGCGACATTCCCGTCGTTCCGACGATGTCCACCGGCGCCACGGACGGACACTACCTCCGTGCGGCGGGCATTCCCACGTACGGTGTGAGCGGCCTCTTCTCGCTCCCCGGCGAGACCAACGCGCACGGCCGCGACGAGAAGCTGCGCGTGAAGTCTTTTTATGAGGGGCTCGATTTCCTCGACCAGCTGGTTCGGCGGCTGGGAAGCGGCGTTCAGCCCTGATCAACCCTCTGCTATTCGACGCGCTCAGCCGGCCGGCCGCAAGACGAGCGTAAAGGTCGCGCCCCGGCCCCGTGGACTCTCCACGAACAGGTCGCCTCCCATGCCGCGCGCCAGGTCGCGGCTGATGGCCAGCCCGAGGCCCGTCCCTTCTTGAGGATTCTTGAAAGAGCGTTCGAGCTGCACGAAGGGCTCGAAGATCGCGGACCACTTTTCCGGCTCGATGCCCGGTCCGGTGTCCGTGACGGTGAGCGACGGCTTCCCGGCGCGGGGCATGAAGCCGACCTGAATGCGGCCGCCCTCCGGAGTGAACTTGACCGCGTTGGACAGCAGGTTGAGCATGATCTGGTCGACCTTGAACCGGTCGGCCCATGCCGTGAGATCGGCGCCTGAATCGGCGACGACAACCGCGATGTGCTTCGCCGTCGCTTGCGGCGTGACCATCAACACGGTGCTCTGCACGACCTCTTTGAGCGAGACGTCTCCCATCTGATACTGCGTCTGGCCCGCTTCGATCCGGCTGTAATTGAGCACGTCGTTGATCAGGCCGAGCAGGTGCTGTTTACTGGTGCGGATTCGTTCGAGGTATTCGCGCTGCTGCTCCGTGACCGGACCGGCAACACCCATCTCCAGCAGGTCACTGTAGCCGCCGATCGCGTTGAGCGGCGTGCGCAGCTCGTGGCTCATGACGGTGAGGAACTCGGCCTTCACGCGATTCGCCGCCTCGGCGGCGGCGATCCGGCGCGCGTCGTCGACCGAGCGCTGCTCGGCGGCGCGACGTTCGGTCAGGTCGCGGGTGACCTTCGCGAACCCGACGAGACGTCCGTCGTGGTCGCGGAGCGCGGTGATGACGACGTTCGACCAAAAGCGAGTCCCGTCTTTCCGGACGCGCCACCCTTCGTCCTCGAAGCGTCCGTCCCGGGTGGCCTCGCGCAGCTCCCACGCGGGTTTGTCCCACTCGCGATCCTCCGGCGGATAGAAGATCGAGAAGTGTCTGCCGATGATCTCATTCCCTTCGTAGCCGTTGATTCGTTCCGCACCGGCGTTCCAGGTGGCGATAAGGCCGCTCGGATCCAACATGAAGATGGCGTAGTCCCGAACGGTCTGAACGATGAGACGAAAGCGCTCCTCGCTGAGGCGGAGCTCCTCCTCGGCGACCCGTCGCTCCGTGAGGTCGCGCGTGACCTTGGCGAAGCCGATGAGCTGTTCATCGTCGTCGCGCAACGCGGTGATGATGACACTCGCCCAGAAGCGTGAGCCGTCCTTTCGAATACGCCAACCTTCGTCTTCGAAGCGACCCTGCGCCGCGGCCGTTCGGAGCTCGTAGTCGGGAAACCCTTCGGCGACCTTGTCGGAAGGATAGAACACGGAGAAGTGCTTGCCGATGATTTCGCTCGCGGCGTATCCCTTGATGCGCTCCGCTCCCTCGTTCCACGTCATGATGTGGCCGGTGGGATCAAGGGCGAAGATCGCATAGTCGCGGACGCTCGAGACCAGGCGGCGAAACAGTTCGGGCGCTACATCCTGGCCGGCATCCGGGTGCTCAGCGGTCATGGCCACCGCGACTGCTTTCGCATGCGCGTGGCCCACCTTATCCGGATAGGCGCCGGACAGGTCCGCGGAGTCTTGCAACGGCGAATCATCGTCCCGCGCAGGTGCCATCATGACCGTGAGCGAGGAAACTACAGGAACGGCAGGACAGCACCCGAAGGCGTCCCCTTCCAGAGGAAGAGAC
>Ga0068871_100003247_pt1 | contig 11153 bp, 10 predicted proteins | sample KBSMisM72_FD_72750 | JGI IMG/M metagenome (GOLD analysis project Ga0068871, IMG submission 72750) | Miscanthus rhizosphere microbial communities from Kellogg Biological Station, Michigan, USA - KBS Miscanthus M7-2 | ecosystem: Host-associated > Plants > Roots > Rhizosphere > Soil ... | reverse complement strand
ACGTCGTCAAAAGCACGCCGCCGACAACTGCCGAGTGTCGATTCGCCCTTCCCGGGCCGGTGTAGCGGGTGCTACGGATCCTGCCGTTGTGAACGTTCCCCGTAAAGGCCGACCCGAGTGCGCCGTCAAGGCATGATCCGAGCGTGAGAGCGCACGCGCCCTGTTCAGGAGGAATCGATGTCCACGACCAACAACCCGTTCGAAACCTACAGCGCTAACTTCTGGCGACCTTGGTTCGGATCCGCGCCTAGTGCCTTGGTCCAGCCAATATTGCCTGGCTGGACGCTGAACATCAACAGCAACAACTCTTCCGCACCGCAGACCGAAGTCAACGTCGTTGCGAAGCAGAGCTATGGTCGCCAAATCGGCCGCATCTCGGATGCGCTTCGCGCTCTGCTCCTTGAGCAGCATCCCAACCCGCCCAAGACAGGGCCGTTTGCGCAGTTCATTTCGATGTGGGAGGAGATCGAGGAGATCAAGAGCGAGTCCGCGAAAGGTCGGTTGGAGCAGATCGTGTCCGACCTGGCGCTTCTGAAGGACAAGGACCTTCCCGAATACAAGCGCCTGCGGGAGGCACTGCGCCGCGCTCTAAAGCAAACAGAGTGAATGCCATGAGCACGACGACAACGACGGCGTCGTGGCATTCCGTCAAGTTGGACTCAGAAATCCATTATTAGAGGCATCGAGGAGACAAGCATGAGATTCTCAGTCATCCTGCGAGCGACGGTCATTGCCGTGCTCGCCATCGCTGGCGCCAGCCAGGCACTCGCCGCAGCGCCGCTCCCCAAGCTCAAGGTCGACACAAGCAAGACAACGGTATCGGGCCTATCGTCCGGCGCCTTCATGGCGAACCAACTGGGCTATGCGTATTCGGCCACCTTCAAGGGCGTCGGCGTTTTTGCCGGTGGGCCCTACATGTGCGCTGGCCACAGCAACTACACCGCGTGCATGTACAACGCAACGATCAGCGCTTCGATGCTGAGCACAATGCAGGCCGATATCAACAACTGGAGCGGTACGTCGAACGACAACAAGTCGAACGTAGCGAACCAGACGATCTTCATGTTTGTCGGCACGAGCGACTACACGGTCGGTCCGAACCCGATGAACGGCGTGCAGACGCAATACGCCAACAGCGGCGTCCCCGCTGCCAACTTGACCTACGTACAGCGGGCCAGCACCGCGCACGTCTTCCCCACTGATTTCGATGCCACTGGCGACAATGCGTGCAACAGCAGCGCATCGCCCTACATAAGCAACTGCGGCTACGACGGTGCTGGGGCGATGTTCGCCAAGTTCTACGGCGCGCTGAACGCGCGCAACAACGCGCCGCCTGCCGGCAACTACATCCAATTCGACCAGACGGCCTTCAGCACCAACCCCGGCCTGTCGCCGACCGGCTGGGTTTATGTTCCGGCGAACTGCGCCGCCGGCGCGGTCTGTAAGGTGCACGTGGCGCTGCACGGCTGCCAGCAGAACTACGACACCATCGGCGACAAGTTCATCAAGAATACCGGCTACACCCGCTGGGCGGACACCAACAGCATCATCGTCCTGTTCCCGCAGACGAAGGTCGACAGCACGAGCCACAGCACGTCTGCGAGCGGGTCGCTGACCAACCCGAACGGCTGCTGGGACTGGATCGGCTGGTACGGAACGACCTTTGCGCAAAAGGGCGGCTTGCAGTCGGCGGCCATCAAGGCAATGGTCGACCAGCTGTCATCCGGCAGTGGCGGCGGTGGTGGCGGCGCGCTGCCGGCGCCAGCCGGCGTTGGTACGTCGGGTGCGACCAACACGAGCATGAACATTGCATGGAGCGGCGTCACAGGCGCCAGCGGCTATAACGTCTATCGGGGAAGCGGCAAGGTCAACGCTGGGCTGGTCGCAGGAACGAGTTACACCGACACTGGCCTGACTGCGACAACCACCTACAGCTGGACCGTGGCGGCAGTCGACGCAAGCGGCGCGGAAGGAGCGAGGTCTGCCGCCGCGACCGGTACGACGACGGGCTCGTCGCCGCCGCCGACCTGCACGACCGCGAGCAACTACGCTCACACTCAGGCCGGTCGTGCGCACCAGAGCGCCGGCTACGCGTACGCCAACGGCTCGAACCAGAGCATGGGCCTGTGGAACCTGTTCGTGACGACGACGCTCAAGCAGACTGGCACCAACTACTATCTGATAGGAACCTGTCCGTAGGATCTGAAATTCTGGGCTGACAGCGTCAGGGGATCTAGCGCGTTGCTGGATCGGTCCCGAGCTCAAGCCGTAGCGTGACCGTCTGCACTTTTGCGGATGGCTAGACAACGGCTTGATACCAAGGCTGACATTCTCGCCGATGCGAAGGTCTTCTGTCGGCGCCAGAAGGCGACGTTCATGAGTGTCTGCTGGCGGCTCCCGACACCACCGTCATCCGACGGCGTGTCACTCAACCAACTCGTCAGCGCGCAATCTGAGCGATGGCGGGATCGAGAGCCCGAGTGACTTCGCGGTCGTCAGATTGATAGCAAAGAAATAGCGGTTTGGCCGCTGCACTGGAAGATCGCCAGGACTCGCACCGCTAGGACCTCTCTTCGTTGTCTGATGCGCGCCGCATCCCGACCGCCCCGTGTCGTGTCGGTACCCCAGCGCCGCTCGGACAGCGCAAGGGCCGGCGGAGGGGTGTGCGGCCTGCGCTTCGCTCTGTTGGCGATGCCGGCCGCGGCACGGCTGACAAACAAGGCCTGGCTGTCGTGGAATGCCTGCGCAAACTCGGCCGTATGACCGCTGGCGTTGAACTCGTCGCAAGTTGGCGCATCAAAGGTTCCATGTGGTTGCTCGTCGCACCAGAGCCTGCGCCGGACGTGCCTTACTGGCCCGGCCGGCGCGGGTTTGCGGGGCTGGATGCCGTAGCCTGGCCGGTGGCGTGGGCAATGCTGGTCACGCAGCTTCCGACATCGACGGGCGTGGTCGGGCCGTTGCTTGCTGCGATTGCCTTAGTCGCAGGCTTCGGGCGAGTGCGCCGAGCTGTTTGGCAGAACCACCGCTATCGGTTCACCACTTGGCGATGGGGCTGCATCGTTGCGGCAATGCTTCTCGTCGGGCTCGTGCTGAAGTCGATGGTGGTGTAGCTCGGCCGTTTGCCAAGCGCGGCAGTCGTACCTCTTCTGGCTGACTCGAACACGTTTCACTGCATCTTCGATCCAGTTCCTCGGGCGCTTCGAGTCCGCGAGCGCATCAAGGCGGTAAAGGCGTGTCAGTGCGTGACGTTCGGCCTTCCCTCGCTCCACTGATCCAGGTCTGACCCACGCCATGCGATGAGCCTGCGGGACAGACGAACAGGTTGCGGAAACGAATGCTGGGCCATCATGCGGTAATCGTCGAGCGGCTAAGACCGGTCAGGCGCATGACAACCCCAATGCGCAAGAACATGGGCGCGCTCACGCGATCAGCCACCTGCGGCGGTCGCGCAAGAGTATGGTGATTCATCGGGCTGCTCCTGAACCGGGTCGATCGGTGAAACGACTCTAGGCCCGGCCGACGCTCTTCGCGGCGATGACTTTCGGTCGAAAGGCATCGGTTTGGCCACTACTGGCTGGAGGCCTGCGCGCGAATCTGTGTGAGCGCCGCTTCAAGTCGCTACCAGGCTCTCGTTTCTCCCCGGCGTACTCATGGATCATGTCGTGGTGCCGCCACGTATTTCTGGCAACGATTGCCACTCTTGAACCATCCCCAGGGACCTGTCTGAGTGAGGCGTCTTCGGGACGGCTTTGGGATGGGCCGCGGATGTGGCGCGCATGCGCGCGCCCCGGCCGACTTGGTCAGTCTGCGGTCCTTCTCGCTTGCTGTCTGTCTGGCCCACCGCGCGCTGATGCATCGCGTTTCCTATCTGGGGCAAACAGTACGGCAACGGCCGAGACAGAAAAGACGAAGGGGTTAGCAGGCAACACCAACTGACCCCCGTCATTCTTGGCTCCCGGACTTGGGCCCGAAGCAGGGGCCAACGGATTTAGCAGCACCAATGCAGATCTTCGGGCTCGTCGGGATCTGGCGCTTTGAGCGCGTGTTAACGGCCTGTCCGAAGCGCGCAGCGCACGCGACTTGCAGCGCAGCCTCGCCGTCGGCGACCGCTCAGAATAAAGCGTAGGTTTTGCGTAGTTTTCCGACGTACCGGCTGGAAACCCGCGCCAAACCTCACGCTCGAGCCGTTGCATCATCGGCGTGTGGCCGGTCTCGCTCGCTGGCGCCGCCGGCCCCGGCACCTTGTGCGTGCCCTGGCGCGGGTCGGCGTTCATGGCGTGCGCGCGAGCAACGCCTCGAGAATCCTCTCCGAAGCCCGGCCATCGCCGAAGGCATCGCTCGGTCGCGACATGCGCGCACGACGCTCGGCATCTTCGAGGACCGACGAGCCGGCCGAGACGATCTGCTCGGCGTCGGTGCCGACGATGACCGCCACCCCGGCATCGACCGCCTCGGCACGCTCGGTGAGCGATCGCATGACGAGTACGGGCTTGCCGAGCGCGGCGCATTCCTCCTGCACGCCGCCGGAATCGGTCAGGACGAGCGCTGCGCCGTCGAGTGCGGCGATGAAGTCGCGATAGCCCAAGGGTGGCGTGAGTCGCGCCCGCGGATGGCCGCCGAGGCGTCCGATCAGCCGCTTGCGCACATCGGGGCTCGGGTGCATGGGCAGCCACGCGGTCAGCTCTTCATGGCGGTCGAGCAGCGAAACGACCGCGTCGCAGATATGGTCGAGCGGAGCGCCGTGGCTTTCGCGGCGATGCGCTGTGACCAGGATGTAGCGTGATGGCGACGCGGCTGCGCCAGTCGGCGGATTCGCCTGCAGCAGCGCACGGGTCTGCAGGAGCGCATCGACGACGGTGTTGCCGGTCAGGACGATGTCACCTGCCGCGATTCCTTCGGCCAGCAGATTGGCGCGGGCGCTGTCGGTGGGGGCGAAATGGAGATCGGCGAGGCGAGCGGTCAGCGAGCGGTTCGCTTCCTCGGGAAACGGGCTGGCGCGATTGCCGGTCCGCAGGCCCGCTTCGACGTGGCCGATCCGCGCCCGGTTGTAGAACGCCGCGAGCGCCGCCGCGAGAGTGGACGTCGTGTCGCCCTGGACCAGCACCCAGTCGGGCGTCTCGCGCGCGAAGTGGGCCGACAGGCCGCGAACGCTCTCCGCCAGCACATGGGCCAGGTCCTGGTTCGGGACCATCACGTCGAGATTGACGTCGGCACGCAGGCCGAACTCGTCCATCAACTGATCGACCACCTCGCGGTGCTGTCCGGTGCGCACGATGGTCACCTCGAAGCGTTCCGGCCGGGCGCGCGCCGCGACGACGACGGGCATGAGCTTGATCGTTTCCGGGCGGGTGCCGATGACGATGGCGATGCGAAGCGGACGCATGTCAGCTTTTGGTCGTGGTCTGGCCGAGCATGCGCATGGCGAGCGTTCGGGCGACGAGCACGCAGAACATGGTATTGGTCAACAGGTAGCGCAGGAACAGGCGTCGTGGTTCCTGCACCAGCCGCGCAGTCCACTCGAGGCCCAGCTTGGCGACCCACGGATGAGCCCGAAAACGCGCTCCGGCGATCACGTCGAAGCTGCCGCCGACGCCGATCGCAACCGCTGCTCCGAGGCGATCCCATTGCTCGGCGATGAAGAACTCCTGCCGCGGCGTTCCCATGCCGACGCAGAGCAGGCTCGCACCGCTGGCGCGAATGGCATCGGCGCGCGCCGGCCATTCCTCGCGAGCGAAGTAGCCGCTCGAGCCGTGGACTTCGAGACCGGGATGGCGTTGTCGCAGGTTCGCCCGCGTCCGCTCGAGCAGATGCGCCGTGGTGCCGAGCAGATAGACCCCCTTCTTCTCCTGGGCGGCGCGTCGGCACAGCGCATCGAGCAGGTCGATGCCAGCCACGCGCTCGGGCAACGCGGTGCCGAACAGCCGCGAGCACCAGACGAGGGGCTGTCCATCGGCGACGACCCACGACGCGTGATCGACGAAGTCCTGCAGGCGCGGGTTGTGGCGCATCGTCATCAGCGTTGCCACGTTGACGGTGCAGAGCCAGCCGCGCTCGCGCTTGTTGATCGCCGCGAACACGGCGCTGACGGCCTCGTCGATCGTCAAGGGATCGAAGCGACCGTTCAGGATGGCGATGCGCGGCTTCAACCGGCCAGCTCCCTGCGCAGCCACATCGCGTCGATGAAGAACTTGGTCGCCCAGTTCGGATACGACAGGCAGGCGTAGCGGCCCCAGACCGGCTGCGAGCCCTTGATCGCACCACGCACGTTGGCGTCGGCCCCTTGCAGAAGCTGAGTCGACATCACGAATTGCAGCGCTCGCATCACCCCTCGGCGATAGCGGTCGTCGCCGCCAAGGCCATGCAGGCGCGCCCAGACGATGGCGAACTGGCAGTTGCCGGTCAGGCAGCACGACGACGATGTCGCGCGCCCGTCGGTCGCGATCGTTGCCGGAAGATGGCCCTCGTCGTTCATCTGCAACAGGATCGCATGAGCGCAGCGTTCGGCGGCCTGAATGTAACGACGTTCTGCCAGAAGAAATCCCGATTCCAGGAGGCCGCGCGTCGTGTAGGCGATGGTATGGGTGAATGGCGCCTGGCCGGGCCTGAACGCGCAGTGCTGGAACAGGCCGTTCGGCAGCTGCTCGGCGAGCGCCCAGTCAAGGTTGGCGCGGGCGACCCGCTCGCGAGCCGGATCGGGCTCGACCTGGTTCATCCGCAACAAGGCCCAGGCGGTGCGCGTGTTGTAGACATGCGGCGTGCCGAGGTGCTCGTTGCGCGTCCAGCGCAGATCGCCGTCGGCGATCCGCGTCAGCCAGGTCGCGGCAGCGCGCGCTGCCGCCAGGATCGCCGGATCGCCGGTGAGCTCGTAGCCTCGCACCAGGGCGAACAAAACCTGGCCGGTATCGAAGACGATGCCCTCGCGACCGTAGCGCGGGTTGGCGAACGAGCCGTCGCCGTTCTGGATCGCGAGGAGCCACGAGACGATGCGCAGGGCGCGGTCGAAATAGGCCGGATCACGGTCGCGAGCGAGCCTGAAGAAGGTCGTCGCGATGTAGCCCGATGTCTCGGGATACGACGGTCTCCACCCGCCGCGGATCGAGTAGCCGTAGCTGACACCGCCATCGGCATTGACGTCGTGCGCGCGGCAGAGCCAGGACTCGGCAGCGAGCAGATGGCTCTCCGGCGGCAGGACCGATGGCCGGGGTCGTCGTCGATCGGCGAAGGCGACGCGGGCGAACGCGAGCACCGCGCGGGGCAATGATCTCGCGCTCGCGTTCCCGATCGTCACGGCGAAGGCGTTCCTTCTGCCCGGCTCAGTCGCCCGTGGCGATCAACCGGCGGCGTCGATCGAGCCTGGAAGCGACGCGAGTGCGCTGCTGCCCGTTTCCGTCGTGCGCGTGAACGGCGCCAGCATCTGCACCAGTTGGCCGTAGATCTTCGGGCAGCCGGCGACGACCTCGCGCTGATGCAGGAAGTCGGCCTCGCCGGTGAAGTTGCCGACCAGTCCGCCGGCCTCGGTGATCATCAGCGAGCCGGCGGCGACGTCCCACGGCGACAGGCCGGTCTCGAAGAAGCCGTCGTACCAGCCGGCCGCGACGTAGCAAAGATCGAGCGCGGCGGCACCGGGACGGCGGATACCGGCACAGCTCTGCATCACCATCTCGAGCATGCGCACATAGTGGCCGAGGTCGTCGCCCTTCCTGAACGGGAAGCCGGTGCCGATCAGCGAGTCGGCCAACCGGGTCCGCTTGGAGACGCGCAGCCGCTTGTCGTTGAGGAAGGCGCCGCGTCCTTTGGAGGCGTAAAAGAGGTCGTTTCGTGCCGGGTCGTAGACGACCGCCTGCTGAACCTGATCGCGAAACGCCAGGCCGATCGAGACCGCGTAGGTCGGCAGCCCGTGGATGAAGTTGGTCGTGCCGTCGAGCGGGTCGATGATCCAGACGTAATCGCTGTCGCGTGCGCCGCGGGTGGTTCCCGACTCCTCGGCCAGGATGCCGTGACCGGGATAGGCCGCGAGCAGCGTATCGATGATGGCGGCCTCGGCGGCATGGTCGACCTCGGTGACGAAGTCGTTCGGCGCCTTGGTGTTGACCTGCAGCCGGTCGAGGTCGAGCGAGGCGCGGTTGATGATCGCCCCGGCGCTGCGCGCCGCCTTGATGGCGATGTTGAGCATCGGATGCAGCGCTTGGGACATGGGAGGAAAGGCTTTCGGCAGGAGCGGCCGCTGTGGCGGGGCGCGCGGGCGGCATCGGAACGCGCTGCAAAATGAGCGACCCCGATTTTAGCCGCCCGATGCCCGCCGACCCCACCCGCTTCGTTCTCGTCGGCACCAGCCATGCCGGCAATGTCGGCGCCGCGGCGAGGGCGATGAAGGTGATGGGATTTTCCGACCTGGTCCTGGTCGCGCCGCGATTCGCCGATGTGGCCCAACGCGCCGAAGCGATCGCCATGGCCAGTGGCGCGACCGACGTGCTCGCCGGCGCGCGCGTCGTTGGCTCGTTGACGGAGGCGCTCGAGGGCATCACCTACGCCTGCGCGACGGCGATGACGGCGCGCGATTTCGGGCCGACGAACCACGCTCCGCGCGAGCTCTTCGCCGAGCTGGCGCCGCGCTCGCATCGGGTGGCTTTCGTCTTCGGCTCGGAGCGCTTCGGCCTGGCCAACGACGACGTCTATGCCTGCCACGCCTGCCTGACGATCCCGACCGATCCGCGGTACGGCTCGCTCAACCTGGCTCAGGCGATCCAGCTGATCGCCTACGACTGGCGTCAGGCGCGCGGCGGGTTTGCCGCGCCGGCGCCGGCGCGCGCCGTCCGCCGCGCCGACGCGGTCGCGGTTCGCGGACTGATCACGCATTGGCAGGAAGCGCTCGAGCAGCTCGGTTTTCTCGACCCGGCGGCGCCCAAGAAGCTGATCGCGCGGCTCCACCTGCTCGCCAACCGCGCCGATCTGAGCGAGGAAGAGGTCCACATCCTGCGCGGCATTGCCCGAGCGATCGGCGCTCGTTGTCGCTAAACTGCATCGCAACTTCCCTCGGGATCGTCATGTTCGAGCGCCTCCGCGAAGACATCGCTTGCATCCGTGAACGCGATCCGGCGGCGCGTTCGACGTGGGAGGTGCTGACCTGCTATCCAGGCTTGCATGCGGTCGTCCTGCATCGCCAGGCGGCGCGGTTGAGGAAACGCGGCTTCCACTGGCTCGGCCGCTGGGTCTCGCATCTCGCCCGGTTCTTCACCGGCATCGAGATCCATCCGGGCGCCACGATCGGCCGACGTGTCTTCATCGATCACGGCATGGGCGTGGTCGTCGGCGAAACCGCCGAGATCGGCGACGACTGCACGATCTATCAGGGCGTGACGCTCGGCGGCACGTCGCTCGCCAAGGGCACCAAGCGTCACCCGACGCTTGGCCGCGGCGTGATCGTCGGCGCGAACTCGCAGGTGCTCGGCGGCTTCACGGTCGGCGACAACGCCCGCATCGGCTCGGGCGCGGTCGTCGTCAAGCCGGTGCCGGCGGGAGCAACGGCGGTCGGCAACCCGGCGCGGATCATCCAGGCCGAGGTCGACGCTACGCGCGAAGCGACGGCGGCGAAAATGGGCTTTTCGGCCTACGGTCTCACCCAGGGTGACGACCCGGTGTCGCAGGCGATGAAGGGCCTGATCGACAACGCCTCGGGCCACGAGCATCAGATCGCTTTGTTGTGGCAGGCGATCGAGAAGCTCTCCTCGCGCACGCGCGAGCTGCCGAGCGAGGACTGCGTCCCGGGCGAGGCGCACACGACCGAGAACTTCGACGCGGAGCGGTTGAACCGGCTCGTGAAGTAGCGGCGCGCCAGTCGTCTCGGGCAGGATCTAGCGGGGGGCGACTCGATGGCGTATAGCGGGCTCAGGTACCACCAGTCGCGCTTCAAGGCGTCGCACAACTCCTACCAGCGCGACGAGGATCTCCACCAGCAGCTGCACTGGAGCGACGGCCAGCCGTGGCAAGCCGGCTGTCGCGGCCTCGAGCTCGACATCTGGCGCCACTCCGACGCCAGCAGAGGGCAAAGTCTCGGTTACTTCACGGTCGCGCACTCGACGCCCGGAAGCCGGCCTTTGGCCGATTACCTGGGCTATTTGCTCTCCCATCACGCCAACCACCGCGGCCACGATCCGGTGCTGGTGACGCTCGACATCAAGAGCAGCCAAGGATCGGCCGCCGCATTCGCGGGCGAGATCGACCGCCATCTCGGCGAGTGGTTCGATGCCAGCCTCATCTACAGACCCGCTGATCTGCGTGCGCGTTCGCGACTTCCCGAGCTGTTGCAGGTGGTGCAGAGGGCGGGATGGCCGCGCATCGACGAGCTGAAGGGCAAGTTCGTCTTCTGTCTCTCGGGCACCGAAGCCTGGAAAAAGAGTTACGCCGAGCAAACCGGAGCGAGCAGTCTCTGCTTCGCCGACCAGGACATCGCCGATGACAGAACCTTCGACGGGCTTGCGCGGACATTGCCGAGCAACCGCGTGTTCCTCAACATGAACGTTTTCAGCGCCCACTACGCGATCTGGAAAGAGTCGACGCTGGCGCTGGCGCAGAGGGGCTACATGGTCCGTGCCTACGTTCTCGACTCGAAGGCCCTCTGGGCCAAGGCGCTCGGCGCCGGCATTCACATCCTGTCGACCAACCAGGTTCGCGGCAAGGCCTGGGCGCAGGTCGGAAGCGAGCCGTTCGTCCCGTTCTAGCGGCGTGCTGACTTGGGCCGGAACGCGGCGCAGACCGCGGCGTCGGTCTCGAGGTAGGGGCCGCCGATCAGGTCGACGCAGTAGGGCACGGCGGTGAAGATGCCGGGCACCGGCGGCGCGGCGCCGGGCATGCCTTCGAGCGTTTCGGCGATCGCCTTCGGCTGGCCGGGCAGGTTGACGATCAACGCCCGGCCGCGGATGACCGCCACCTGGCGCGACAGGATCGCCGTCGGCACGAAAGCGAGCGAGATCCGTCGCATCTGCTCGCCGAAGCCGGGCATCTCCTTGTGCGCGACCGACAGCGTCGCTTCGGGGGTGACGTCGCGCGGCGCCGGGCCGGTGCCGCCGGTGGTGAGAACGAGGTCGCAGCGCGTGTCGTCGACCAGCTCGCGCAAGGTCGCGGCGATCGTCGGTTCATCGTCCGCGATGAGCCGC
>Ga0068871_100003245_pt1 | contig 11157 bp, 7 predicted proteins | sample KBSMisM72_FD_72750 | JGI IMG/M metagenome (GOLD analysis project Ga0068871, IMG submission 72750) | Miscanthus rhizosphere microbial communities from Kellogg Biological Station, Michigan, USA - KBS Miscanthus M7-2 | ecosystem: Host-associated > Plants > Roots > Rhizosphere > Soil ... | reverse complement strand
TCGCGCCGTTTGCGATGCTTACTGCGCCGCCCCCGCCGCGGCGCCAATCCCGCGGTCTGCAGCGCTGTCTTTACCCACGTGTAACTCAACTTGATATTGTGTTCGCGCTTTAACTGCTCGTGAAAGTGTTTCACATTAAAGTCGTAGTACTGCTCCTGATAAAGGCGCAGCACTTCCTCGACCGTATTCACCGGCACCCGCTTCGGTGAAGGCTTGCCCAAACGACGATCGAACAGACCGTCATAGCCCTGGCGGTCCCAACGGTCCTTGCGCCGTTTCATTTGCCTGACGCTAATGCCCAGAATCTCAGCCGCTTCATACCATCTGATCTTCTTGGCCAGCGCCCGCATGATCACTTCCTGTACTTTCATCATCCGCTCCACTGCGGCTTCTGAGTAGTGCTTCATGGGGCCCCCACAAAAGCACTGACCTTACACCGCTGAAAGCGGACATTTCATTTGCTATCGCAACCGGACATATCATGTGCTACCTACATTTCTCGAGTTTTTAAGTTGACAATGTCCAGCCCTCGGATTAGAGTTCCGCGGTCTCAAATTCAGAACCTGTGAACGGTGTCCTCTCGCCGGCATTTCAGCTTCACCAAGTGGGTTTCCGCGCGAGTCGATTCAGCAGAGAGTCTCCGTTCTGACCGGAACAATTGAACAAGGATTCGAACAAAGAGCTTATCGAGGATTTCGACGGCGAACTCGGGAACGTTACCGTAACCGAAGATGAGCCGCCGCCTGAGTCCGATCCGATTGAAATCACGATCGAGGATCTCGATGCGGCGACGACGGTAGATCCAAACATCTATTAGCGTTGCTTCCTGGACGGATGAGGTGCAACCGATAGATGTAGTCGTAATTGACTTGGACGCGGCGCGGGCTGACGATCCGGCACCAAACCCGGGGCCACCACCTATGAATCCTAACCCTAACCCGCCAGAAGACGTAATTGTACCCGACTTGTCGGCGGCTCGAACTGAATCTGCTCGAGTTATAGTGCAGGAGACGGCTGCGAAAGTCGTCGCTTACATTATCGTTGGGACTTTTGCGGCGACTATTCTTGTAACGCTATTAATTTGTCTAGGTATTGTCTGGAAGAGTGGTGATCCAACTCGTGTAAAGCTTTTCGGCGACGCCGTTCTTCAAGTTTTTGAAGGCGTAGGCAAATTTGTTCCAGCAATCTTCGGTTCTCTTCTTGCCTTCATACTCGGTTACTATTTCAGCAAAGAGCAGAAGAAATAACGTTGGTCTAACTTGGAATCGGACCGCAATCAACTAACCGAGTCGAACCTCTGAGATAATTTTCCTCGTATGAAGCTGATCTTGACGGCCGGAACGTTGCTGTTGTTTTGCGCTTACTTCTTTAATGAGGTACATGCTTGCACGTGTCTCGACTACGGAGTTCCCACCTGCTCACTCTTTGCTGGAGCGGATGCAGTCTTTGTCGGGAAGATAGAGCGGATCACGTCGGCAATGGATGACAATGACGCAAGCGTGCAGCTCGGAGGCGTTGGTTCGATCTCATCGCGCGGCAGCGATTTGATCTGGGTGCACTTTACCCTCGAGCACGCGTTCAAAGGAGTTAGCGGAAAAATCATTAAGGCTCTGACCTACCGCGGCACGTCGTGCGATCTCGGTGTAAAGGAAGGGCAGCGATGGTTGATCTTTGCACATCGTGATAAGCAAACCAGCAACCTGAGCTTCGGAGCTTGCGACGGAAATGGAGCTATCGAGAAAGACTCCCCATTGATCACCGAACTCGAAAAGCTTTCGAGACACAGCGGACCGATTTCAATTCGCGGACGAGTCGCTGAGCAGCGGTTCAACAACGTGAAAGGCGCAAAAGCGGTCATCACGGGCAATGGACTTAACCTTGAGACTGTAACGGACTACGAGGGATCTTACAGTTTTGAGGTGCCCAGGGCGGGCCAATACACGGTCAAAGTCATCGTGCCTTTTAGTGCGAGTTTGATGCGCAGCCGCGACGACCGTCCGATCGATGAAAAGCCCGAGGAAACGCAAACTGTTTTTGAGTATTCTGCGACCGCCTCGCCAGACGCATGCGACTACCAACTTTTCGACACTTTCAAAATCGATCTAAAAGCAACGGCCAGTATTGCCGGAGTGTTTATTCTGGATAATTGGAAATATGTTCCGCGATTCTATCCGAGCGTTTGCCGGCTCATGCCGACCGAGAAGGAAACTCTCAGTGAATGCCGAACGGAATTCGACGGTCTTAATCCGGATGGCACCTTTAGGTTCGAAGGCTTACGTGAAGGAACCTACACTATAGTTATGAATGACGATGACTTCCTGGATGGCAACTCGCCCTTCCCGCGTCATTACTACCCGGGCGTTCGAGACTTCTCAAAAGCCGAGCCCATCGTACTCGGACAGGGCGAAGAAAAAACGCAAATTCGATTCAAAGCCCTGCCGATGATTCCACTCCGAGCTGTATCCGGCCAGGTTTTTCGCAAAGACGGAAACCCATTTTCGGCACCTGCAGGCCCAAAGCCTTTCATAAAGGTATACAGTTATGAAAAAGGAAAGGAGCCAAAGTACTTTTTCATGGATTCGTATATCCTCGATTGGGGCAAAGGGAAGGACGGACGTAAGGTGAAGTTGGTCGACGTCTCACCAGACGGAAAGATCTCACTGAGTCTGTTCGAAGGATCTAGCTACATCGTAGTTGTTGAGACCAATCCGTGGGGGGATAAGGTCGAGTGCGGTATGGCGAAGGTTGATATCAGCTCTCAACCAGCGAATCCGTTGCGAATCGTCATCGACAGGAAAGGGCGATGCGACGAAAAGGAGTTCGCTAAAGAGCTTGATGCGGGGATTAGGAAGTAGGTTGAGAAGAACTGGATAAGAAACCAGACTAGGGTTCAGGCCTGCCATTTGCAATTCTCGAAATTAAGTTCAGCAAAGCAGTATTTCGTTGTGGGGTATTAGTGTGTTGCTGGTTCCTTTTCAACCAGCGGGGCAAGCCCCTCTTCGTGACTTGTTTTATTTTCTGATTCAAGTTCCACTCGACGTTTGCGCAACTGAGAATAGAACAAGTCAGGAAGAGGGGCTTGCCCCGGCTCTAATCGATCCTGCGTGAATCCCTTACGCAACCCGATGGCCCACTACTGGCGGCTCTGCCGTAGCTTCGGGGTCGTACTGGGCGGATGCCTGTGATGTGTCAGTAGCTCATAGCCATATGCGAGCCTTATCAGCGTCGACTCATCCCATGCGCGGCCGAAGAAGGTTAGGCCAGCTGGTAACACGCCGTTGCCCGTGTAGCCCATCGGCACTTGGATAGCGGGGAAGCCCGAGGTCGGTGAAAAAATCTGGCTGTTGTCGCCGTGCGGAGAGTTGAGGTCACCGATGAGCCGCGGTGGATTGCTCCACGTCGGATAGACAAATGCATCCAGCTTGAGCTGGTCCATCGTTTTACTCACTGCCTCGCCGAAGGCCTTGCGATACGCCATCTCAGACTTACACGCGTCACTATCCGGACCTTGTGGCGTTGACTGTTGTGCTCGTTCCAGTCTCAGTTGTACCGACGGGTGGAACCGTTGTGATTTGATGATCTCGTCGAGGTTGTGCACGGGCACACGATTACCCTGCGCGGCCAGATATGCGTTGATGTCGTACTTGAATCCCATGCAGACGCCGGCATTCTGGTCGCGTCGGACCTGACTCAGATCTACAGGTGCCGGATCAATGATCTCGGCGCCCGCCTTCTTCATATCTTCGATTGCTTTCATGAAGACCTTTACGACTTCCGGGTCTGTCGTGCTGCGTTCATAGGCCTGACGTAGAACTCCGATGCGCGCACCTTTCAAGCCGTCGCGCTTGAGTGACGTTGTGTAGATTGGGATCGCGTGGTTGCGACTAGTCGCGGTAACGGGGTCATTCGGGTCTTCGCCGACTATTATTTGAAAGACCACGACAGCGTCCTCGACCGTGCGCGTGATTGGACCAGCAATGTCCGCAAGCAGGTTGAGTGGCGCCACGCCGGCTCGACTCGTTAGTCCCATCGTCGATCGGATCCCCACCAGCGCCTGATGAGACGAGGGCCCGCGAATGGAGTTTCCGGTGTCACTGCCAAGGCCGATGACGCCGAAGTTTGCAGCGATCGCCGCCGCAGTGCCGCCGCTCGACCCGGCTGTCACGCGATCGAGCGCATACGGATTGCGCGTGTAGCCAGGAAGGATCGAATTCACTGTCTCGTACGGGCTAAATGCGAACTCGGCCATGTTCGACTTGGCGAGCACAATCGCGCCGGCTTCTTTGATTTTGCGAACCTGAAACGCGTCCTTGTTTGAAATGAATCCCTGGAGTGAGAGCGACCCGTCGGCACTCTGTAGTCCAATCGTTTCGAAGTTATCCTTCACGATCGCGGGTATGCAGTGCAGTGGTCCAACTAAGCCACCTTGCGCAAAGCGGCGATCCAACTCGTCCGCCTCTCTAGTTGCGTTTGGATTGAGCACGACCAGAGAGTTGATGGCAGGACCGCGCTTGTCGTAAGCGTCGATGCGCTTGAGATAAGCCTCGACCAACTGACGGCAAGTCACTTGGTGAGCGCGCATCGCCGCATGAATTTGAGCGATCGTGGTCTCTTCAACCGAGAACGACAGCGTCGCACGCTGCGCGAACACGGGCGTCGACGACGCGCCAATGCAGAGTAGAAAGGACAGTGCTACGTTTCTGAATCCGCGCATTGGATCTGTTAGGGATTTGTTAAGTAGCGTCGTTTGATTTTTTACTCAGTCCGCCTTCGGAACCGGATTCGGCTCCTATGCTCTCGCTCCGAACTTCTCGAAGTTCTCCTACGTTGTACCCCATCCAAACGAGCGGCCACAAATGAAATACGGCCGCCAGTGCCGGCAGCCGTAAATGATTGAAACTAAATGGTGGAGCAGAGGGGGGTCGAACCCCTGACCTCCGCATTGCGAATGGCCAAATGGTTCACTGCATCTTTTGACACGCAATGACAGGCAGCGACATACCTTACAATTCTTCAACAGGTTGCAGCCGTAACAGCATTAATTTTTCTTGCATCCTTTGACATCGATTTTCATCGATTTGCAGAGAGTCGAGTGACGAATCGGTGACATTTTTTCAGCTCTGATTCGCAGATCTTCCGCAGTTGGCGCTGATTTGCTTTGTTTCATTCGGGCCTCGTTTCTTTTCAATCGTGATCGCTGTCTCGTAAATAACTAGCCGATCCGCACTGATCGGATTCCGAAAGGACTGCTCGCCGAAGTTGAAGAGCGGGGAATAGGCGTGACTTGAGTCCCACTTCACTCAACAGACATTGAGTGATCTCGTCAATATGCCGGACTGGACCAACACTCAATCTAGAGCGTTCCACCCTCGGGCCAGTTTCGCCAGTGCGTATTCGGGTTGCGGGTGGGTCGATAGGCTGCAGCATCTCCGGTCGTAATACTTTGGGCGAGCATCTGGAAAGTTTCGCAATTACTTGGTAGTTCCCCCGCCGCCAAGTCGGGATGAAACCATTCGTCCAGCGAGATAAGCAACGGCAAATCGTGTTTGTTGCGAGCGGCGATTTCCTCCGGAGAGGCGAGCAATAGGTGTCGCTGCTCAGGTAAGAGACTGCGCATGACAACCACCGGATCGACATTCGGTGGCTCGATGAGTTCAAGACCGCGCTGGGCCAATGCGTCGGCTGAAAGGTCCAAAGCGATGCGGTGACCTCGAATACTCAGTGCCTGGACTTGAGGCCTAACATACCAATCATACTCATCCTCGAAAAGTGGATCATCCGGTAAGGAGTTGATTGGGTATAGGAAGTCCTCGTTCGCTGGTCCAGGTTCACGGTGGAGGTCGTTACCGAAAAGGTGAAGACAGTTTTGAAAGACGTCGCAGCCAGAGACTTTAGGTACGTAGACACCCAATACCTCAACGATTATCAGCCAACGAACTTGGTCTCTGAAAATGGAAAGCCGAACATCTGCCGGATATACGTATCCATTATCCAACATCGGAAATGCGAAATTTTTAGCTGCAAGATCGAACTGGTCGAGGATCAAGTCAGGCGTCATTTTCGGTTGTCCCTTCTCGCGGCCGCTGGAGAGCGCGATTATACCGGTATGCTCGGGTCATAGAAGGCTTTGGCCATTTTGGCGCGAAAGGGTTATTTGCGCCAAAACGAAGCCCAGTTTTGGCGCGAATAGGCTTGGGGTCGTCTTGCTTGACTTTGAAGGGGTTGCCGCATCCGCTGGACGAGTGTAGCAATAAGGGGAATCGTAATCCGTAATACCCTTCTTTATTTGTTTGTTGCAAAACGAAGAACGCGTGTTAATCGTGCCGAGAAAACTACTTCACCACTTATTAATCCTGTGGAGTTAACAAGCATTTAGCGCCTCAAACTCGAAGCTCGCGCATAGGCTAGCTCGCCCGCTGCCTAAATGAATCGAACAATGCAAATTGTTGAAGCAAACAAGGTTGACACTGGTGCCGAGGGCGGGGAGTCTAACACCTTAAAAGTGCTTGGCAATCAGGACAAATGGCAATATTCCTAAAAGGTTTTTAGTGGTTTGCGTATTTTGAACGAATGGGTTCACGTAGTCATGATCATCGGCATCGGGTTCAAATAGAGTAACAGGCGATCCAATTAGTTCGCCCAGTCGGCCTGCCAACAGCGTTGACAGAGTAACCCCAAAAGTCCCATACTCCGCACAACCTCGCCTTGCTTCAGTGGTATCGTTTCAGCCCAGGTCGACAACTCCTATAGTAATTACATGGCCGATAACTCGGCAGGGGTGATCTATGGTTGGGACATCGAAAAAGGTTGATATTGAAAACAAAATTCTCACTGCGCTACCTCATGAAGAGTTAGTGCGCATTCTACCGCACCTCGTAAGTGCTCGCCTCGAAAAGGGGGAAGTGATTTATGTAACCGGGGACAGAATCCGCTATGTCTACTTTCCGAGCAACGGTTTGATTTCATTGCGTTGTGTAAGCTCCTCAGGTTCCACGGTCGAAGTGGCAATGGTAGGTGATGAAGGTATTATTGGATATCCCGTGATTCTAGGTAATTGGTTGATGCCCTACGAGGTCACCGTTCAAATTACTACCGACGTATTAAGGATCAAAGCGGATGACTTCCAGGAAGAGTTCAATAAGAGAGGAGCGCTATACCACCTCACCTTGCGTTATCTTAATTTAATTATTGCGGAAATCTCGCAGTCATCTCTCTGTCATCGTTTTCACACTGTCGAAGAAGGACTCATCCGCTGGTTGCTCATCGCTCACGATCGATTATTCTCGAGTAGCCTTAACGTCACGCACGAGACTATTTCGAACTCTCTGGGTGTGCCGAGGACAGGTGTGACAATGGCTGCAGGTGCGTTACAGCGCGCAGGGATAATTCGTTACACTCGTGGCAAGATTGTTATCCTCGATCGGGCTAGACTGGAGGCCAGCTCATGTGAGTGTTTTCGAATAGTCCACGATGAGCTCAACCGCTTTTCGAAGGAACAAATTCCGTCCTCGATTTCTTAACATGAAAAAACAACATCGTACTTTGTCTAATTTCAGACTCAGTCGACTTCACGACAGACGAGACATCTCATCTGATGTAGAAAGTTCGTGCTCTGACTAAACGGAAGACTCCAAACCCAGAGGATTCCCCTCCCTTACCCCCATTAGTCAAAAAGCAGTTCAAGTAAATAAGTTTCGCTGTTTTTAACTGACGGAGACGAGTCTGTGGGATAGCTTTAGGTTTCATGGCCTGTTTATTCGGGCCCCCCATCACTCTCATGCCTAGATACCGTCACTCGCAAATCAGAAATAAGTCCAGGGCAGGAATGTAAGTAAGGAGGCCAACTCTGATGATTCAGGACGTCAGCGATAGACCAACTTGGTACGCAATCTGCACAAATCCTCAGCAGGAAGACCGAGCTTGCAGTAATCTGCGCGCGTGGGGAGTAGAATGCTTGAACCCCAAAATTAAGGAGTCTCGACGTAATCATTTCACGGGCATCGCCGAAGTCATTTCCAAACCATTGTTCCCGCGTTACATTTTCTCACGCTTCGAACTGAAAGGCGCATTTCACAAGATCAGTTTTACCAGGGGTGTCCATCGTGTGGTAAGTTTCGACGGTCGGCCCACTCCAATTGATGAAGACGTGATCGCGTTGATTCAGTCGCGCGTAGGCAGCGATGGATTCGTCAAGATAGGTGCGAGCTTGAAACCTGGCGATGTGGTGCGAGTCAAAGATGGTCCGTGGAAGGCCCTGACCGGTGTAGTAGAGCGTGAGTTCAAGACAAACGAGAGGATCACGCTCCTATTGCAGTCCATCAAGTATCAGAGTCGCCTGACAATTGAAAGTCATTGGGTTGAGAAGATCAGTTGATTTACGTTAGGCCCTTCAGTCCTTGATTGAAGTAAATGATTTAAGCGTTCCCCATAGTGACCTCCCCGAACAGTGAACGAATATGAGTGAGTCCGCGCGGCTTTATGTCCGCGGTCTCATTCGAACCGGTTTCACCAGGTAATCCCAGTTTCGTAGTTTGCACCTCTGGTGCAGAGTGCGGTAGCTCTGCCTGCCCAACCTATCCTAGACAATCAAATTCATATTTTCGACCAGGCGACTTTTGTCAATGAGTACAAACACCCTCGCTATCCGTGAGCGCAACGCTGAAGTGCCGTCTACTTCGCTGACGCTCGTCGAGCTTCTAAGAAACCGAGCGCGGCTCCACGCCGATAGGGCTGCATATATCTTTCTCTCGGATGGAATCACCGAAGAGACCACGCTGACCTGGGGAGATCTCGACCTCCAGGCGCGTGCCATGGGCGCATGGCTGCAATCGCTTACTGCTCGCCGAGAACGAGTACTCTTGCTTTACCCTGCCGGTCTCGAATACATCACCGCTTTCTTCGGGTGCTTGTATGCGGGTGTAATCGCTGTTCCAGCTTATCCGCCAAGGCAAAACCGGAACCTGCGCCGCTTGCACTCGCTGATAATCGACGCGCAGCCGGCTGTCGCTTTAACTACCCGACCAATCTTGTCTCGAGTACTCAATTCATTCGGCAAAAATCCGGAGCTTGCAATGCTTCGCTGGGTTGCGTCTGAAGATAGACCAACCGCAGAACCGGAAAACTGGCAAGCGCCTGAAATCGCCCCGACTGACCTTGCGTTCTTGCAATACACATCAGGATCGACGTCGGCCCCCAAGGGCGTGATGCTGAGTCATAGCAATCTCGTCCAAAACGATCGTTTGATACATAAAGCTTTCGGCCAAACAGAACAGTCAGTCATAGTGAGTTGGCTGCCGCTTTATCACGACATGGGCCTTATCGGCGTCGTTCTTCACGCGTTGTCGGCCGGCGCGCGGTGCATTCTCTTGTCGCCGACGGCGTTTTTGCAGCAGCCCTTTCAGTGGCTTCAGACTATCTCTCGCTATCGTGCCACCACGAGTGGTGGGCCAAACTTTTCCTACGATCTCTGCGTGCGAAAGATTACCGATGAACAACGGGCCACGCTGGATCTGAGCTCGTGGAGTGTTGCCTTCAATGGCGCTGAAACTGTTCGCGCCGAAACGATGGATAGGTTCGCCGCGGCCTTCGCCCCCTGCGGTTTTCGTCGCGAAGCGTTCCGGCCTTGTTACGGATTGGCCGAAGCAACGTTGATTGTGTCTGCTCGCGGCGAGTCCAGAGCTGAAGAGAACCGGCCTATCGTCAAACACGTTTGCAAAACATCGCTGGAACAAAATCGCGTGATCGAGTTGGGGAAGAAAACTCCAGACGCCCGCACAGTGGTCACGTGTGGTGCGCCGCTGTGCGCTCGGGAAGTGATCATCGCCAATCCCGATACATTGACGGGATGTGCGGCCAATGAGGTGGGTGAGATCTGGGTGTCAAGCCCAAGTGTCGCCGCCGGCTATTGGAACAACACCGAAGAGAGCGCGCGTACATTTCGAGCTGTTCCAAATGGTAGTAAAGCGACGTATCTGCGCACCGGCGACCTGGGCTTTCTTCTTGACGGTGAACTTTTTTTGACCGGTCGCCTCAAAGATTTGATCATCACGCGCGGGCGGAACCTTTACCCTCAGGACATAGAAGGTACTGTTGAGCAGTGCGATCCGTCGCTTCGTCCGGGCTGTGGAGCTGCGTTCTCGGTAACGGTCGAGAGTGAGGAGCGCGTGGTCATAGTCCACGAGATAGAACCTCGGCGCACGGTGGAACTACAGTCTCTCATTACCTCAATACGCCAGGCCATTAGTGAAGAACATGAAGTAGTGGTGTATTCGGTTGCACTCGTCAAAGCTGGAATGGTCCCGAAGACATCCAGTGGCAAAATTCAGCGGAAAGCATGTCGCGAACTGTTTTTAGAAGGCGGACTGGCGCCGATTGCCTATTGGCTGGAGACGCCTTTCGGCCATAAAGAAAACCTGTCCGATTCTCTGCGGCCCGCAGACTCTCTGAACGGAGCAGAGACGCTGAATTGGCTTCGCCTTCAGTTTGCGCAAGTTGTGAACATCAGCGCGGCCGAGATCGACATTCATCAGCCAATCCTGCGCTATGGTTTGGATTCACTGCTGGCGACTGAGTTGACACATCGCATTGAGTCAGAGCTGGGGATAGCAGTTCCGCTTACGAGTTTGTTGGAAAGCCCCACGATTGAGCAACTCGCAGCCAGTATTTGCGGCGAGGCTTTCGTCCGGGATAACGAAGAGCTGGTGGGACCTACACCTCTGACGAACACATCCTCAGAATATCCACTCTCATTCGGACAACAGTCACTCTGGTTTCAGCACCGCATGGCGCCGGACAGCGCCGCCTACAATCTCGCCAGTGCGTTGCGTCTCCGAGGACCTCTGAATGCGGTAGCTCTGGAGCGCGCCTTTGCATCTCTGGTGCAACGTCACGCGATGCTCAGGACCACCTTCTCTCAAAATAGCCTCGCTCCGCGCCAGCAAATACACGAAGAAATGCCCGTTTGCTTCGAGTTCGCTGACGCCTCATCGTGGAGCGAAGCCGCTGTACGCGAGTATTTGTTAAAGGAAGCGGAAGGGCCTTTCGACTTGTCCGCAGGACCACTGCTACGGGTGAACCTGCTGAAGCGAGCTGACGATGAACACGTGTTGCTCGTCGCCGTTCATCACATCATCGTCGACTTCTGGTCCCTGTCAGTTT
>Ga0068871_100003235_pt1 | contig 11170 bp, 11 predicted proteins | sample KBSMisM72_FD_72750 | JGI IMG/M metagenome (GOLD analysis project Ga0068871, IMG submission 72750) | Miscanthus rhizosphere microbial communities from Kellogg Biological Station, Michigan, USA - KBS Miscanthus M7-2 | ecosystem: Host-associated > Plants > Roots > Rhizosphere > Soil ... | reverse complement strand
GTAAAGGGCATTGCAGTTAATCAATCGGGGTTGTATAATGCAGATGATTTTGTTGCCGGCAACATACTCTTTGATTCCGGCGTTGCATTTAGTGGGGTATGGAGTTTTTCCGTACCGGTTGCTGAGGAGAAAGATCAATGTGAGATCATTGGTACTAAAGGAAAAATAAGTTTTAGCGTCTTTACGATGAAAAGCATCAGCGTTACTGTAAATGGAATGACCAATATTATTTCATTTGATGCATTGGAACATGTGCAGCAGCCAATGATAGAACAAACAGTAAAATATTTCCTGGGTAAAGCACCTAATCCCTGCAATGGGGAAGAAGGCGCTTTAATCATGCAATGGATGGAGCTGTTTACAAAGTAAATCCCTTAAATTTTGAAGACCCGACGTAATACTTATTTTATTATTGGAACGATTTTAATCTTTTTTAATCTCGTGGGTGATCTTGCTGACTTACCTTATTTATTATCACAAATACTGAAAAATGATTCTTTTAGTATTGGTTATTTGATTGGCTCTCAATTTCTATTACTCTTTGGCATGGTTCTTTTGCGGTTCGCATTTAAAATTCACAATAAAATTAAGAGTCAAAATGATATTGAATTAGAAAAGTCAATTGATGAAATCGGCAAGTCCTCATAACTTCTTATAAAAGTTTTCTCTTCATCTTCCTGTTTCAACTTATTCTTTTATCTTCCATTTCAAACGAGGCGGTCAATGCAACAAAAAGAATATGGTATTTTTTCTCTCCCGGTAATTGTAGGCGCTTTAGGATTTTTTGTAGACATCTACGACCTGCTGTTGTTTAATATTGTTCGTAAATCAAGTTTCAGGGACCTGGGTGTTGCAGAATCAGCCATGAAGAATATCGGTGAAAATGTGATCAGCTGGCAAATGCTGGGTTTGACTATTGGCGGCATCGCATGGGGAATTATCGGCGATAAAAAAGGGAGAAAGAGTGTGCTGTTTAGTTCAATTTTGATTTATTCGCTGGCAACTTTTGCCAATGGTTTTGTTACCAGTATCCATCAATATTCATGGTTGCGTTTTATAGCAGCGCTGGGGCTGGCAGGTGAACTGGGAGCCAGCATTACCTTAACCAGTGAATTATTACCAAAAGAAAAACGTGGTCTTGCCGCTGCGGTTATTGCAACCAGTGGTGTAATGGGCACCATCACTGCTTATTTTGTTCATATGCTGACTAACGAAAACTGGAGGCTGTGTTATTTTATAGGAGGAGGGATGGGTATTGCATTATTGTTTTTACGGGTAAGTGTGCTGGAAAGCAGGATGTACGATGCAACCAAACAGGTAAAAGTGCAAATGGGAAATTTCTGGATGCTGTTGAATAACAGGGAAAGATTTTTCCGTTACCTGCGCTGTATTTTAATTGGCTTACCCGTTTGGTATATTATAGGGGTGCTGATCACGTTCTCAGATGAATTTGCAAAGGCATTTGGCATTGTGGGGTTTGATCCGGCAAAAGCGCTGATGCTCCAGTATTCAGCTTTGCTGGCAGGAGATATGGGAGCTGGATTTCTGAGTAATTACCTGCGAAGCCGTAAAAAAACACTATTGATCTACTACGGTATTACCCTGGTATTCTTTATTTTATTTTTTGCATTAAGAGGGGGTGGAAATGCGTTTAATATGTATTTGCTGTGCATGGGGCTGGGCGTTGGCTCAGGCATTTCTGTATTGTATATTACCATGAGTGCTGAGCAGTTTGGTACTAATCTTAGGGCCACTGCAGCCATTTCCATTCCTAACCTGGTAAGGGGATTCCTTCCGTTGATCCTTTTATTGTTTCAATTCTTAAGAAGCGACAGGATGTTTTCGGATTATGTTACTGCTGCATGGGTAACCGGTGCCGTCATTATAACGATCGGCCTGGTATCGGCACTCTATACCAAAGATTCGTTCGGCAAAGATTTAAACTTTGTAGAACGATAATGGTAGTTGTATAATTTTTGTAAAAGTTAGGTAGCAGGTGCAAGTTTCACATTTACTGCGTTGGCTCCTTTAGGCCCCATTTCCACTTCAAATATTACTTTGCTGTTTTCCTGCACAGGATCTTTCAATCCATTGATATGTACAAAAACACTTTGTTGTGTTTCTATATCTTTTATAAAACCATATCCTTTGGATTGATTAAAAAAGGTAACGGTTCCTTTTCTTATCAGGTCTTCGGGATCCATTTCCTGTTGCTTTGGAACACCTATTTCAATATCTTCTAATTTTACTTTCCTCATTTTCCGTGGATCGGGAGGAGTAGAAGAAATGTTGCCATTCTCATCGATGTATGCAAGCATATCATCAAGGCTTTTTCCTTCCTTGTTATTGTCTTTTCTTTCCTGCTTTCTCTCAGCTTTTTCTTTTTTACTTTGTTGTTTTTTCTTTTCTCTTTCTTTTTTATTCCAGGTTTCTGCCATATTTTTTTTTATTTAAGTAATTGAATATTCTGTTTTTCAGAATGATGAATGAGTAGATGATCTGGGGAAAAGTGAGAAATGTTTTCGTCAGATGTATGTAAAGATAAGCTTTTATCTGCTCGTTTATTATGTTATACTCACATTTGTTATTATAAAATTTGTAATCACATCAAAAAGGTTTTTATACCCGGTAATCCTCTTATGAATTATTGCTGTTCTTTTTATCACCCATCCATCGCACAAAATAATTTATTAGTTAAAGCCGCAGCAGAACGTTATCTTTGCTGTTCTTAATGTTATTGCTCTCTCTGTTTGTGCGGTTATATTCTCCCCAAATTTTGTGATGTTCTAACCTAAGGCAGATAAGAAGCCTGGCATTTGCCGGCAGCCTTATCACATTTATTAATCAAAAAAAATTATAGTGTCATTTAACAATTTGCAGCTCATCGAGCCTGTATTACAGGCATTGAGCAAAGAAGGGTACAGCATCCCTACACCAATCCAGCAACAATCTATTCCTGCTATTTTGCAAAAGAGAGACTTGCTCGGATGCGCCCAAACGGGTACTGGTAAAACTGCTGCCTTTACGATCCCTATTTTACAACTGATGCACCAGCAACAGGAAGGGAAAACAAGACAACACCGCATTCAAACATTGATCCTTACACCTACCCGTGAGCTGGCGATCCAGATCGGGGAGAGTATTGAAGCGTATGGAAGATTTCTTCCCATTAAGCACGTGGTTATTTTTGGCGGTGTATCACAATACAGCCAGGTAAATGCTATACGCAACGGGGTGGATATTATCGTTGCCACACCGGGCCGCCTGCTCGACCTGATGCAACAGCGTATTATTTCATTAAGCGATATCCAGTTCTTTGTACTGGATGAAGCAGACCGTATGCTGGATATGGGTTTTGTTCACGACGTTAAACGTATCATCACCAAGCTACCGGCTAAAAGACAGACTTTGTTTTTCTCCGCTACCATGCCGGATGAAATCAAACAACTGGCCAATGTGTTATTAACGAACCCGGTGAAGGTAGAAGTAACACCAGTTTCCTCTACTGTTGATATCATTCAGCAATCGGTTTATTTTGTTGAAAAGCAAAACAAACAATCCTTACTGGTGCAGTTACTAAAAGATGAAACGATAGAAACACTCCTGGTGTTTACACAGATGAAACATTCTGCCGATAAATTATCCAGGAGCCTTAACAGTGCTGGTATTCGTACAGAAGCCATTCATGGTAACAAATCACAAAATGCCAGGCAGAATGCATTGAAGAATTTTAAGAACAGGGAGACCCGTGTGTTAGTAGCAACAGATATTGCAGCACGTGGAATTGACATTGATGAATTAACACATGTACTCAATTATGAGTTACCCAATGTTCCTGAGACTTATGTTCACCGTATCGGAAGAACCGGGAGGGCAGGAGCCAGTGGTATTGCCATTTCTTTTTGTGATGCAAGTGAAAAAGCGTTGCTGACAGATGTTCAAAAACTGATCAGGAAAACAATACCGGTAGTAAAGGGACATGAATTTGAAAATCATACGATGCATAATGCACCGGTTCATACAAGGCAGTCTGCACCCGGCAATAATTTCCGTGCTCCTGAAAAAAGAAGAAGATTTACAAAATCCTATTCTTCACAACGGGCATATTAATTTAGCATCGGTAACAAACAGCATTAATATTCATACCTGCACCAACAGATGCAAATAAGATTACATCACCGGCCTCGAGCCGGTGATTTTGTACCTGCTCTTTTCTTACCAGGTCAAATAAGGTAGGGATGGTGGCAACAGAGCTGTTGCCAAGCCAATGAATACTCATCGGCATAATATGATCGGGCAAACGGGTAATGTCATATAACTGGTAGAGTCTTTTGATAATGCCCTCATCCATTTTTTCATTTGCCTGGTGAATAAATATTTTTTTCAAATCCTTTATGTGTATGCCGCTTTTATCAAGACAATCTTTCATGGCTGCAGGTACATACGTCATCGCATATTCGTATACTTTACGACCTTTCATTTTGATATAGCGCACATGCGGATCACTTCCGGGAGCATAGGATTCACCCATACTGATATAATCCACTTCGTCAACAGCATGTGTTTGCACCGCAGCGCTTAATATACCCGAACCACCGGTGCTGGTTTCCCTGTATTCCAGTACTGCTGCGCCTGCACCGTCACTAAAGATCATACTGTCCCGGTCATGACTATCAATTACCCTTGATAATGTTTCTGCACCGACCACCAATGCTTTTTTTGCGATGCCAGCTTTAAAATAAGCATCCGCCTGTATCATGGCCTGCACCCAACCGGGGCATCCAAATAAGATATCATATGCTACACAGTTTGGATTACGGATTCCCAGCGAGTGTTTAACATGACTGGCTAAAGAAGGTACCGCATCGGTTTGAATAGTATGCTTGATCACATTGCCAAAATTGTGTGCCACAATCAGTTGATCGAGCGTTTCGGGATCAATGCCACTATCATCAATAGCTTTTTTTGCAGCTATCGCTGCAATGTCTGAAGTAATCAAGTTCTCTGAAGTATAGCGTCTCTCCTGTATACCCGTAATCTGTTTAAATTTATCCACTACTACCTGTGGTGCTGTGGTAAGCGGTTGCTTAGTATCATCATAAAACACGTGCTGTGCGAAATCGCTGTTTGATTTTACAACCGGCGGAATATAAGAACCGGTACCGGTAATGACTGAACGAAACATGAGTCGGCAAATTTTTACAAAAAAAATCTGCTGCCAATGAGATGCGGCAGCAGATAAACTGATTTACTTAATTTTCTTATACTTGTTTCATTAAAAGAAACAAATCAATATGTTGTAACTACTCCGCTTCTACATTGTCCAACACTTCCTCCTCAGGCGTTTCTTCAGGAACTGGAGTGTTGTTTTTTATTGTGAGTGTTAAATCATTAGTCAATGCAAACTCCAGGTGCTGCCCCACTAACAGCTTCTTAATAATATCATCTTCCTGCAATACTGACCCCAATTCTTTTGCAACAGCTGCATGTTTTACCTGAGTATTGATCCGGCCATTGTTAATCTGCAGGTGAGTAAAACTATATTTAATCTTACGGCCACCGGCAGCTCTTCCGAAATCAGTATTATTCATACTTAATGTTTGATCCCCGCTGGCTGAGCGCTTTATAAGTATCGCAATCACTGGCAGATACTTTTTCCATGTTTGTGTGAACATACATCAATTGTTTTTCTGTTCATTGCTGAACCATTATGAATAGAATCCTATTTAAAAAATACAAGCGTATTAATTATTCTCACTTAACCGGGTGAATTCAGCCCCGTTGTAAATCCTGGCAAGACTGGTATCCTTTGTTTTTTCCCATTCCTCCACTTTCGATTCAGACACGATGCGCCAGAAATTTTTTGATTTCAGTTCATTAAAATCATTTGTACGGATAAACACACCTTTAACAGTAGCCCTTTGCTTAAAGTGAATATTTATTTTAGGATTCTTTTGCGCTTTTGTGTCAATGAATTTCTCAATACTTTCATTTGTCATACTAAAAATTTATTTTGATTTAAATAATGATGAACATAGTAATTAATACGTAGTTAACGTTTATAGAGACTTGAGCAGAATGCAGGTGTAATAAAAATTAGAGAGACGAAATAATCGTTCGATTACAAGAGATTGACTCAAAAATATTGAGTAAAGATAGGCTTTATTTGCGAGTTTTTGCGTTTTTATTTAAGGCATGGTGTTAATAAGCCCTTCCTTCATCATTTTTTAAATGACTGCAATTTTATATTTGATTGCATTACAAAATAACGAGGAACATTGCTTTAACAAAACTGTCTGCCTCACATTGTGTGATATTAAAAATAAATCGTGTTGTGATAGATCCCTGATCATTGATAATCGATTTAAACATACCCATCCGTTCAGTATTGGTTTTAATTCCTTGCAAAAAATAAAAAAGGATATAGACCTTTTCCGATTTCTGCTTCAATTTTTTCCATTGCTATCCTAACACTTCTGCTAAATGAAGAAGACTAATTTTTTGTTAAAAAATGCTAACGATAGGTTAACTTAAAAAGTCGGCTTAATACGTATATGGGCGCCGGTATTGCATTCCAGCCTGTTGTTTTGATGAATGTCAGGTTCAAGGCTGACGAAAATCAATAACTATATCTATATTTTTTCTAATTTTATATTAGCGAAAATCCTGTGAGAAATTGCACTCCTCAACTCTAATTTTATAAACTAAAATTAACTATTATGAAGCAATTACTTTTAGGCGCCGTACTTGTTATCCTTATCACCAGTTGCAAGAAGGAGCCCAACTTTGATCAATTGACCACCAATTTTGTCGTGATCACCAACCGGGACCAAGTTGCCCAGTTTGAAAGCTACACTACTTATTTTGTTTCTGACACTATCAGCTTTGTGTCAACTGTTGCGGACGATGATTCCATCATTACAGGGGCTGCTGCTGAAACAGTGGTCAATGCGGTAAAATCAAATATGGATGCCCGCGGCTACCAGTATGCTGCACGCACGGCCCATCCTGACCTGGGTATGAAACTGGTTGCCATTAAACAATCAGAAACCGGTGTAATATATCCACCGGGCTATTGGTGGGGATATCCGGGTTATCCGGGCGGATGCTACTGGGGTTACTGTTACCCATACTGGTATCCATATCCCGTGGTATATAATTATAAGATTGGGGATGTGATCATGGAAGTGTTTGACCTAAAAAATGCAACTCACAATAATGTACTCAGAGTTATTTGGAACATGGATGCAACCGGCTCATTAAATTCCTCTACGCAGGTAAATGTTGACAGGGCTGTTACGGCCATCAATACAGCATTTGTACAATCACCCTATTTCAAAAGAAACTAAAACATTAAAAAATGAAAAATAAATTCATCCCCATAATCTTATTGGCCGCTTTTTCATTTAATAGCGTAAAAGCGCAATCACACATAAAAAATATGCTGGCATTTTCATGGCAAACGGCTACTCCTGCAAGCAATACTGATTTTCTTTCCAGTACCAGCTACACTGGGTTTAAAATTGAATACCGGTATTTTATAAAAAAGAATTTTTCTGTTGGAGCATTTGTCGACTGGAATTCTAACTCAAAGTATTTTCCAACGGCTACTTATCAAAATAAGGACCAAACCCAGGCCGTTACAACAGATATGTACCGGTTTATTTACACTTTCCCTATGGGATTAAACGGGCATTATTATTTCGATGGTGGAAAGTTGTTAAGACCATTTCTTGGACTTTCACTGGGCGCCCAGTATAGCGAGCAAAGCATGTTCTATAATATTTATGAATCCACCAATGAGAACTGGGGATTCCTGGCAAGGCCTGAACTGGGTGTAATTATCACACCATTTTCAAACCATTCTATCGCCCTTCTCGCTGGCACCAGTTATGCCTATGCAACAAATAAGAATGACGATCTTAAATTCACCAGCATGGCTCATGTAAATTTCCAGGTGGGAATTGTTTTTCAACAATGATCCACAAAAATAGATAAATCCACTAATGCTTCTGCCCGGGTGCAATTCCGAATTATTTCGGATAAATTACAGCCGGGCAGTGGTATGTTAGGACCATTCATTACATACCAATAATATTTTATCAATGGTTGTTTAACTCGGGTTGTATCCAGGTAAAAATATTAATGTTAACATAAAAATTGTACGCTAACCATATTCAATCATTGCATTGCGTATCTTGAATTTTATTTTTAAAAAATTTGCGTCTATGCGATGTTTATTTCAGGGGATCATTATTTTATTCTGTATCACTGCCTTTTCCGGAACTGCAAATGCCCAGTCAAAAACTGCTTCCAAAACCGACAGTACCGGCAAGCCAAACTCACCTGCTAATAACCAGGGACCAAAGCCTTATAAAGACATTATAACCTCCAAAGCCAAATCAGATAGCGGCTTGTTTTGGGTGCATAAAATAGAGGAAAAATATTTTATTGAGATTCCTGACTCTTTATTCGGAAGGGAGATATTGGTGGTGAACAGGATATCAAAAGCTGCTGCGGATATGCGTGTTGGTGGTTTCTTCGGCTATGCCGGTGATCAGATCGGGCAGAATGTAATCCGGTTTGAAAAAGGACCCAGCAATAAAGTTTTTATCCGAACCATTTCGTTTGCCGAATATTCAAAAGATTCCACGTCACCCATGTTCACGGCCGTAAAGAATTCAAATGTGCAGCCAATCGTTTCTTCTTTTGACATCAAGGCATTCAGGAAAGATTCTACGGGAGCAGTAATAGATATCACAGATTTCATAAATGGTGATAACGATGTATTATTTTTTAACAACAATTTTAAATCAGCATTACGAATAGGCGGATTACAGTCTGATAAGTCTTATACCGTAAGTGTAAGATCCTATCCTATAAACCTCGAAATAAAAACCGTGAAAACATATAGCCGCTCATCCGGGCAGATGGGAACCCCAGGCGGCGCTGCTAACATGACGATGGAATTAAACAGTTCTATTGTGCTGTTACCTAAAATACCCATGAAACCAAGATATTTCGATCCAAGAGTGGGTTACTTTAACGTGGGGTATACTGATTACGATGATAACCCGCAAGGAGTAAAAAAAATTAACCTGATCAAGCGCTGGCGGCTGGAACCCAAAGAGGAGGATATAGAGAAATATAAAAGGGGAGAACTGGTGGAACCCAAAAAGCAAATTATATTTTATATTGATCCTGCTACGCCGGCAAAATGGGTTCCTTACCTGATGCAGGGGGTGAATGACTGGCAAAAAACATTTGAGAAAGCTGGTTTTAAAAATGCCATCCTTGCTAAAAGAGCACCCACCCAATGGGAGGATAGCACCTGGAGCCTGGATGATGCAAACAATTCGGCGATCGTGTATAAACCCTCTGATGTAGCCAATGCAAGTGGCCCCAGTATTGCAGATCCACGAAGCGGCGAGATCATGGAGAGTCATGTCAACTGGTATCATAATGTAATGTCTATTTTGCACGACTGGTATTTTGTGCAGGCAGCACCTAATGACCCAAGGGCCAGGAAAATGGTTTTTGATGATGAATTGATGGGGCAGCTGATTCGATTTGTATCATCGCATGAAATTGGTCATACGCTGGGGCTGCGGCATAATTATGGATCCAGCAGCACCGTGCCGGTTGAAAATTTAAGAAATAAGGCCTGGGTGGAAGCTAATGGACACACACCGTCTATTATGGATTATGCCCGTTTTAATTATGTAGCGCAACCGGAAGATCATATCAGCGAAAAAGGAATTTTTCCAAGGATCGGTGACTATGATGAATGGGCTATTGAATGGGGCTACCGAATCTTTGACCAGTATAAATCTCCTGCGGAAGAAAAGTCTTACCTAAATAAATGGGTGATTGAAAAATTAAAAAATAAGCGTTTGTGGTTCGGTACAGAAAATAACCCTGACGATCCAAGAAGCCAGAGCGAACAAGTAGGAGATGATGCCATGAAAGCCAGTACATACGGCATCAAAAATTTGCAACGCATTATTCCTAACCTGCTGGAATGGACAAAAATTCCGGATGAAGATTATACTGAATTGAAAGACTTGTATAACCAGGTGAGTGCACAATTTTCCCGCTACATTAGTCATGTTTCAAAGTACATTGGTGGCATTATGGAAACACCAAAAATGATTGAAGAGGATGGCCCCGTATATACATTGGTATCAAAACAACAACAAAAAGAAGCAGTAAATTTTTTAAATAAACAAGTGTTTACAACTCCTTACTGGTTGGTTAATCAGGATGTTTTTAGCAGGACGGGGTTAACGGGTCTATCGATAATAGGAGCGATACAGGATAATGCGCTTAACAGGCTGTTGAGTTTCCGCACCCTGAATAAACTGGTAGATGCAGATGCATCCATTGGAAAACAGGCTTACCAGGTTAGTGAATTGCTCAGTGATCTGAAAAAAGGCATCTGGAGTGAATTGCCTGCACGTAAGCCCATCACCATATACCGGCGCAACCTTCAGAAATCTTATGTGAATGTTTTAGGCAACCTGCTCAATTCACCTGCGGTTTCAGGAGATGCTGTTGGGGCAATCGTGATACTGGGTGTTGCACCCGCAGATAAATCAGATATCACCAGTGTAGTAAGGGCACATCTGAATGCATTAAAAACTGAAGTAACTGCCGCAGCCAATGGCAATACTGATCTGATGAGTAAGTATCACCTGTTGGATGTCGCAAAAAGAATTGACAGGATTTTAGATCCTAGGAATTAATTTCGTTTTTCTACTTTTTGTAAATAAAAGCCATCCGCTAATCAGCAGATGGCTTTTTAAGTTTTAAAAAACATTCATTTCAATCCATATAATCCGGCCAAATGAATTCAGTTTCAAAATAGTCATCATGATCAACGCCAGTGATCGTAATGATGACGGTCAGCTGCTTTCTTTTTCAGGGGCAGTAACTTTATCCATCTTATTAGGATCACAGAACCGATATGAATAATATAAACGGCATTATTGATGATTGATCATCAAACACCTGGCACCATCAAAACAGGAGCATTTAGCTGCATGAATAATACAAACCAGTATACCGGCTTAACAAACGAAGAAGTAAACAGCAGTCGTAAACAAAATGGGAGCAATACCATTGAAATGCAGGAAGACCGTGTGTTCTGGCATGTATTAAAAGAAGTAAT
>Ga0068871_100003233_pt1 | contig 11171 bp, 12 predicted proteins | sample KBSMisM72_FD_72750 | JGI IMG/M metagenome (GOLD analysis project Ga0068871, IMG submission 72750) | Miscanthus rhizosphere microbial communities from Kellogg Biological Station, Michigan, USA - KBS Miscanthus M7-2 | ecosystem: Host-associated > Plants > Roots > Rhizosphere > Soil ... | reverse complement strand
CCGGCTTGTCCGCGCGAGCCGACGAGGTGATCTAGTAGTCACTGATAAATGTCCGCTATTGGCACTTAGCGGACAACCCGCGTTGCACCGCACACGTCCGCTTTTGGGGGGTAGAGCGGACATGGCGTTTTGCACCGCAATGACCCAAAGCGGACATCAGCTGATTCCGGCGTCCGCGGGTAATTCGTTTCACCCAAATTAATTCGAGCAGATCGCCCCTTAACCGCGGCTAAATGTTTGGACAAACTTGGCCGCCGTTTGTTCCCGCAAAGCTTGGTGGTTGGCCGCGCCCGTTCCTGGCCCAATCGCTGGCACTAATCTGCCCGGTCTTAAATTCGGAAGCGCTGGCCTTCTCGCTTTTTGGCGAAGGAAACGGATGGGCATGACTTTACGGGGGACGCACGCGCGGATGTAGTGTCCTACGTGCCCAATCCAAAAGGAAGCTGCATGTTTCGCCGAATCCTGCGCCCCTGTTAGATAACAGCTAGCGGCCGAAGAAGCGAAATGGATACTGATAGAAGCGGCGCTGTTCGTCTGCGAATCCGTATGCATCAAAACCCGATGAAGAAGTCGGTGCTTCTTCTATGCGCTTGCGAGTTGCGTTCGCGGTCTTGCGCTTCTGATCGGACCGCGCATCCCTTTGCGTTGTTCGCTTGACCGGTTTCGCAACTCGCTCTTTATGTGCGGCCGCAGCTATCGGTGCGGATGGCGTCGGTATAGTAGGCGGCTGTAATGCCATCAGACCGGCGATGCCGAAGCTAATTATCGCCCCAAGCCCGAGCAAATAAAAAATCACGACAGCGGCGCCACGCATTACATCGCTCCACCGTCGATGGTCGAGGCAGATTATTACAAGGTTACACCTATCCGCTACGGAAGGTAAGACAGGAATGTTTTCCGCTCGACCGCTTTTGGCATAGAGCGGACATCGACCTGGTCGCTGCACGTGGCCGCTTTTGACCCAAGCGGACATCATCAGGCGCATTGCATGGGGAACTCTTTGGGCTACTCAATTTAGTGCTGCGCCATACCGTTTAAGGACGGCCACACACCGCCTGCCGATTTCTTCCTGTGGTGCGGCGGCCAAGGTCGCCCCACACTTCCATAAAGCCGCAGCGCTTACTTGTTGGGGCCGTTCGCACAGTAGGTCTATTAGAATTTTCTTCAGATCGAACGCAGTGGCTGTCTCACCACTCGTCATGCACATCAGTGCGACGACCGTGAATGACCGTACCATTAGGGCTCCCAGGCTTTGCCGGGCCCCCGCATTTTGCAGCTTGGACCTGACTAGTGTCGCAATCAAGGCGCTCGTTCGCGCGGAGGCGGAAGGCAGTCGCGACGGCTTAGACAGTTTTTACTTTGGCTGGGGAGTGCCGCCGCGTTGGCAGCCTTTTCTATTCACCTTTTCTACTGCGTATTGAAATCTGCCATCGCCTGTTCGCGTGTCGGCGGTGTGTGGTTATCTTTGAATGGCCGCCATACCCAAACCCATCGTATAGGCACCACACCCCTTTCGATAGCAAGCCGTTATCTGTGGACAATAGAACGTTAGTGCGAGTGCATCTCACACCGCATTAGGGAGGAGCAGCGAATGCGATGTCCTACCGAACCATCTTGTCCCGCCGCAGCTTCAGCCCTAAGTGCGGCATGCATTTTTGCCCGTGGAGGCGCTCATGTAGGAGTGCATCACGCTCGTGTAGGAGTGTTGCCCGCCGTGGAGTTTATCGCGGAACTTATGCCAACCGCGGAATTTATCGCGGAGCGGCGGTGGGCCTCGGCGCCGTTGCAGTAGGAACAGCTGCGGCGCGCGCTTACAACTACAATTCCGGTTACGGTTATGCTCCCTACTATGGTGATTCAAGCTACGTATGGTGGTGATACAGGCTATGCTCAACGACCCTACGGACAATACAGGGCGTGGCGAAACTGGTGACACAGTTCTGATCGGGCGTGATCTAGTTCGATCAATCAGGGCTCGCGGCCCGCGTCACCGAGGTGATGTAACATCAGGACTGCGCTATGAAGTCCTCGCCTAGAGCACGGCCCCGATCTCCCATCTCTGGAGATCAGGGCCATATTAGAAATTAGTTGTGCCTCGATGAGGCTAAACATGGCGGCATGGAAACCGCTCATGGGCGTTTGGAAATCCGACACGATTAAATTCATGCAACAGGAACTTTTGGACGAGCAACGGTGGAGAGTTGGTCCTGGTCCTCCACGGAACGGAGGCATGATCAGCGTGGCGTTCGTCGTCGTGTTTCTAGTTGGTATAGCCATCGGCGACATTCTGTTTGCGCACGAAAGTAAGTCAATGCAAACCCGTCGCACGACGCGAGGGCCGTGATTTCCCTTCTAAACAGTGTGTTGCCAAACATGCGGTAACAAAGTAAAAAACTGAGGCCGCTAATTGGCGGCCCTCTTTTATTTTAACACTGCCATGTCCGCTATTCGCGTGGCAAAAATAAGTACCTAATTCTCGACGCTCGTTACAACTTTCAGGCGCGGCTTGTCGATTTGCATGACTTCGCGATAGGCGCCCATATAGTCCAAAGCCATTCGTCGTGCCGTGAATCGCTCTTCAAATCGTTTCCGTACTTGCCGCCGATCGAGTTGGGTAATGCGGTTGACGGCGTTTGCAGCTGAGAGTTCGTCTTCAACAATATAGCCGGTCACGTCGTCCTCAACGATCTCTGGCACTGATCCGCGATTGAATGCGACCACCGGTGTCCCGCAAGCCATGGCTTCGATCATCACGAGTCCGAAGGGTTCAGACCAATCAATCGTTACCAACAGCGCGATCGCACCACACAGAAACTCAGACTTTTCCTGGTCACTAATTTCGCCGACATATTCGATAAGCGGGGGATCCAAAAGCGGTTTGATGATCTGCTCGTAATAGTCCTGATCGACAGGATCGACCTTGGCGGCAATCTTCAAGGGTATGCCGCATCGTCGAGCGATTCGGATGGCCCTATCCATGGATTTTTCCGGTGCGATGCGGCCGAGCGCGGCGAGATAAGCCGGCTTTGTCGGACGGGGGGTCAACAATTCCTCGGGAACGCCGTGATAAATCGTTCTTATCCAGTTGGCTTGCAGGACTGGCCTGCGTTGCGAATTGGAAATCGAAACGATTGGCGTTCTGCCAAATGTTTTGAAGACCGGTTGATGCTCAGGCAGATCAAGTCTGCCATGCAAAGTGGTTATGAATGGGGTCCGCTGTCGGGAAAAGAGCGAAAAGGGGTAATAGTCGAGGTGGAAATGTAGCAAATCGAACTCGTCGCAACGCTGGCGCACGTTTTCCAACATGACCATGTGCAGTGCGTTTGCGTCGCGGATCGAGCCGTCGAGTCGCAAAGCCCTAGGCCAGACCGCCTCAAGATTGGCTGAGGTGTGCGAATCCCCGCTTACAGCGTGACATCATTGCCGAGAGTTACAAGTTCTTCCGTAAGCCAATGAACGACCCGTTCCGTACCTCCATAAAGTTTGGGGGGAATTGCTTCGGTCAGGGGGGCAATCTGCGCGATGCGCATAATAACATCCAATTCCTCGTGGAACCCCTGAAAAACCTTTAACCCCCGAATTGCGAAGTCAGAATTTGGGAACGTTTTCTTGCCGGCCTTGTTCCCAAAAAGGGGCGTCGCACGTGCAATCTGGTGTCCGATATGCAGGCGACCATATGTTGGATGGAACCCCGTTTCCCGGTGCGGTCACGCGCCCCAAATAATTGGCCGTCACTATTTCAAAACAAACTGGTTGTGACGCATGGATAATTTCGTCGGCTATGCGGATAGGCCTTTTGCATTCATCGGCCGCTATCTGAAGGAACGCTGGCGGTCTCATACCGTGATTGTGACATTTATCGCTCTCGCCGTGATGTGTTCAGTGGGAACTCAGTATGCGGTCAAGTTTTTGGTTGACAGCTTAACGACTGGGATACCCCAGAAGGTATGGTTGACCTTTTCATTGCTGGTCTCTCTTATCGCCGCAGACAATCTGCTGTGGCGCGCAGCAGGATGGGTGGCGAGTACAACTTTCGTTAAAGTCACCGGTGATCTCCGCCGCGACCTGTTTCGCCACCTGACCGGTCATGCGCCGAGTTATTTCTGCGAACAGATGCCGGGCACGCTGACCAGCCGGGTCACCGCCACATCCAATGCCGTTTTCGCAATCGAAAATATGTTCATCTGGAATGTAATGCCGCCGTGCTTGGCGACTTTATTGGCCGTCGCCCTAATTGGAACGGTAAGCCTGCCAATGGCCTGCGTTCTTAGCGGACTTGGTGGGGTGATTGTCGTGGCGATGTTCGGTCTGGCGGCGGCCGGCAAGACGCTTCACCATGACTTTGCTGCCAAGGCCGCGGCGGTTGACGGCGAGATGATCGACGTGGTGAGCAATATGCCTCTGGTCAAGTCTTTCTGCGCAGTCAGTCGTGAGGTTGATCGCTTTGGCGCCACTGTTGATTGTGAAATTGCGGCGCGTAGCCGGAGCTTGCGCTATTTGGAAAGACTGCGTGTTGCGCATGCACTGGTGACCGCTGCAATTACAGTCGGGCTGGTGGCTTGGGCAGTCGAACTTTGGCAGCGCGGCGAAGCCACAGCAGGCGATGTCGTTCTGACCTGCACATTGGGGTTGTCGGTGCTGCATGCGACGCGTGACCTTGCGGTCGCGCTTGTTGACGCGACCCAGCACGTCGCACGCCTGTCAGAAGCTCTCGCAACGGTTTTGGTTCAGCACCAGCTCCGCGACCATCCAGAAGCCGGTCCCCTGAAGAAACGCGGTGCGCGAATCGAATTCAGCAACGTTTCGTTCGGCTATCGAGGCGCTCGCAAGGTTTTCGATCGATTTTACTTGCGCCTCGAATCGAACCAGCGCGTTGGGTTGGTTGGCGAGTCGGGGGCAGGGAAGTCGACACTGTTTGCATTGCTTCAACGTTTCTATGACGCACAAAGCGGCAAAATACTGATTGATGGCCAAGAGGTAACGCGTGTCACCCAGGACAGCTTACGATCGGCGATCGCGTTCGTACCACAAGATATTTCGCTTTTTCAGCGATCGATAATGGAAAACATTCGCTACGGACGCCCGGACGCGACTGACAGAGAGGTTCTTCAGGCGGCCGCCGCGGCACGCTGTGAATTCATCAACGAATTGCCAGGCGGGTTCACTATGGTCGTTGGAGATCGTGGTGCCAAACTGTCGGGCGGTCAGCGACAGCGCATCGCCATTGCCCGCGCTTTTCTCAAGGACTCACCCATCTTGCTCCTGGATGAGGCGACGGCCTCGCTCGACAGCGACTCTGAGGAAGCGGTTCGCGAAGCGCTTGGGCGTCTGATTCAGAGGCGTACCGTTATAGCGATAGCGCACCGACTGTCGACGCTGCGAAATTTCGACCGTATCATCGTCTTGAAATTCGGTCGGGTAATAGAAGATGGTTCGCCAGACGATCTCATCAAACGTCAGGGAACGTACTACAAACTGCTATGTGGCGAAGTGAACCGTCTGACGAGGCGTGCGGCATAGCCCAATTCGCACTGGTACCTGCACATTGTTGTCGGCTCGGCAAGAGATGCTCGGATCCAGAGAGTTGGAGCTGCTTCCGTCGCTACAACAAAAGAGATTCGATCGAAGGAGGCAATCAGTTTCTCGATTGTACCGCCCGCCTAATTAGCTGCTTACGCGATGGTGGAACCATGACAAACGCGATCTGGTTGATCCACGAGGCTTCTTAGGAGTTGTTCGTGCGCGCCAAGTGTTTCGCACTGGTTTTCATTTGGGCGGCAATCTCTTCGATCGCCGGACTGCAAATTTTGCGTGCCGACGATGTAGTTCCGATGCAACTCAAGCCGCCTGTTGCGACCGTGGACGGGACGCCGGCGCGTGGGATTCTCGGCCGCACCGTTCAGGATGCCGACAGCAAGGAGATGGGGCGTATCATTGATGTGGTTGTCGACCCCGCAGGGCGCGTGCGCGCGGCCATCATTGATTTCGGTGGCTTTCTCGGCGTCGGCAGTCGCAAGATCGCGGTGGACTGGAGCGCGCTACATTTTGGCGGCGGGGTCAAACGTGAAGGCGACATAAGGCTAGCATTGACCCAAGACCAGTTGAAAGCCGCGCCCGAATACAAGGAAGGCAATCCGGTCGTCATCATTGGTTCGACAGGCGCGTTCGAGCCGCTCAGCTTCCCATCTGCAGCAACACCGGAGAAATAATCTGTTTGCGCAGGCGACGCAGTTTCTTGACGCTATCGGGTACCATCGGCGCAGAATTCCCGAAGCGACGGTTGTGTCCGCGCGTCCTGGACCGTCACTTCGCAGTCGCCGGGCACTTGACTGGTTTGTGTTCTTCCTTGCAGACGTTCAGACCGGTTTTGGTCCATTCATCGCCGTCTATCTGACAACGCAGAAATGGACCCAAGCTGAGATCGGTTTGGTCCTTTCAGTAAACGGGATCATCGCCTTGCTCGGCCAGATTCCGGGTGGCGCGTTGGTTGACTGGGCACGCTCTGAGCGATTGGTTGCCGGATTGGCTGTAACGGCCATCGGAACCAGTGCACTGGCCTATGCAGCGTGGCCCATCTTCCTGATCGTTCTTTCGGCTGCCGTGCTCCAAGCAGGAGCCAGCTGTGTCTTGGGTCCTACAATCGCTGCAATTAGTCTTGGCCTGGTTGGCCGGACGCACATCAGCCAACGCTTGGGGCGAAACGCCCGTTTCGCATCTATCGGGAGCGGGCTTGCGGCCGCAGGAATGGGGGCTTGTGGGTATTTCTTATCGAGTCGCTCGGTTTTCCTCGTTACACTCCTTCTTACAATTCCGACGATAGTGTCCGTCGCACTCATACGGGCTGAGGAGATCAATCCGGAATTAGCGCACGGTGCAGACGCAAACGACGATGATAGAAGCAAAAAAAGTCTTCTAGCGCTCGTAAAGAACCGTCCATTGATGGATTTCGCACTTGTCTTGCTTATGTTTCAGTTCGCCAACGCTGCAATGCTTCCGTTGCTAGGAAGTTTTATAACGATGCAGTCAAGCACATTGGCACCTGCTGTGATTGCCGCTTGCATGGTTGTACCGCAAATTGTTGTCGTTACGTTATCTCCGTCGATCAGTTTTCGCGCACAAACTTGGGGGCGCCGTCCACTCTTGCTGATTGGCATCGGCGCCCTTGTCGTGCGTACGTTGCTGTTTGCCTTCTTCAGCGACCCGCACTTGCTCGTATTGATTCAGGTTCTTGATGGTATTTCGGCTTCTGTTTTCGGTGTTTTGATCCCACTGATCGTCGTTGACGTTACCTACGGGTCCGGACACTTCAATCTGGCGCAAGGAATTGCGGGTACCGCAACCGGTATCGGAGCATCCATCAGTATGCTTTTTACCGGCTACGTCGCGGATCGCGTCGGCACCTCGGGGGCATTTCTAGCACTTGGGATCATCGCGGCAGCCGCCTTCAGCTTGGTGTGGTTTATAATGCCTGAGACGCGGCCCAGGTCGATGGCCTAGATACCAGTGCGCGGAGTGTGTTTCGGCGCGGATTGTTGTCGGCATTGGATCGTTTTCGTCGCATGTCGAGCGAAACTCTGAGGTCCGGGGCGCTGGAGGGGCGGCTTCGGCGGAATAATAGAGTCGATGTTCGCTTTTGAAAGCGGACATTGGAACTCTACGGGCAAATCTCAGGGCTGGGTGCCTAGTTTGCGTCGAAGGAACTCACTCTTTCTGCTTGCGTTAAATTTCATCGGGGGGGCCATCGATGGAGGCCACCATGAGCAATCCGAAAAGCACCGCCAGCATCGCGGGCCATCCCATTCACCCGATGCTCATTCCATTTCCCATTGCGTTTTTCGTTGCGACGTTTCTTTGCGATCTAGCTTATTGGCAAACGTCAAATGGCGCATGGGCCACCGCAGCAATCTGGCTGCTTGGCGCAGGTCTTATCATGGCCGCACTGGCCGCTATTGCCGGTCTTACCGATGTCCTTGGAGAGCCGCGTATCCGAGCACTCAAAGATGTGTGGTGGCATGCAGGCGGAAACGCTCTCGTCGTCCTCATCCAGCTGTATAATTTTTACAGCCGCTATTCTGAGGGAACGGCGGCAATCGTGCCTAACGGCCTGGTCCTGTCGCTTGTCGTCGTTTGTATTTTATTGTTCACCGGCTGGAAGGGTTGGGAAATGGTGTATCGCTACCGCGTTGGCGTTGCCGATACTGTCGAGAGCCGAACGACGGCTACCGCGCCGACACGGCGCGCGGCATAGTCACGACTTGACCGGATTCGACGAAGCTGAGAACCGGTTGACGTCGGCCTATGCTAATCAAATAAGTGTGCCGGTTGTGTTGTTTTGGTTTGCCCCTTTACAACGCATTCTCACGCGAAGCCCTAGCCGTAAGGCTGGGGCTTCTGCCGTTCTCATTCCGATGTCCGCTGTTGGCACTTAGCGGACATGTCGAATTGCACTGCAAATTCTGCTTTTGACCCAAAGCGGCATTCAGTGGCGCGCCGTATATTTAGTTGTCGGCTCCCAACAATTCGAAACCGGCGGCTTTCCAGAAGTCCTTCTTATCCGGTGCAGACAAAAATTTGACAAAGGCCACCGCCGCCTCCGGCTTATCGTTGTAGGCGGGAATGGCCGCGCCATAGACCACGAAGTTTTGCAGCCCCGGCGGCAATAATCCCACCACTGTAGTGTCCTTGGCTGATTGAACCTCACTGAGTAGTTGCATCGCCACGTCCACTTTGCCTTCAGCCACTAGCTGCGCTCCGCCTTCAATCGCCGTTTTAATAGTCAACTTGGGCCGCACTGCCTCAGCGATACCGAGTTGCTCAATCATGCGGTCAAGGTGGCTGCCCACCGGAGCATTTGGAGGGGGAAATTCGATGGATCGAGTATCGAGCAGCATCTTCCGGACGGCATCGGGGGTGGAAACGTCGGGTGGCGTTGTGCCCTTACGTACAATTACTGCAATGCCGACCCGGGCAATTACAACCCGGCCCTCGGGTCGTAATGCTACAGCCTTCTCTGCTGCGGCGATCAGGGGAACGGGAAGAAAAATTAGGTCAGTTTTTTCGCCGGCGGCGAGTTTTTGCCGGATCACGCTGACGTGCGCGAAGATTAGTTGAACCCGATGGCCAGTTGCCTTCTCAAATTCAGGGATGAGCGCCTGCAATGCTGCTTGCGGACCACCGCCGCTCAGAACGTGGATGTCTTCTGCATCGGCCAGTGTCGCGGTTACCGAAAGGATTAGTGCTGATAGGAGTGAGGCCGCGAAGCGGCGGGTGATGCCAGCGGCGTGCGCCGTCTTTGAAAGCATATCGCGCCCCTCTGCCCACTAAGGAACAATTCAGCGTCGCCTTTACCAAAGATGGTATAGGCGGGAACGGCATCTGTCAGCCAAAAGACTGTTTGTTGAAATGTCCGCTTTTGACACATAGCGGACATCCCTAGTTGCGCCGCACATGTCCGCTTTTGACCCAAAGCGGACACACGGAATGGTTGATATTTTCGCGGTAAGAACTTAGGCTAACGCAATCAAGCAAAAAAATGCGAAGGCGTATTGCCCATAGCCAAGGGGAAGATCATGCGTAAATCGCTGCTCGTAGCAACCGTCGCAGGCGTGGCAACTCTTGGATTTTGGGCGTCGCCAAGCATCGCGCAAGACGATACCGATCAGAAATTTGGCACCGTTCATTTCGCCACTTCGTGCAACGAGACGGCGCAGCGGCGCTTTGATCGCGCCATGCGGTACCAGCACTCGTTCTGGTACAAGGCTTCCAGGGAAATATTCGAGGAGACGCTCAAGGCCGATCCGACGTGCGGAATTGGCTATTGGGGCATGGCGCTCGGGCTCCTCGACAATCCGCACAACCCACCGCCTGCGCCCAACCTGCCGCTCGGCCTTGCCGCTATTCAGGCGGCGAAAGCCACGGGCGCCAAGACGGAGCGCGAGCGCGACTTCATCGACGCTCTGGCGGTCATGTATGTCGGCTACGACACGATCCCGCATCCTACGCGCGTTCAGTCCTATCTCAAGGCGATGGAAGCGCTAGCCGCAAAATATCCAGACGACGATGAGGCGCAGATCTTCTACGCGATTACCTTGAACGTCGCGGCCTCGCCGGCCGATAAGACTTATGCCAATCAACTCAAAGGAGCGGCCATCCTGGAGGCGATCAACAAGCGGCAGCCTCGGCACCCGGGTGTCGCTCATTATCTTATTCACCTCTATGATTCTCCTGCGCTCGCCGAAAAAGGGATCGACGCCGCCCGACGCTACTCCAAAATCGCGCCGGCTGCGCCACATGCGCAGCATATGCCCTCGCACATCTTCACTCGCGTCGGACTCTGGAAAGACTCGGTGGCGGCCAACATTGCCTCCGTGCAAGCGGCCAAGGCGGACAAGTCGCCCGGTGATCAGATGCACGGGGAGGACTATTTGGTTTATGCCTATCTGCAACTCGACCAAGACAAGAATGCGCGTGCCGTCATCGATGATATGACCATGAGCACTTTCGGTTCGGATGCATTCGGTGCGCATTTCGCGTTAGCTGCTTCACCGGCGCGCGATATGGTGGAACGCGGCGATTGGAAAGGCGCGGCGGAGCTTCAAGTCCGTCCGAACAAATTTCCCCATGTCATGGCGATCACCTATTTCGCCCGTGCGCTCGGCGCGGCGCGCTCCGGCAATCCAGATGCTGCCAAGGCCGATATCGCAAAACTTGCCGAAATGCGCGACAGCCTGACAGCGGCCAAGGTCGGCTATTGGCCACACATCGTCGACATCCAGTATCAGATCGCGACCGCCTGGCAGCTCTATGCCGAAGGCAAATATGATGACGCGCTCAAGGCGATGAGCGCGGCGGCGGACGCGGAAGATAAGACCGAGAAGTCACCGGTCACGCCGGGCCCGCTCGCGCCCGCGCGCGAACTCTATGGCTATATGCTCCTTGATCGCGGCATGCCCAAGGAGGCGCTGGTGGCGTTCGAGGCGACCATGGCGAAGGAGCCAAACCGCTTCAACGGCTATGTCGGGGCAGCGAAGGCCGCGCAAGCGCTCGGCGACAACGCGAAAGCCAAGACCAACTACGAAAAACTGATTGCGCTCGCCAGCGCTGGTGATAACGACCGCCCGGCGCTGGCCGAGGCGAAGGCGTTCGTTGCAAGCAACTAGGACAAAAGGTCC
>Ga0068871_100003227_pt1 | contig 11176 bp, 9 predicted proteins | sample KBSMisM72_FD_72750 | JGI IMG/M metagenome (GOLD analysis project Ga0068871, IMG submission 72750) | Miscanthus rhizosphere microbial communities from Kellogg Biological Station, Michigan, USA - KBS Miscanthus M7-2 | ecosystem: Host-associated > Plants > Roots > Rhizosphere > Soil ... | reverse complement strand
GCTGTCGTTGTGCTCCTAACGAATTAGGAGCTCAACGATTCACATGGCCAGACCAGCATCGCCCGGGCTCACCGACGCCGAACTGCGAGTCATGCAGGTGCTCTGGGCACACAAGCGCGCCACCGTCGGAGACGTGGTCGCGGAACTCGCCGGCACCCATCGACTCGCGTACAACACCGTGCTCACCACGCTCGGCATCCTGGAGCGCAAAGGCTACGTCAGGCACGAGAAGGACGGGCGGGCGTTCGCCTACCTCCCGGTGGTCGATCAGAGCGCGGCGCGGCAGAGCGCGCTGTCGCAAGTCCTGAACCGGTTCTTCGACAACTCGCCCCGCGCTCTCGTGCTCGACCTCCTCGGACACGAGCGGACCGACGCGGACGAGCTCCGCCGCGTGCGCGAGCTGATCGAAGGCGCGCCGCCCGAAACCCCGAACGCAACGCCCGGGAACAAGAGGAGACGCCGGCGATGACCCTCATCGTGAGCTGGTTGTGGCAGGGAATGGTCATCGCCTGGATCACGGCCGCGGCGGTTCGCGCCATGCCCCGGCTCAACGCCGCCACCCGGCATGCCATCTGGTGGCTGGCGCTCGGCGCCGTCCTGGCAATCCCGGCCGCTCAGGGACTCGCCACGATCGCGCTCGCCGGCACGCCACCCACACCCCACCTGACTGACTCTCTCGAGGCCGCCCCGGTGCTGCTCCCGGCGTTGCCCGACGGCGTCGTGTCGGTCGCCGCTGCGCTGTGGGCCATGACCGCGGCGGTGGGACTGCTGCGGATCGTGCGGAGTTGCCGTGCTGTCACCTGGCTGAAGCGCGCCTCTTCGCCGTTCGAGCGCGCGCGCGAAGCGCGCCTGCCGATCTGGGCCGCGGCTCGCGACGGCGGCCACCGGTCAGCCGAACTTCGGACTTCCGACCTCACGACCGGCGCATGCGCGCTCGGGCTCCGCCGGCCCGTCATCGTCGTCTCGCGATCCGTGGCCGACGCGCTCGATGACGAGGCGCTGGACGAGATCGTGATGCACGAGCAGGCCCATCTCGATCGGTTCGACGACTGGTCGCAGCTGCTGCAGGCCCTCGTCTGCAGCGTCGCCGGACTGCACCCTGCCGTGCGATTCCTCGCGCGGCGGCTGGAGGAAGACCGCGAGGCCGCGTGCGACGATCGCGTCGTGTCGCGCACCGGCGCCGCGCGCCGTTATGCGTCTTCCCTGCTCACGGTGGCCGCCGCCTCGAACCCGGAGGCCGGACGCGTCGAGTTCGCGGGCGTGCCGGCCGCGACGACCACGGCGTCGGCGTTGCGCGTGCGGGTCAGCCGCCTGCTCGATTCCAGGCGCGACCATGACAGGCGGCTCGCGGGCGCCACGAGCCTGATCAGCGTGATCGCTCTGGCACTCACCGTGGCCATGTCGACGCAGATGGGACCGGTCGTGGTGTTCCTCGAGGCGACCGGCATCCACGTGCCGGCGGCCCCGGCCGCGCCCGCAATCGGTGTGCGCCGCGGGCCGGAAACAGCGGCCCCCGCGATCGCGTACGCGAACGCCACCGCAAATGCCGCGGCGATGGCGCCCCGGCGCCCATCCCGGGACACGATTCCGACACAAGAGCAGCCCGCGCCGTCCGACGCTTCCGCAGTAACGATTCGTCGCGTTGCGGATCCGACGCCGGAGACACCGCTGGCGGCGCCGCTCGACAGCCGCACCGTCGCCGTGCACGGCAACGCGTCCGTCCCCGTGCCGCAGCCCTCGATTCAAACGACAAGCATCTCGCCGACGCAGACCGGTGCACCCTGGGAAGCCGTCGCGACTTCCGCGACGTCCGCCGCCGAGGATGTCACACGAGCAGCGGTGACGACCGGCGAGCGCGCTCGGGATGCCGGCGTCGCGATCAGCCGCTTCGTGACGCGCGCGAGCAAAGCCGGCACAGGCATCTTCTAAAACCCAGATCGTTCGGTATTTTCGCGCTCCACGTGGAGGCTCCGCTATGCGTGTGTTCCTGGTCAACCCGAGTCATGTGTCATTCGGCATCGCGGTGATCACGCCGCGCTGGCTGTACGTGCTCGCCGCCGCCACGCCCACATGGTGGGGCGACCCGATCGTCGCGGACGAAACGCTGGAACCCTTTGAGGCGTCACGAGTGAACCCGGGCGATGTCGTCGGGATCGGGATTCATACCGGGAACGCCCTGCGCGGCTACGAAGTCGGACGGCTCGCCCGCGCGCGCGGCGCGTGGGTGGTGTTCGGCGGCATCCATTCGACGCTGTACCCGTCCGAGGCGCACGATCTCGGAGGCGCACACGCCGTCGTCCGCGGCGATGGCGATGTCGTCTGGGCGACCGTCATCGACGACTGCGCCGCGGGAACTCCGCAGCGGATTTACGAGGCGGGCCGAATCGGCGGCGGAACATTCAAGACCGCCCGCTGGGAACTGCTGCCGAAAGATCGGTACATGTGGGCGTCAATCCAGACGGTGCGCGGGTGTCCGAAGCACTGCTCGTTCTGCTCGGTGTGGCGCACCGACGGCCAGACGCCGAGGCAGGCGGCCGTCCGTCACGTGATCCAGGAGGCCGTGGAGTTGCGGCGGCGGGGGTTCAGGTTCATCGCGCTCGCCGACGACAACTTCTACCCCGTGACGCTTGCCGATCTGGCGCAGGCCGCGCGCCGCAGCGATCCGTCGCACCTGCGCGAGCTCGAAGCGCTTCGGGCCGAGCGCTTCGCCCTGATGGAGGGACTGGCCATGCTCCCCGACGACATGATCTTCTTCACCCAGATCACCATGGAGGCCGCGGAAGATCCCGCGTTCCTGCAGGCCATGGCGCGCGCGAGAATCCGCGGAGCGCTCGTGGGCGTGGAGGCGGTCACGCCGCAGGGGCTGAAGGACGTGCACAAGGGATTCAACCTGGTGGGCGAACCGCTCATCGAGCGCCTGCAGGCGTTCCGATCGCACGGTGTTCACGTGCTGGGCTCGTTCATTTTCGGATTGCCGAGCGACCGGCCGGAAACGTTCACGGCGACCGCTGATCTCGCCGAGCGCGCGGGCGTCGCGTTCGCGCAGTTCGTGATGCTGACGCCGTATCCCGGCACCGTGGACTTCGAGCGCTGGGAGCGCGAAGAAGGCGGCAACGCCGCGACGGTGAACGGCATCCCCGTCACGCGTCACTGGCTCATCCCGCAGGCGGATCGTCCGAAGGTCTACACACCGCACCCGGTGATGACGCCGGACGAAATCCGGCGCGGCACGCAGGCGGTGTGGGATCAGTTCTATACCGTCGCGCGTGTGTGGCGGCGATCGCGGGTGGCGCCGACGTTGAAAGGCCGGCTGGCGTTCGTGCTCATCTCGAAACTGTATCGACAGATGTACGCCAACACGGGGATTGCGACCGATTCGGCGCGGCACACGCGATCGGCTCGCATCGCGCGCTGGCTGGCGCGTCCGTGCCGGCGGCTCTTTGCGGGCGCCCCGATGCCGCATCTCGAAGTGCCCGTGCCCGGTAATTCTCGCGTCGAACGCTTCATCCCCGTTCACTCCGTTCACTCCTGATGTACAAGGAAACTATGTGGTAACCTCCGCGCCGGACGCGGCTTCGAGGAGGTTTCTTCATGCCCCGAGTGGTAAACGTCGTCGTGAAGGTCGTCGCAACCGTCGCGGGAATCCTGCTACTGCCCAGCTTCGTATTCGCCCAGGCCACCATCGCGGGAGTCATCCGGGACGCGTCCGCTGCTGTTCTACCGGGCGTCAGCGTCGAGGCCGCCAGTCCCGTGCTCATTGAAAAGGCCCGCACCGTCGTGAGCGATGGCACGGGCCAGTACCGCATCACGGATCTGCCGCCGGGCAGTTACGTCCTGACGTTTACGCTGACGGGCTTCACCACGGTGAGACGCGAGGGCCTCGTCGTCTCGGGTTCGGGTGTCGTCACCGCCAACGCCGACCTCCGCGTGGGCGCGGTGGCGGAAACCGTCACCGTGTCGGCCGCATCGCCCGTCGTCGACACACAGTCCGTGCGCCGGGAAGTCGTGCTGAACAACGAAACGCTCAGCACGCTGCCGGCCACGCGCGGCTACGGGTCGGCGCTGGCCACTGTCCCGGCGCTCAACATCGGCGGCGTGGCGGGAGCTGGCGCGGCGACCGCGCCCACGACGCCGAACATGATGTTCTTCACCGCCCACGGCGGCGCCAGCGGCGAAGGACGGATCCTGACCAACGGCATGGCGGTCGCTGCCCCGTTCGGCGGCGGCGGCGTGTCGGACGTCACCTACGACACCGCCAACTCGGAAGAGATGCAGGTGCTGATTTCGGGCGGTCTGGCGGAAGCCGAAACCGGCGGGCCGAGCATCAACATCGTGCCCAAGTCGGGCGGCAACCAGTTCCGTGGCTCGGCGTTCTCGAGCGTATCTGGGGACTGGGCGACGGGGAACAACGTTGACGAGCGGATGCAGAGCTACGGGATTACGCAGCCGCCGGCCCTGCGGTCGAACTGGGACGTGAGCGGCAGCATCGGCGGTCCGTTGAAGCAGGACCGGCTGTGGTTCTTCGCCAACGTCCGCGCCTGGGCCAACGCCCAGGTCGTCGACGGCATCTTCGCGAACAAGTTTGCCGGCGACGCGTCGCACTGGGACTACCAGGCTGACCAGTCAATCGAGGCGCGCGTCGCGGAGTCGCGGAAGATTTACGCGGGCCGCCTGACGGCCCAGCTGACCCCGCGCAATCGGATCACGTTCTCGCACGATTACCAGCGCCGGTGCGGGGGCTCGTCGCTGACGCCGGCCGGAGACGCCTGCCGCACGGTCGGCAGCGATTGGATCGGTTCAGGACGGACGTTCGGCGTCGATACCGTCTCCCCGGAAGCGTTCCCCGGATATCACGACTTCCCGTACAACACGACGCAGGCGACGTACTCGGCCCCGCTCAGCAACCGCGTGCTGCTCGAGGCCGGCTATTCGCGTTTCGCTTACGGGTACGCGCGGTTCGGCATGGCGGCGCCGGATGGGTTGATGGACCTGATTCCGGTCACGGAGCAGAGCGGCATCTACGGCCGGACCAACCTCTCCTATCGCGGCGTCTTCGATCCGCTGGACTTCGGCTTCAACGACAACGATGCGCTCCAGAGCGCCTGGCGGGCGTCGATGTCTTACGTGACCGGCGCGCACAACGTGAAGGTGGGCTACCAGGGCTACTTCTCGGAAGTGCACAACGGGCGCGTGCCGAACCACCAGCAGCTGCGATACACGTTCAACAACCAGGTCCCCATCGCCGTCTCGTACTTCCTGTCGCCGCGCTGGGATCAGCACGACCGAACGGAGACGTTCAGCCTGTACGGGCAGGACCAATGGACGATCGGGCGCATGACGGTGCAGGGCGGCGTCCGGTTCGATCGCGCGTGGAGCTGGGCGCCCGCGGAGGGCAACGGCACGACGCTCACGTCGAAATTCAACCCGCAGCCGATTACGTTCGACCGCACGGTCAGCGTGCGCGGGTACAACGACATCACCCCGCGGGTCGGCTTCGCCTACGATCTGTTCGGCAACGGCAAGACGGCGCTCAAGGTCAACGTCGGCAAGTACCTCGAAGCGGCGACATCAGACGTCATCTACAGCTCGAACAATCCGGCCGCGCGCATCGTCACGCGCGTCGGCTCGGGCCCGGGCAGCGCGGCCCGCGGCTGGACCGACGGCAACCGCAACTACGTCGTCGATTGCGACCTGCTCAATCCCGCGCAGCAGAACAACCTCGCCAGGGGCGGCGATCTGTGCGCGGCGCTCGGCGGCAACAACCTGAATTTCGGCAACGCCAACCCGAACACGACGACGGTCAACCCGGACATCCTGGGCGGGTGGGGCGTGCGTCCGTACGACTGGCAGTTCGGCGTCGCGGTGCAGCACGAGCTCGTTCCGCGGCTGTCGATCGAAGGGGCCTATAACCGCCGCTGGTGGGGCAACTTCTTCGTGACCGACAACGCGCTGACGACAGCCGCGGACTACGACACCTATTCCATCGCCATTCCGCAGCACGACAACCTGCCGGGCGCCGGCGAGCTGGCGCAGTTTGTCGCCATCACGCCGGCGGCGGCGGCGCGGGGCGCGCAGAACTACATGACGAGCGAGACCGACTACGGGCCCGCGCGCACGGCCTACTGGCAGGGCGGGGATTTCACCGCGACCGCGCGGCTGGCCAACGGCGTGATGATACAGGGCGGCACGAGCACGGGGCGCGCCGTGCGCAACAACTGCGCCGTGACCCAGGCGCTGCCGGAGCTGCTGGGCACCGCGCGAGTCGACTCCTGCGACGTCACGGAAAAGTGGTCGACCTCGTTCAAGGGCCTGGCGTCGTACACCCTGCCGAAGATCGCGGTCCTGGTCAGCGCCAGCATGCGGTCGATCGAAACCACACCGGGCGGCGGCGTCGCGACCAACGGGCTGTCCCTCGCGGCCAACTACGTCGTGCCGAACACCGTCATCGCGCAATCACTCGGCCGGCTGCCGGCCAACGCGCTCCCGACCGGCACGACCACGGTGGGCCTGCTGAACCCGGGCGTGCTCTACACGCTCGAGCGCATCAACCTGGTCGACATGCGCTTCGCCAAGATCTTCCGGTTCGCCGGCCGGCGGCTGGACGCCGGCGTCGACTTGTACAACCTGTTCAACTCCAACGTCATCACGAGCTATCAGCAGACCTACGAGTATCGGACCAACGGCGCGGCGTGGCTGACACCCACGGCGATCGCCGCGCCGCGCCTCGCGCGGTTCCATGCGACGCTGACCTTCTGATCGCCCGACAAGGACGGCGGGGGCCGGTTCACCGGCCCCCGCCGTCCACGTCACTCAGGCGGCGAACGGATTCTCGTCGGCGGTCGGACCGTACACCGACGGTACGGATTGGTTCAGCAGACGCAGATACACGAGCAGCTGGCCACGGTGGTGATACCAGTGGTTCAGCATGATGGCCCGCACAAGGGCGGCTCGCGGCATTGCCAGGATGTCCCGGCCGCCGCTCTGCAGCCTCCACATCGCACCCATCTGCGCATCGTCGAATCCGCCGAGGGCACGTTTCGCCCGGGCGACGCTGTCGGTCAGCGACGGCAGGAGCTCCGCAGCCGTGGCGGCCTCGGGCTGAACGAAGTTTGGCGGCTCGGGAATCGTGTCCCTCGCTGCGAGCTCCGCGACGTTGCCGGGCACCGTGGCCACGTGCAGGGCGAGCTGGCCGAGCGACATCGATTTGGGATGCGGCCGCCACGAGAGGCTCGCCTGCGGAATCCGCTCGAGCACGCGGCGCGTCGTCTGGGCTTCCTGTTCGAGCTCCGCGAGCAATCCGTCGATGATCTTCATATGACCTCCTGGCTCGTCGCCGATTCGGCGGCCTTCCGGACGCGGGCGTGCAACGCGCTCCATCCGGCGGTGAGGCGCGAGCGATGATCTTCGGGGAACGGGCCGACCAGCGTGTGCGTGAACTTGATCACGGTGCCGTCGGGGGTCTCGGTCAGGCGGTACATCAGGTTCGAGTGCGCCCCGGTCGACATGAACAGCGGTCCCCAGATCTCGAGCAGCACGGGCCGCTTGATGCTCTGCACGAAACCCCACAGGTGCCCGTTGTCGCCGCCAAGCTCGCGATACCAGCGGCCGCCGGGATGCGGCTCGAGAACCATCGGCAGCGGAGTGCCGTCAGGACTCTCGTTGAGCCGGCCCATCTGGGCCACGAGCGACGCGAACGTCTGTTCGAGCGACGCGCGGACGGTGATGTCTTCAGTGATCGTGAAGGTCTGCGTTTCCGAAACAGGTGCGGTTGTTGTCATCGTTCCTCCTCGGCGTGTGACTTGATGCGCCGCAGTTGTCCGCGCCAGTGCTGGGCGAACATCCGGGACCATTCGTGAATCGTGCGGAGCGTTTCGGCGTTCGTTCGATAGAGCGTGCGGCGGCCGTCGCGCCTCACCGTGACCAGCCCGACATCCCTCAGCACCTGCAGATGCTTTGAGACTGAAGGCTGCTCGAGGTCGAGCGCGTCGGCGATTTCGCCGACCGAGCGTTCCTCGGCAGCAATCAGTTCCAGGATGTGCCGGCGGCGGGGCTCAGCAATGGCGTTGAACGGATCCGACGTCGTCGAAGCGCGCGGCATGAGGACACTTATATATTCCCATATGGGAATATGTCAAGCGGCTCTTCGGCTCGGCCTCGTCTTTATTTATTCACTAGGGCGCGGACCGTCCCGCCAACGTCCCCACCACATAGGCGCTCACGTCGCGAATCTGGTCGGGCGTGAACGACGCGCTGAACGGGGGCATGTTGTTGCGGCCCGTGGTCACGGTCTGGATCGTGGCCGCGAGATCCTTGAGGGCGACGAGCGATGCGCCGCCGCCGTGTCCGCCGGCGCCGTCCGCGCCGTGGCACACCTCGCACGCCTGCGTGTAGAGCTGCCGACCCGCGCCGATGTCCGGCTGAAGCCGGACGCTGCGTTCGTTGGTTGCGGCCACGGGGGCGGCTTGCCGTGAGATCGGCGATCCCGGCTGGACCGGCGGGAGCGTCCCGTCGAGACCGAACAACCAGACGCTGTCACCGCGCGCCGAACCGAGCAGCGCGCTGCCCGCCGAGAACGCGATCACGTACTGCTTGCCCTTGTACTCGAACGTGCTCGCCGGCGCGTGCATGCCGGCGCCGGTCTGGAACTCCCAGAGCTGTTTGCCGCTGGCGGAGTCGAGCGCCGTGAGGCGCCCGTCGGTGCGGCCGACGAACAGCAGACCGCCCGCTGTCGCCAGCGTGCCGCTGTAGCACTGCTCGGGCCACTGGTACCGCCACGCGATCTTGTTGGTGGTCACATCGAGCGCCGCGATGATGCCGGTACGCGCCGTGCGCGTGAACGCCGTCTTGCCGCCGCCGAACGAGACGCCTGGAGTGGGCGGCACGAACTTCGGATCGCCGCCGCCCGTGTATCCGCCGATCACGGACGAGGCGCAGACGAACAACCGCTGCTGCGCCGGATCGTAGGCGCTCGGCGGCCAGCTGGCGCCGCCCCAGATTCCAGGCGCCACGATCGTCGGGTTCGCGCCAACGAAGGGCGTGAAAATCCGGCCGTCGTTGACGAGCGTGGAACCCTCGGGGGCGATTTCGATGAACTGCGGCACGACCGCATCGCCGCGCGGGAACGGCTGCGTCGCGGCCGTCGCCTGCCGCGGTTCCTGAGGCACCGGCCGTTCGTCGATGCCAATCAGAGGCTTGCCGTTCTGCCGATCCAGGATGTACGCCCAGCCGGTCTTGCCGACTTCGGCAATCGCCTTGCGAGTGCGCCCGCCGACGTTCACATCCATCAGCACGACGGGGTTGACGGCGTCGTAGTCCCAGATGTCGTGATGCACCTGCTGAAAGTGCCAGCGATACTTTCCCGTCTCGAGGTCGATCGCCAGCATCGACGCCGTGTATAGGTTGTCGCCCGCTCGGACTGCGCCGTTGTAATTCGGCGAGGCGTTGCTGGTCGAGAAGTACACGAGGCCGAGCTCGAGATCGACGGCCGGCGTCTGCCAGAGAGCGGCGCCGCCGTACTGCCATACATCGCTGTCCTTCGGCCACGTCTCGTGACCGGGCTCGCCGGGACCGGGAATCGTGTAGAAGGTCCAGATCAGACGGCCGTCCTTCGCGTCGTACGCCTTGACGCGGCTGCGCGTGCCGCGATCACCGCCTGCAAAACCCATGATGACCCGGCCACTGACATACAGCGGGGCCGCCGTGATCGAGAACCTGTCCTCCGATCGCTCGGCCTGAATGGACCACGCGACCTTGCCTGTGGCGCGATCGAGCGCCACGAGCCGGCCGTCGAGCTGACCGATGAACACCTTGTCTTCGCTGATCGCGACGCCCTTGTTGTTCCAGCCGCAGCAGACCGACGGCAGGTCCTCGGGGAGATTCGCCGAGTACTGCCAGAGAACCTCGCCGGTATCGATCGACACGGCGAACACGTCGTTGGCGCCCGTGCTCACATACGCAACGCCGCCGTACACGAGCGGCTGCGCGAAGCCCGAGTACTTCGGCGCGGCGCCCGACCCGCGCAGGCGTGCGCGCCACACGCCCTTGAGCTGCGCGACGTTGGAGCGGTTGATGGATGTGAGCGGAGAGTAACGCTGGTTGTAAAGGTTGCCGCCGTTGGTGGGCCAATCGGCGGCCGGGGGCGCCGTCAGGCGGGCGCCGAAGCTGTCGTGCTCGTGCGCGTTTCCGCTCCCGCGGGGCGCTTGGGCGTGGCCGGCCACTGCGAGCAGCGCAGCGGCCGAGGCCGACACGGCTACGTAAAAGAAACGTCGCATTCGCATCGTCCCCTCACTCTCTGACCGCGACCACATCTTAAACCTTTGGCTGGAGCCAGCCGTCTAATCCCTTAACCAGGCAAGCCCGCCGGGTAATTCGACGAGTTGGCGCAGGGGGGTTTTATGTTCGAACGACTCAAGCTTCACGACTGGACGTTTTCGGATACGGCCGAGGCGGTCGTCGGCGCCCTGCTCATCATTGCCATCGCGGTCAGCGTCTTCGCGCTCGCCTGATCGCTCAGGGAAGCGCTGACGCTCACTGCTATTCACTCCAGCGCAAACGCGTTGACACCCGTCGTCACGACCACGACGTACTGCTTGCCGTTCGGCGCCATGTAGGTCATGGGGGTCGTATGGCCCTCCGATTCGAGCCGGCCCTCCCAGAGCACCTGGCCGGTGCGCGAGTCGAACGCTCGAAACCGCTTGTCGATCGTGCCGGCGATAAACACGAGGCCGCCGGCCGTCACGATCGGACCGCCTTGACCGAAGGCTCCGGTGTTCTTGAGGCCCTTCGCCTCGAGCTCGTCGCTCGTGCCCAGCGGAACCTTCCAGGCGATGTCGCCGGTGTTGGCGTTGACCGCGATCAGGTGCGCCCATGGCGGCGGCTGGCACGGGAGGCTCGTCGCGGGATTCCAGAAACGTGCGTTCACGGTGCCGCGGCCCAGCGGGCTGAAGCGTCGATACGCCACCTGATCCCCGTCGGGCGTCTTGTCCATGCGGCCCATGCCGCCGACGTCGCGCGAGTTCACGAAGACGTAGCCCATTGCCGGATCGATCGCCACACCGCCGAAATTCGGCCCGCCCTGCTGCCCCGGAAACAGGATCCGGAACTCCTTGCTGCTGTACGGCGTGTAGGGACCGAGATTGTGAATGCCCCCGATCTGCTCCACCAGATCGCGGCAGAA
>Ga0068871_100003221_pt1 | contig 11198 bp, 8 predicted proteins | sample KBSMisM72_FD_72750 | JGI IMG/M metagenome (GOLD analysis project Ga0068871, IMG submission 72750) | Miscanthus rhizosphere microbial communities from Kellogg Biological Station, Michigan, USA - KBS Miscanthus M7-2 | ecosystem: Host-associated > Plants > Roots > Rhizosphere > Soil ... | reverse complement strand
GATGAAAAAACATTGTACATTGCCAATGCAGACAATAACTGTCTTGCAGTGTTTGATGTAAGTGAGCCGGGCCACAGCAAAAGCAAGGGGTTTATACCAGTGGGCTGGTATCCCACCTGTGTGAAAGTAATTGGCAAGAAAATTTTTGTAACCAACGGAAAAGGTTTTTCATCTATGGCCAATCCTTATGGCCCCAATCCTGTACGCAGAAAAGAAGAGGTTGTTTACCAGGGTGGAGACAGAGCCAAACCAATGTCTGTACAATACATAGGTGGTTTATTTAAGGGCACCATGAGTATTATTGATGAGCCTTCTGAACCGCAATTGGGCATTTATTCTTCATTGGTTTACCAAAATACACCCTATACAAAAGAAAAAGAAAGCATTACGCAGGGAGAAACGGGCAACCCGGTACCTATGAAAACTGGTGACGCATCACCCATAAAGTATGTTTTTTATGTTATTAAAGAGAACCGTACTTACGATCAGGTGCTGGGCGACATAAAAGAGGGCAATGGCGACCCAAGCCTTGTTTTATTTGGTGAAAATGTAACACCCAATCTGCATAAGCTGGCAAAAGAATTTGTACTGCTTGATAATTTTTATGTAGATGCAGAAGTGAGCATGGACGGACATAACTGGAGTATGGGAGCTTACGCGACCGACTACCTTGAAAAAAATTGGCCAACCAGTTATGGCGGCCGCGGCGGATCATATGACGGCGAAGGCAACCGTGCTATTGCCAACAACAAGAACGGGTTTATCTGGGATCAGTGTAAACGAGCAGGCGTGAGTTACAGGACCTACGGCGAATTTGCAGACGAGGCGAAACCCAATATCGCCATTTTGAAAGATCATGTTTGCCCTTATTATACGGGATGGAGCTTAAATGTACGCGATACGGTTAGAGTAGGCCAGTGGAAACGTGAGTTTGATTCGCTGCTGGCGGCTGATGCAGTACCAAAATTTAATACCGTGAGATTGGGCAATGATCATACAGAAGGGTTAAAAAAAGGAAGGCCTACACCTTATGCGCATGTGGCCGATAATGATTTGGCAGTAGGTATGTTTATAGAATATTTGAGCAAAAGTTCAATATGGAAGGAGAGCGCTGTATTTGTAATTGAAGACGATGCGCAAAACGGGGCCGATCATGTAGATGCACACAGGAGTACAGCTTACGTAGCAGGCGGGTTTGTAAAAAGAAAATTTGTTGATCATACCATGTATTCTACGTCGTCCATGCTTCGTACTATTGAACTGATATTGGGCATGCCCCCGATGAGCCAGTATGATGCGGCGGCAACACCTATGTGGAATTGTTTTACAACCAATGTCAGCCTTACACCGTTTGAAACAGCGAAGCCCGTGATCGACTTCTCTGATAAGAATACAGCAATGAATGAATGGCAACAACGCTCAGAAAAGTTTAACCTTGCCAAAGAAGATGCGGTGCCGGACCTTGAATTTAATATTGTTTTATGGCATGGGTTAAAAGGTAGCAATACAGTCTTCCCTGCTCCTAAAAGGGCTGCATTTGTACAACTAAAAGAAGAAAAAGACGATGACGATTAGCAGAATCTTGTGATGGGGTTACTGCATAACTTGTAACAAAGAACCAGGCCTTAGCAAGTTTCGGGTTGGTCAGCCGCAGATTTTTTTGGAATTTTGTGCCAATGGAAATAAAAAACTCTTCAGCAAATGATGTTGATGAAATATTCAGGCTTTATAAGATAGCGGCTGATTACCAAAGATTGAAGCAGACCGTAGTAGTGTGGCCCGATTTTGAAAAACAGCTTGTTGAAACTGAGATTGCCGAAAACAGGCAATGGAAATTAATTATTGACGGAGCTATTGCCTGTGTATGGGCTACTACTTTCAGCGATGAACAAATATGGGAAGAACGAAATGCTGATGCCGCTGTTTATATACATCGCATTGCAACCAACCCTGTTTTTCGCGGGCAGAATTTTGTTTCAGTTATTACAGAATGGGCCAGGGAATATGCAAAAACGCATGGCCTTGATTTTGTGCGGCTGGACACACTTGGCAACAATACAAAGCTGATTGCACATTATACCGGTGCGGGTTTTCGTTTCCTGGGTTTGTTTGATTTAAAAGATACCCGCGGACTGCCCGATCATTATCATAATAAACCTGTCTGTCTGTTTGAGATTAAATTGTAAAATTAGAGATGGCCGCAGATTCGCAGATTGCTCCTGGCGGATTTTTTTACAGGTCATGTCCAATCATCAAATTCAATAAATCTTCGTTCAGGCAAGTAATTTATTTACGTAAGCAATCTGACCCAGGTGATAGATATTGTGCTGAATTAATCCGTTAAGCATCGACCGGAAATTGTATTTGCGGTAATCAACTATTTCTTCCAGGAAAATGTCTTTTCTAATTTGCAGGTGTGCAATGATACTATTGTGTGCTGCCTGTAATGCGGAGGAGCCATTTTGCCAGGTATGCGTGGCGGGATCTATTTTTCGCCAATCCAATGCGTCAAAAGCGGCCATGTCAGGTATGGGCTTTTTTTCAATCCGATGCTGGGCAAATTCTGCCCAGGTTACCATGTGATACAGCAGATCAATCAAAGAATGACTATTGCCATTTGGTTTGTGATAAACCTTTGCCTGATCCACTTCCTGCAGCAATGTAAATACCGGTTTGCCATACCAGGGCTGACCAGTTAACACGTCCTGCAGATTACTGATAAGGATTTGTATCTCTTTGTTCATTGCAGTAAGTTACAAAACCATGCGCGAATTTTTACCAGGGGAGTATAGAAGGTTTTTCACAGTGGTAAAGGGGAAAAAAAATAGCCGGCAAAATACCGGCCATGCTGAAATACTTCTTTCCTTAAATTTATTTACTCAGGTACATGCTCCTGTCTTTATACAATTGCCTGAAATAAGGGTCACGTAAATCTTTTATAAAGCGAATGGCTTCTCCGGTGCTTTTCATTTCGGGGCCCAGTTCTTTGTTTACACCAGGAAATTTGTTGAAACTGAATACCGGCTCTTTGATGGCAAAACCGTTCAGCTTCTTTTCAAATGTAAAGTCTTTTAATTTATAGGCGCCTATCATTACTTTGGTAGCCACATTGAGATAAGGTATCTGGTAAGCTTTTGCTATAAATGGTGTAGTGCGTGAAGCGCGGGGATTGGCCTCTATCACAAACACTTTACCGTCTTTAATAGCAAACTGAATATTGATAAGTCCTTTTATATTTAATGCCCTTGCAATTTTCTCCGCATACTCTTCCATAGTATGTACTACCAGAGGCGTAAGGTTGAACTGGGGCAATACGGCATTGCTGTCACCACTGTGAATACCAGCTGGTTCAATGTGTTCCATTACACCCATTACATGAAAATCTTCACCGTCAAAGATGCCGTCTATTTCTGCTTCCTGGCAGCGGTCAAGGAAATGGTCCACCAAAATTTTATTGCCAGGCAAATGTTTCAATAAGCTTACCACGGCACTTTCTACCTCATCGTCATTAATTACAATGCGCATTCTTTGGCCGCCCAACACATAGCTGGGTCTTACCAATACCGGGTAGCCAACACGGTTAGCTACTTCAACGGCTTCATCAACTGTTTCTGCGGTACCGTAAGAGGGATATGGAATATCAAGGTCTTTTAGCATATCGCTGAAGCGGCCGCGGTCTTCGGCTATGTCCATGCTGTCGTATGAGGTGCCAATGATTTTTATTCCTTTTTTGTGGAGACGTTCTGCCAGCTTTAAGGCCGTTTGTCCGCCCAGTTGCACAATTACGCCTTCCGGTTTTTCATGCTCAATAATCTCCCACAGATGTTCCCAGTATACAGGTTCGAAATACAATTTATCGGCCATATCAAAATCGGTAGACACCGTTTCGGGGTTGCAGTTCACCATAATAGATTCGTAACCACATTCTTTTATAGCCAGCAATCCGTGTACACAGCAGTAATCAAATTCAATTCCCTGGCCAATCCTGTTCGGGCCGGAGCCAAGTACGATGATCTTTTTCTTTGCACTTACTTTGCTTTCATTGGCAGCTTTTAGTTCACCTTCTTCAGGAGCGCTGGAAGCAGCCTCAAAAGTTGAATAGAAATAAGGTGTCTTTGCTTCAAACTCCGCGCTACAGGTATCTACCATCTTAAATACACGGGTAATACCGGCTGCTTTTCTTTTTGCGTATACAGCGTCCTCATTGCTGTCGTTCATTATTTTAGAAATCTGCTCATCACCAAAGCCATGGCGTTTGGCTTTTTCAAGCAATGCAGGCGGGAGGGTGTCCAGTTTGTATTTCGCTATTTCTTTTTCAATATCGCAGATCAGTTTTATCTGGTTCAGAAACCAACGGTCGATGCCATTGGTAGCTTTTGAGATAGTACCAACCGAAACACCCAGCATCAGCGCATCTTTAATGCGGAAGATGCGATCCCATTTTGGTGTCTTAAGATATTCGATTAATTCTTCTGCATGCATCTGGCTTTTTCCATAATAACCCAGTCCAACTGCGTTGTTTTCGAGACTCTGACAGGCTTTTTGTATGGCTTCGGTAAAACTTCTGCCAATAGACATTACCTCACCCACGCTTTTCATCTGCAGACCCAGCGTATCATTGGCACCTTTGAATTTGTCAAAATTCCAGCGCGGCATTTTTACAATTACATAATCAAGCGCTGGTTCAAAATACGCAGAGGTATTTTTTGTAATCTGATTTTCCAGCTCGTCAAGATAATAGCCAACAGCCAGTTTGGCCGCAATTTTAGCAATGGGATAGCCCGTAGCCTTTGAAGCCAGCGCAGAAGAACGGCTTACCCGTGGATTAATTTCAATGGCAATAATCTCTTCTGTAGTGGGGTTTAATGCAAACTGCACGTTGCAACCGCCGGCAAAATTGCCCAGGTCGCGCATCATGCGAATGGCTGTATTGCGCATCAGTTGAAAGGCGGTATCACTAAGTGTCATGGCAGGCGCCACTGTAATGGAATCACCGGTATGCACGCCCATGGGGTCAAAATTTTCGACGGTACAAATAATGACTACATTGTCGTTGGCATCCCTAAGTAATTCAAGCTCAAATTCCTTCCAGCCCAGTACGGCTTTTTCTACCAGCACTTCATGAATGGGGGAGGCCTGCAAACCGCGGTTCAGTGCTTCGTCCAGGTCTTCTTTGTCATGTACAAATCCGCCGCCGGTTCCACCCAATGTAAAAGAAGGGCGGATAACCAATGGAAAGCCAATCTCCTGTGCAAATTCTTTTCCCTCTAAAAACGAGTTGGCTGTTTTGGCAGTGGCAACGGGCACTTTCATTTCAATCATCCATTGCCGGAATTTCTCACGGTCTTCGGCTTTGTCAATGGCTTTAATATCAACGCCTATCAAACGTACATTGTATTTCTGCCAGACGCCAAGGTCTTCTGCTTCCTTGGCCAGGTTAAGCGCTGTTTGCCCACCCATGGTAGGCAGCACGGCATCAATCTGGTTTTCTTCCAGTATTTGTTCGATGCTTTCTACTGTAAGCGGTAAAAGATACACCCTGTCGGCCATCATAGGGTCTGTCATAATGGTGGCAGGGTTACTGTTAATGAGAATCACTTTAATTCCCTCTTCCCTTAAACTGCGGGCCGCCTGTGTGCCTGAATAATCAAACTCGCAGGCCTGGCCAATGATAATGGGCCCTGAGCCGATAATAAGAACTGAACGTATGGATGTATCTTTTGGCATAATTGGTTAATTCGTTTGTATAAAAGCCCCTCTATTGGAGGGGTTGGGGAGGTCAAACAAATTGCGCAAAAGTAAGGGAGTGAAAGAAAATATTGCTGTTATTTTTTTTAAAGAGTTGTACACAGGCACAATGATGCAGGAATGCGCTTTGCAGCAGGCTCATGCAGTATTGTGCATTGCAGCATGTTCACTAATTGACCGGATGGCAAACAGCATTCTGACGGGCATAAAAAAACCCGGTCTTGCGGACCGGGGATATATAAAACAGGTTGCATCTGCTAACTTTTGTGAAAAGCCGCCCATTCAACATCATCCAGTACCACTTGTCCCTTACGCAAGGCCATGCGCTTTTTTGCCAACTGGCGTTTTTCATCATAACTGGTCTTCCATTTATAAACCAGTTTCTGTTTTGCTTCTGTTCCTTTAACCCACCCTACCACCGATGCCAATATCATCAATGCACTTAGAAGAAGGTTTCTGTAAAAATTTTTCATGATAAGAGTGTTTGACCTGTATTACTATACCTAAGACTGTTTTCATAAGACAAACGCTGTACCATAGTTGAGAAAAATGGATACCATAAAGCGGGTATTTTTATGAAAGGATTGTTAAAGCACTTTGTCGGTTATTCTTTGATACTAAGCATTTAGCTTTGCCCGTGTTAAAACCTGGCGTGGTCAGCTTATTTCTCCTGGTTATTTATGGCATTTCAAATTAGTTAGATGTTGGTGGTCGGCCTGTCTGAATTAACGGGAGATTAAAGTTCGTGACGCTAAGAATTTTGGAGGTTTAATTATTAAATACATAACATTGATGCGGTCGCTATTACCTGTTTTTTTCATATGTTTCGTTATAACTGGCTATGGGCAAATATTTGCGCCATCTGATTATCCCAAAGATTATTTCCGCAGCCCATTGGACATACCCATCAGTTTGGCCGGAAATTTTGGAGAATTACGTCCCAATCATTATCACATGGGCTTTGATCTTAAAACAGATCACCGTGAAAACCTGCTGGTGCATGCCGCTGCGGATGGCTATATCGCTAAAATAAAAATTGAACCTGCCGGTTTTGGACGCGCTATTTATATCAATCATCCAAATGGGTTCACTACGGTTTATGGACATTTAAATGCATTCATACCTGCGCTGGATGCCTGGTTAAAGGAGCAGCAATACAAACTGGAATCGTGGAGAATTTTTGCCGATCTGCCGCCCAACTTATTCCCGGTAAAAAAAGGTGATCTGATTGCATATAGCGGTAACACAGGTGGAAGCCAGGGACCGCATGTGCATTTCGAAATCAGGAAAACAGACGACGATGTAAACAGGAATCCCATGTTGTTTGGACTACCTCTGGCAGATAATACCAAACCCACCATCAGCAGGCTGGCCGTATACGACCGCCGGCTCAGTCTATATGAGCAATCTCCCAAACTGATTGCCATTAAAAAAACGGCTGATGGCTATACCAGTATCACTCCGCTGGTAACAGTATCTTCTACCAAAATCAGTTTTGCTATATCGGCATCGGATACCCATAGCGGTTCTGTGAACCCCAATGGAATTTTTGAGGCCGATTTATATGACAATGATAAGCCGGTAATTGGCTTCCAGATGGATAAGATAAGTTATAACGATACCCGAAACCTGAATGCGCATATTGATTATAAAACCCGCGCGGGTGGCGGTCCATTTCTGCAACAATTATTTCAGCTGCCAGGCTACCCGCATGGCATTTACAAAACGGTGAGTGGAGATGGCACTATTGATATCAGCGATGGAGCGGAACATACCATAAAAATCTATGTAAGAGATGGCTATAACAATACATCATTGCTGACTACCAAAATAAAATACAGCGGGGCGCCTGCTGTGTTACCAGTACCAGTAGGTAAAATATTTTACCCGCTTATGCTTGATGGCTTTGAAACCACGGATTGTGAATTTTTTATTGGAGAGCATTGCCTGTATGATTCTGTACACATTGTTTATAAGAGGACAGCCGCTGCAGCCGCCACTGTAATATCTGCAGTGCATAGCATAGGCGCGGCTTACATACCGCTGCAGGATGCCATGCTGGTAAGAATAAGGCCCCTTGCGGCATTAGATACAGTCAGGCGCAGTCATGTGGTGATGCAGCGTATTACGGGCAGTAAGCAGGAAGTGCAGAAACCAGAATGGCAAAAAGGATGGGCTGCCGCCAGATTCCGCGATATGGGAAGTTTTCAACTGGTGCTGGATGAAATACCACCCGTAATTGTACCCGTAGGATTTAAAGAAGGGGCCAATATGAGCAAGGCCTCACGCATCGTATTTGTTATTAAAGATAACCTGGATGCTTTCAAAAATTTCAGGGCCGAACTGGATGGTAAATGGCTGCGGTTTACCAATGATAAAGGCAAAAGTTTTATTTATATTTTTGATGACCAATGCGGCGTTGGTGCTCATTCATTGAAAATAAGTGTAGAAGATGAGGCAGGTAATAGTAGCGTAAAAACGTTCACTTTTACACGATAATGAAATGGCTGATGTCTGATTTATTCATGCAGGATTTCTTAGTAACTGAAAACCTAACTAAATTCAACTCCGTACTGACAAAGAGCTTACGAATAGACGACATCAGACATCAAAAAATCAGACATCATATATTTAAATATTTTTCACATTTGCATATTAACCACATTATCACATTACAAACATGGTGTTACAGGAAGGAGATAAAGCCCCCGCATTTACAGCCATCGACCAGAATGGAAAGAAAGTGTCACTGGCAGATTATAAAGGAAAGAAAGTAGTGCTTTATTTCTATCCCGAAGATGATACCCCTACCTGCACCATTCAGGCTTGTAACCTGCGTGATAACTACCCGCTTTTAAAAAAAGAAGGTTTTGAAGTGCTGGGCGTAAGTCCGGATGCGCCGGCCAAACACAAGAAGTTTGAAACTAAATATTCCCTTCCTTTTATATTGGTAGCCGATCCGGACCGTACCATCATAGACAAATATGGTTTATGGGGTATGAAAAAACTTTATGGCCGTGAGTACATGGGGCTGCACCGCACCACTTTTCTGATTGATGAAAAAGGGGTAATAAAAAAAATATTTGTACGGCCCAAAAACAAACAGCATGCTGAAGAAATAGTAAAGGCATGGAAGGAAATGGGATCAATATGAAAATCTGCATCCCGCAACTATAAGAGAAACATTTATCGTATTATCACATTTCCACATTTTTCTTCATCTCTTTTCAACCATAACAATCACGTCCCCGGTTAAAACAGGTAGTGCTTACTCCGCAATAATAAAATTGCCGGGCAACCTAAAAGCTTTTTGCGCCGTATAATCGTATAAACCAAAAAGCGGTATTGCCATTGCAGACAATGCCGGAGTTATAATTAAACAATTGCCCTATCATGCGGACAAGACAACAAATCTGTATTGCTCTTTTTATTTTTTTAATTGCTATTGCCGCAGGCTGCGCCTATATAAAAAAGGATGTAGTGGTAGTACCATGCACTATTCCTGATAATGTTTCTTACAACATTGATATCGCCCCAATTATTGAGGCAAATTGTTCCGACTGCCATTTCACTGCCTCGGCTTCATCAGGCATATTACTCGATAATTATGATGGACTAAAATTTTATGCTCAGAATGGCTATCTGTATGGCTGTATCAGCCATGCACCAGGCTTCCGGCCCATGCCCGACGGCGGCGGAAAACTAAGTGATTGTACCATTGCCACTATAAAAAAATGGATTGACAATGGTACGCCGCATTAATAATCAACTTTTACCCAACCTAAAACAGCACAAATGAAGCGCGTATTTATCTTATTGCTTTCTTTTATTTTTTTACATGCCACACAAGCGCAGGATGATATTATGAAGTCATTGCAGGACTCAAGCGCCAGGAAAGAATATGTATCCGGTGCATTTAAATCGTCCCGGGTGATTAATGGTCATTCTGTAGAAATGATAGGGCCCGGAGTGCTTGATTTTCGTATCCTGCATCGTTTTGGCCCGGTAAACCAGGGTGTGAGCCAGTTTTTTGGCCTTGACCAGGCAAGCATGCGTCTGGGTTTTGACTATGGCATCAGTAAGAATTTTACCATTGGCATTGGACGCACTACCACTCAAAAAGAACTGGACGGATTTTTAAAATACCGCATCCTGCAGCAGGCAACAGGTCCTGGAAGCTCACCAGTTTCTATTGTGCTGGTGGCAGGTATGTCCATTCAAACATATAAAAATCTTGATCCCTCAAAGGAGGTTTCATTTAATTTAAGATCGGGGTATTATTACCAGGCAATATTCGGCCGCAAGATTTCGCAGCGTTTCAGCCTGCAGCTTAGTCCAACACTGGTACACCGGAATGAAGTGGCTATGGCCGATGTCAATGATATATTCGCCGCAGGTATAGGTGCCCGTTATAAGTTCAGCAAAAGAATGGCTTTTGTAGTTGATTATTTCTATGTAGCAAATGGATTACCTCATTCAGACGGCAGCAATCCTTTATCTGTTGGTGTGGATATAGAAACCGGCGGCCACGTTTTTCAATTGCATTTTTCCAATACCAGTGGAATGAATGAAAGGGCATTTATTACGCAAACCACCAACAAATGGGGGAAGGGCGATATACAATTTGGTTTTAACCTGTCGAGGGTATTTAATTTAAAGAAGAAAAAAGCGTCAACATATTGACAGTATGTAGTATTTAGTATGCAGTATTCAGACACGCTGCGGAACAGGAAGCCTAAATACTGAATATTTAGTATGTAGTATTCAGTATTCAGACATGCGGAGACCTCAGTACTATTTATTAGAATATTGGGTGCTTGGTATTGTGTGGAAAACGAAGCCGGAATTGAGCATTTAGTATCGGGTATATAGTATTCAGATAGTGTGGAAGTCTAAGTACTAATATCTGAATACTTGGTATTGCGGAACGGGAAGCCGGAAGTCTAAATACTAATATCTAAATACTAAAGTCTTTTGTGTTTAGGGGGTATAGGTAAAAAACCCTGCTCATTCTTGAGCAGGGTCTTTCTTTTTAAAAATTATAGGCATCCCAGTAGACATTCTCTTTCATGAAAAGTTCATAGGTTTCTTTCCAGCCGGCAAAAATTTTATCTGTTCCTAAAAATTGATTGTGCCAGATCATTACAAAAAGACCATTTAACTTCTTTATGGTATTGTAATAATGGGTTAGCTCTTCGTAAGCCTGCTGCGGCGTTAGCTGCTGTTCGTAAAAAGCATTGGCATCCATAAAGCAAAAAGGAAATAACCGGAGTGAAGTGGTTTCGTTTTTTTCCAGGTCGAACCAATAAAAAGAAGAAGCCACCGATGCGCGAAACCCATTGATGCTGCCATAACCCATTGAATAATCTTTCAATAGGCCGCAGTCAATATATCTTCTGAACCCTTCTGGTATAGTATACTTAATATAATGTTGGCGGCTGTGCTCTACA
>Ga0068871_100003220_pt1 | contig 11198 bp, 10 predicted proteins | sample KBSMisM72_FD_72750 | JGI IMG/M metagenome (GOLD analysis project Ga0068871, IMG submission 72750) | Miscanthus rhizosphere microbial communities from Kellogg Biological Station, Michigan, USA - KBS Miscanthus M7-2 | ecosystem: Host-associated > Plants > Roots > Rhizosphere > Soil ... | reverse complement strand
TTTTCGACGCTGGCCCTCGGCTGGGCGGCCGCAGTCGCCGCCGCTACGCTTGCGCTCCCAATTTTTCGATCTTCGCCCACTGCGCGTCCGTGACCGGCATCACCGACAGACGCGAAATCCTGACGAGATCGAACTCCTTGAAGAACGGGTCCGCCTTGATCTCTTTGAGCGTGACCGGCCGCTTCAGCTTCTTCACCGGAACGATGTCGACGACGTGCGCCTTGCCGGTCTCGTCCTTCGGATCCGGATACGCGTCGCACGCGGCCTTTGCGATGCCGACGATCGCCTTCTCGTCGCCGGTGTGATAGTAGAAAACACTGTCGCCCTTCTTGACCGAACGAAGGTTTCGCTGCGCGACGGGATTCCTGACCCCGCTCCAGACGGTTTTCTTGTCCTTTGTAAACTCGTCGTAGCTATAGTTTGACGGTTCTTCTTTGAAGAGCCAGTTCATGCGGCGAGTATATATGACGGCGATTCGCTCAATGGTCGCGCTGGCGTGCGCAATGTGCCTGCTCTCATCGGTGTCGGCGCAGACGCTCGAATTCGACGTCGCGTCGGTCAAGATCGGCAGCGGCGAGCGCGTCGGCGTCGGCATTCGCGGCGAGGAAGTCCGCGCGACGAACCTTCCGCTGCGGACGATCGTGCAGTGGGCGTACGGTATCAGGCCGCTGAGACGCGAAGGCCTGCTCGAGGGCGGGCCGGCGTGGATCGACAGCGACGGCTTCGACATCGTCGCAAAGGCGCCGATGCGGCTGTCGCTCGACCAGGCGCGGGCGATGATGCGAGCGCTTCTGACCGACCGGTTCAAGCTGCGCGTTCACACCGAGGCGCCGCAGACGCCGGTGTTTGCGCTCGTGCTGGCGAAGAAAGACGGCGCGCTTGGCCCAGGCCTTCGGCGATCTGCGCGCGATTGCAGCGCCTATAGCGCTGCGGTGCTCAACGGCGAGTTCAATAATGAATTTCGGCGCGACGGCTGCGAGTTGAAGAATGTGGGTCCGGGAATGGCCATCCGCGGCTCGGCCACGCTTCCTGTGATGCTCCCGTTGATTTCGCGTGGACGGGAAATCGATCGGCCGATCGTCGATCGCACGGGACTGGCGGGCACGTTCGACATCGAGCTGACGTTCACGCCCGTTCGCCCAGGCATTCCAGGCCGCGGCGAGATTCCTGTGCCGGCCGACGGCACGTCGCTGTTCACGGCGCTGCAGGAACAGCTCGGCCTCAAACTCGAATCGGCGCGTGTTCCCATGGACGTCGTCGTCATCGACTCGGTCGAGCGGCCGACGCCCGACTGATCGGCCGTGCTGCGCGATCGCATCACGCGCGGTGTCCGCATTCTGTTCGTGGGCATCAATCCTGGCCAGCGATCGGAAGCCATCGGCCATCACTTCGCCGGCTACTCCAACCGATTCTGGCCGCTGCTGTACGACTCGAGGCTGGTGTCCGAACGCATCGCTGCCGAAGACGACGACCGCCTGCACGAGTGGGGCCTCGGCATCACGAATCTGGTGCCGCGTATGACGCCGGGAATCGACTCGCTGCGTCCCGCGGAGTACGTCGCCGGCGCGCGCGTGCTGCGGAGGAAGATCCGTCGCTTCAAGCCGCCCATCGTCGCGCTGGTGGGCGTCTCGATCTACCGCAGCCTGTTCAACGTCCGCAGCGGCAGGCACGTCTCGCTCGGACTGCAGACAGAGGAGCTTGAAGGCGCGCGTGTGTTCGTGCTGCCGAACCCGAGCGGCAGGAATGCGAACTTCTCCTATGCGGAGATGCTCGCGGCATTCCGCGCGCTGCGCCGGACGTCGGCACGACTGCGCACTAAGAAATAGCCACGAAGACACGAAGATCACGAAGACGCACGAAGCATTCTTGTACAAAACAACTTCGTGAGCCTTCGTGCCCTTCGCGACTTCGTGGCTTTGTCGTGTGATGTCATGTGCCGCGGTAGCCGTCCCGGCGCATCGTCGTCGTCACGCGCTGGATGTCGTCGGCGGGCACTGCAAGATGGATGAGGGCCACCCGCGTCATTTCAATGGCCGCTTCCAACTCTGGCGAGGTGACGTCTTCGATTCCCAACGCCGATAGTTCACGAACGGCGTCAGCGCCGTCCGCTCTGGCGACGATTGGCACGTCGGGACGGATTTGCCGTGCCTCGTGCACGATCGCGCGGACGTCGGTGTACACGGGCACGGTAATGATTAGCGCGCACGCGCGCGACAGGTGGGCGGCTTCGAGGACGACCTCCTGGCTGGCGTCCCCGTAGATCACGGCGAGACCCGCTGTCCGCGCCTGCTGGAATCGTCGGTCGTCGAGCTCGATGAGCACTTGCGGAAGCCGTCGAGCGTCGAGTGCCTCGGCGATCGAGCGGCCGACGCGTCCGGCTCCGGCAATGACGACGTGATCGGTCAAACCTGTTTCGGGCACATTGACGGATTGGAGCGGCTCGCGAGTCTGCGGTCCGCGCACGCGGCGATAGATGTGCGACGTCGTGCCCGACACGACCGGCGTCAACGCCATCGTCACGACCGCGGTGTTGAGCACGAGCGCATAGAGGTCGGCTGTGATGGCGCCGCTGGCGAGACCGACCCTGGCGAGCACGAACGCGAATTCGCCGACCTGGAACAGCGTCAGGCTGACGGCGACCGGAACCACTCGACGATATCCAAACACGCGAACGACAGCGGCGAGGATGACGGCTTTGCCGACGATGACCGAGCCGACGACGAAGCCGAGCGTGCCGATGTGCCGCCACACCAGCGCTGGGTCGAGGAGCATGCCGACGGACACGAAGAACAGCGTCCCGAAGATATCGCGCAAAGGTCTGACGTCGCTGAGGGCCTGATGAGCGTATTCGGATTCATTGATCACGAGACCGGCGATGAACGCCCCGAGCGCGAGCGAGAGGCCGAATGACCACGCAGCAACGCCAACGCCGAGAGCGACGGTTGTCGTCGTGAGCAGGAACAGCTCTCGAGAGTTCCACCGCGCGACCAGCGCCATCAGCTTCGGGACGATGCGCGTGGCGACGACAACGGTCAGGCCAAGCAGAAGAAACGCCCGGCCCGTCGCAAGGATCACTTGCATGACCCCGCCGCCGGGTTTGCTCAACTCCGGCAGCACGATCATCAGCGGGACGACGGCGAGATCCTGGACGACGAGCAGCCCGAGCATCACGCGGCTCGACAGCGTCCCGAGGCGTCCCTGCGCCTGCAGCGTCTTCAGCGCCACCATCGTGCTCGAGAGCGCGATGAGCGCGCCGAACCAGAGTGCCGGCTGCCACGCCCAACCCAACCGGTGCGCGAGCACGACGCCGAGAGCGATCGTCAACACGATCTGGACGCACCCCCCCGCGAGAGCGACCGTCCGCACTGGTGCGAGCTGACGGAATGAGACTTCGAGTCCGAGCGAGAACAACAGCAGCGCGACGCCGAGCTCGGCGAGTTGTTCGATGTCTTCGACGTGTCGGACGGTGAGGCCGCCCGTAAACGGTCCGACGAGGATGCCCGCGAGGATGTAGCCGACGATCAGCGGTTGGCCGAAGCGCCGCGCAACGAAGCCGCCGGCAAGCGCGGCGGCAAGCACGAGCGTGAGGTCGGTAACGAGCTGCACGTCTGCCGCAGCGTACACGGCGACAGCGTGTCAGGTAAAACACGGCGAGATCGCGCTGACCGGATTGTCCAGCGCGTCTCGCCGACCGGGGGAGTCTACCGAGCGCGCTGCCGGCGTCGAACGGCGCCGACGAGGCCGAGAGCCACGAGGCTGAGCGTTGCCGGCTCCGGCACGGCGTTCACGGTTACGTCGAGGCTGCCGACGTTGTTGTTCCAGTCGAAGCCGTCCATCGTGCCGAGAAACAGGCGCGTCGCTCCGTTTGGCACGATGAAGATCTGCGACGTGAGACCATCCAGTTGCAGGCCGTCGCCGATGAAGAACACCTGCTGCAACTCTGGACTCAGCGCCGAGAAGTCGGTGGACGCTGCCGTGCTGAAGTCGAGCAAGGACGGCGCGGTCGGATTCGGTACACCCGGGCCGAGGAAGACGCCTAGCAGCCCGTCGATCGGCGCGATAACGTCGGACATCCCGTTTTCGTCGCCGAACGCATGGGACCAGGGGCCCTCACCTGGATCGCCCTCGGGACCAGCGAGGCCGCACAACCCGAAGTCGCAATGGTCCGTTGTGCCCGTGGCGGAGATGACCAGCCACTGGCCTGGAGTGACCGCGACCTCCACAGGTGACTGGTTGGGCGCCACGTCGCCGAACCGCGCCGTCGTGCCGTTGGGCATTCCGGCCAGCCAGGGATTCGATGTCCCTGGCACCGTGATCGTCGTGGCTTGAGCACTAGCAGCGACGCCGACTGCAACCGCCAGCATCGCGAGCGTTCGTCCGAACATACATCCTCCGGGAAAAAGAAAACCGATGCGCTCAGTGCAATCGGTGTTCCCCGACTTCGCCGTTACGTTTCTGGCGCCGCTCGCGTTTTCTCGTTTGAGAACGCCTGCTGACAAAAAAGTGCAGCCGGCGATCGAGTGTTGAGACGAGTCTTTAGTCGCTAGGGAGGCAGACGACCTCGTCGCCCGGGTTCACGATGCCAGTCTGAATCACTGACGCGTAGAACCCGCTCAAGCCCCAGCGCGGCGACGTCACATCACCGCGTTGCACACGCGCGTCAAACATCGCCGACTGGATCCGCGATCCATACACATCGAGCGTTCCGCAGGGCGTGCGAATTTCTCTCAGTTCAATCGCGGCATTGCCGACGCGAAGGCGTTGTCCGAGTCGGAGCTCGCGGCGATCGATGCCGCGAGTCGTGAGGTTCTCGCCCAACGCGCCGGGAAATAGCGCGAATCCCTGTGCAACCAGCTCGTCGATCCCTTCGACGGTGACAAGCAGAATTGCCTTGCGCCGTCCTCCGTGGAACGGATAGCGCCAGGCGTCGCCGACGATTCCCTGCTCGCTCAATTCGGCTGAGGGGATGGATCGTTTCGGTACGCCGCCACCCGACACGTTGATCTGCAACACCGTGCCGTTCATGCTTCTTGTTCTTGTTGAATGATGCCGGCGACGTTGCCTTCGGTGTCGAAGAAGTAGGCGACAGTGCCCACCGTCGGGATGTGCGCCTTCGGCGCCGCCAGACGTCCGCCATTGGCCTGGATGGCGCGAATCGCCTGATCGATGTTCGTCACGGCGATCGTGCACTCGAAGCCGATCATCTTTTGTTGGGGCGCGAGCTCGCGGCGTTCTTGCAAGCCCCCGGGAATCGGGTCGGGGTTTCCTTTGCCGGTCTGAATGACATAGAAGCCGGGCGGTCCCCACGGCTCGAAGGTCCACCCGAACACCGTCTCGTAAAACTTTCGAGCCCGGGGTACGTCGTCTGCGTTGATGGCGAAGAAAGAAATGTTGTTTGGCATGGGTCGACTCTACGACGACCCAACCGGCTGCGTCTTGCGTTAGATTGACAATCGATGTCGCCAGACCGCCAACGTGCGCTCGTGCAAAGGCGCCGGCTCACCGCGGAACAGGAGCCGTTCCTCGTCGTCCGCGCCCTGAGCACCACCTACAGCAGTGGGTACGTCCTTCATCCACATGCGCATTCGTCTCATCAGCTGCTGTTCGCGTCAACCGGTGCGATGACCGTCACGGGCGATCGCACGACGTGGATGATTCCTCCACGGCGAGCCGTCCTGATTCCCGCGGGCGTTCTGCATTCCATCCGCATGTGGGGCGATGTGGCCATGCGTTCGTTGTACTTTCCGGTCAGCGCGCCCGCGCCGGTGTTCGACACACAGACGTGCCGCGTCATCTCCGTCAGCTCGCTGCTGCGCGAGGTGATTCTGCGCGTCGCGGAACTGGCGGCGCTCGACTCGCGCGTGCCGGTGGAGGCGCGGCTGATGAGCGTCTTGATGGATGAACTGGAGACGGCGCACGTCGAGCCGCTGCTACTGCCGCTGCCGGCGGATGCGCGTGCGCTGAAAGCGGCGGACAGCGTCTTGAAAGATCCGGCGGACGGCGTGACCGCGACGGCGCTGGCCCGGCGGTGCGGACTCAGCACTCGCACGCTCGAACGGCTGTTCCGCGCTGAAACCGGCATGCGATTCGGATTGTGGCGGCAGAAGGCGAAGCTGCTCGAGTCGGTGCGCGTGCTGGTCGAAGGCGGGTCGGTGACCGACGCGGCACTGGAGTCCGGCTACGCGAGCGTCAGCGCGTACATCGCCGCATTCAAGCAGACGTTCGGGTGCACGCCTGGTGCAATGGCGGACGTAATGTGAAGAAAGCAGGACTTCGGGAGGAGGCACAACGGGCGTGGCGGCAGCTCAAGGCGATGAATGTGCCGAGACGTACGAGGCTTGGGCGAATGTTCACAGCACAAAACGGGCCCGGGTCTTGTGATATAAGGACGCGATTTCGACGCCTATAGTCCACATCACAAGATCCAGGAGGCCCCTCATGCGCAACATCAGGTCCATCCGCGGTGTATGTGCGCTCTTCGCTCTCGCTCTCTGGTTGGGCGGAACCTCATCCGCGCTTGCCGACCAGCGTGTCATCGTCAAAGCCAAGAAACCGTACGCGGCCGTCAAGCAGCGCATCATCGCGCTCGGCGGCACCGTGACGTACGAATTCGAGAATGCGGACGGTCTCGCCGTCACTGTTCCAGACAGCCAGCTCAATGCCGTGAAAGCGATCGCCGGCATCGACTACGTCGTCGAGGACCGCATCCTGCCGAACCCGTCGCCTCGGGCCAGACACGACGTGACCGACGCATTCCTGACGGACCTGCCGCTCGATGCGTCGCCGGCGAGCTACTTTCCGTACGCGAGCGTCCTGACGAGTGCGAGGACGCTGCAGCTTGCCGGGTATCTCGGACAAGGTGTCGTCGTCGTGCTCATCGATTCAGGCACGTCAAATACGGCGAGCGTCCTTTGTGTCGATGCCACGACTGCGGCGACGTGTGCAGCCACGAGCCGGGTGATCGGCGGCGAGAATTTCGTCCCCGGCGCAACCGAGCCGAGCGCCACATCGTCCCTGAACAATCCACACGGCACGTGGGTCGCGTCGACGATGGGCGGCAATCGCGCGTTCGGATTCGCACGGAATGGCGCCACGGCGATCGCCATCCGCAACAACTGCCCGCAGCCGAATTGTTCGTTTCAGGTGAATGCCACCGTCGACGCGGTGCCGATTGTCGGCCAGGCGCCTGCCGTCCAGTTCTATGCGCTGAAAGTGTTTCCCGCGGCGGGTGGCGGCGCGCCAGAAAGCCGCGTGCTGCAGGCGATGGACCGAGCCATACAGTTGAAGGCGACGTTGCCGGCGATGAAGGTCGTGAACATGAGCCTCGGCGGGCCGTCGCTTTTTGCCGGCCACGACATCGAAGACGAGCTCGCCACCGCAATGGCTTCGGCAGGGCTGACGCTCGTCGTATCGTCGGGCAACGAGGGTCCGAGCGGCCTGACGGTCAGCAGCCCAGGCACCGCGCGCGAAATCCTGACGGTAGGCGCCGCGTCGGATCCGGTTCATGAACGAATTGTCGCGGAGCGGTTTCTGTTTCCCGGCGTGCCGGGCGCGATCTTCCGTCCCGACAGCCATCAGCAGATGGCGGATTTCAGCTCGCGCGGTCCGACGGCCGATGGCCGTTCCGATCCGGAAGTGGTGGCCAATGGCGTCGGGACATTCGCGCAGGGCGCCAATGGCGGTCTGAGCTTCGTCTCGGGGACATCTTTCTCTGCGCCGACCGTTTCGGGGATTGCGGCGCTGCTCTACAGCGCGAGGCCGACGGCCACGCCGTCGCAGATTCGATCTGCAATCATCGGCTCGGCCGATCCATCACGCATTCCAACGGCAACCGCGCTCGATCAGGGCGCCGGTTACGTGAACGCGGCCGCGGCACTAACGCTCCTCGACACGGCACCGGGTCCGATTGCCGACGTCGGGCCGGAGAAGAAGAAGGTGACTCAGAACATCAAAGAGGGAGTCGGAATCGATGCGATCGAGAGCTCGTCGTTCTCCACGCACATCGCCGGGCTGCGGCCGGCCGAGCGGCGCGAGTTCTACTTCGACGTGAAGAAAAACACGGCCGCGGTTCAGGTGACGTTCTCCAATCTCGTGCCCACACTCCCACCAGCGGAGCAGAATCAACTCTTCGGGGACGATCTCGAGCTCGCCATCCATTCAGCGCAGACATCCGGGGACGACTACGAAGTGGCGCCGACGTTCATCAACGGGAACAAGACGTACGTGATCGAGCGGCCGCAGACCGGTTTGATTCGAGTCACCGCAATCGGCGACTGGATCAACGTCGGATCGATCTCGCTCGACGTCACTATCGAGGAAGTCACCGCTCCGCTGCCAAAGAAGACGTTCAAGGACAAGATCGTCGAAGGCCAGCAGCGAATGTACGACGTGCAGATTCAACCGGGCACGCCGCAAGTGACGTTCAGCCTGTCGTGGGACAGCGACTGGAGCGCCTATCCGACGAACGATCTCGATATGGTGCTGGTTGGCCCCGGCGGAGTGGTGAACGTCACGGGCGCAACAGCGAACAGCCCGGAGACCGTGACGATACAGAATCCTGCCGCCGGGACGTGGACCATCATCGTCGACGGGTTCACTGTGTTTGGGAAGGATGAGAAGTACGAAGTGCGCGTTGAGTACTGAGTTCGCACGTTGAGTGCGTTCTGAAGGGCCGCGCGACGGCGCGGCCCTTCGACGAAGGCTAGGCGGCTGCGCGCCGAGGACAAGCGCCGCGAAGCTGCCGCCGGCCGTACGAGCAACTGAAGTCTAGTCCGGGGCCGGCGCTTCGACGCTGTCGACGATCAGCACGTCGAACGGCGCGCGCACCGAGTCGAGCTTGAGCCCGAGCTGCTCGTTGAGCGTTGTCATCAGCGACGAGCCGTCCGACTGGGGGAGCTTCGCCTCCGCGCCTGCGGGAATGTTCATCCCCATCCCTCGAGCCATCGCGACCACCTGCTGGATGTCCAGCTTCATGTCGAAGTCGTAGCGGCCGGTCAGGCCGGTCTTGTCGCGAACAGGGCGGCCGGCAAACGGCGTCAGGACCTCGATCAACTGCTTGATTTCCTGTCCGTCGCCGTGCAGGGCGAAGTTTGCCGGGCCGCCGGCCACATTCGGCGAAATCGTGCAGGGGAACACTTCGCCCGGCTTCGGCATGATCGCCGAGAGATCGCCCTTGGCGAGTCTCTCGCCCCGCTTGGCGTTGAGCTCGTCGGCGTTGGAGCAGTCCGATTTCGACGGCCTGATGTCGGGCCCCAGCCGGCCGTCGCTGCGCGCGACGACCAGGTCGTACACTCGGATCTCGCGTGGCTCGGTGTGGACCTTCAGCTTGAACCGCTCGATCAGCAGGTTCTTCACCAACGGCATCATCTCCTTCGGCGTGAGCGTGGCGCTGCCGGATGCCTTCGCGACGATGTCGAACTTGGCGTTCATGAGCGCCGCTGGACCGCCGTCAACCCGGAAATCCTGCAGTTCGTACGCGAACCCGATCAGCGCCTTCAGCGGCATGTTGTTGGCCGTGACTCGTCCTCCGGGCTGCGGCCTGAGCATCGGGATCATGCTCAACGGGTTGGACGGATCGGGGTTGCTCGGCTTGATCGCGGCGACTTCGAACGTCGCGTCCTGCGCAGACGCCGTTGTCGCAGCGAGAAAAGTGGCGAGCGCGAACGCACACGTCGAGCGGATCATGTTCATATCTCCTTCATGTGTGGCGAATGCGGCTGAGCGACCAGGGCGCGAGCATGCTGAACGTGAGTGGCAGCAACGCCGGCGACAGCATCCAGACGACGTCCATCGCAGACGTCCCGGCAAGCCGCGCGCCGGCCATGTTCAGCACGGTCAGCCATGCCGCCCCGAATGCCGCCGAGATCGCGACGGCGCCGCTCGCGTAGTGAATGGTCAGCACGTGCTCCGCGAGGCCGCTCCGGCAGACGTAGACGGTCGTGAACACCATCGCAGCGGCGGCGATCCAACACATGGCTCCGTAGACGACGTCCAGATGGAACTGCGATGCGGCGTCGGGAGCCACTCTGACCCCCACCGCCAACCAGAGGAGCACAAGACCATAAAGCAACAGCAGCGGTGGCACGATGCGACGGGAGTAGCGGGTCCGAAGCGCTCCAAACACCGCGACCGCAGCGACGCAGATGACGACACCGACTGCCGCCACGACCACCAGTGAGAGCTGCTCGTACCAGGTCAGCGCGGCGATGGCGCCATTGATTGCAGGCAGCCGACTGCTCAGAGGCACGTTCCACATCTGGATGAAGACCGCATCGCCCAACAGTGGCACCGATATCCATGCGCTCACGCCGATCGCGATGATTGCGGCCAGGACGCAGACCGACCTCACGAGGATCTTGAGGGCGGCCAGCTGTGCGGTGCCGTGCGCATGAGTCACCTCGAATGCGCGCATGTAGGCGCGTCCTTGTCTCCGGCGAATACCGAAGGCATTTCCGCCGAGGAAAAACATGGCGAACACCGAGAGCGGCGCAAAGAGCGGAGGCGTTGCTCGAGCCCAAAAGCATTCCTTGATCGGGCACGACACACGAGGGTCCGCATTGAGCGCAGCATCGATGCGCCCGCTGACCGCCGACACCAGCGGAAACACGATCGCAAGCGCCACCCCGATCGTCAGCACCGGCAATCCGCTGGACTTCAGGTCCAACCACACTTGAGCCCGCGTCGCAGACGAGGTGGGACACGGGAAACGCAACAGGTTGATGAGCCATCCCCACAATCCGCCGCTTGGAGTTGAAGGGAGGGCCGTCTGCATATCGCCGCAACGCTGCCGCGCAACGTTGGCGACCGTGACGCCGAAACATACCAGGCCAATCAGCGCGATCAGCGCGTAGTCGGTGAGCGGGTAGTTGACGTCCTTTGGAAAGGAGTCAAGACGAGCTCCGATGAACCCACCCCCCGCAAAGAGGGTCACCAACCATCCCAGCATCAGGACGACCACGCTGCGGGTCGACGAACCGATTGTCCCGAGGACCACGGTAAGGGCCGCGATCCACGCTGCGGCGGGCAGCACCGAAAACGGGTAGCCGGAGGCCGCTCTCAGTAGAAATGCAGACACCAGGTATATGGCGAACGACAAGGCCGTGAGATACGCCATCGGGAGGCCGACCATGACTGCCGTCCGAATCGGGCGGGTGTAGTGGAGATAGAGCGGAAAGCCGGGTCGACCGCCATTGAGCCCC
>Ga0068871_100003219_pt1 | contig 11200 bp, 9 predicted proteins | sample KBSMisM72_FD_72750 | JGI IMG/M metagenome (GOLD analysis project Ga0068871, IMG submission 72750) | Miscanthus rhizosphere microbial communities from Kellogg Biological Station, Michigan, USA - KBS Miscanthus M7-2 | ecosystem: Host-associated > Plants > Roots > Rhizosphere > Soil ... | reverse complement strand
CTGCGCATGACCACGGGGCTGGATCGTGCCGCGCCGGTTAACCTCGAGAAGTCGTTGGCGCTCGGCGACAAGCTGGGCGGACACCTCGTCACGGGCCATGTCGACGGCGTCGGCGAGGTGGCGAGACGGGAGGGCGGCGCGGTCGCCTTCCGCCTGCCCCTCGAGCTCCGGAAATACCTCGCGCGGAAGGGGTCGGTGTGCATCGACGGTGTGAGCCTCACCGTCAACCGCGCCGAGGGCGAGCTTTTCGAAGTCAACCTCATTCCGCACACGCTGGAGGCGACGACGCTTGGCCGGCTCTCGGCCGGGAGCCGGGTCAATGTCGAGGTCGACCTGATCGCGCGCTACGTGGAGCGCATGCTCGCCTGAGCCGCATCCGTTTCGATCCCGCGCTGCCGGTCAACGCGCGCCGCGAAGAGATCCGCGCCGCCGTCGAGAGCCACCCGGTGGTCATCGTCTGCGGCGAGACCGGCTCCGGCAAGACCACGCAGCTGCCCAAGATCCTCCTGGAGATGGGGCGCGGCCGCGAGCGGCGGATCGGCCACACCCAGCCGCGGCGCATCGCGGCGCGCGCCACCGCCGCGCGCATCGCCGAGGAGCTCGGCAGCGAGCTCGGCGCGGTGGTCGGCTACAAGGTGCGCTTCCACGAGACGCTGCGCGAAGGCGCCGCGATCAAGCTGATGACCGACGGCATCCTGCTCGCGGAGACGCAGACCGACCCGCGCCTCGAGCAGTACGACTCGATCATCCTCGACGAGGCGCACGAGCGCAGCCTGAACATCGATTTCCTGCTGGGCTATTTGAAAACGCTGCTGCCGGCGAGGAGCGACCTCAAGCTGCTCGTCACCTCGGCCACCATCGACGCCGAGCGCTTCTCGCGGCACTTCGGCGGCGCGCCGGTGATCGAGGTCTCGGGCAGGCTGTATCCGGTCGAGGTGCGCTACCGCCCGGTCACGGGCGACGCCGAGGACACGACGCGCGAGGAGGAGGAGCAGGCGCTCGCCGACGCGGTGGAGGAGGTCTCCCGCGAGGGCGCGGGCGACGTGCTCGTCTTCCTGCCGGGGGAACGCGAGATCCGCGATACGGCGGATGTACTGCGCAAGCGCAACTACCGGGGCGAAATTCTGCCGCTCTACTCGCGCCTGTCTGCGGCGGACCAGGACCGTGTTTTCCGTCCCGGACCGCAGCGCCGCGTCGTCCTCGCGACGAACGTCGCGGAGACCTCGCTCACGGTGCCGCGCATCCGCTATGTGGTGGACACCGGCTTGGCGCGCGTCAAGCGCTACAGCTACCGCAATAAAGTGGAGATGCTTCGCGTCGAGGACATCTCGCAGGCCGCGGCGAAGCAGCGCGCGGGGCGATGCGGACGCGTTGCCAACGGCGTCTGCGTGCGACTCTACGCGGAGGCGGACTTCGACAAGCGTCCCGCTTTTACCGATCCGGAGCTGCTGCGCTCTTCGCTCGCTTCCGTCATCCTGCGGGCGAAGAACCTGGGCATGGGCGAGGTGGAGTCGTTCCCTTTCCTCGACCCTCCGCCGCCGCGCGCGATCGCCGACGGCTATGGATTGCTGCACGAGCTAGGCGCCGTCGACGAAGGCAAAGAGCTGACGGACGTGGGAAAAGAGCTCGCGCGCCTTCCGCTCGACCCGCGCGTGGCGCGGATGCTGGTCGCGGCGCGCGCCGAGCGGTGCCTGGAGCAGGTGCTGATCATCGCCGCCGCGCTTTCGGTGCAGGATCCGCGCGAGCGCCCGCTCGAGCGCGCCTCGGCGGCCGACGAGAAGCACGCGCGCTTCGCCGACGAGAGCTCGGATTTCCTTTCGTACCTCAAGCTGTGGCAGGTGTTCGACGGCAAGATGGAGAAGGTCTGCCGCGAGAGCTTCCTCTCCATCCCGCGCATGCGCGAATGGCGCGACGTCCACTTGCAGCTGAAGAAGACGCTCGAAGAACTCGAGTGGCGCTTCTCGTCCGTCGATCCGCAGAAACCCGAGGGCTACCGCGCGATCCATCGCGCCCTGCTCGCAGGCTTGCTCGGCAACGTCGGCATGCGTGACGAGGCCGACGGCAATTTCACGGGAGCGCGCGGCATCAAGTTCTGGATCCATCCGGGCTCCTGGACGAAAAAGCCGGGGCGCTGGATCGTGGCGGGCGAGCTGGTCGAGACGACGCGGCTCTACGCGCGCTGCGTGGCGTCGATCGAGCCCAAATGGCTCGAGGAGCTCGGCGGGCATCTCATCAAGCGCGACCGGCAGGAGCCGCACTGGGAAAAGAGCCGCGGGCAGGTGGTGGCGCTCGAGCGCGGCACGCTTTACGGCCTGCCGATCTATGCCAATCGCCGCGTCAACTACGGGCTGCTCGACCCGGCCGCGTCGCGCGAGATCTTCATCCGGGCCGCATTGGTGGAGGGCGACTTCGAGTCGCGAGCGGCGTTCTTCGCGCACAACCGGCGCCTCGCCGCCGACATCGAGCGCCTCGAGCACAAGTCGCGCCGCCCGGACATCCTGGTCGACGACGAGCTGGTGCACGCCTTCTACGACCAGCGCGTTCCGCAGGGCGTCCACGATGCGGCGTCCTTCGAAACGTGGCGCAAGGAAGCCGAGCGCGCCGACGCGAAGCTGCTTTACCTGCGGCGCGAGGACCTCATGCGCCACGAGGCGGCCGGCATCACCACCGACAATTTTCCGCACGAGGTGCGGCTCGGCGCCAACACCTTTCGCCTGGAGTACCAGTTCGAGCCGGGCTCGGCGCGCGATGGCGTCACGCTGATTTCGCCCGTGGCGCTGCTCAACCAGGTGCCGGCGGCGCGCTGCGAATGGCTGGTGCCGGGGCTGCTGAGGGAGAAGGTGCGCGCACTCGCCAAGTCGATGCCGCAGCGCTTGCGCCATAAGCTGGGCCCGCTGGATGAATTCGCCGACGCGTTCGCCAACGCCGTGGCACCTTCCGACACGCCGCTGGCGCAGGCTCTCTCGCGTTACATCCGCAGCGAGCTGAACCTGGACGTGCCGCTCGATGCCTTCCGGCCGGATTCGGCGCCCCCGCACCTGCGCATGAACTTTCTCGTCGCCGACGAGCATGGCCGCCAGCTCGCGCTCGGCAAGGACCTCGCCGCGCTGAAGAAAGAGTTTTCCGCTGGCATCGAGGCCGTGCTGCAGGAGGAGGCGCCGCGCGAGACCTATCGGGCGTGGACCATGGGCGACCTGGACGAGATCATGCAGATCGAGCGAGGCGGCCAGACGCTGGTCGGCTACCCGGCGCTCGTCGACGAGGGCGAGGCGGTTTCGCTGCAGGTGTTCGATTCCCCCGAGAAGGCGAAGGAGCTGCATCGCGCGGGCGTGCGCCGGCTGCTCGCGATCGCTTTTCGCGACCGGGTGCGCGACCTCGAGCGGGCGTGGGCGCGGGATCCGGTGCTCGGTCCGCTCCAGGCGGAGCTCGAGGCGGCTGCGCTCGACCGTGCGTTCCTCGGGGATGCGGCTCCCATGCGAGCGCAGGAGTTCGCCGCCGCGGTTGAAGCTGGCCGCAGCCGCTTCATGCTCATCGCCCAGGAAATGGCGCGCGCCGCATCGGCCATCCTGGCCGAGCACGCGGCTCTGCAGAAGAAGATAGCGGCCGCCGGCAAGACGTTCCCCCGGGAGGCGGGCGAAGTGAAGGCACAGGCAGCGCGCCTTCTGGCACCCGGCTGGCTTGCGCGCACGCCGTGGCCGCGGCTCCAGCATTTCGCCCGCTACCTCAAGGCGGCTTCCCTGCGGCTCGACAAGCTGCGCGCCGATCCCGCGCGCGACGCACGGCTCGCCGCGGACATTTCCGCGCTCCAGACCGCCTGGTCGCGCGAGGTTGCTTCGCGCGCGCGGCATGGCGCGATCCCCGCGGAGCTGGAGCAGTTCGGCTGGCTGCTCGAGGAGCTGCGCGTTTCGCTCTACGCCCAGGAGCTCAAGACTCCGGTCCCCGTCTCGCCCAAGCGGCTCGCCAAGCTCTGGCAGAGTATGCGCAAATGATCGCCGCCCTTGCATGAGCATCGCCCGCTCGCTGCTTTATGGCCTTGCCAACGTGCTCCATCCACGCATGCTCTGGCTGATGGTGTGGCCGATGCTCGTATCGCTCGCCATCTGGGGCACGGCGGCCATCGTGGTGTGGGTTCGCGCGGCGGTCTGGCTCGCCAACCTGCTGAAGGGATGGCTCGACGCGGCGCCCTTCGTCGCGCGCTTCGATCTTGGCGACGCGACCCTCATCGCGGCGCACGTGCTCCTCTTCCTGCTCTTCGTGCCGCTCGTCTACCTCACGGCGCTCTTTATCCTCGGAATCTTCGGCATGCAGGCGATGGTGGCGCATGTCGCGCAGCGTTCCTATCCGGGCCTGGAGCCGCGGCATGGAGGCAGCGCCCTGGGCAGCATCTGGAACGCGTGCGTCGCGCTCCTGGGCATGGCCGGGCTCGCCGTCCTCAGCCTGCCGCTCTGGCTCGCGCCGCCGCTGTGGCCGCTTATCGTGGTTGCGATCCTCGGCTGGGGGAACCAGCGCCTGCTGCGCTACGACGCGCTCGCCGAGCATGCCGACGCTACCGAGATCCCGCGCGTGCTGCGCAGCCGGCGCGCGCCGCTCTTTGTATTGGGCGTGCTCCTTGCTCTGGCTGCGTACGTCCCGTTTGTCGGATTGATCGCGCCCGTCGTCTTCGGCCTCGCGTTCATCCACTATCTTCTCGCCGCGCTCGCCCGGGAAAGGGGCGTGCCCGCGGATTGACGCCGCCTATCGGCGCCATCCGAACAAAGAATTGGTCCGCAGGAACACCACCGCCTAAACTCGGTCATTGTCCATTTTGGATGGGAGTGAAGACCGTGTTTACGAACCGTGAAGGCCAAAGGGTCCCGCAGGTCACCTTCCGCGCGCGCACCGAGAGCGACTGGAAGCCGGTGACCACGGACGAAATTTTCAAGGGCAAGACCGTAGTGGTGTTCTCGCTCCCGGGGGCGTTCACTCCGACCTGCTCGTCTACCCACGTACCGCGCTACAACGAGCTCGCGCCGGCCTTCCTGGCAAACGGCGTGGACCGCGTGGTCTGCATATCCGTGAACGACGCTTTCGTCATGAACGAGTGGGCGCGCACCCAGGAGTGCGGCAACGTGACGCTGCTGCCCGACGGCAATGGCGAGTTCACCGAGAAGATGGGCATGCTCGTCGACAAGTCCGACCTCGGCTTCGGCAAGCGCTCGTGGCGTTATTCGATGCTGGTTAAGGACGGCGTGATCGACAAGATGTACATCGAGCCCGAGAAGGCTGGTGACCCGTTCGAGGTGTCGGACGCGGACACCATGCTCGACTACATCAATCCCAAGGCGAAGAAGCCGGACCAGGTCGCCATCCTGACGCGCGACGGCTGCGGCTTCTGCGCCAAGGCGAAAGCGCTCCTCAAGGAGCTCGGCTATGCTTACTCGGAAGTGAAACTCGACCACAGCGACCGCTCGCGTGTCGTCGGCGCGATCACCGGCCGCGGCACCGTTCCGCAAGTCTTCGTCAACGGCCAGCACATCGGCGGCCTGGAAGACCTGCAGAGGTGGTCGAAGAAAGCGGCCTGACGCTTGTCGTTCGGAGCTTTCATCATCGGGGATGAGCTCCTCGTAGGGAAGCGCCAGGACAAGCACCTGCCGTTCATCATCGAAGCCCTCGCCAAGCGAGGGCTTCGCCTTTCCTGGGCCCACTATCTGGGCGACGAGCCGGAGCGAATCACGGCAAGCTTGCGGCTGAGCCTTGCGTCGAAGGACGTCGTGTTCAGCTTCGGCGGCATCGGCGCGACGCCGGACGACCATACGCGGCAGTGCGCGGCGGCCGCCGCCGGAGTGTCCTTGCGGCTGCATCCGGATGCCGAGCGCGAGATTCGCGGGCGGTTCGGCGGCGAGACCACGCCGCAGCGGTTGATGATGGGCGAATTCCCGGAGGGCTCCGGCATCATCCCCAATCCGGTCAACCGCATCCCCGGATTCTCGCTTCGCGATCACCACTTCGTGCCGGGCTTTCCGCAGATGGCATGGCCGATGGTCGAGTGGGTACTCGATACCAAGTACCGCCGCCTGTTCGATCGCGACCGTTGGAGCGAAGCCTCGATTCTTGTCTTCGAGGCGGGCGAAAGCCAGCTCATCGAGGCCATGCAGGCCACGGGCGCCCAATACCAGGGAGTAAAGGTGTTCAGCCTCCCTTCCATGGGTCCAAAGGGGGAGCGCTTGCACGTCGAGCTCGGTGTGCGGGGCGATCCCGGGCAAGTGGGCGAGGCGATCGAATCCTTGCGCGCCGCCATGCGCGAGCTGGGATTCCCGTACAAATAAAAAGCCCGCCTAGCGGCGGGCTTTCTTTGCTGCTTTCTTTACTGGCTTCTTGGCGCTAGATCGGACCGCGGCTTTCGCCGCGGCCGGTTTGGCGCCGCTTAGGCCGCCTTTTTTGCTTTGGCGAGGCCTTTCACGGTCTCGGTGGCGGCAGCAACGTTGGCTTCCGCGATTTCGGTCGCCTGCTTGGCAACCTTGTTCAGGTTGTCATAGGCAGCATTGCCGGCGGCCAGCATCGACTTCACCGCGGCGACCGCGACGTCCGAACCGGCCGGCGCGTTCTTCGAAACCTTGTCGAGCAGCGTCACGAAGTTCTCGTTCCACTCCGCCACGCGGCGCTCGGCGACCTTCGACAGCTCGCCGCCCGCTTCCGTCGCCACTTCGTACACGCTCTTCGAGTAGGCGATCGCCTTCTCGATGGCGGGCTGGGCAAACGCGCTTTGCATGCTCACGGCTTCCTGGACGTCCTTCGCGCCGATCAGGGCGCGGGTGTTGGCGATCGAGTCCTCGAACGCGCTCTTTACCGCGGTGGCATTGATCGTCGCCAGCTTTTCGAACGCCGCGAACTGCGCGTTCGCCACGGAAAGCAGGGCTTCCATGTTGGCCTTGCCGGCCGCTTGAATCTGTTCCGGGGTCACGTACATTTTCGTCAGCTCCTGATATAAGGGTTAGTGCGTTTGGTGCAGTGCAACAAAATAGGATTCTAGGCCGATCATGTAGGAAGTCAAGAAATTTGTGCGTAGCAGCATTCGCGATTCGCCTATCCCCAAGGACACTACAATGCTGCCCGATGCAAGTTACATGGGTATTTCCCGCCCTTTTTGTAGTCCTCTGGAGCACTGGCTTCATCGGAGCGAAGTTAGGGCTCCCTTACGCGGAACCCTTTACTTTCCTTACGCTGCGTTTTTTGTTCGTCCTGGCCATCCTGCTGCCAATCTGCTGGCTGCTGAGGGCGCGATGGCCCAGCCGCCAAGGGGCGGCCCATATGGCGATTGCCGGGGCGCTCATGCAGGCGGGTTATCTGGGGGGTGTTTTTGCTTCGATGCACCACGGAATGCCGGCCGCGGTGTCCGCGCTCATCACTGGGCTTCAGCCGGTGTGCACGGCGGTCCTAGGTGGACTGCTGCTCCATGAGCGCACGACGCCGAAACAGTGGGCCGGCCTCGCCTTGGGACTCCTCGGCGTAGCGTTGGTCGTCGGCGACCGCATCGCCGTGGACAAGCTGGGACTCGCGGCGATTTTGCTCTCGGTGTTGGCGCTCGCCAGCATCACGCTGGGCACCATCTGGCAGAAGCGGCACGGCGGCGCCATCGACCTGAGAACCGGGGCGGCGATCCAATTCGCCGCGGCCGCCGTGGTGCTGGCACCCTTCGCGTTCCTCTTCGAGACCCGCAAGATCGCGTGGACCGGAGAATTCATCTTCGCGCTCGCATGGCTGGTGCTGGTTCTCTCGTTCGGCGCGGTGTTCCTGCTGTTCCATCTCATCCGGCAAGGCGCGGCGACTCGCGTGGCGAGCCTCTTTTACCTGGTGCCGCCCACTACCGCGCTGCTCGCCTGGCCGCTGTTCGCAGAGTCGTACAGCGCGCTCGCTGCGGTGGGAATGGGACTGGGTATGCTCGCTGTTTGGCTGGTGACCAAACCATGACCTTGCAATACCGCCCAAACGACCCGGACGTTCTGGCGGACCCGTTCCCGCTCTACCGCCGCATGCGCGACGAGGATCCGGCGCACTGGAGTCCGCTGCTCAAGGCATGGGTGCTGACCCGCTATGAAGACGTCAAGCGCGTGTGCCTGGACACGCGCATGTCCTCCGATCGCCTGCGGCCGTTCTTCGCCACGCTGCCCACGGCCGAGGCGTCGCGCATTGCCGAGCTGATCCGCTACCTCACCTTGTGGATGGTGTTCCGCGATCCTCCCGAGCACACGCGGCTGCGCCGTCTTGCCTCCAAGGTCTTCAACGTGCGCTCGATGCACGCCCTTCGGCCGAACGTGGCGGCGCTGACCGAGCATCTCCTCGACGCCATCGGCGAGCGCGAGGAATTCGACTTCATTCGGGAGTTCGCGGGGCCGCTGCCGGCGCTGGTCATCATGGACATGCTGGGTGCGCCGCGGAGCGAGCTGCCGCGCCTCAAGCGCCTGTCCGACGAGATGGCCCTGTTCATCGGCAGCGCGCGCGATTCCCCGGAGAAATATGCGCGCGCCGAAGCGGCGACGCACGAGATGGCCGGCCTGTTCCGGGATCTGATCGCGGCCCGCCGCGCCACGCCGCGGCCGGACCTGCTGAGCGAGCTGGTTTCGCTGGAGGACGCCGGTGACCGTTTGAGCGACGACGAGCTGGTCGCCACGTGCATCCTGCTCCTCTTCGCCGGCCATGAAACCACGACCCATCACCTCGCGAACGGCCTTGCCGCGTTACTGCGATTCCCCGGTGAGATGGAACGCCTGCGCGGCGACGCGTCGCTCGCGCCTGCCGCAGTGGAGGAGCTGCTGCGCTATGACGGTCCGATCGGAGCGCAGGTGCGCATCGTCCAGGAGGCGCAGGAATTCCACGGCAAGGCGCTGCGCGCGGGAGAGCGAGTGTTCCTGCTCATGAACGCCGCCAACCGCGACGAGCGCGCCTTTCCGGACCCCGATCGCGTCGATCTCGCCCGAAGCGGGGTGCCGCACCTCACCTTCGGCTTCGGCATGCACATCTGCCTCGGCTTTCCGCTCGCCAGGCTCGAGGGCCAGGTTGCCCTGCCCGCCGTGTTGAGGCGCTGGCGCAGCATCGAGCAGGCGGACGCCGAGCATGGCTGGATCGATTCGATGGTGCTGCGCGGCATGCAGACGATGGCCCTGCGCGTGCGCCGTTGAGCACGGAGCCCGACCACCTTCCGCAGCGGCTCTGGTGGCTGCTCGCCGGCCTGACGCTTGCCTGGGGCTTTAACTGGACCGCGATGAAGGTGGCGCTCCAGGGCGTGCCGCCGTGGACCTTCCGCACGCTCTGCCTGGGGCTGGGCTCGGCGGTGCTGTTCGCGGTCCTCAGGAGCGGCGGTCACCGCCTCGCGGTGCCGAAAGGGCAGTGGGCGCGACTGTGGCTTCTCGCTTTCTTCAACATCACGCTGTGGAACGTGCTGGTTGCGTTCGGCCTGACCATGATCCCGTCCGGTCGCGCCGCGATCCTCGCCTACACCATGCCCGTGTGGGCGGTGCCGCTCTCCATCTGGGTTCTCGGCGAGAAGCTCACCCGCCGGAAAATCCTGGGGCTTGTCCTCGGGGGCGCGGGGCTCGCTCTGCTTGCGGGGGATGTGTTCGCAAGCGCGGGGACGGCAATGGCCCTGGGCGCGGCCCTCTCCTGGGCGGTGGGCACGGTGCTGCAAAAGCGCTATCCGATGGCCATGCCCAATGGCGCGTACACCGCCTGGATCATGCTGCTTGGAGGCGTGCCCATCTTCCTTTGTGCGCTCCTGTTCGATGACTTCGGCGCTTTGCGCGAAATCGGCGCATGGCCGGCGCTCGGCGTTGCGTACAACGTGGTCGTCGCGTTTGCCTTTGCCCACTGGGCGTGGATCAAGATAGCCACCTCCGTCCCCGTGGCGGTGTTTTCCATCAGCATGCTGATCATTCCAGTGGTCGGCGTGCTGAGCGGCATGCTCTTCCTCGGAGAACGGCCGAAGTGGTCGGAATACGCCGCGCTGCTGCTCATCCTGAGCGCGCTGGCTACGGTGATTCGCCCTCAGGCGCGGTAGCGCTCCAGCGCTCTGGGATCCGGCTCCAGCCCGAGCCCGGCACCATGCGGTACTTCCACTGTGTTGCCGCCAAAGAGCCCCGGGTACAGCCAGGCCTCCGGGTTCAGGTAGTAATACTCGAATCGAGCGGACGGGATGAGCGCCGCCAGCAGATGCAGGGTAGCGAGGGCGCCGGGGCCGAAGTAAGGCGAGTGCGGCGCAACCTCGACCCCGCGTTCATTCGCGAGTTGCACCACCCTCGCGAACTCGGTGATGCCGCCCACCTTGATGACGGAAGGCTGCGCATAGGCGAGGGCACCCGCATCGAAGGCCGCCTTGAACTGGGTGGCGAAGCACAGATTCTCGCCGGCGGCGATCGGCGTGCCGCTCGCTTCGCCGACGGCGCGCAGCGCCGCGAAATCCTCCGGCGGGAAAACGGGCTCTTCCAGCCAATGCAGGCGATGCTCGCGCAGCCGCAAGGCTGCCGCGATCGCGTCGGCGGGCGACCATTCGCAATTGACGTCGAGCGTGAGCGGAACATCGCTCGGCACTGCCGCGCGCCCGGACGCGATCGGCGCATCTGCAACCTCGTGCAGCTTGATCGACGTGTAGCCTGCGTCGAGGGCACGTTCGCAATACTTCGCCACCAGCGCGGCGTCGCCGTACCGCAGCAGGCTTGCGTAGCACGGAATCGACGTGCGCTTGGCGCCTCCGAGCATGCGGTGCAGCGGCTCGCCCGCCGCCTTGCCTGCGATATCCCACAGGGCGATGTCGAGTCCCGAAATCGCATACGCCTGGATCCCGAAGCGCCCGAAGATGTGCAGCTTCTTTTGCAGGAGGTAATGCAGGCCGGCGATGTCGCCTGCATCGTGACCCACGGCGATGGGGGCAATCATGTCCTTCAACGCGTTTGCGACCGTGCTGCGGCAGTTGTATGCGAAGGCATCGCCCCAGCCGATGATGCCGGCGTCCGTTTGCACGCGGACGAGGCAGAAATCGAGCTTGCGTCCCGCGCCAAGCCCATGCTCGAACGGGATCGAGAGCGGAACCGGCTCGATGCTCGTGATCTTCATCTTACGAAGCGTTGCGCCGGAATGCGTTTGGCGTCCCAGTTGCGCAGCCCTTCGGCGAGATCGCGGGTGCGCGGCTGGCCGAGAAATGCGAACGCGCGCTCGAGCGCTTCGCCTGGCT
>Ga0068871_100003217_pt1 | contig 11207 bp, 18 predicted proteins | sample KBSMisM72_FD_72750 | JGI IMG/M metagenome (GOLD analysis project Ga0068871, IMG submission 72750) | Miscanthus rhizosphere microbial communities from Kellogg Biological Station, Michigan, USA - KBS Miscanthus M7-2 | ecosystem: Host-associated > Plants > Roots > Rhizosphere > Soil ... | reverse complement strand
AAGCTGCATTCGACGCCCCCGCATGTGGGACGTGATCATCAATCTCCTCGACGCCAAGGACTTTAATCGACGGGTAGAGGGTCTCGAGCCGCTCGGCCTGCGCCATGAACTCGTTGAAGAGCTCCGGATCCGACAGCTCGCCGTGAGCGGTGAAGTTCGGCACGAACCACGACACGCCCGCTCCGCCTTGCCGCTCCTCGGGGATGATCCGGTACAGCTGCCGCAGTGGTGGAACGCCACCGGCCATCCGCAGATCGATCTTCGAGTTAAGCTGCATAATCTTCCGATTCGCCGTGACGGACGGTGTATAGATCACCGGCCCCTCGACGTGCGGATCCAGGATCCTCAGAATCACGGTATAGACGTGCTGCGCGGCCGGCGTGCTGTTCCGGTTGGCGGGGTCGGACGAGCCCCAGTCGAGCAGGCCCGAGGCTTGGACGTTGCGGTTCGTGAACCACTCCACCTTGCCGCCATGTGGCAGCTGGACCTCAAAGCGTTGATTCGGCTTGTCCCATGTCTCACCGTCCGAGGCCTTGGCCAAGAGGACGCTGTCCACACCGCGGACATTCTTAGGCGAGCGAAGCGTCACCGAGTGATGCACGAGCAACACGACGGCGGTTAGCTCTTCGCCCAGATCCTGTTCGAGGATCGAATGATAGAAGCTGCCTGCCCTGAGCTCGTGGTTGGCCTTCACCTCCGGGGACAAGCCCTGCAGGAGCTTGAGCGCCGGGATTTCCATATCGGTAATACCGATATTCCCGAAGCGCCGGAAATGCTGCGGATTGCGGATAGCCGGGGGTGGTGCCTCGACGCGAGGTGCGACTTCGGTAGACTTCTTAACGCGGACTTTCATCAGATTCTCTCCTGGTTATGTGGAAGCATGCCTTCAATCGAAAAGTGCATCTGGCCATCTTTATCGTGCATATTGAGAACTGTTGCACCGCCCGACCGGCCGATGACTTGGCGCAGCATGGTTAAGAACCGCTCCAACGTCATGACGTCCATAGTCTTGACCTCTTCGTCCTCTGCGTCCTCCTCCTCCTCCTCTTCTTCTTCGTCCGAAGGGTCCCACGCTGACGACGTCGAGACGACACGCCAGCCACAGAAAGTGTCCCACGTGCTGCCATCGGCGAACTTGAGGGCATAGACCCGCCCCTCTTCGCGACCGACAAGGTCGCTAAATCGGAACGGTTGCCACTCATCGCCTTGGTAAGGCTGGACATAGGTAACGGCCGGAGGAACCATGATCAGACCCCCTGCTCTAAAGCTATTTGGCGAACATCAATATCAAGCTCTTTGGCCGCAGCAAGCAGTTCCACATGCCGCAGAGTAGAGCTATTCCGTCCGTTCAGAACAAACACACGATAGTCGGGCCACTGCGGATGGTGGGTGACAGCTGTCCGAATCACATTACGCAGGTCGCGCCCGAGAACAGTCTTCTGAGAAGACCAGGTCGTAGGTCGATAACTCTTCAGGACATACTTCTTCTTACCATTCAAAAACACCAACTTCATGTGCGTGTCCACAAACGTATGGAGCTGCCTATATGTGAAGAGCGGGGACTTTCCCATCATATGCGGCTTGATGAGCCCAGCATCGACACACTCGGAGAACTGCGCGCGAGGAATACCCAGATAGCGCGCGGCTTCTGTTATCGTCACATATCGCGCCATGGCTCAGTCCTTTGTGAAGCTCGTATAGGCATATGTATTCGCTTCGATGCCGTCATGCTCGCGCTGCGGCTCGATGCCTTCCTTGATCAGTTCGGCTACGATCGAGTTCATGGTCATGGCCGGCACCATCGCCCGAACCGCGTCGCCCCGGCCGTTATCATGCAGGAACCGGTTGGCAGCCGACTGCTCGTGCACCCGCGCCGTGGTGCGGGAGGAGAGAGTGAAGCGGCCGACCCCATCCAGGGTTATCGAACGGGCATGTGCGGAGCGAAAGGCCGCGGGCAGCTGCTCGTAACTCAGATGTTTGGACAGCTGTTCGGCCTCGGAGGCAAGGACCTTGACGGCTTCGTGATGCTGACGGACGCGCTGCCAGTGCAGCAGCTGCTGATCGAGAGGAGCCGCCGGATCATTGGCGCCCTCGAGCTGGGCGCGCACCTCGCGCAATGTTTCGATAGCCTGCTGAATTGTCGGGACCATGCGTCGATACATCATCACTCTCCTCGCATATCAATGCGTGAGATAAGTCTATTAGTAATCGGCACGGTCTGTCAAGGGCCCTTTCGGCGCCCACTCGGTCCAAGCCCGCTTACAAGGCTCTACATCATGATCGTTGCGGCCAACTGCAGCCTCGGTCTCGGCCGGAATCGGAACCCCATGGATCTGCGCAAAGCGAGCCCGTAGATCACCCAATTTGAATGGAAACCAATATACACGCCCTAAACGACCTCCCAACTGCCTAGACATCATCTCACCAGCTTCAGGACTTAGCATCTCCCGTAAACGCTTTGTGATATGCTGATTAGTCAATGGCTTCGTCGACCTGTCTCCGGCAAAGTGCCGATACAATTCGTTAAAACCAGCATTGAAAGCTGACCTAGTAAAAGGTTCGTCAAAGCCCCAAGTTGGACGTTCTGACTGAATATAACCGCGTGCGAGCATCATCTGCATCGCTTGTTGTATCGGCGTAAGATCAAGTTCGCGATAATTTTCTTCCCGACTGTCACTATGCTTAGTATCCTGAAGTTGCTGCTGGGTAACCGTATAGTCATCGAAGATCTGCCGCAAAGCAAGCAAAAACTCTGGGTTCTTCAGCTTCTCGCGGACAATATCAGTCTCAATTGTACGGACCTGCTGATAAGTAAGCCAATCATCACTTGACAACCCAAGGCTATATTGGGTCGGGGCACGGATGATATACAATGTACGGTCTATCGCACCTGGCTCGTTAAGCTGCGGCTCGGCCTTGTTAGTCAAATATATCGGGATACCGAACACCCATTGTGTACCCTTCGCCCCATATTTCTGATTGATATCAAGCCTACTTTCCCGATGTAACTGTTTGGACAGCGTGAAATTCGTGATCGCATCAGCCTCTTCGATAATGAGCAGACTTGATCCAAGAACCGATTCAAACACATGACGCTCATCGAACACGGCTTCTAAGGACGTCGTCTTGACACTCGCCCCCATGAGAGCGCCCAACACCTCTGCGAAAAACGTCGACTTACCGATCCCCTGGCCACCTGACACAGCCAGTGCGAATTGCGGCTTGATCAACGGATATCGAAGCTTGAAAGCAATCATCTGCATGATTTTAGCCTGATGCTCTGGCTTGTCGGAAAACCAGCTCAGCATCTGATTAAGCGTCACTTGAGCATCATCATAGCTCGCCAGTTCCTCATTCACCAAAGGCGTCGCCCAACCAGGCCCGATATTAATCAAGCTTCGATCATGTTCAGACGCGCGATCATCTATTAGTTGGCCCTTAGGTGTTTGATACAAAAACTTCCCTTGGCCGAAACCAGGAGCAGCAATCCATCCATTAGCCTGTTGCCGGCTCATCTGGTTTTCAAGAATGGTGAAAACCCGCACCAGCTTGCGACCACGCGGGATCGTCTCATTCAAAATCGATCCCAACACCGGCTTCGAATAAAGGGTGAGATTTCCCCCACCTGTTTGTTCCGCTAGATCAATGACGGAACCATTCTCATCCCTCAGGAAAATCAGGTGCTCCTTCATCCGGTCAATTGGGGCAAGATCGAAGCCCTTGAGCATGCGTGAGAGAGCAGCCGCAGCACCCTCTCCGATCCGCTTGCCCAAGGCCGGGTAGCCGGGCATGTCAATCGTATCCTGCCGATTGAAGTCGGCTTCGAAGACCTTGCGCCGCATCTTTAGCTCGGTGTCGTGCGCGAACACCTCTTCGAACAGCCTGCGGGCATCATCGCGGGTAAAGGTCCCACCTTCCTGTTCGGTGACCGCCACCTCGCGCCGGAGCACGCCTGAAACCAGTAGGGCGGTGTTGTGGCGCTCGCCCTCACCCGTAAGGGGGGCTGTCACGATCCGCAGCGCGGCGCCATACACAGCCTGTGTGAGGTCCGCCAAGGCCACATCTCGGATGTGCGGATCACGGCCGGTGGGGCTGTTATAGAACCGAATGTAATCGTCGGGGTAGCAAGAGCCGGGTAGGACGGCAAACACTTTGCTCGAAACCTTGCGTTGAAAGCGGACCTCGAGCTTGACAGTGAACAGTCCGAGCGCCGCCGTGAACTCCAGGTTCTTGAGTCGGGAGCGCCGCTCATCCAGCGAGATATCATCGTCAGGAATAAGCCGAATCAGCCAATGGCCCGTGCCGCCGATCGAATGGCGGCCCCAGTGATTGCGGGTGTCGCCAGTGAGACGTTGGATCTCTTCGCGAAAGGGCCGATAGAACCAATCCAGGGCTAACGCCTTATCCGCATCCGACCACTGTGGTGGCCGAGCACTTTGATCGGCTGTCAGACGGACATCCAGGTCGAGATCGATCAGCGACGGCGATAGCTGGCCGAGCAGATTCAGATCACTCTGCGGCGTGCCGGGTTCGGCCCAGGCATTCGGATCGACAGCCTTGCCGGTTTCCGCGGTGATTTTCGTAAGCGGTTTCTTACCGTGGTGAGCGCCCCAGACAGCTTGAGCCAGTCCCCAGGGGCCAAGGATATCCTTTGTCAACCGTCGCTGTTGGAATAAGCTGCTCGACGGCAACGGGGTGACGTTAACCATAAATATGGTCCTCGAGCTGGCTTGTGTGCTGCGCCGGGGTGAATCAGCGGGGAGTGAAAGCTACGCTTGATGGTTCGGGTATGTCAATGCGCTAGACCTAGTTGACAGGCCATTACATAATACCTTATATAGGGGTTGTGCATGTCGGTGGGTTGGTGCGGGTTGTATCCCCAGGTCCCCGCAGTGTGACCGGCATGAACGGGTGGAATGAGGGGGATCGGTCTTCCTGGCCGATCCCCTTTCTTGTTACAGGATGGCCTTCGCCTTCTCCTCCGGCGTCGCCTCGCGCAAGTCCAACTTCTCATCGAACACCGATATCGAGTTACACTCACGACAAAGCCACATCATCCCCGGCGAGGGAATGCGTGGCTCGGTCGACAGCGTCAGGCTATGTGCGAGGAAGCAGTACGGGCAGATGATCTCTTGCGTCGACAAGGTGGTCGTCATGCCGATGCCCCCTGACCAGGCCGCCGGAAGACCCGCTTGCGAGGGGGTGGCTCGGGTACGACGGGCGGCCGCCCCATTCGCGGCGCGTCAGCTGGGCGCCGAGACTTAGGATCGAATTTACCCATGCGCTCGAGGTGGTCGAAATACATATCCAACGCGCGCCGGATCAACTCCTGTTGAGAAAGGCCGGTCTGATGGCTCAGGGCCTCCAATCGGACCTTGACGATCGGGGGCATGCGAATGGCGGTGATGGCCAGCTTCTGGCCGGCCGGCTTCTTGGGTCGGCTCATTGATGCGGCCCTCCTCGCTTGCGTAGAACCTCGGCAATATCGTCGAGCAGATCGGCAATGAAAGCGAGCCCGGAAGCGGCCTTCGTGGGCGCCTCGGGGAGCACGTCCCAGGGTGGGCCCTCTTCCTTGGCGGCCGCCTTGACAGCCTCGGGCGCATCCGGGGGGACGCCGGGGAGGGTCTTAGGCGTACGGGTCTTGCGGGCCTTGGGAGGGGCCGTGGGGGCCGCCGGCTCGGGCTCTGGGGGTGGAGTAGCGATTGAGGCCGCATAGGCCTTCTGCGCCTCTCTGTAGGCCGTGGCGAGCAACTTGTCCTCATACGACCCGGCACCGAAGGTGACGCTGTAGACATCGCGCTGTTCGTTGTATTCGAATTTGTAGAGCGAGGATTGCTCGATGGCCTGATGGGCCCTCACTTCATCAAGCGCCTCCTCCTCGGTGGGGGCGGGGAAGCCGATATCCTCCTCGTTGCCGGATGTCGGCAGATACGCGACCCAGCCGCCGTTCTCCTGTTCGAGAGTGACATTGAGAGCCTTGGCTTCAGCGAATATGTCAGTCGTCTTGTTCAAGGGATGCTCCTGTTGCAGTGTTGATCAGATGATTGATATATTGCATTTCGTCAAGGCGCATCAATGAAGATCGCGGCGTATCTCCTGTAATGGAATAGCATGGATACCCTGCATCCTATGTGTGGCGGGCTCAGTCGATGGTACAATCCGTGCTTTAAAAGTGCCCCGCATCACGCGCGCACTCGCTGCGGCGTCACTTTTAGCACTGAATATACAACCGGTGGGATGCCACCCTGAAGCACGCTCACCCTCTACCCAAAGTAAAACGCGCCAAGACATGATTAAACTCCTTTGGCTTTCAGAACGGTGCGGACTTCCTTGGCGATCGGTGACCGCCAATGGCTGATATTGTTTAGGATATAGAGCGCTTGCATAGCGCGGGCGCGGCCAGTCATTCCTAAGCCAGCCTTAGCGTATGCTTTGGCATAACCATTGGCTTTGGGATCGGTGAGAATGGCTTGGCAGGCTTCATCGAAAGTCATGGCAGTTGTTCCTCTTCTGTCGCAGACGATCGAGGATCGTGCGAATGTGTTGCTTAACTAATTCAGTGTGCATGCGCTTCCTTTGGTAGGTGAGCCCGACCGAAGCCGGGCTCTGTTGTTTAGTAACAAGTCGTGCGCGTCTCACCGGTCCAAGCGTCCCTCGAGCTCGTGCAGGTGAAGCCTGCATGAGCCGGAGCGATAGCGGCCGTTAGCAGGCCGAGGCCGAGAAAGGCAATCAGGATCTTAGACATAAAGGGTTCTCCAATCGGACCAATGGCGGCCCATGAGCCGGTCCCGTAGGGCCGGCCTTGGGGCGTCACCGGGAGTTACAAGTTACAGTAATGACGACCTTAGACGTCGTATTATCTTTGATCATCTCGTCGGGCACATCGAAGTGCTTGCAGATGGCCTGCCATTTGACCGTTTTGCGCTCGGCGATCGAGACCTTAGCGTGGAACAACAGGCCATCGTGGTCGCCGTCACCGAGGGCGATCAGCTGGTCTCTGGCGTGGTCGGCCTGGAGCTCGAGCTCGGCGATCTTGGCCTTGAGGATGCCGAGCATGTCGGCGGGGTGCGTGGTATCGACGGGAAGGGGAGTGTGAATGTTCATGCCAGCCTCTATGTTCGGTCTTTGTTTCGACCGTGATGTGATCTTAGGGTCGGTCAGGGCTATGTCAAGCCTGTTTTTAAAGATATCCGTGAAAGAGTTCGTCGCCCGCGGTCTCGTACACCTCGATGACGTAGGCGCGGTCCGAAGGGCGGAGGCGGACATTGTAGAGGTAGATCAAATCGTCGTCGTGGTAGGCGTCAGCCGTGCGCCAAGCGTCGTCGAAGCGGGCGTACGGGGTGGCTTGGGTGATATCGAGGACGGTGCGCATGATCTCGGCTCCTTATTCGACAGGCGACCAGCCGACAACGGTGGGGGCGTGGGGAAGATGGTCCAGGTTGCTCGTGCGAAGCGGGACACCGATCGAGGAGACCAGCTGGCCATTCCCGAGGCCCGTGCGCCGATAGGGATGCGTGGTCTTGTACGGCCGCTTGGCGAGGGCATCCGTAAGCCAGAGGTAAACCGGAACTTCGCGCAGGTTCGGAAGGGTGCTGAGAGGGTTCATCGAAGTTCTCCTCGGTCCGGGGTAGGACCGTGAGTTGGTTATATGTCGGATGGGTGTATGTGTCAACAGCATATTTGAATTATTTTCGGGCTGTGTTAGCGTATAAGGTCGATTGGAGAGACAAGCTATGTGGGGACAGACGAGGCGGGAATTGCAACGTGTGATCAATCATGCGGATGATTACGGAGTCAGAGTTATTTACGATGAAGGACTTATCCAGTTTTTGGGCCACGATGACCGGCCGATCTGGGTCGCGGATGATCTGGATGAGGCGAGACGTTTTCTCGGGTTATGCGACGCTCATCCGGGGACGGTGACTCGTCGTGTGAAGGGGCAGGACAAGGCCTTTTTCGAGGGGCTGTTTGCTAAAGTGACACTTTAAGAACCGGAGCTAAGTGAAGTCGCAAATGCTGCAACGAGATGCTGCAACGGCCAAAATGGCGTTGCGGCATTTTCCGAGGGTTGCATCAGCGTTGCGTTAGTGCGATGGGTTTGCTGTTAGCCGCAAGCGGCTGATACGGCGGTGAGATTAGGATGAATTGCAGGATTGCAGCAAATGTTGGACTACAGGGCGCAAGGCATAGGATATAAATGTCACACTCCCTGTATGTTGCAGTGCAGCATGAGGGAAGAGATGTGATTTGGGTGGCTACATAAGGGGAAACCGAATGCTGCAACGATCATAATTTCCGTTTGGCATACCCTCGGATTGGCCCGATCAGGGTGCGTCGTCATCCCGCCGAAGAAGCTGGTTCATGCGCCGGACCAGGCTGGCCATCTCCTGGTTCAGGCCGGCGTCTCGCATGTCAGCCATTCCGCTCGGTAGGGCACGCATCATAGGATCAGGGATCATAGGATCAGGGATCATAGGATCAGGGATCATAGGGCGATCCTCGCCACACAGCCAGCCGCCGGCTGCAGGCATGGCCCGTGCGGTATCGGTTAAAGGTTTAGGTTTCGGCATTCACCGTCTCTCGGGTATCGTCCCAGCCTGTGGAGATATACCTGGCTCAGTGGGCCTGATAACTGATAGGCCAGCTATGCCTGGTTTGGTATAGCTGCCCGCCCTCCCGCTCCTTGCGAGTGTAGCCATCCCAATCAGATATGTCAACTAACTCTTGAGAGTTAGTTGACATATCATCACATATGCTGTATGCTACCAGGGGTGGGGAGGGGCTACCGATATCACATCAGATATGCTAATGTATTAGCATCATCTGATGTGATATATCTGTGGATAACTTGACATATATCTGTGGATAAGATGGCAATTTGGTATAACCCCCCTTGCATCAACATTTTTTGTTGACGCCAACAAACTCAGGCAATGAAATGCAATTTTGATATAAATAATCATATCGAAAGTAATTAAACATCTCACGTGCACACGAGGACACCCGCACAAGGCCGGCTTGACACCCCCCGATCTCCTGCTAGGCTCAGCCAGTTCGAAACGGGACAGGCCGATGGCTGAGCACAAGCCGCCTCAAGGTTCCACCGGCGACAAGCCGGTCCCGACCCATGCCGCACCCCCAAGCCCCCAACGCTCAGAAACCCAGTCCCAGCAAACGCGCCGGCCTGATCAACCCCCGGCCCAGACCCGAAGCGCACAACCCAGCGATAGCCAGAAGTCTCAGATCCGGGACTACTTCCGCAGCCAGGGCAAACAGCCCGAGGACGTGATCTGGGAGATGCAGGGCCTCCAGCTCCGGCTGAAAGACCTCGAATGACCTCCTTTGCCGACCGCACGCCAACCTTCGATGACGATGGGGTGCTGCAAGCTCCGTGGGAGCGGGCAAACCGCCCGCCCGAGCACCTGTCGGCCTCCGACGAGGACCACGACAACCCCTCGCTGGACCATGCCCGATCGTCCGGTCCGAAGGCACCCTTCGACGTCCTGACGCCCAAGGGCTTCCGGCCGTTCTTCCCACCCGAGCCGGATCCCGAGGCCTGCGTCTCGTCTGAGAGCCCTCTGGCCGACAACCCGTTCAATCCGAAGGGTCAGCCGTCCCTCTCCCTGCCGCAGCAGGCGACCCCGCTCACCTCCGATCAGGGCGTCCTCAGCCTGGACGACATGGCTGACAACCAGCGGGCGCTCGACATCGCGGCCACCCAGGACGGCCTCGCCCCGGACGACCCTCGCAATCCGAGGGGAACTCCCGATTACATCGTCGAAGGCGCCACCGATCCGGACGCCCCCCTGACGCTCGTCAGCCTCAACCCCACCACGACCCCGGTCAGCAACGACCCGGTCACTCTGACCCTCCAGGGTGCGGGCTTTCCGCCCGACGCCGCGGTCACCGTCGACGGTGCCCCGGCCACCTCGACCGCAGTTGCCAGCCCGAACCGCTTGACCACGACCTTCGTCCCCGATACCGCCGGGACCAAGCAGATCGCCGTCAACGGTTCCGCGCCGCTGCCGTTCGAGGTCACCCCGGAGGGGATTGACGCTCGCTCGAACTCCAAAACCGGGATCACCCGCCCCCATGGTCGCTGACACCACACCCGGTCCGCCGTTCACCTACGCCGAGCCGACAACGATCACGCCGCATTTCGACAACCCGCAGAACCCGCGCGGCGTCCCCTCGAACCTCTGCGACGGCGCGGCAGACGCCCAGGCCACCAACAGTCAGAAGGTTCAGAATCCGACCCCGCAGCGGCAGCCGCAGGCCGCCAACGTCTATCCGGATCTCAGCACCAACCTGGAGCGCGTCTCGGCCGGCCAGAACCGCAAGCCGCCCGGCGAGATCGTGCCCTGATCCTAGTCGCCGAGCTCACCTCCGCTCCCGATCAGCAGCGTTACCACCGCCACCACGAGCGCAATGCTCGTGCACCAGACGCCGAACACCTGCCAAAGTGACAGCCCAGCCAACAGCGCAGCCGTCACGCTCACCACAGCTGCGACGCCGCTCAGAATCAGTAAACCCAATCGACTGCTCCGCCCGCCAGTGCTATCCCTACCACGGGCTTGGCGAGTGCCCTCCAATCGTTTGCCATGCCAAGTGGCGGCCCGGAGGGATTGCCAGCCCCATCCGGGCCGTCGCGCGCGAGGTGCCTATGCGTCGACCTGGTCAGTCCAAAGAACTCGACATCGAGTACCTGCCGCCCGATCTCGCTCCCATCCCGTATGGGGCTGGCGCCGACGATGACGAAGCCATCCGCACCAGCCTGTACGCCAATTTCGGCAATGTCGGCTTAGCTGCTCGTCAGCTGGGCTGCCTCCCCGGCGCTCTCGCTCGTCGGATCGAACTTCTCCCCTCCCTGAAAGCTGACCGCGACGCCGCCCGCCGGATGATCGTCGACCAGGCCGAAGCCGTCATCATCGAGCAGCTCCTCGATGCCGATCAGCCTGACCGGCGCGACGAGAGCGCCCGCTTCGTCCTGACGTCCTTGGGCAAGACCGTGGGCTGGGGGGCGCAGGCGACGTCCGCGGCCGCCGGCTTCTCGCTGTCGGACGGGTCTGGTAAGCAGCTGACGGTCAAATGGATGACTGACTCCGAGTAGGGGGTGCCCATGCTCGTGTTGACCCCTGCGACCCGGGCCGCCGTCCAAGGCTTAGCCGAGCGAGCTCATCTCGAGCCGTATAGCCAGGTCCATACCC
>Ga0068871_100003215_pt1 | contig 11207 bp, 12 predicted proteins | sample KBSMisM72_FD_72750 | JGI IMG/M metagenome (GOLD analysis project Ga0068871, IMG submission 72750) | Miscanthus rhizosphere microbial communities from Kellogg Biological Station, Michigan, USA - KBS Miscanthus M7-2 | ecosystem: Host-associated > Plants > Roots > Rhizosphere > Soil ... | reverse complement strand
GACGCCCATTTGCGTTGCGGTCGATTTGATCTTGGATCTGAACATGAGATCATCGACGAGAGCGAGAACCATAAGCGACATGTTAATGGAGACGCGCGCCGTCGGCCCGTTCTTCAAGAACGGATTCGTCGTCGCCTGCGATCAAACGCGCGAGGCAGTGTTAATCGATCCCGGCGACGAAGTCGCCGAGCTGCTGGCGGTGGCTGAAACGCAATCGCTGGCGATTCGGCACATCCTGTTGACACACGCGCACGTCGATCACATCACAGGCGTCGCGGCGGCCAAGCGGGCGCTGAACGTGCCGGTTTACCTTCATCGGGACGACTTGTTCCTCTACGAACGCGCCGTCGAGATGGGCACGATGTTTGGCATGAAAGTGACGGCGCCGCCGCCGGTTGATGTGTTCTACACGCCGCGGCAGGTCATCCAATTCGGCAGGTTGGAGGCCGTCGTGCACCACACCCCGGGCCACTGCCCTGGCGGCGTCTGTCTCGAAATCCGGAAGTCGGCGACGGACGGGAAAGATCTGTTCGTCGGCGACACGCTGTTTGCCGGGTCGATTGGCCGGACGGACCTGCCGGGCGGCGACCTCACGACCCTGCTGGCGTCGATCCGCGACGTGCTGTTCGCGTTCGGCGACGATGCGCGGGTCTATCCCGGACACGGACCGTCGACGACGATTGGTCAGGAACGCCGGACCAACCCTTTTCTCCAGGGTCCCGTCTAAACAAAATCCTGTCGGGCGATGGTCATCTCGACCCGGCCGATCTTGAGCCGATCGCCGTTCGCGAGCGTTCCGTTTCGGATGCGCTGGTCGTTGATGTAGGTGCCGTTGGTGCTGTCGAGATCGACCACATCGATGGCGTCGTCGGAGGCCGTCAGGCGGCAGTGAAGCCGCGAAACCAACGCCGCCTCGACCACGAAATCCGCGCGCGGGGCGCGGCCGATAGTCTTGATTGCGCCCGCCGCGATGCGGAACGTCCACGAATCGCCCTCGAGGTCGGTCGCGCTCTGCAGAATCCACATGGCGCGATATCTTAGACTGTCCTTTGAACTTCACGCCCTAAGATGACGTAAGACACGAGGTATGGCAGCTCCACAACGGTCCAGAAAACGTCTTTATGCCGGCGCTATCGCTGTCCTGGTCGTCGTCGCTGCCGTGGCCGGTTTCGCGCGCCTCAAGGGTGCGTCGACGGAAATCGACGCGGCCAAAATCGTCACCGTCGAGACGGGCACGATGGTGAAGTCGGTAGTGGCGACGGGAAAGATCGAGCCGACGACAAAGGTCGAGATCAAGTCGCGCGCGAACGGCATCATCGAAAAGCTTCCTGTCGACGTCGACACCGACGTGAAGGCGGGCGATGTGCTCGCTGAGCTCGACAAAGAGCAGCTGCAGGCCGTGCTTCGCAGCGCCGAAGCCAACCTTCAGGCCGCTCGCGCCGCGCTTGACGCCGCCGAGGCCAATCTCAAGAAAGACGTCGTCATGGCCGAGGGCCCAGACGTCGAGTTCGCGCGGCGGAATTACGAGCGCGCGCAAAAGCTGTTCGAGCAGAAGCTCATGCCGCAGTCGCAACTCGACGACGCGCACAGCGCTGTCGATGTCGCCGTCAATCGCCAGCGCGCGGCGCAGTCACAGTTGAGTATCGACGAGGCGACGGTGTCGCAGGCAAAGGCGCAGGTCGCGCAGGCCAAAGCGGCGGCCGATCAGGCGGCCGAGAGCCTCGCGTACGCGACGATCCGCGCGCCGATTCGAGCGACGGTGTTGAGCCGAGACGTCGAAATCGGCAGTCCGGTGTCGTCGATCCTCAATCTCGGTGCGAATGCGACGCTCGTGATGACGCTCGGGGACATTCAGAAGGTGTTCGTCCGCGGAAAAGTGGACGAGGCCGACATCGGCCGAGTCCGTCTCAATCAGCCGGCGCGGATTCGTGTCGAGACGTTCAAGGAACGTGCGTTCAACGGGCGCGTGACGCAAATCTCTCCGCTCGGCGTCGAGAAAGACAACGTGACGAGCTTCGAAGTGAAGGTCTCGATCGAGAACCCGGGTCAGGAGCTCAAAGCCAACATGACGGCGAACGCCGAAATCGTGCTGGAAGAACACCCGAACGCCCTGCTCATCCCGGAAGCGGCCGTCACGTACGACGCAAAGAAAGCGGCCTTTGTCGACGTCTTCGCGCCGGCCGAGAAGACAGGCCGCAAGCGAACGCCGGTCAAAGTTGGCGTCGGCAACGGCACGAAGATCGAAGTGCTCGGCGGCCTGAAGGCCGGCGACAGAGTCGTCTTGCAGAGCTGACCCCGCTTTGCGGCACCGCGAGCCATGAGAGAAGCCTTTCTCCAGTCCCTGCAGAACCTCCGCGCGAACAAGCTTCGCAGCTTCCTCACGATGTTCGGCATCCTGTGGGGCATGGTGTCCGTCGTCATCCTGTCGGCCATGGGCGAAGGGTTCCAGGCGGGTAACGACAAGTCGTTGCGTGAGCTCGGCAAGAACATCGGCATCATCTGGGGCGGACGCACGAGTCTTCAGGCGGGCGGCGAGCGTGCGGGCCGCGTCATCAACCTGACGCTCGCGGACGCGCGCGCGTTCGAAACGGAATCGTCGATGGTGGCGGTCGTCAGCCCGGAGCTGCAGCGCGGCGGCGTGAAGGTGAAGAGCGCGTACAACGACGCGACGACGAACGTCAACGGCATCGAGCCGCAGTATCAAGAGATCCGGACGATCGAGCTCGAATACGGGCGCACCTTCTCGCCGCTCGACGAGGAGCAGGTGTCTCGCGTGGCGATTCTCGGCTTCGACATGGCCGAACAGCTGTTTGGCAAACGCAACATCCTCGGGGAACGGATCTCGCTGAACGGCATCTCGTACACCATCGTCGGGAAGATCCGGAAGAAGGATCAGGACAGCAACTACAGCGGACCCGACAACAACAAGATCTTCGTGCCGTTTGCGGCGATGGCTCGCGATATGCCACGACGAGACGCCGCGGAGGGCGTGCTGTCCGACATCATCGTCGCGCCGAAGGATTGGGTCGTCGACGAGCTGCCGGCGGTGCTCGACCACAGAAGCGGCCGCATCGAGGACATCACCTGGCCGCTCGAAGCGAACCTGCGCTCGATTCTCGCCAGGCGGCACGGCTTCGATCCGACCGACAAGCAGGCGATGGCGATGTGGGACACGTCGCTGAACACGCTGATGTTCAGCCGGATGATCGCCAACATGAAGGTGTTCTTCAGCGTCGTCGGCATCGTGACGCTCGCGCTGGGAGGCATCGGCGTCATGAACATCATGCTCATCGCCGTGAAGGAGCGGACGCGCGAAATCGGTGTCCGCAAAGCCCTCGGCGCGACGACGAGCAACATCCAGCGACAGTTCTTTCTCGAAGGCTTCTTTCTGACGATGCTCAGCGGCGGAAGCGGGATGCTGCTCGCGATCGGGCTGTGCAGGCTGATCAACCTCGCGCCGATGCCGACACGATTCGCCGGAATGCTTGTGTCGTGGCAGACGGCGCTGCTCGCGCTGCTGATGCTCGTGGTCGTGGGTGTCCTCACTTCGACGTACCCCGCGCGCCGCGCCGCCGAGCTTCCTCCCGTCGAAGCCCTTCGTTTCGAGATGTAACCGTGATCACAGTCGATCGGGACATCGAAATCACGACGTCGCCGGGTCGCCACATCGATCGATCGCGAGCGACCGGTCGGGCGATGTCGACGTTTGCGATTCTCCAGGAGATCGTGCGCGAGGCCTTCTACGGTCTTTACCATCATCGCTTTCGCGCGGCGCTGTCGATGCTCGGCATCTCGTGGGGCATCATCTCCGTCGTCGTCCTGCTCGCGTACGGCGAGGGCTTTCGCAAAGCCATCGATGCCGGGTTCAGGGGTGCATTCGCCGACGGCACCACGGTGGTGTTTCCTGGACAGACGAGCCTGCAGGCCGGTGGCGAGCGGGCCGGCAAGCGTATTCGCGTCACCACTGACGATGTGCTGTCGATGACCGATCTGCCGCTGGTGAAAGCGGTCAGCCCCGAGTTCATGCAGCAGTTCCCGGTCATTTACGGCAACCGGACGTCGAGCCATCTGGTTCGCGCGGTGGCAGCGTCGTACGGCACGATGCGCAGCGAGAAGCCGCAGCCGGGCGGACGTTTCATCGACGAAGAAGACGTCAGGCTTCGCCGTCGCAGCGCATTCATCGGCAGCGAGGTGCAGCGCAAGTTGTTCGGCGCGATTCCACCGGTCGGCGAGACCATCCGCATCGGCGGGCAGCCGTTCGAGATCGTCGGCGTCGGCGAGGAGAAGGTGCAGCTGTCGAACTACAACCAGCCGGACAAGTATTGCGTCTTCATTCCGTGGACGACGATGAGCGGTCTGGCCGACAACAAGTACGTCGCCACGTTTCTGTGGCAGGCGGCGTCGCCATGGGTCGAGCCGCAGGCGACCAAGCAGGTGCGGGAGTTCTTCGCGACGCGTTATCGTTACAACGCGACCGACGAACGAGCATTGAACATGTTCGGCTCCGCCAAGCAAAACGAGATTGCCGGCGGCATCGTCAACGGACTGAAAGTGGTGTTGACGTTCATCGGTGTGCTCACGCTCGCCATCGGCGGCGTCGGCATCATGAACATCATGTTCGTCAACGTGCAGGAGCGGACGCGTGAGATCGGCGTGCGCAAGGCGCTCGGCGCAACGCGCCCCGAGATCCTCCTGCAGTTTCTGCTCGAAGGGCTTGCGACGACGTTCGCGGGCGGCATCATCGGGATCGGGTTGTCGTACGGACTCGTCTGGCTGCTCAGCCCGCGGCCGTTCCTTGCGGAGCTTCTCGACGACACGCGACGGGTGACCGACATCTATCTCGTGCTGTCGCCTCAGCTCGTCGTGGTCACGTCGTCGATTTTGATGGTCGTCGGCGTGATTGCGGGGTTCCTGCCGGCGCTCAAAGCGTCGCGCCTCGATCCGATCGAGGCGTTACGGTACGAGTAGGGTCTTCTTCAACCAGTCGACGACAGCGGACGAAACGCCCGGGCTGACCTGCTTGACGGGAAGCTTTTCGTATTCGTCTGCCTCACCCGTCACCGCCATCGCGAGCAGATGATTCACGCCCGGCACTTTCACGACGCTGGCAGCCAGCGGCGGCTTGCGCGCTTGCGCGAGCGCGGCGAGACGGTCGGCGTTTGACGGCGCGATGAGCGCGTCGAGCTCGCCCTGGACGACCAGAATGGGTTGACGAACGCGCGCGACAAGCTTGCCGGGATCGGCGGCGAGAAGGCTCTGGAACTCGGGACTTTCGACCTGACGACGGACGTCAGGAGTGAATTGGTCGAGGCCCTTGCCGCTCAGGGCTGCTTCGTTGATCCGCTTCTGCATCGCGATACGGGCCTGCTTCTCGTTCTCGGTCACGTTCATCCGCGCCAGCGCGTGTTCCTGCTGCTGCAGCACGAGATCGGATCCCGACACACCCGGGGTGGCGAGCAGCACGACCGCGACGACTCGTTTTTCGGCCGCCGCCGTCGTCAACGAGACGAGCCCGCCTTCACCGTGGCCGACAAGCGCGATTCGCTTGCCGTCGACGTCTTTGCGCGACGTCAGAAACTTGACCGCGGCGCGTTGGTCCTCCGAGTAGTCGACAAGCGTCACGCCTTCCGGCCGTCCACCGCTTTGTCCGATGCCGCGTTTGTCGTAGCGGACGACGAGAAAGCCCGCGTCCGCCAGCGCGCCCGCGAGCTGACCGAGGATCGGAATACCGGCGACGAGCTCGTCGCGGTCCATCGGACCGGAGTCGCCTGCGAGGACAACGGCAGGAAACGGCCCCTTTCCGGCGACTGGCTTTGACACCGTGCCCGTGAGCGAAAAGCCATTGGCGAGGATGCGGACCGGCTCGTCGTTCGGCCGCGAGATGGCGACCTGCCGCGCCGACACGGACGCGATGTCCGTGCGCGCCACGTCGAGTCCCTGCTCCGGAATCGTCAGGCGCAGCAGCCGTCCGGTTTCGTCGGCCCACACGTTCATCTCGTTCGACGAATTCGAGGCCATCACCGTCACTCGCGTCCGCTTCGCGGTGATCAGGCGCGCCGACGTCTGAATCTGTTCGGTCGTCGAGTCGCCGACTTTGAACTGCATCGACCCCAGCGGGACGACGTAGGCAGGCAGCGTCGATCCTGACGTCGCCGTTCGCAATTGCGCGGCGAGGGCTTCATACGGACTGTAGAGAGCGTTCGGGAGCAGCACGGAAGCGGGATCGATGGTGTCGGCCTTCCGTGTGGTTTCCATCCCCGCCGTGATCTCGCTGGTCGCTGTCGTGCCTTCGACAGTGGTGATGACGCGCTGAAACTGTCCGCGAAGCGTCGAGTCGATGCTGTAGGCAATCGGCTTCCAGTCGGCGGTGTAACGCACTTCGAGTTTGCGCGCGACCAGATCGAACGGCTGGGCGAGCCGGCCCGTGCTCAGAATGGACCAGCCTTCAGGCGTACGCGACACCGCGATCTGCTCGAGGCCGATCGCATTGCCGCGCAGGAAGATCATGAAGCTCGACGTCGCTCCCGGCTGAAACGCCGGATCCGTCTGCTGCTGCGCCCGCGCCGTGACCGCTGTCGCAGTCAGCAGTGCTGCGAGCACGGCGCAGATACAATGACGAGGAGACATGCGCAAAGCATATCAGGACGCGCGGGAGCGAGCCGTGTCGATCGACCGGTCCTCACGCGGCCGCATCGTCGTCTCCGGAAGCGATCGCGGATCGTACCTCCACGGGCTGTTCACGAACGACATCACGGCGCTCAAAGCCGGCGACGGCTGCTACTCCGCGTATCTGACGCCGCAAGGCCGGATGATTTCCGATCTGTGGGTCTATGAGCTCGGCGACGTCATCCTGCTGGATCTTCCGAGCGTTGAGACGAAGAACGTCGTCCTCGCAAAACTCGACCAGTTCATCTTCAGTGAGGACGTCCAGCTCGGCGACGTGACGGAGGCTTTTGCGCAAATCGCCGTGATCGGTCCTGACGCCGCCCGTGTTGTGGGAGCGCTGCTCGGCGGAGATCCTGGACGCCTTGCGTCGCTTTCCGACCACGGCTGTGTTCGTGGATCGATCGCGGGAGGCTCGGCTATTGTGACGCGCGTGACCGACACAGGTGAGCCAGGATTCGATCTCTATATCGAGCGGCCGCGCCTCGACGCGCTTCGCCAGTTGCTCGCGTCAGACGATGTGGTCGAGGCTGACGCCGAGACGGTCGAGGTACTTCGCGTAGAAGCAGGAGTCCCGCTGTTTCACCGAGATATGGACGAAGACACGATTCCGCTCGAAGCCGGCATCGAATCGCGCGCAATCAGCCTCAGCAAGGGCTGCTACGTTGGGCAGGAAGTCATCATCCGCGTGCTCCATCGCGGACACGGTCGCGTGGCGAGAAAGCTCGTTGGGCTTTCCATGGACGGCTCCGACGTGCCGGCCAGCGGTGCAGCCGTGACGATCGACGATCGGCAGATCGGTCGAGTGACGAGCGCGGTTCAGTCGGTCGCGCTCGGCAGGCCGATTGCGCTCGCGTATCTTCAGCGCGATTTTTTGGAGCCAGGGACGGCCGCGATCGTCGGCGGCGCGAAAGCCGTTGTCACCGCATTGCCGTTTGCAGCCACTGATTCGTCGAAACCTGATCGAAATCGGTGAAAGCCACGGTTCCCACGAGCTCAGGTCGATAGACGGCTTCGAACTGTTTCACAGCCTGCGACCGCCCGTGCGCGGCTTTCGCCGCTTCATTCTCGAATGCGAAAAAGTGGGTGAACTTCGTCGGCTGGTCTTGTTGCTGCCAGGCGGAGTAGAGCAGCGTGCCGGGCTCATGCGTCTCCACGTGGTGGACGAATTCCTGGATGGCCTGCTTGACCTTGTCGACGGCGTCCGTTTTGACTTCGTACTCAGCGATTTGGAAGATGGCCATGGCGCTCCTCGCGTGAAGGTGCCTGCAATAGAGCGACCAGTTCGTCGTCGGCCGGTGGAAGCTTAAGCGTGGCAAGATCTTCACGTCGAACCCACTGCATCTGCTGCCCAATTTGCGGTGCCGGCTCACCGAGTAATGTGACTGCAAAGAAGTGGATGGTCACTGTTCGGTCCGGGTATGCGTGGGTGGTCGTCAGCAATTCGTCGCCGACCACTGAGTCGATGGCGAGCTCCTCGCGCAGCTCACGTTTCAAACACGAATGCAGCGCCTCGCCGGGCTCACATTTTCCGCCGGGGAACTCCCAATACCCTTCGAGATGTGTGCCCTTGAGTCGTCGCGTGAGCAACACACAGCCGTCGCGTTCGACCACGGCCGCCGTGACGACGAGCCTCGTCATTTGCGCGAAGGGCCGGACGTCGGCGAATAGGGATAGGACCGGCAGTCTTTCGACATCGGACACACGAGGCACTTGGGATTTCGCGCCGAGCACATCATCGCGCCGAAATCCATGAGCGCCTGGTTGAAGTCGAACACGTCGCGGGGTAGGACGGCGGCGGACACCGACCAAAGGTGCTTCGTCATCGCGTGGCTCTTCGGATCGCCCCTGCCGACGAACACGCGAAACAGCACGCGCGCCACATTGGTGTCGAGAATGGCGGCGCGCTCGCGAAAGGCGAAGCTGCGAATTGCGCCGGCGGTGTACTGCCCGATGCCTTTGAACGAGAGCAGCGTCGTTTCGTCGGCCGGCAGCTTGCCGTCGTAACGGGCGACCGCTTCACGCGCGATGCTCTGCAGGCGTTTCGGCCGGATGTTGTATCCCAACGGACGCCACGTCTGCGCGACGTCGTGTTCCGGAGCGGCGGCCAGCGCGTGGAGCGACGGATATTTCTCGAGCCATTCGGCGTACTTCGGCACCACGCGATCGACCTGCGTCTGCTGCAGCATGATTTCCGACACGAGGATGTGGTACGGATCCGAGGTCTTCCTCCACGGAAGATCGCGTCCGTGTCGCCGATACCAGGCGAGCAGCCGCTGTCTGAAGCGGCGCCGGTCGGATGACGCTGGCAGCGGAAGTGGTTTAGGCTTCTTGGCCATGAAGATCTACACGAAGACGGGTGATGCCGGCGAAACATCGCTGTTCGGCGGCACACGCGTCAGCAAGAGCGATCCCAGAGTCGCCGCGTACGGCGACGTCGACGAATTGCACGCGCACTTGGGTCTGGCGCGAACCGGTTCGAGCGACGCGGAGATCGCTGCGGAGCTTCTCCAGCTGCAGCGCGATCTGTTCGCGCTCGGCGCGCAGCTGGCCGACCCGAAGGAGAAAATCGCGTCGCACGTCAGCAAGGCGATCGTGCGCGACACCGACGTCCAGCGCCTCGAGGCGCTGATCGACAGGCTCGACGCCGATCTGCCTCCGCTCCGGCACTTCATTCTCGCTGGAGGGAGCCCTTGCGGCGCCGCGCTGCACGTCGCGCGCGCCGTGTGCCGCCGCGCCGAACGGGCGATGGTCGCGCTCGCGCCGCCCATCGATCCGGTGCTGCTCAGGTACATCAATCGCCTGTCCGATCTGCTGTTCGTGCTGGCCCGCACGGCCAACCACCGCGCCGGCGTCGAAGAAACGCCCTGGTAGCGTCACGCATCGCGCCTTTCCAGATCCCTCTTGACCGCATCGAACACGGCTCGCGCCAACTCCTGGGATACGCGCTCCCGAATCGCTCCGCACTCGACGAGCAGCACGCCGTCCTGCCGCTCGATCGCCACGTCCCACCTGTCGCGCGCGATCCCTTCGGGCCGATCGTCGAAGCTCGTCGGTTGCAGCGCCGCGTTGGCGGCGAAACGCTTGGCGACGTACGCGGCGATCGGGGCGCCGTTGATCAGCACGCGCACGGCCGCGATGCGATCCTTGTCCACGGTCTGCTGGCCGTAGTGAAACTGGCGGTCGTCTTCGGAAAACAGCCGCAGGTCGTCTTCGACGGGAATCTCGGCGATGATGCGGCGTCCCTGCGCCTGTTCCTCGTCGCGCGTCCGACGGCGGCGCTTGCGGTAGAAGGTCAGCGTCGTCGCCAGGCTGAGCGCGCCGAGCACGAGGGCGGCCGCCACGATCGCGGCGATCAGATCTCTGAATTTGATCATCTGATCATCTGGTTAGCTGGTCATTGAATGATCCCTATACAATTCCCATTTGTGTCGTCCACCGTCGCCGGCTCGCTGGCGCAGGCCTACGCGGCGTGCGAAGCGCTGGCGCGTTCGCATTACGAGAACTTTCCTGTCGCGTCGATGCTGCTGCCGAAAGGGATGCGTCCGCACATCGCGGCCGTCTACGCGTTCGCGCGCCGCGCGGACGACATGGCCGACGAGGGCGACGCGGCGGCGGCCGACCGTCGCGCTGCGCTCGACAGCTGGCAGCGCCGGCTGCATCGCGCGGTCGAATCGCCGGTCATCGACGTCCCCACAGCCGACGACCTGATGTTGATGGCGGCCGCGAACTCGATTCGCGCGCTCGATTTGCCGTTGCAGCTGTTCGACGATCTCGTCAGCGCGTTCGCGCAGGATACCATGACGACTCGCTACGCCTCGTGGGACGAGGTCGTGGACTATTGCCGCCGATCGGCGAATCCCGTCGGGCGTCTCGTGCTGCGCATTGCCGGCTATCGCGACGCGCGGCTCGATCGCTCGTCCGACGCGTTGTGCACGGCGCTTCAGCTCACGAACTTCTGGCAGGACTTGGGCCGCGATTGGCGGAACGGCCGCTTGTACGTACCCCGAGAGGTGCAGCGCGCGGAGGGCGTCGACGAGTCTCAGCTGTCCCTCGGTGCGATGACCGACGCATGGGCGCGAACGATCGAGCGGTGCGTCGCCTTCACGCGGCAGCGATTTGCCGAAGGCCGGGCCGTCTGCGACGGCGTGCGCGGACGGCTGCGAGCAGAGCTTCGGTTCACGTGGCTCGGCGGCTCGAGAATCCTCGAGCGCGTCGAACGCGGCCGGTTCGCTTTGCTGGAGCATCGTCCGGCGCTGGGCGCGCGGGATCTGCCAATTCTGGCCGTCCGCGCCGCTGTCTGGACTCGAGCAGCGGTCGAGTCGTAGAGCGATGGCGCGCAAGACGAGCTTCTACTACTCATTCCTCGTGCTCCCGTCCGATCAGCGCCGTGCGATTGAGGCCGTCTGGGACTTTTGCCGTGCGGTCGACGACGCGGTGGACGAGCCGGATGCCAGCGGCGGCGACCGCGACCGCGCCAGCCGCGAGGCGGTCGCAGTCTGGCGGGACGAGTTGGCGCGCTGCTACGAAGGCGGCACGCCGAA
>Ga0068871_100003211_pt1 | contig 11214 bp, 14 predicted proteins | sample KBSMisM72_FD_72750 | JGI IMG/M metagenome (GOLD analysis project Ga0068871, IMG submission 72750) | Miscanthus rhizosphere microbial communities from Kellogg Biological Station, Michigan, USA - KBS Miscanthus M7-2 | ecosystem: Host-associated > Plants > Roots > Rhizosphere > Soil ... | reverse complement strand
CGCCAAGATATACGTGAGCGGCAGAAAAACGCCGGCCGCTGTGTCCACGTTCTTTGGTTGAAACAGGACCATACTCGCCGGCCGGCCATCGAGCTGGTCCCAGACCTCACGTTGATGGTGCCGGGCTGCCACCACGACCACTCGTTCCCATGGGGTCAGTCTGGCCGCACGGTCGAGCGTGTGTTGGAACATCGAGCGAGAGCCGACGAAGGTGCAGTATTGCTTCGGTTTCTCATAGCCGAGCCAACGACTGATGAATTCCTTGGTCCGCACCCCGTCTCCACCTGCCAGCACAATCGACCACAAGTTCCCTCGTACATCTCCGTTCTTCATTCCACCCTCCTGCCACGACGTCATTGCCCACTATGATGTCCGTTGTTGCGGTTCATGTTTCTGTTTGAGACAGGGCTGTCTTCACGCCGTATTTGTGCCGCACATTCCGTACGCGCGGGGTTTCGATCGACAGCAGTATTTGGTTTTGCACGATGACGGGATCGACACGGTGCCCGCATTGCACGCAGCGGAGCGCTTCGAGGTTGTATTCACCCGTGTTACCCGAGTCGTAGTACCACTCGGTTACGAGCAGGCCCGCGCAACGGGCGCAGGCTCTCGTGTCGAACTGCTTGTTCGCGGGAAGCAACCGAATGGCATGTCCAGTCCCGACGTCTGCCACAACCCCGCTCTGCATTGCCTTTCCCGACTCTATGCTTCGTGCCATGATTCAGCCTCCGTTATTGGTTCGACGCGATGCGCTTTTGGCTTCAGATCGTTCCCGTGTCGACAGCTGTTGGTGACACTCTAGCGCCGTCACATGATCCGTCCATGAACGGATCATGAAGAATTCTTCATGATCCCAAACAGTCTTGCCGAGACATTCGCGGTCTGAGATTGCCCGATGAATCGGAACTCCGGGCAACACGATGAAGCTAAAGGAGTTTCGGGGGTTCGGGGTCCTTATGAACTAGGCAGGAATCGTCTGGGGAATTGGAACCGGAAAACGCAGGGTAAAGACGGAACCCTTGTCGACTTGGCTTGTGACTGAAACTGTTCCTCCGTGGGCCTCCGCGATTTCCTTGACGATGGGCAGCCCAAGTCCGGTACCGCCGGCATCCTTCGCCCGTGCCCAATCGGTCCGATAAAATCGCTCGAAGAGGTGAGGGAGATGTTCCGGCTCGATCCCATGGCCCGTATCTTCGACAGCGACAGTCACGCCGTCCTCTACTGCTTGCAGCCGGACAGTCACGGCTCCACCCGACGGCGTGTAGTGAAGGGCGTTGTCGAGCAGATTGATGAGCGCTTGCTTGAGCCACTGCGCATCGCCGAGGACTAGTGGAACCGTTTGGGATTCGAATGACAAAGTGATTCGGCGGTCGTCGGCGAGCAGGGTGAGCTCATCCACCATATCTTGAATCATGGGCTCCAAGGCGAGTGGTTTAAGATGAACAGGAGGCTTGCCGCTGGTGAAATTCGCGAGGGTCAACAGGGAGCGTGTCAGCGCGATGAGTCGTCCCACCTGCTCAAGATTATTGATAAGGGCTTCGCGATATTCTTCAGAGGTCCTAGCCTTCAGAAGCGCCACCTCCAGATTACCCTGCAAGATGGTCAAGGGGGTTTTCATTTCATGGGCGGCAATGTCGCAAAAACTCCGCTGAATTTCACCGCTGCGCTGGAACCGGTCCATGACAGAGTTAAACGCCAGGGTAAGGCGACGGAATTCCTCATAGGGTGAATCCAGAGTGAATCGTTTCCCCAGATCGGCTTCTGACATCGTTTCGGCGCCAGTACTCAATACATCGATCGAAGTCAGGACTTTCTTCGCCAGCCATCCACTACCTCCCCAGGCGACAAGAAGGGCAGCCCCGGATCCAAGGGTCAGTAGGACGACAAGACCGTTCAGAGTCTCTCTATAAATGAGCATGGATGTTTCCGCATGCAGGATATACCGTACCTGACCTTGAATTCTAATAGGGAGGAGCACATGACGAATGGGCGTACCTTCGGCAGACTTCACGGTTTCAAACACCGTGTTCCCGCGACGAACTCGTTCGAACACCGTATCGTCCGGGGTCGGATGCTGTGCGACCCCCTCGGCGCCTTTCCAGAGCACCTGACCCTCCGGAGAGAAGACCAGAAGAGAATGGGTGGCCTCCTGTAAGTCATGATGTTTGTTCCCGCCTCGGCTCAGCTCGGCGGCATGCGCAAAATCCTCGCGAGACTTCTCGATGATGCCAGGATTTTGCTCAACGATCTTGGCCATCGTCTCCGCCAAAGCTACGAGCCGGCCATCTACAAAGCGGTGCAGCAACGCATCGACCCCGACGTACACGAGAATAGAGAACACCAAGAGGAGTCCTGCTATCAGAAGGAGCGCAGATTGGCGGATCAAACTACGCAGGGATTTCATGCGGCCGGTTCCGGTTCCTCCAACATATACCCGGCGCCGCGGACCGTGGCAATCAACTGGGGCGAAAAATCCCGGTCGATTTTGGCACGGAGGGCCCGAATATGGGCATCCACGATGTTCGTCATGGGGTCATAACTGATGTCCCACACGTGTTCAATGATCGCCGTTCGTGTCAACACCCGATTCTTGTTTCGCAAGAGAAACTCGAGCAGGGCATACTCTTTATTGGTCAGCGAGATTTCTTGCTCCGCCCGCCAGACGCGGTGGGAAGCCGGATCCAGCTTGAGGTCTGCTGCTTTCAGATGAACCAATTGTTGCGGAGCTCCTCGACGCAGTAACGCCCGGATTCGAGCCAGGAGTTCCGCGAAGGCGAAGGGCTTCGGCAGAAATTGGTCCGCGCCGGTATCGAAACCGGACACCTTAGCCTCCACGGTGTTGCGTGCTGTCAACAGCAGTACCGGGGTCGCGATTCCCTTGGCCCGGACACGGCGGCACAGCGTGAGGCCATCGAGCTTGGGTAACATGATGTCGATAATCAAGAGATCATAAGGATTTCCCAAGGCCAAGGCCAACCCTTCTTCGCCGTCGGCAGCGAAGTCCACCGCATACTGCTCTTCCTTCAACCCTTTGCGGATGAACTGAGCGAGGTCCAGGTCGTCTTCAACCAACAGTATCCGCACGATCTCCCTTGCTCCCAACTCCTGAGCAACCCACACGAATCACGATCCAGCTAGATGAATCGAAATCCGCGACCGACGTTATTATGACACTTCTCGACTGGCCGGTCACTCCGGTTCCAGGCCGTCGGAATACGATGGGATTCCTGGAATCAGTGTCGTTCGACAGCGATTCTCTTCTCCGATCGATCCCTTCTGACCGCTCTTTCGAGAAGAAAGCCTCGCGTCTGCTCGCTGTAAACTTCCTTGTGCGATCATTTCTTTAAAACCATCTCCATGGACATTCCTAAGATTCAAATCAAACAGAAGATCAATAATGCCCCATAGTACATGGCATCAATCAAGGCGACAGTTATCATGGCATTCCTCCCCCCGTAAGAATCCCTCGGCCGCTTGGACCGACGAAATAGTGACGTTCAGTCGCGGCAGACCGGTTTAAAGTCCTGCCCCCGCAATCTCTTGTTGTCGTGAACGTAGTGTAGAAACTGACCATGAACCGATGATGAAGCCACAGTGAAGAATCTCTAATGGTCAGCGTTAAATAACCGCCAGCGGTTTGATGGACCGATCGTCAACGTCCTCTGAGCAACATCAAGTGCCGCATTGTTTATGTCAGAGCTTAGCCACTCGGTCATTGTCCCATGTTTCCAACCCAGGTCGGATCGTAGCGTGCATCGAACCAAGCCTGTTTTCCGGTGAGCTACAACCAACTGATGCGTCGAAGAATATCGCGGTGCGCACCCCCGGAGGCCCCCCCTTGACTTGGTTCTAATTAGAACTATCATATTGGGGTCAGTGTGACCACGCATGGCTTCAGATTTTCACGATGCCATGAATCTCATACTGGCGCCGGGAAGTGGTCAGTTGATAAGGTGGTGTCGGAGCTGACGCACACATGGTTGAATCCGATGAATTTTGCGGAACAGAACATGGCTACGACACAGACCAATCGGAGGAGCGCCCCATAAGAGAGGGCGAATACGAACCCCAATGCCAGGTAGCTGAGGCTGGAACTGGCAAGACGCGGAGAAAGGGAGGCTGACAATGAGGGACACAATGTCGGTAACTCACGTGGAGAAGACGGATCAGGTGAAGGTCTATCAACCGGGCTCTCAGCACGTCGTCGGAGACGGGTTTCATGTGAGGAATCTGTTTCCCAGCAACGATCTTGATCGTGAGTTGAGCCCTTTTATCATGTTGGACTACGCGGGCCCCACATTCTATCCAGCGACGGATACCCCGCGAGGGGTCGGCGAACACCCGCACAGAGGCTTTGAAACTGTCACGATCGTCTATCAGGGCATCGTGGCGCATCGAGATTCAGCCGGGAATTCCGGCATCATTGGTCCGGGTGATGTGCAATGGATGACTGCGGCATCCGGGATCGTGCACGAAGAGCTGCATGAGAAGGAATGGGCCAAGCGTGGGGGAACGTTGCAGGCCATTCAACTGTGGGTAAATCTGCCCAGATCGTCCAAGATGTCCGCGCCCGGCTATCAGACGATTGTGAACGATCAGATTCCGGTCGTGCAGTTGGACGGGGGAGCCGGTTCGCTTCGTGTGATCGCTGGCTCGGTAGGAAGCGCAAAAGGCCCGGCGAAGACATTCACGCCCGTCGAATTGTACGATCTTCGTTTGCGCGTGGGGCATTCGATGCCGTTACAGACTCCGAACGGTTACAACGTCGGTCTGTTGGTCCTCAGCGGGCAGGCATCCGTCGGGGGATCGCACAGGTTATCGGAGGCCGAACTGGCTGTCTTTGTCTCGACAGGAGAGCCGGTGACGATCGTTGCGGAGGAGGACGCCACGATTCTGGTGATGGCAGGCGAAGCGATCGACGAGCCGGTGGCTCGCTATGGACCGTTCGTGATGAATACGAAAGCAGAATTGGTTCAAGCCGTGAACGATTATCAGGCTGGTAAAATGGGTCATTTGAGTTGAGCGATGCAGATCGAGATTTACTCCGATGTCGTCTGTCCCTGGTGCTTCGTCGGGAAGCGCAGGTTAGAACGGGCGCTCGAGACTGCAGGGTACGCACAACAGGCGCCCATTGCGTGGCGCCCGTTCCAGCTGAATCCGACGATGCCGAAGGAAGGGATGGACAGGCGCGTCTATCTCGAGGCGAAGTTCGGCGGGGCAGAGGCCCGGCGGGCGATGGAAGAGCGTGTGGCCAAAGCCGGTGAGGCGGATGGGCTGGTCTTTGCCTTCGATCGGATCGAGCGGACGCCGAATACCTTCGACGCCCATCGCCTCATCTGGTTCGCAGGACAACAGGGCTGTCAGGATGAAGTAGCCGAAGCCCTCTTTCACTCGTACTTCATGAATGGGCGCGAGATAGGGAGCCTCAATTCGCTGGCTGAGATCGCATCCGACTGTGGGCTTAGTCGTGAGGAGGTCGAACGGTTTCTGGCCAGTGACCGGGCTGTTCAAGAGGTCCAAACTGAAGAGGCAATCGGTCACCGGTTGGGGATTCGCGGAGTGCCCTATTTCATCCTCAACGGTAGTACTTCGATCTCCGGTGCGCAGCGTCCCGATATCTTTGTGTCTGCCTTTCAGCAGGCCGAGGACAGAATCGTGAAGAGAAAGGAAGGGGCATGATGGCAGTCCAAGTCTACGGTTGTAATCATATCGTCATTGAGGTCACCGACGCCAAGAAAGCGGTGAAGTTCTATTCCGATGTCTTCGGCCTGAAGATGCTCCGAGGCGGCGAAGGCGCCGCGTGGTGTAAGCTAGGTGAGCATCAATTCATGGCGATCTTCGAAGTGGAGACACTGCAACCGGATCGCACGAAGCATTTTGGTCTCATGGTTCGTGACGAGAAACAAATCAAGGAAGTGAGAAAGAAGCTGATCAACAAGTACAAACTAAGACTGGCACCCGGCTTCCGTTGCGATTTCCGCGATCCCTGGGGAAACCGTATTCAGGTCGGTGATCTCAGCGATGAATCGCTCGTCTGGCTTCTGCCCTACCAGGAAGTCCAAAAAGCCGGGATTACATTCACCGGCAAACCTTGAAAGGAGAAACCCTCATGAGCACAACCGATTTACGGCAGCGGCTGAACGATCTGTTCGACCACATTCGTCAAGGCAAGATTGTTGAGGCGATCCAGGAGTTCTATGACAAGAATGCGGCCATGCAAGAAAATGCCAATCCCCCGACCGTCGGCCAAGCCGCCAATATCGAGCGGGAAAAGCAGTTCATGAGCGGCGTCAAGGAATGGAAGGGGTTTGACGTGACAGCTGTTGGTGTGGGCGATGACGTGACCTTCTACGAGTGCAACATAGACTTCATCGCCACCAATGGGCAGCCTGTGCATATGGAACAAGTGGTGGTTGCGAAATGGAAACACGGCAAGATCGTCCACGAGCGGTTCTACTACGACACCGGTAAGCAGGCCTGAGATTGCCTGATATTCACCCACGGTGGAGGAGACGATGGGAGTGGATGGCAAAGTCGTGTTGATCGCCGGAGGGTCCGGAGCGCTTGGTCAAACAGTTGTAGCGGCATTTACCCGGGCAGGCGCTCAGGTGATTGCGGCAGATCGCCATGCGCCGTCGGCGCTTATTGCGGGCGGGGCTGCCATGAAAGCCGATGTGGCCGACGAAGCCGACGTGCAGCGTCTCGTGAACGATGTGGTCCGAAAAGCTGGCCGCATTGATGCGCTCATCAATCTGGTCGGTGGTTTCGCCGTGGGCCGCGTGGAGGAAACAGATGCGGCCCTCTGGCAGCGGATGCTGACCATGAATGTCACAACCGCGTTCCTCCTCTCGAAAGCGGTCATTCCTCACATGGTGGCACGCGGGACAGGTCGCATTCTGCATGTGGCAGCTTGGGCGGCGGTCGAGCCGTTCCCCGGAGCCGCTGCGTATATTGTCTCCAAGTCGAGCCTCGTCGCATTGATCAAAGTGCTGGCGCTGGAGCTGAGTGGGTCCGGGGTGACCGTCAACGGGGTGTTGCCCAACACCATTGATACGCAGGCCAACCGTGCAAGTATGCCTCGGACCGATCCGTCCACTTGGACGAAACCGGAGTCCATCGCCGACACGCTACTCTTTCTCGCCTCCGATGAAGCCCGCCAGATTAGTGGAGCAGCCATTCCAATCGGTGTCATGGTCAGTGCGAAGTCTGGTGACGCGTAGGCAAGGAGGGTGGATCATGTCGAGCCAGGGCCGCCGAGGCGCGCACCGGGACGACCTTTTTCAGGCGCTGCTTCGTTTGCACAAGGCCTTGCTGGACGACGAACGGGTGTCCTATGAACGGGTGCATGGTCGGATCGCATCCAACGGCGAGTTTCTTCAGTTGGTGCTGGGAGATGCGTGGTTTGCCTGGTTGCGTCCGCTGTCCCAACTGATGGCCAAGCTTGAGGAACTCGGTGAAGAAGACGAGTTACCGGACGGCACGAATACGACCACACTTCTCGCCTCGATCCAAACGCTTCTGACTCCATCGGAAGAGGGAACAGTATTCGGCCGACACTATTACGAGGCTCTTCAACGAGAGCCTGATGTGGTGTTGGCGCATGCGGCGGTCAGAACGTTGCTCCGGTGACGGTATAAGGAACCGGAGAGCGATCCTGCCCATTCGACTATGGCAAAGGAGTCAATTCAATGAAAGCACACTACCTTGGTCATGTCGTATTCTACGTCAAGGATTTGCAACGATCGCTCGCGTTCTACCGCGACCTGTTGGGGTTCAAGGAAATCGGACGGGTCTTCAATGGTACGGCAGCAGCGTTGACATCCGGCCGGACTCATCATGAGCTGTTACTGATCCAGGTCGGTGACGCCCCAGGGCCTCCACAGGGTCGTCGACGCGGGCTCTATCATATCGGTATCAAAGTCGGCAATAATTTGGATGAACTGCGTGCCGCCAAGCAAGAATTGGAGCAAGCCGCTGTCCCGATCGACGGCATGAGTGACCATACCGTGAGCCAGAGTCTCTACCTGCGCGATCCTGACGGCAACGAAGTGGAACTGTACGTTGATGCGGATGAGGCAGTGTGGAAAAACGATGCCGCCGCTGTCCTCGCGCCGATCAAGCCATTACGCCTGTAACCGACAGAAGGAGGGCTGCTCATGGACAAACCACGCATTGCAGCTAAGGAGCCCGCGGTGCTTACGTTAGAAGCGGGAACCTACTATTGGTGTCAATGTGGACGCTCGAGGGACCAACCGTTCTGTGACGGATCTCATCAAGGGACCGGCATCGAACCGGTCGAGTTATCACTCAGTGAAACGCAAGAAGTGGCCTTGTGTCAGTGCAAGCAAACCAAGACTCCGCCGTATTGCGATGGCACGCACCAGACGCTTTGATTTCGCCGGAGGGCTGGCACGTCGACTATGACGTGTCGCGACGGGTGAGGCTGAGAAACTGGTTGTAAGCCTGATCGTGATCGCTGTTTGAAGGGTCAGGTCTATCTAACTATCGCGCCGATTGATGAGAGAGGAGTTGAACTATGAAGATCGCGGTGATCGGCGCGACAGGGTTTGTGGGAGCGGCCATTTTGCAGGAAGCATTGCAACGGGGCCATGAAGTCACGGCCATCGTGCGGCATCCGGAAAAGGTAAAGCCGTATCCGAAGCTTCGTTCGCACAAAGCCGATGTCCAGAATGGAGACGAGGTGACCCGGTCGGTAGCTGGCCATGACGCGGTGATCAGTGCGTTCAATCCTGGATGGACCAATCCCAACATGTATGAATTGCAAGTTAGAGGTACGCGAGCCATTATTGATGGTGTGAAGAAAGCAGGTGTCAAGCGACTGCTGTTCGTCGGGGGAGCGGGCAGCTTGGAAGTCAAGCCGGGTGTCCAGTCAGTGGATCTCCCAGAGTTCCCTGTGGAATATAAGCAAGGGGCTCTTGCGACACGTGAAGCCTTGAACCTACTCCGCAAAGAACCGAGCTTGGATTGGTCCTTCCATTCTCCTTCAGCCGATCTTTTCCCGGGTCAGCGAACCGGGAAATTCCGTTTGGGAACGGATCAACTGCTCGCGGATACTCAGGGGAAAAGCCGCATCTCGGTCGAGGACTATGCGACGGCGATGATCGATGAGGTGGAGAAACCGAAGCATATTCGCCGACGCTTTACCGTGGGCTATTGAGTCGGCATGATTGGGCGTACTCGCACAATACTCATTAAATAGTGAGGTGAAACCATGAAGCGAACAGCTTCGGCAGTATGGAATGGCGATCTGAAGAGTGGAAAAGGCACCGTCTCAACCGAGAGTACAGTGCTGTCCCAAGCCCAGTATTCATTCGGCACACGGTTTGAGAATGGGAAGGGTACGAATCCGGAAGAACTGATTGCCGCGGCGCATGCGGGCTGTTTCACCATGGCGCTGTCGGGGCAGCTTGGAAGCGCCGGACTGACACCCGACAAACTGGAGACGACGGCAACGGTGACCTTCGAGAAACTCGAGGCAGGCTGGACCGTGACGCAAATCCATCTCAACGTGAAGGGCAAGGTTCCCAAATCGGATCAAGCCGCCTGGGAGAAGGCGACCGCCGCCGCCAAGGCCAGCTGCCCAATCTCGCGGTTACTCAACACAACGATCACGATGGAAGCAACGTTAGAAGGATAACGTCCCGAATAGGAGGACAACCATGGCGACCAAACTGAAGATTTCGAGCGCCGCGAAAGCCAAGAAGTACTTCCAGGACAAGATGGCCTTTACGACCGGTCCGGTCGAACTAGAGCGCTGGTTCAAGCAGGGAGAACCGGTGAACATCGTGGATGTGCGTGCGGCCGAAGATTTTGCAGAGGGGCATATCCCTGGCGCACTGAATCTGCCGAAGGACCAATGGGACAACGCGAAGATCGTGAAGGCGCGTCTCCACAAAAAAAGGATCAACGTGCTGTACTGTTATTCACACGTCTGCCACCTGGCCGCGAGTGCAGCGGTCCTGTTTGCGAGCAAGGGCTACCCGGTGATGGAGCTCGATGGCGGCTGGCGTTGGTGGAAGAACGACGGGTTCGAGATTGAAAAGTAAGCAGGACGCAGTTGCGTCGTCCGGGCCCCAGTTGAGGACATGAATATAGGAATGGACATAGGGACATTCTGAATGGTTGCAGTGACAGCTCGACTCACGCGTCAAGAAAACCAGAATGTCCCATTAGGTCTTCCACATTGGATCTGCGCCTTCAGATAGTTTACGAACGACGAGCAAGAAACGAGGAAGTACCGTGCATCTGCAGCGGTGAGGTTTGGTTCGTCAAGCATGGCATGTCGAATGCCTTGTTCGTCACTTGTATAGCCGTACAGTTTCAGAAACCCTTCTTTGAGAGCCGGATGCAGGTGGCCGTTTTTCTCGATGGTTTTCAATGCGTCGCCGAGCGTTGCCTTCTCACTTCCTGAAACCAGGCGAGCCATACTCTCAACCGCCGAGATTGACTCTTTGATGGAGTTTCGATAGTCCGGATTCTCACGATCCGCGTAGAGCCCCAGAGCACGATCGATGTGTGCAGACACCCCAGCAAATCGGGAGTCTCTTGCTGCCTCTTCGATCATCGTGAGCTCTTCTCGGCTTGTGACATCTGCAAGATGCCCAGCAACAAACCTGTACCCTGAAAGTTCCCGTTCCAAGAAGATGTTGAGGAACTCGGCAAGCCGAGGTGTAGAGTGCTTGCACTCCGAGACGATGAATTCCAAGAAGTCGTAGACCTCATGCCACTGACAGGAGAAGAAGTATTCGCGGATGGCAGCCAAAATCTTGTGTGCTCGATCTGGACGTGAATCAATCGGCTTCTTGAAGTAATGGAACCAGAGAGATCGGCTGAGCGGCTGAATATGCGGTTCGCTGTAATCGCGATAGATGAAATCGACCGTGGACCAAAGTGCGACATCAAGGGCGTTCCAGAGAGAGTTCCTTAACGCCACGTTCATCGAGTCGATCTGGATGATCTCAGAGACGGGCTTGAGGCCTTTTCGCTCGCTGAATGTCTTCATGAGTTCTGGGTACTTAGCGACAAAAGTAAGCTGTGAGGCCACACCGTTCAGTAGTGGCATATCCCAGCAGCCTTCCGATTCCTGCATGCTGGATTTTCGAGCATTGTCGTGAACTTTCGAACATGTGTCAATGAGGCCTCCAAGGATAAGACCGCCGGCACGGCAGCGGATTTCCTCCACTTCGCGCTCAG
>Ga0068871_100003208_pt1 | contig 11219 bp, 12 predicted proteins | sample KBSMisM72_FD_72750 | JGI IMG/M metagenome (GOLD analysis project Ga0068871, IMG submission 72750) | Miscanthus rhizosphere microbial communities from Kellogg Biological Station, Michigan, USA - KBS Miscanthus M7-2 | ecosystem: Host-associated > Plants > Roots > Rhizosphere > Soil ... | reverse complement strand
TATCTGCAATTCAAACCCGACACGGATGTGGCGCTTCTCAACGCCATGCTTCACGTCATCGTCGAGGAAGGCCTGGCGGACGAGGCATTCATCCGGGACCGCACTTCCGGATACGACGCGCTCGTTGAAAACGTCAGGAAGTTCTCGCCGGAAGCAATGGCGCCAATTTGCGGAATCGACGCGAACACAATTCGCGAAGTCACCCGACTGTACGCCACCTCTAAAGCGTCGATGATTCTCTGGGGCATGGGAATCTCCCAGCATATCCACGGTACGGACAATGCGCGCTGTCTGATCGCACTGGCGCTTTCGACTGGCCAGATCGGCAAACCCGGATCGGGACTACATCCTCTGCGCGGACAGAATAATGTGCAGGGCGCGTCGGACTCCGGACTGATCCCGATGTTCTATCCCGACTATCAGCGCGTGGGTGCGCCGAAGGCGCGGGAGCGTTTTGAAAAGTTATGGGGAACCGCGCTCGATCCGGATCCGGGTCTTACGGTTGTTGAAACCATCAATGCTGCGAAGAAACGCGATATACGCGGCATGTTTGTGATGGGTGAAAACCCGGCGATGTCGGATCCGGATGTGGATCACGCCCGCGAAGCACTCGCCACTCTCGATCACCTGGTCGTCCAGGATATCTTCCTCACGGAAACGGCATACCTGGCCGACGTGGTATTGGCCGCTACGGCGTGGCCGGAAAAGATCGGCACCGTGACAAACACCGATCGAATGGTGCAACTGGGGCGTAAGGCGATCGAACCGCCGGGCGACGCCCGCGAAGACTTCTGGATTCTCAACGAACTGGCTCGCCGCGTGGGCGTCGACTGGTACTACTCACACCCCCGCGATGTCTTCAATGAAATGCGGCTCTGCATGGATTCCATTGCGGGCATCACATGGGAACGTCTGGAGAAGGAATCATCCGTCACCTATCCGTGCGCAAAGGAAGGAGACCCAGGCGACCCTGTAGTCTTTATTGATGAGTTCCCCACGGAATCGGGGAAGGCGAAATTTGTTGCCGCCGACCTCATCTATGCGGCGGAACGTCCGGATACTGAATATCCGACGGTGCTGATCACTGGCCGCCAACTTGAACACTGGCACACCGGATCGATGACTCGCCGCGCCGCGGCACTGGACTCAATTGAGCCCGAACCAGTGGCGTCGGTGCATCCACTCGATCTCGCAGCGCTGAACGTGGAACCGGGTGGGACACTGACCATCGAATCCCGCCGCGGTTCAATCTCACTCTACGCGCGCGCTGACGATGGGATGCCCCGTGGCGTCGTCTTCGTTCCTTTCTGCTTTTACGAGGCGGCAGCGAATATGCTTACGAATCCGGTACTGGATCCTTTCGGAAAGATTCCGGAGTTCAAGTACTGTGCAGTGAAACTGACCAAGGGCGGTCCTTCCCCGGAACATATGAGTTTCGGCGGTGGAGTCCTGTTACCGGAGCGGAAGCCCGAGCCTGCGCGATAACGGAGTCGATTCTCAGAACTTCCGCGAATCGAGTTTCGCATCCTGTAGCTTTTCGGCACGAATTGGCAGCACAAGGAATTGCGGAACATCTACAGACCTTTGCTGTCTTCGAATGCTCCGCGAACGAATCCCCTATTTTGGATGGTGAAAACTTGAAAGTCACCCACCTCGTCATAAGGCGGTGGTTCCCAAGGAACAAAGTCGACCCTACCAGATACTCTGCATCATCGTGATGAAGTGGGTAATCAACCAAACGACCCCAATTAACATTCCTGCAACCAGCGCTTTCATCGAACTTTCCTCCCCAGTACAGAGTAATGCACCCCATAAAGCACGTGACGGCCCATTGATGCGTAAATGCAAATCGCTGAAAACAAGGGGCGAACTATTCCATGGTGCCTGGCTCTTTGGTGCCGGTCCATGAAGTTGATTGAACGAATGAAAAATACTTCAATCCGGGCGGAGTAGAACCTTCAGGACGCCCTTCTTTCCGGCTCGTGTGAAAGCCAGAGAAGCCTTTGAAAGCGGCCGTTCCTCCGAGACCATATCGGAGACATTGATTGCACTGGACTGGAGCAGGCGAATCGCCGGTTCGAACCGGCCACAGCGGGATCCCACGAGCGTAATTTCATTAACGACAATTGGCGCTGTGTCGATGGCCACACTGCCGTGAACCGTGGACTTCATGAACACCGTGCCTCGCGGACGAACCATGCGAACCGCCGTCTCCAGACCTCCACTGGCACCGGTCGCATCGACGACGTAGCCAAACTCGGCAACCGGCACAGTCTTGCGCACAAGTTCCGTAACGACACCATTCTTCTCTGCTATCCGGAGTTTGTCGCGGTGGCGCCCAAACTGGAGTACCGGATATCCAGCAGCGTGCAATACCTGTGAAACGAGAAGACCGAGTTTCCCGTCACCCAGAACTGCAATTCTCTCCGTCTTCGAAATCACGGCCTGATCCAGAATTTCGCATGCCGCCGCAACAGGCTCGGCAAAAACGGCGATCTCGGTGGGAATGTCGTCCGGTACCGGATGGAGGTTATGGTCGGGTAACGTCAGAAATTCTCGAAATGCTCCGGCGTGGCCAATAATTCCTAGTACTTTCCGTGTGGGACAATGACGGCCAAGATCGCGCTTGCACCATTCGCACTTACCGCATGCCAGATTGATCTCGCCGACGACTCTTCGTCCAGCCAGATCAGGATTGTCCGACGATACCACCTCGCCGACAAACTCGTGTCCCGGAGTTCCGGAGAAACCGTAATAGCCGCGGAGCAATTCGAGGTCGGTGTTGCAAATACCGGCACACAGAAGCCGAATCAGCGAGAAGCCCGGCGGACGGCGCGGTCTGGGAACGCGGATAATGGAGGTTCTGCGTTTTTCAATGTGAACTGCAAGCATCCGATTTAGCGTATCATTTTTCGATTGCTGCGCTCATTGTCTGAGGTTTCGCGCCTTCGCGCTCACGCTGCGCGCGGGCTTGCATTCGCAGCCGCTTATGTTCGCTATCGACAATGCGGAGGGAGTCGTTCCATGAAAGCGATTCGTGTCCATGAATTTGGCAGCCCCGAAAACATGCGTATCGAAGAAGTCGACGATCCAAGGCCTGGGCCGCGACAGCTCGTGATCGCCGTCAAGGCCGCGGGGATCAATCCGATCGATACGTACATCCGTTCCGGCACTTATGCCAAGAAGAAGCCGGCACTTCCCTACACACCGGGATTCGATGCGGCAGGTGTTGTCGAATCCATCGGGGCCGAAGTGCGGCGCTTCAAGCCCGGCGACCGTGTATATATCAACGGCAATGTTACAGGCGCCTACGCGCAAAAAACGCTCTGTGAACTGGACTCTGTCTTCGCGCTTCCCGATCATTTAAGTTTCGAGCAGGGATCCGGAGTATGGGTTCCCTACGCAACGGCGCACCAGGCTATTTTTCATGTTGCACGGGCTCGTGCCGGAGAGACGCTCCTGGTCCGAGGCGCCAGTGGAGGTGTGGGGTCCGCATGTGTCCAGACCGCGCGCGCGTTGGGATTGCGCGTTATCGGAACAGCGGGTTCCGATAAAGGTCGGCATATTCTGCGTGAAATGGGAGTACACGCGGCTCTGGATCACCACGCCGGCGATCTCACGACTCAGGTGCTGAATACCACCGAAGGACGAGGACCGGACATCATTATCGAGATGCTCGCAAATGCGAACCTTTCGAAGGATCTTGGCATGATCGCGCACCGCGGACGCATTGTGCTGATCGGTAATCGAGGCACAATCGAAATCAACCCTCGAGACGCCATGAACAGAGATGCCGCCATCCTGGGTATGTTGCTGTTGAATGCGACATCGGACGAGATTTCACGAATCAGCGCCGGGCTTGCCGCCGGACTTGAAAACAAAACCCTGAATCCCATCGTCGGACGGACCTTCCCTCTGGAGCAGGCGCCACACGCTCATGAAGTGGTTCTGGCTCCCGGTGCACTCGGGAAGATTGCACTGATTCCCTAAACTTACTAAAGGAGACTTTCAATGGATATGCATCAGGCGTTCCTGCAGGAACTGGAAATGGAAATGGCCAACACGCGAAAGACACTGGAGCGCGTACCCGAAAAAATGGATTGGGCCCCTCATCCGAAATCTATGACGATGGGGCGGCTTGCCCAGCACCTGGCTGAGATTCCGAACTGGGTCGCCAACACGATTGAGAGGGACGAACACGATCTGGCGCCGGTCGGAGCACCTCCCTACAATCCTCAACCAGCCAAAACGACAAAAGAAGCGCTGGATCTTTTTGACCGGAATCTTGCCGCGGCGAGGAAGTCTCTTTCGGGAACTAACGACGCCCATCTGATGAAGCCGTGGAGTCTGTTAATGGGCGGCAAGACCCTGATGACGCTCCCTCGGACGGCTGTTCTCAGAAATTTTGTCCTTAATCACAATGTGCATCACCGCGCACAAATGGGGGTCTATCTTCGTTTGAATGATATCCCCGTTCCTTCGGTGTACGGTCCGTCGGCAGATGAAGGAACGATGTAATCAAGGGACCGGGGAATCAGGAACAGAACTTGTTCCCGATTCCCCGGACACAGACGGCAAGCAATTACTGTTGGAAACGGTCGGACCGGCTCAGCCGGCGCGGAACACGCGAACTTCGACCTTGCGATTCTGCTCACGCTCGGCTTTGGTCTTGCTTGAACCAACCGGACCAACGCCCAGGATCGACATCCGGATCAGCGCGACGCCCTTGCTGACCAGATATCGTTGCACGGCCAATGCGCGTGCCTGGCTGAGCGCAGTATTGGCCTCCGCACTGCCTTCCGCGGAAGCGAAGCCCTGAATTTCCACCTGATACCCGGATGCCATGCTTGCAATCGGACCGGCTACGCCATCCAGGGTCGTCTTCGCATCGTTCGAAAGGACTGAAGAGTTCACCTTAAACAACACGGTCTGTATCGGACCTGGATTGTAACGATCCACTGCAGAGACCTTCGCATCGACTGCCGCAATTCGAGTATTGGCAGCTGTCACACCTTGATTCGCCGTGGCCGCAGCCGTATTCGCCTGAGTAGCTGTTGTTTGTGCTGTACCAGCGGCGGTATTTGCCTGATTGGCGGTAGTCTGCGCCGCGCCTGCAGCCGTCTGAGCCGCAGTAGCAGCGGTTGTGGCGGCGGTGATGCCCTGGGTCGCGCGCCGATCAACAGCGTCGATACGTTCGCCGTTATCCTTTATTGCGGCAGTGTTATCGGTAACCCTTTTGTCTATCGGTGCAACTTTATCGTCCACCGTCTTGACGACAAAACTCTTCTTCGCGCATCCGGTCAGGAACACGGAAAGGGTTAACACTGAAATCGCTGCAACTTTAATCTGACTTTTCAAACTGAGCATGTCTGTCTCCCTTGTTGACTGTGAACTAGTTAGCGTGACCATTCTAATGGTTACCCGCTGATACTTCCAAGCAAGATTCGTCGCATTGGAAATTCTGCTGATCTTCCGGCGAGCTTCCGCCATTCATAAAAGTTGACGAACTGGTGGGAGCGAGAACGTTTCTGAGGCGAATTACCGGCCGCGATTAACGGCTTTCTTGAGTTCCAAGCCAGCAACAAATTTCGTTACTTTCTTGGCAGGGATCTTCAGCGGAGCACCGGTTTGAGGATTACGTCCGGTACGCGCCTTGCGGGAGCTGACCGAGAAGGTACCGAAGCCAACCAGCGTCACCTTGCCGCTCTTCTTCAGAGTCAGCGTGACTCCTTCAATGGCGGAATTCAGGGCGTTGCCGGCCTGGACTTTCGAAATTTTAGCGTCCTTCGCAATCTTGTCAATCAACTCACTCTTGTTCATGTGCTCTCTCCTGGATATTTCGTCAGTAAAATTCGTACAACTTCGACTGCGTTTTATACCCTCCGATTGTTGTGGAGTCAAGCTTCTGTTTTGTAGCCGATGGTCGGAAACGCACGGCTGGCGCGGGATTGACGCGAATGCCCCTACATGAAGTTTCTTGACAATCTTCACCTACATGATATGGCGCCCACCATCGACGTGAATGATTTCTCCGGTGATGTAATCGTTATCAATGAGAAATACAACTGCATTCACGATGTCGGATGGGTGGCCCGCACGTTTCAACAATGTTCGTTCGATGGCAGATCGCTTCTGTTCCTCAGTGTAGTGATCGGGAAAAAGAACCGGACCCGGCGCTATGCCGTTCACCTGAATCGCCGGAGCATACGCTTTCGCCAACCCGCGGTTCACTGCGATCAACGCCGCCTTGGATACACTGTAGGCAAAATATCCGGGCCAGATCACTTCTCCAGCCACGTCGACAATGTTGACGATTTTTCCGTTTCCACGTTTCATCATCATCTGCGCAGCGGCCTGCGCCACAAAAAAAGGCGCGCGCGCGTTGGAATTCAATTGCTCGTTCCACAGTTCGGCAGACGTTTCCACCGCTGTGCTGGTATGAAATGTCGAAGCACTATTTACGAGGATGTCGAGCCCGCCGAATTGCCGGTCCAGGTTCCGAAACATCTCCTCTATCGCTGGAACCTCGATGAGATCCGCTTGAAATAACGCTCCGGAACCGCCCTCAGCCTGAATCAGCCGCAGAGTTTCATTTGCTTCCTGCACGCTGTTCCGAAAATGAATTGCAATACGAGCCCCTCGCTTTGCCAGTTCAATCGCCGTGAGACGTCCAATCCGTTTTGCGGAACCCGTGATTAATGCTACCTTGCCGCTGATGTTCATAGTGGGGCGCAATTATAACGGAGGGAAAAAATGAAAGTGGGGCAGAAAGCACCGGATTTCACCGTCGTTGACGATTCAGGCAAGACAGTGAAGCTTTCGGATTTCAAAGGTAAGAAAGTGGTTCTTTACTTCTATCCCAAGGACGATACGCCAGGGTGTACGAAAGAAGCCTGCAGTTTCAGAGATGGAATTGCTGAAATTCGAAAACAGGGGGCAGTGGTACTCGGGGTGAGCGCCGATTCGGCGGAGTCTCACCAGAAATTCAAGAAGAAGTTTGATCTGAATTTCCCTCTGCTGGCCGACACGGAAAAGAAAATCATTGAAGACTACGATGTGTGGAAAGAGAAATCCATGTATGGAAGGAAGTACATGGGCATTGAAAGAACGACCTACGTCATCGGCAAGGACGGGAAGATTTCACATATTTTTCCGAAAGTGAAAGTCAGCGAACACTACGACGAGGTTCTCAAAGCCCTGGAGTAGCTCCGGCCGCACAATTTGATTTCTCTCATTTAAATCTAAGGAAGAAGCCGTCCGCCCGGCCTTTGATTGAACCGAGGATTCTATCGGCCAGGAGGCCGCGATTGTCCCGGCTGTTGGCCTGGCTGTTGTTGTCCCGGCTGTTGTTGTCCTGGCTGTTGCGGCTGTCCTGCTGGACGTTGCTGCTGACCACTCTGGGGGGGTTGTCGTTGTTGAAGCTGGGCGATAAACTCCCAGTTGCTGTACTGTTCCTGCTTGTTATAGACCATGACACCCGTTCCCTTGGATGCCGATCCGACGCCGACGATCCCCGTAAGAGGGGTTGCCTGCTGCTGAGGCTGAACGGGCTGTGCGCCGGCAGGAGCAGGTGTACCTGTTCCTGCAGGGCGCTGACCATTATTCCCTGCGGTTCCGCCACCAACTCCAGCGCCGCCGGTGCCAACACCAGTGCCACCGGCACCAACTCCAGTACCCCCGGCACCAACTCCAGCGCCACCAGTTCCAAGTCCAGTTCCGCCACCAGCCCCCATACTGGCCCCCGGTCCGGAAGAGAAGGGATTGCTCAACGACAAACTTCCGTTGGTCTGGTTCGCAGCCTTTGGCGCCGTCGCAGGCGCGACGTTCGCGACGGAAGTCGTCGTCGGAACATTGGCCATCGTTGGATATATATTGGAGCCGGTGAGCGTGCCGTCGGAATTCAGGATAATCACTCGCCAGGGTTCACCCGACACCGGATCTGCGTACGCTTTGCGCAGAAATCGAGTTCCGTTGCTGCTCAGCAAATCGTCGACGCTTGTCGGCAGAAGATTCAACGTACGCTGATATTTCTGAATCGCTCGCGTGTATTCTTCGCCGCGAAATATCAACTCCTTTTCCTGCTCTCGCTTTGCTTCCATCACATAGCTCGGAACCGAGATGGTCAGGAAAATAGAAGCGGCTGTCAGGAAGATCACAAGAGCCGCCATGGAGAATCCTGCGTCACGCCTCATTGGATCTTCCTCGTGTAGGTCTGACGTCGGTTCTGGTCGACATCTTCAATTTCCAGGCTGTTTTCTTTGATCCAATTGACGCGATATCGCCCCAGGATGTATTCCCCTTCGGTGACGTTGAAGCGATTCGTCGTGCCATCGCTGATGGATGCCGTCGCCTTGCCCGGCTTTGCGACAATCCCGACCGCATCATAAGTAAAAGTGGACAGTGCGCTGAACGGCTGCGCTGGAGGAGCTGGCTGCCGTGGCGGCGGATTCGTTACCTGGGGGGGCACGTAAGCCACCGCTGGCGGAGGGACCGGCTTCGGCGGTGGTGGGGGAGGTACGTAATATTGAAATACATTTCGTCGTCCTACCGCACTCTTCTCCATTTTGTCGCCGATCAAATCCAGGCGGATCTGGGCGTTTCCACCAGATGGAAGAGCCGCAGCACGTCCAGCCGCCTTTACTGCCGGGTTCGCAGTCGCACCGGTCGAAGGCGTGCGATTGGTCCAGTACGTATAGGCACCCACGGCGATCAGCACACCGACCAGCGCCAATAACGTCTGCAACTGTTTTTTCTTCTCGGCAATCATTTGTAAAAGAAAGTCTCCAGAGAAAGAGACAACGAAACCGAGCCTGCAGTTTTAACGAGGGTTGTTCCCTCGTCATCGCCGGATTTCACATCGATGGAGTTGATTAGAAAGAACGTATCGGAAGTCTCCAGACTCTTGATGAAATTCACCGCGTTGGTGTAGGTACCCTGAACCGGTATCATAATTTTGACTGAATAAAGTCCGTACTGTTTGATCTCATCCCTCGTGAAATCCACCACAGGTCTGCGAACCCCGGCCTGAACCGCCATTTGTGCCAGTCGAGGCGAAAGTTCGGCAAATCCCGGATCGAACTTTATGAAATGCATATTGAAGAGCCCAGCGCGATCCTGTTCAAATCTTTCAAGCTGCGCGCTGGTTTTCTGAAGTCTCTGCACGGTTAGTTTGGAAACCGCATTCTGGCTATTCAACTGATCGATGGACCCCTGCAGGTTGAAATAGTCCGAACTCGCAGGACGCAGCAAAATGAGATAAAAGAGCAGATTGATCACGGCAATCACACCCAGAAGCCCCGCAATGAACAGTTGACGCTTCTGCCGGCGATGCATCATTTCGAAACCCTCGCTGGCGTGGACAACGCCTGTGGCGTTGGCAAAAGTTCCGGTGCCGCCTTCTCCGGAAAATAAGAAACGGTCAGACGAACACCGATATCTCCAGTGCTGCCGGTTGTCTTGCTTTGTTCAACGCCGGCCCCCTTGCTTTGATCACGACTTTCTTCCCGTGAAACGATAACTTCCTGGAATACCGGGGAAGCCTGAAGCCGCCTGATAAATTCACTTTCATCTGAAATACTTCGGCAGACGATATCCATATGCAGTATCACCTGGCCCTTGAGTATCTCGGGAACAACCGTCGACAGATGGACATTGTCCGGAATCACACCTTCCAGATTTGCGAAGACCGTTGTCCATGAAAAGTGCTTGCGAGCAATCAGGTTGTTCAGGAAATCAATTTCGGCCAGCTTCGCGGTGGTGACTGGACGATCCAGCCGCGCGCCAAGGTCGTTCAGTGTATTTGCCAGCGAAAGTTTTTCCTCGCGGGCGGCTTTTTCCTTGTCACGGATATTCTTCGCAAGACTGGAATAGTGTCGAAAGGAATACACTTGCCACACCGTCACTCCAGAGATCACGGCAAAGAACAGCAACAATGCAAGATTGATCACCCGGTAAGCCGGGAACGGCCGCGTTGATAGATTTAGATTAAATTGGCCCATACCACATCCACGGCGCCCAGCACCGGTTTGAAAATATCATCAATGGACCTTGGTCCAAGCTTCTGAACAGGAAGATGGAGCCTGTCCTGCAATTCCGACAGTTCGGAAGCCATATCCATGTCGTATTCGCAGACCGTCACGCCTGTCAACCCGCTTCCGCCCAGCTTGTCCTGGTAATACATGAGCGTGGGATAAATAGCATCAAACAACGGTGTCTCTGCAACCTTCCGATAGAACTCGGCTTGTCCATTCCGGAAAATGGTCGTGGCGATACAGCCTGGCGCAATCTTCAGGAAAAGAACATCGCCAGCGGGAATCGAAAACAAGTTCAGAGCCGCGAGGCTTGAAGGGATAACAAATCCCGCCTCGTATCCAAGTTCTTCCATCAAAAACTCGTATTCTTCAATTACCGAACGTGGCGATAAGGTCACCAGGAGATCCGTCCCCTTATCGTCGCCATTAAATCGCGTTCCCAGGATGTTGTAGGCGACCTGGGCGGTCTCAATTTCGAAGGGAACGGTCTTTTTCAGCTTCCACCGAATGAACGCCGCACGTTCCTCTTCGCTTCCCGGAAGAGTCTCCGTCGTAATAAAAGAAATTCGGGCGGAATCATCAGGAATGACCACACCGATTTCATGTCCCCTGAATCCAGTCTCTCCCATCAACTCCTTGAGGAACTCGAAGACCCTGCCGTGGTCGATAATATTCTTCTCCAGGAGAGAGCCATTTACAGCATGATCGGAAAGAGTTGAGATTCCCTTGGCTGCGATCCTTTTCCGCGACGAATTCACGCCTGCCACGATCAGGTGTCGTGCGGTGAATTCGCATGCCCACAGCGGACGCTGAGGACGAAACAACTGTGTTACCGGCTCAAGCACGTTCTTAGTCAATGAATGTCGCCTTATTGATTTCCTTCAAAGTCGTTTCGCCCGCAAATACCTTGTTCATCGCGGACTGGCGAAGTGAGCTCATGCCTTCTTCCCGCGCGGCGCGTTTTATCTCCGACGTTGGCCGGCGAGCGATAAGCATGTCGCGAATGCTGTCGGAAAGATCCAGCAATTCGTGGATCGCCGTTCGGCCTCGAAACCCTGTGCCATTGCATTCCAGGCAGCCTTCGCCCTGGAAAAAATCATAGTTCTCATATTTTTCCGGATCGAGCCCGGATTCCTTCAAATACTCCCGCGTGTGCCGAATGGGCTTGCGGCAGCTCGGGCAAATCAT
>Ga0068871_100003204_pt1 | contig 11226 bp, 8 predicted proteins | sample KBSMisM72_FD_72750 | JGI IMG/M metagenome (GOLD analysis project Ga0068871, IMG submission 72750) | Miscanthus rhizosphere microbial communities from Kellogg Biological Station, Michigan, USA - KBS Miscanthus M7-2 | ecosystem: Host-associated > Plants > Roots > Rhizosphere > Soil ... | reverse complement strand
CATCCCATCACCAATGTTTTGTCTGACTGGGCCCTCCAAGCCCTGGTGTATAAACTCGGACGCGCCAGCGCCGAACGCATCGTAGTCTCCGCCGCCGTCGAAGTTTTCTTCTGGGGAGCCTTCTGTTTCGTCGCCGCCGTAGCCGGACAGCGCTGCTGGATCATCGCCCCCAGTCTGGCAATGATCGCCTACGGCCAGATCTTTCACTTGGGCTTTCTGAATTTCTACATCTCGACGGGCCTCAGTCTTTGGGTGATGACGCTTCTGTGGCGTCCGCAGCGTCCCCGCGTTTGGCTGGCGATTCCCGTCGCCCTACTCGCACTCCTGGCCCACGCCCTGCCGCTGCTGGGAGCCGCCGCCGCCCTGCTCTATGTGTACGGTCTGCGCCGCGTCCCGGAGACCTACCGCTGGGGAGTCTTCGTCGGCGGAATGTGCCTTTTAGTCCTGCTGCAGACCACGTTGCTTACTTTCTTTCCTACGCGCTGGGTTCCGGCGGACATCCTGCGGCTGGACGGCGTCACGGGACTCGCCGGACCTGGCCAGTTGTGGCTCTACGGCGCCCAATACCTGATCGTCATCGCCGGGCTGCTGCTGGTCTGGTTCTTTTTGTTTCTCGAAAGGTTGGACCGCGGCAAAATCCTCGAAGACCCCATGATTCATCTGTGGGCCCTGAGCATCCTGGCCTACATCATGCTGCCGCGGCAGATTCAACTTCCCCAGTACCGCTTTCCGCTGGCGTTCATCCAGCCCAGGATTTCATTTTTCGTCGCGGTTCTGTTTTGCGCCATGGTCGCCGGCGAGGTGCATGGCCGGGGACTCACGCGCGCCTCCTTCCTATTAGCCGGTGCCTTCTTTACCATGCTCTTCCTGGACGCCAAATCCTTGAACCAGGTAGATGCGCAGTTGAATAAGATCGTCGCCGCCCTTCCGCCCGGCCAGCGCCTCGTAGCCGCCTTCGAGGATTCCTCCAGTTTGCAGCTCAATGGTCTGATTCACATCGGCTCGGGTGCCTGCATCGAACGGTGTTGGGATTACGGAAACTATGAACCCGCCACCGCCCAGTTCCGCGTCCAGACCCGCGGCCCCAATGGAGTGGTCGCCGACAATATGGCCATCGTGGCTGAGATCGAGCACGGCCGCCACGTGGTAACTGCCCAGGAAGCGCCGCTTTATAGCGTCTGTCCGGTGAAGGGCTCGGACACTCAGTTCGAGCTGCGAAAATTGACGGCGGGCGAAACTACTTGCCTGGTTCAGATACGGGCGAACCATTTCTAAGATAACGATCACCGAAACTAGACCAAGCCATCCCGGCTAGCAGAAGCAGAAATAAGATCGCCGTTATACTGCCTCTTTGAATAAAGATAAATACGTAGGACAGCGGAAGCAGCAGGACGAACGCACAGTTGCGCGCCAGTAGATTGGTAGTGCTTCGAAATATTGTTACCAGCGGGCCAACCAGAATCGCGCAGTCTTGCAGATACACATGGCGCGTCAACAATAAGCTTCCCAGTAGAGTGGCTGCCCAAGCAAGTTCGAAGTTGGCTCCGCGGACGACGCCCCAAACGAGGGCCATTACCGTCAAGGAGAGTAAGATTTCCATGAACTCCTGGCCCGGTAGATATGTGGCCAAACCGTGGAGGTTGGGCATAAGCCCTAAACCTGGACTGACCGCCGGATCCATAATCAAAGCAAAATAAGATCTCGGCCAGTCCCGCAAAGCGGCAAAGGAAACAATCAACAGAAATACGGTTCCGCTGCCGAAACCTGCTGCAAGACGCCACTGCCGCCTGCCCAGGAACAGTAAGGGCAGAAGCAGGAAAAGATGAAACTTTATCAGACACAGCGAAAGTATCAGTCCGGCTACCCAGCTTTTCTGTGCGCGCAATGCCCGCAAAGACGCAACCAGTAACAGCAGTAAAAAGCCGAGATCCTGCCCCATGGCAAGGCTGAATACGAGCGGGAGTGACCAGCAGCAGGCGATTGCCAGCTGGACTCGATCCTCCCCGGGCGACAGGAGAACGAAAAAGACGAATGCCAGGATGTTACTTCCGGTCCACAGCGACAGCGCTAGCTTATAAGGCAAACGGGCCAGTGGCGAAAGGAGCGCATAGTAGAATGGCAGCCGAACCGGCATGAGCTTCTCGCTCGATTCCCCGAAAGCTTCGCGCTGCGCGGCCAGCACCCGCGTCGCGTTGTATAGGCCTTCATCGCCGGCTAACTTGCCACCGGTATAAAACAGTCTAAAATCGTTTTGCCCATGGGAAGCAATCGTCAGCGCTCCAGGGCCGATGATCAGACAATTGACTGCGAGACCCAGCAAACACAACGACGCCACAAGGATGGGACCCGGGCGTGTTTCATGACCTCGCGGCAAAATGGAGTATACACCAACTTACTACTTTGTATTAGTGCAAAATAGTACGAGTTTTGTAGACTGCGAGTCGCTTTCGATATACTCGGCGAATGTGGCCGTTGGTTTGCATCGTATCCTCGTGCGGTCTGGCTGCGATCCTCATGATGAGTGGTGCGGGACAGAGTCCCTTCCTGCAATTTGCATTTATCGGATCACTCGCGATCTTCGTGGCGACAAGGCCATCTCGGATTGTGCTCATGGTGACGGCCATATTAGGCGGCGCGCTCTTTGTGGCACACGGCGGATTCAGCAAATTACAGGCGGTGCCGAGCCAATCGATGATTCCTTTGCTTGCCTTTTTGGGCGCTGGTAGCTTGATCGTCGGCGGCGCCGTACGGGCTTCCCATTTCAACCGGGAGTACGTGGCTATGCTGGCGCTTCCCGCACTTAGTGTTGCTGACCTTCGCAGGTTTTGTACTTCTTCCGAGCGATCGGATTCCTAGCGTTGATCGTTACCTATATGTCGCGGACCGATATTTCGGAGAGCCCAGTTTCGCGGTGGGCCGCATATTTGCGGCCACGCCCTGGCTTGGTTCGCTGTGCGGATTGGTTTATGTAGGACTACCAGCTGCGGCGGCTGTGATTTGGGCGCGGCTTCCACAGCCATCGCGCGTCCGTTTTGCTTCATCAATGATTGTTGCTGGGTTTATTGGATTCGCGCTGTACCGCGTATTCCCCGCCGCAGGACCGCGCTACGCCTTCGCTACCTTCCCGCTCTCACCCCAGTGGACCAACTCGCAACTTCATCGCGTGATCCTCCCGGGAGTGAGGCTGAATGCGATGCCGTCGCTTCACGTCGTCTGGACGTTGCTGATATTGCGGTATGGATGGGCGCTGGGCCCCGTCCAGAGGTATGGGTTGGTGCTGTTCCTCGTGCTCACGATTCTTGCGACGCTGGGCTCGGGGGAACACTACGCTGTTGACCTGATTGCTGCGCTCCCCTGTGCAGTATTTGTTGACTGGTTCACCTCATCCGCGCTGAAGTTGGAAGCGCGATGGCATCCGCTCCGTGTACGTGCCAATAGTCCCGGCCAATAATCGGCGCGGACCCCTATTTACATCAACGCGTCGTAATCAACGCCAGATTCCACATCACCAACGCCGCATACCAGTAATTAATTAGATGAATCACCTGATACCGCCGCCGCCACACGCACACTGCCCCCAACCCCAGCGCCACCACCTTCGACGCCAACACTCCCGTCAGCGGCCCCCAATGCATCAGCAGTCTCACAAAAGGACTCGCCTCCGCCAACCCCAGCCGGAACCCCAGCCACGTAGTCGCCACGTCCAGAACTTGCAGATAGAGGAAGACGTGCAGACTGAAAGTCCAGTCCCGCGATGCCACCGGGAAGTTGAGCGTTGTGGCCATGACTCACTCTTCGACAACGAAGATCGAGTGTAAGAGCAGAGAGAGTATAAGAGCGGAATCTAGCGCGGCGCCCAGCGCAGCGCAGCCGCCAGAAACCCCAGCGTCCCCAGCGCAATCAACGCCCCGTGCGGCAGGCGCATTCCCTGATCGGAACTGACATCCAACTCCGGCGATTGTTTGTAAGGCGCGCGCCCGCGCACCAGACTCGTAACGATCAGGCCGACGTTGCCCAGCGTCCTGCGCAGTCTCCCCTTGAAGAATACCAGCGCCAACCCGGCCACCGCTCCCGCCACAGACGTCAGCACCATAATGCCGAACCAGTCCGCCGCGCCCACCATGGCGCCCACCGCCGCCATCAGTTTTACGTCGCCCGCTCCCATGGCATGCAGTACATAAAGAACCATGTAAACCCCCAGCGCCAGCCCGAACCCCTTCAGCGAAAACCACAGCCCAACCAGCGGTCTATCAAATAGAAAGGTGTTCAAAGCCACGCCCAGAATCACGCCCGCGAGCGTCAACCAATTCGGAATGCGCCGCGTGCGAATGTCCCAGAAAGCGGCCACAATCACCAGCGCTGACAGTATGATCCGGATCCCCAGCGGCGGAAGCGTCATGAAATTGTGGGTTCGATTTCCGGCTCCGCCTTCGCTCCCGTGCGCGTGGTCCCGCTCTCGGCCGCCTTCAGCAGTTTGTACAGAATCCGGTTGGTGGGTATGTGCTCTTCCACGTAATCCACGCCCGGACCGGTAATCTCGTAATCGCTGTTCTCATCCTGCCGCAGATAGTTGCGTTCCTTCAGATACCACATGGTGAACAACAGATGCTCACGCGGTAAAGACATCATGGATTCGAATTCCAGCAGTGAGATCCCCGGGTCGTCAGGATCGCTGCGCCGCCGCGTATACAACAAACACAGAATCCCCATGCGCCGGTTCGCTTCCCCGTCCACGCCGATCGTAAAATCCTTGGTCTCGAACACGTCAATCGGCTGCGCGCGGTGCTCCTGATAAAGGCTGTCGTAAGAACTCCTCGATTCAGTATTCGAAAGCGTATCGAACGCCTGATTGAGCAGCAGGAAGCGCGTGGTATCGCCAGTTTCCGGATTATCCGGATGATAGCGCTGCGCTAGCATCTTGAACACCCGGTGCACGGTTTCCGGCTCGGCGTTGGGACTGATCTGCAGCAGTTCGTAATAGTCGACAAAACCGGATTCGGACATGTTCTCTACGATGATACTTTACTTCGTGGCAACCGCCCCGCCGCGCGGCATCCCACTGACCTTGACCCGGTACTCCGGATACATCGTTTCCGCGCCCCCACGCACCGCTGCAAAGGGCAGCTTGTACTTGTCGGCGAACTCCGCCAGAAACTTGTTCTGTCCCGGTAGATGATGCGGAATGATACCCGACGGCCGGTCGATCTCGGTCACGTATTCGCACGGATACGCCGGGATCTCATGCGTGTTGTCGTTAAAGTAATCCGAGCTGCGAATGAACGGCTCGGTAAGGTACACCGGATCCGTGACAATCGTAACCATGGTCAAATAATCGCCGTGCCGGAACCAGTGCTCCACCACCGTAGCCCGCTCGCTGCGCGGCACTCCATTGCGCCGGACATACGACTCCTTCAGATGCGTAGTAGTGATCGTCAGCATCGGCCCCTCCCACTTGCCAGTGGAAAAACCCTGCCAAGTGTGCGCTGCATAGTCAGGAGGATGCGCGCGCCCATCCATCCAGATCGTGCGCTCCTGCGCCTGCCACTCGCGATGCGAATGAATCGCAATCACCTGCTGCGTAGCCGTGTCCACTTCTTTGGTGATGCGCACGTTCGAATGCCGCGTTCCGTAATCCGACGGATGCGGACGGCACTGAAACTCCGGCAGCGTCAGCAGCGAAGCATCCCAGCTATCGGCCCGCAGGCGCGCCGCATCGTTAATCGGCAGCCCCAGATAATCGCCCAGCTCCGGCCCCGGAATCCGCTCCGGCTGATCTTCGTGATATCGCGCCACCCATTCGCCCACCAAATCCACTTGCGCAAACAGCGGGACACCCAATCCCAGCAGGAGGCAGCACGCCACAGGAAAACGAAAAGCAGCTTTCATGTAATTTAAGATACGCTCCAGTTACCGCTCTGCGCAACGCTCTTCCAACTCCGCCCAGCGCGCGTAGATCGCATCCGCCGCCGCCTGTGCTTCTTCCACTTCCCGATAAGCTTGTTCGAGCAAGCGTCCGTCTTTCGCAATCGCCGGGTCCTGCAATGCCGCCCGCTTCTGCTCCAACATCTGCTCTGCCTCGTGAACGCGTTGCTCGATCGATTCATATTCCCGAGCCTCCAAATAAGAAGGCTTCTTCTTCCCCACCGCCGCAGGCGCGCGAACTTCCTTTTCCGCCTTAGCTTTCGGCAGCGCTCGCTCCCCCCGCCAAACATCCCACTGGCTGTAGTCCGCAAACCGCTCCGCGCAACCGAGCCCATCCAGCCCCAGAACCAGCGTCGAAACCCGGTCCAGCAAATACCGGTCATGCGTCACCAGCACCAACGCCCCCGAAAATTCCAGCAGACTCTCCTCCAGAAGCTCCAGCGTGGGAATATCCAAATCGTTCGTAGGCTCGTCGAGCAGCAGCACGTCCGCCGGCTCCAGCATCAAATTCGCGATCAGCACGCGAGCCCGCTCCCCACCCGACAACCTTCCCACCGGCTGATTCAATTGCTCGGCTGTGAACAGGAACCGCGCCGCCCAGGAAGCCACATGAATTACCCGCTCGCGATAAATCACCGAATCGCTATCCGGAGCCAGCGCCCGCCGCAGCGTCAGCTCAGGATCCAGTTGCCGGTTCTGATCGAAATACACCATGCGCAGCCCGTCCGCCCGCTCTACCGTGCCGCGCAGCGGCTTCATCTCCCCGCGCAGCAATCGCAGCAGCGTAGTCTTCCCGCTGCCGTTCGATCCCACCAGCCCCACGCGCATCCCCGCCGTAATCGTAAAATCCAAATTCTCAAACAAGGTGCGCCCGTCATACCCATAGGAGACGCCTTCGAGATGAATCAGCCGCTTGGTCTTCCGCTCTGTCCCCGCAAAATCAATATCAGTAGAGCTCGTGCGGCTCCGAGCACGCAGATCCGCCAGCTCGCCAATCATTTCATACGCGGTGTCGATGCGAGCCTTGGCTTTAGTGGCCCGCGCCTTAGGCCCCCGCCGCAGCCACTCCATCTCGGTCCGCACGCGATTCTCCAGCGCATCCTGCCGCTTAGCCTGCGCGTGCAGAAACTCAGCTTTCTTCTCTAAGAACGCACTGTAATTCCCCGCGACGTACAACAACCCATCCGGATAAGCCCGATTCAGCTCCGCAACAGCCGTCGGAACATTCTCTAGAAAATACCGGTCGTGACTAACGATCACGCTAGCGAACGGAGCGTTCTGCAGTAGCTTCTCCAGCCATTCAATCCCACCCAGATCCAAATGATTGGTAGGCTCATCCAGCAACACAATCGCCGGATTCTGCACCAGCACTTCCGCAATCCCCAACCGCTTCCGCCACCCCCCCGACAACGCCGCCGCATCGGCATCGAAATCCTCAAACCCCGCGCGACCCAAAGTTTCACCCTCCCGCGCCTGCCATTCCGCTTCCGGAACCCCCGCCCGCTCGAGCGCCCGCCGAATCACCGCCCGCACCGTTTCCCCCGGAGCGAATTGCGATTCCTGTGGAAGATAAGCCAGCCGCGTCCCCTTACGCACTGAGACTTCCCCCGCGTCCGCCTCCCGCCGTTGCGCCAAAATCTCCAACAGAGTAGATTTTCCGGACCCGTTAGGTCCAATCAACCCCACTCGGTCGCCCTCTTGAATGCTCAACGAAACGTTGCGAAACAAAAACGCCGCGCCATACGACTTCGCCAGCCCTTGAGTATTTAAAAGGAGCGCCACAGGAAGGTTAACCTCAAGAATATCAGGTGCAATCACAAGCCCCTCAACCACTTTCCGGTTTGCCTTTGGTTCCACCCACACCAACCCCGTGCATAATCGAATCGCAGTACAAGCCTGCGCAGGCTAATCGTTGTTGTTTAGTGGAATCCGCGCCCGTCGTAAAAAAGCGGGCTAGCCGTCCTGGGAACATTGTGAAGAGGACGGGACAGGATAAGAATCGCGATTCTTTTGGAGATACAAACGTCGTGAAAACGGCGCCAGGTTCCAGCAGAGGAGATAGGAGAGAGCAATTAGCGGTTGACTCAAACTTTTCAAAGACCGCTAGCCGCCTGTTTCTGAACCACCCCGGTGGGCTGCATTCGAATGCAGCCCACCGCGAGACGATCTTTGCAGCTATCCGTGTCCATCCGTGAGCCAGTTCCTTCAGCCGAACTGTGCCCCGAAATACCAGTACCCCCGTTTCCCCCGCGTTCCATCATAATAAGGTAGAGGAATTTCCCCCCATGAGAACCTGGCTGATGGTAGCTGCCGCCGTTGTCGCCCTACAAGGCGCCGAACTCACCCCTCCCAAAGCCGGCAAACCCGAAATCCTCCCGCTCAAAGACGTGAAGCCCGGCATGCACGCCATCGCCTGGACCGTCTTCAGCGGCATGACCCCCGAGCCCGTCCCCGTAGAAATCATCGGCGTCTGGCAGAACGCCATGGGCCCGCGCCAGCACGTCATCATGGCGAAAATGGGCGGCAAAGCCGAACGCACCGGCGTAGCCGGCGGCATGAGCGGCAGCCCGGTTTACGTCGACGGAAAATTAATCGGCGCCGTAGCCCTGCGCCTAAGCCAGTTCTCCCCCGACGCCATCTGCGGCATCACCCCCATCGAGTCAATGCTCGAAATTCAGGAGCTCGACATGTCGCGCCCTAGCGACGCGCGCACCCCCGATAAACTTCCCTCCGTACAACCTGCCGCCGCCTACGAGATGCCCAGCGAACTGGTGTCGCAATTAGTAGCCGCCGGCGGCACCGCTCCCCTCCCTTCACGCACCCCGCTGATGACGCCCATCGAAACCCCGCTGGTGTTTTCCGGCTTCACCGCCGAAACCTTGAACACTTACGAACCCCTGTTCCGCCAAATGGGCATCGCGCCCGTGCAAGGCGGAGCCGCCGCCGGAGCCCTAACCGCGAAACCCGCCGCCGGATGGGAGCACGCTCTCAACCCCGGCGAAGCCGTCAGCGGCATCCTGGTTTCCGGCGACATGTCCACCACCGGCATGGGAACCGTCACCTATAACGACGGCAAACGCATCCTAGCCTTCGGCCACCAGTTCTTCGACCTAGGACCCGTCGACATGCCCATCGCCAAAAGCGAAATCCTGACCGTGCTCAGCTCGGCATATCAGCCCAACAAAGTCGGCAACGCCACCGAAGTAGTCGGAGCTCTCCGCCAGGACCGCTTCACCGGCATCATGGGCGAACTCGGCGCCGAAGCCCCCGTAATCCCTGTTCACGTCCGCGTCCGCGCCCGCGGTGACAACGACGCCATCGTCAAAGAAAAAGATCTCAACTTCAACGTCTTCGTGCATCAGAAGTGGACCCCGTTCCTGATGTCCGCCACGCTCAGCAATTCTCTGCAGCAGATGAATCTCTACGCCGATGAAATGACCTACCGCATGACCGCCGACGTGATGATGGACGGCTCCGACAACATCCACGTCTCGACCATGCTGGCCCCCGGCGAATTCCCCGTTCCCATGCCCACGGTTCTAGCCGGCTGGTGGGGCGACAAATTCAACCGCCTGTTCCTGAACAACGTAGCGACGCCCAAACTCAAAAGCGTGAACGCCACCATCGATCTCCTGCCCGCCCGCCGCGTAGCCGTAATCGAAACCGTATGGACGCCGACGACGGAAGTGGAAGCCGGCACCGAGATCCCCGTGAAAGTTTTCCTTCGCCCCTATCGCGGCGAAAGAATCGAGCGTTCGCTCACTGTCAAGATCCCAGCCGGCATGCCGAAAGGCGAACACCGCCTGCTCTTCAGCGACGCCGATACTCTCGACCGCTCGCAGGACGGCGCCACCCAGAACAATAAAAATATGGACATCGCCTCGACCGTTTCCCTGCTGAATCAGGAGCGCGACAACAATCGCTTATACGTGTCGCTGGTGCAGAGCCGGGCCACATTTTACGCCGCCGACAAAACGCTGCCGAATCTTCCGTCGTCGGTAGTCAACGTGATGCAGACCGAGCGCAACGCCAGCCGGGCATTAGTGGGCACGCCCGACAGCACCCAAGTGCAGCAGTCGATTCCGTTCGATCAAGTGGTGAGCGGCAATTACTCGCTGCGCATCAAAGTCAAATAAGATTAAAGGTTAAAGAAGGTCACGTTCATGCGATTTTTGCGCACTCTAGCGCCGGTGCTGTGCGTTTTGTTGCCGCTCTCCGCCGTCGAGACGCAAGTCTGGGAACACTCCGAATCAGCGGACTTCGAGAAAGGCACGCTGCACAAACTTTCGCTCTCAAGCGAAGGCCGCCTGATGCCCGCGCCCGTAGTGCGCGATATTTACGACCCGTCAGTTTCTTTTCTATGGACAGTCGCGCGCGATTCCAAAGGCAACGTCTACGCGGGCGGCGGCGGCGTGGGCAGCTCGAAATCCAAACTCATCGTAGTGAACGCCGCCGGCCAAGCGAAGACGCTAGCCGAACTCGACGGCATGGCCATCCAGGCCATCGCCATCGATAAACAGGACCGCGTCTACGCCGCCACTTCGCCCGACGGCAAAGTCTTCCGCGTGGATGCCGCAGGCACCGCCCCCGGAAACGTGGATGTCTTCTACGACCCACACGCGAAATACATCTGGGCCCTGGCGTTTTCCAGCAAAGGCGATTTGTTCGTCGCCACCGGCGACCAAGGCGAAATCCACCGTGTGACGCCCAATGGCGCTGGCTCCGTCTTCTATCGCACCGAAGAGGCTCACGTGCGTTCGCTAGCGATCGACCAGCGCGACAACCTGATCGCCGGCACCGACCCCAGCGGCCTGATCCTGCGCATCTCTCCCGCCGGCGAAGGTTTTGTTTTGTACGAAGCCGACAAGCGCGAGATCACAGCCGTGGCCGTCGCACCCAACGGCACCGTTTACGCCGCAGGCACCGGAACCAAAGCACCGGCCACCGCCCCCGCCCCCACGCCGCCGCAGCGCCAGGTGCAAACCAGTCAAGGAACCATAACGCTCGCCGTCCCCACCGGTGGTCCTGCACGTGGCGGCGCGGCAGCTCCGCCCACCGGCACCGGAGCGCCCATCGGCGTGCAAGGCGGCTCCGAAATTTTTCGCATCCAACCCGACGGCTACGCTCGCCGCGTCTGGACGCATCCGCAAGACGTGGTCTACGCGCTAGCCTTCGACGCGCAAGGCAGCGTGATCGCCGGCACCGGCAATCGCGGCAACGTGTACCGCCTGGACTCCGATCACACCTACACGCGCCTCTTGAACCTGGCGGCCGCGCAAGTCACCGGTTTCGCCACAGGTGCGA
>Ga0068871_100003203_pt1 | contig 11227 bp, 12 predicted proteins | sample KBSMisM72_FD_72750 | JGI IMG/M metagenome (GOLD analysis project Ga0068871, IMG submission 72750) | Miscanthus rhizosphere microbial communities from Kellogg Biological Station, Michigan, USA - KBS Miscanthus M7-2 | ecosystem: Host-associated > Plants > Roots > Rhizosphere > Soil ... | reverse complement strand
AATCTCCGAGGACTGTTCGTCCCACTTCCGTTCCTCAGGCCAGCTCAGGTCAGCAAAGCTGAGGACGGAATGCTCTCGAAACTCAACGCGCGCATTGTTCAGCGGATCCTCGCGACGCGCGTTCAAATTGGTCGAACTGAGCACGCGTCCGTCGAGGTCGCGTTGGGGCGGAGGCATGATGATCCCCACAGCATCCGTCGCCAGCAGTTGCTGGGTTAGCCCTTCGATCATCCAGACCGGAATATCTGCGCAGCGGGCTGGAGCATTGCGATTAGCGAAATCCAGCAGGACGACTTGCGCCATGGCCCGCACAAAGCGTGTTTTCTGAATCGCATCCGGCAGATCGACGCGGTATTGCCAGCCATCGCGGAAACGCGCGCGCGTGATACGAACGTCATCATCGGCCGTGACGGCGCTGTTAAGCATCACTTGTACTTTGTCATTGCCGGTGCTGGTGATTCCCAGAAATCTGCAGACATCCTGTTTCAAGCGTTCGCAGGAGACCGGCAGCACGGTGGGATCCAGGGCGGTGAACTGCGCGTTGGTAACCAATGTTGCAGCCAGCCTCGACGGCCCGCCTCGGCGTTGATCGTGAATGATGAATTGACCCGAAGCACTGCGGGTCACCCCAATTTCGGCTGGCAGAACGGCGCCCGCGTACTCTGCACCGATGAGTGAAAGGATAATGAGAACTAAATGTAAACCGTGACGATAGCACGCGAGATGTCGTGACGGAAAGCGGCACGGGCTTTCAACTTTCTCTCTGGTTGGCCGCGCTTCGCTCACATCTATCCTAATCCTTTGCGGAAGGAGTTTTTTTGGGCTTGGAATCTGTTGTCTTGGCCGGCTTGCTGTCGCCTGCGCTTGATTTGCTTTCGCCGCCACCGGATTTGCTATCGCTTCCTGAACTCGAACTCGGGGCATCCTTTTTCGCTCCCGCCTTGTAATTCTCGCTGCGATAATCAGTGATATAAAAGCCGCTGCCTTTGAACAACAGCCCCGCGCCGCCACTGATCATGCGCTTTACTTTGCCTTTGCCCCAGTTTTTCTGGGCGCATTCCTCTTTCGGGCAAGCCGTTAACGGGTTGGCGGAAATGGATTGAGATTTTTCAAACTGGTGTCCGCATTTCTCGCAGACGTACTCGTACGTTGGCATGTTGTGACGCGTATTGTTATATAGAACGCCCAATCAGGGTCAAGCTCACGAGGAAGTGTTTGGAGCCTAAAGTTCCGGATTTACGCTCAAAACCCCAAAATCCTCCATCGCAAGTGACGCGCCATCAATCACTTAATGAAATTATTGAGCCTGTTTTATCAGCAGGAGAGAACTACGCTGCTTACTTACTCGTGGTAACCAGCAGGCCGGCTTTGCGCAGGTCCTCGGCAATAGATTCTACGCTGTCAGGGGAGGCGCCCTCCAAAACGACTTTATCACCTCCGAGAATGGCATCGGCCGCTTGTCGGGCCTGGCGCATTTCATTCTCGCGATCGGGTGCAGCTTTGGTGGTCCCAAGCTTACGAGTCGCAGTCATCAGTGCCAAAGCGATATCCTGCTGGCTCGTGCCGGCTTTGGTGCCTTTGATAATAATTTTTGCCACTCCTGTCGGCGCAGGCGCAGGAGGGGAGGATTCGGCCGATGAGGCTGCCCGTGGTGTCGTTGAGCCCTCAATCTCCGCAAACTGTGGTTGATTAGTCGACTTGCAGCCGAGAATTGCGAGCCCGACCGCGATGACCGGAAGAAATTTAATCGAGGAAACCATCAATAAGGGCAACCCTATTCCTCGAATTCAGGCGGGTCAAGGGAATCGTTCCCCGCTGGCTTCGCTGAGAAAGTGAGAATCGATAGGGGTTTCTGGGGACAAGCCCCACTCCAATGGATAATTTTCAGGGGTACTTTCCTTCATGAGCCTCAAGGGAGTGTATGAACTGATCCGGGATGCGGCGAAGAAATGGGTCGATGACAGCGCCGCGCGACTTGGTGCCGCGCTTTCCTATTACACGCTTTTCGCAATCCCTCCGTTGTTCATCATTGTGATTTTCGTCGCCAGCTTGTTCGTCGATCAGCATACAGTGCGGTCGGGTTTGTTTGGGGAAGTTGGCGGCATGGTTGGCCAGAAAGGGGCTGAAGCCATCCAATCCGCACTTCAGGCTTCGGATCCGCAGGCCAAAGGCCTGCTTGCCAGCGCGCTGGCGATTGGCGCTCTCATTCTGACGGCGACCGGGTTGTTCATCGAGTTACAAAGTGATCTCAACATCATCTGGGGCGTCCAGGAAAAGCCGGGACGCGGCGTTTGGGGTTTCGTGAAGACCAGGATTCTTTCGTTCGCAATGGTGGTCGGCGTCGGGTTCCTGTTGATGGTTTCACTGGTCGTAAGCGCTGCGATGTCAGCGTTTGGAAAATACTTCAGCGCCCTGGTGCCGGGACTGGCAGCGGTTTCTGTGGTCCTCAACATTGTCTTTTCTTTCGCGGTCATCACATTGCTGTTTGCCATGATCTTCAAGGTGCTGCCGGATGTGAAAATCGCCTGGCGCGATGTGTGGGTGGGGGCGGTGGTCACCGCGCTGCTTTTTACAGCCGGGAAATTTGCGCTCGGACTATACCTGGGCAAGAACTCGAGCGTGTCGGCTTATGGCGCGGCCGGATCGGTCGTGCTGATTCTGCTGTGGGTTTATTATTCGGCGCAGATTCTCTTCTTTGGGGCGGAAGTGACGGAAGCTTATGCCAATCGTTTTGGAATTCGGCTCGTGCCAAAGCCCCACGCCGAATGGATTCACGATGCACGCTGCGCCAAGCCCACCCACAAGCCCGAAGATGCAAAAAGGGCGGCCCGCCCCCGCAATTATGCCGGCAGAAACCGGCGCGAGGAATTGATCAAGGAATTGCGGGACCAGGTACAGACACTTAAGGAGCAGGCCGAACACTGAAGGATTTGATCTGGATTTGAAGGATCGACAAATCCGTTTGCCCATTACTCAACAAACTCCAGATCCTGGCGGTGAGAAAGCAGTCCAGCTTCAAAGGCTTTCCCTAGAAAACGGCGGATCGATTCGCGGCCTTTTTCGCCGTAATCGAGCGTCCAATGATTGACATACATCCCAACGAACTTGTCAGCCAGATCGCGGCCCATGTCCCGGGCGTAACGCAGCGCGTGCTCTACGGCTTCAGCCCGATGATCGAGACTGTATTGAATGCTCGCCGTTAGGATATCCGAAATTCGTTTTCGCAGCGCGGGATCAAATCGTTTGTGAATGACGTTCCCTCCGAGCGGCAACGGCAACCGGTCATTTTCTTGAGCCCACCATTTGCCGAGGTCCTGGCAAACCTTCAGCCCTTCGTTCGCGTAGGTCAATTGGCCTTCGTGAATGATCAAGCCAACGTCGGCCTCCCCGGAACGGACGGTCTGAAAGATTTCGTCGAACGGAACGACCTTGAAACGAAAATCGCGCGCCGGCTTGCCGAGCCAAAGCTGCAGGGCGAGAAAGGCGCTGGTCATTGTACCGGGAACCGCAATCAGTTTTTTGGCGATTTCCCCGCTGGAGAATAATTCCTTCGCCACGAGCATGGGCCCGTAACCATCCCCCATGCTCGCCCCGCTGGGCAACAGCGCGTACTTGTCGCTGACGTATGCGTACGCGTGGATGCTGATAGCAGAGATATCCAGCTCACCGCGTGTGGCTCGTTCGTTCAAAGTTTGGATGTCTTGAAGAATATGTTCAAAACGCAAGCCGGGTGTCGGAATCAGTTCCTTCGCCAGGCCATAAAACATGAAGGCATCGTCAGGATCCGGCGAGTGACCCAGTGTCAGCTTCAAAGTCTGTTGCTGCGGCTGCTGCGACATGCAGGGCAAAACTAAAGCACCTCGCTTGTTCGGCAAGCCCGGACAACACTATCCCTTCCCCTTTCCTCGTCACCTTCTCCTCCGATTTCTTTGTTCGTGCTGGATCATGGCTCTTTCGTTCCATTTATTGTTTCAGGACTTCGGATATGGGTACATGGTATGAATGAGAGTCAGAATTCGATCGTCCCCACGGTAACACCAATCAACAGCGAGCCGAACGCTGCTCCAAATGATTCGCCGGGTGTAATTGTGTTTCCGCCAGCCCTTTGGCTGGCGACGTTGATCCTGGGTCTCGTCGTGCATTATTTCCTTTGGCCGTTTCACATTTTCCACTCTGTCCCAGCTTGGCTTACGCGTACGGTCGGAGTACTGACGATCGTCAGCGGCGGTTCGCTGGCGATGTGGGGCCGCAACACCATGGTGCGCGGCGGCACTAACGTGATTCCCTCCAGACCAGCACTTGCCATCATCACTGGCGGGCCATTCAGTTTCACCCGTAACCCTCTTTATGTTGGAAACCTGCTGGTCTATATCGGGCTGACGTTGATCTTCAACTCAGTTGCCTTGCTGGCGCTTTTTGTGCCGATGTTTCTGCTCCTGCATTGGGGCATCGTACGCCGCGAAGAACGCTACCTGGAGCGCAAATTCGGGGAACCTTATTTGGTCTACAAGGCAATGGTTCGGCGATGGATCTAATATTTGGATTGTATGCCGACACTCATTCCAACTCCAACGCGCATCACAGCCGCCGGGAACAAACCGAAACTCATCGATGAGTTTATCGGGCGCATGAACAACGGCGAATCGCGCCTAAGCATCGCGAGGATGCGCAGTCCGAGTGGCTGGGTCGAACCTGGCCAGACGCCGGAGTTCGACGAGTTCACGATTGTCCTGAAGGGGTCAGTGCGAGTCGCGCACAAAGATGGGGCGCTCGACGTGGCCGCCGGCCAGGCCGTGTTCGTTCGGGCCGGTGAATGGATCCAATACAGCACGCCTGATCCGGAAGGTGCTGAATACATTGCCGTTTGTCTGCCGGCGTTCTCGCCACAGACGGTTCATCGCAATGCATCATGAAGACGAACGGAATGTTCCAAAAACAGTTTGCGTCGAAGTTCGCCCGGGAATGGATCGAAGCATGGAACTCGCATGACCTCGATCGCGTACTCAGCCATTACGCGACCGATGTCGAACTGACATCGATGTTCGTGCCGCGCATCCTGGGAATCGCGAGCGGCACCGTACGCGGAATTGGAATGCTGCGCCTTTACTTCAGCGAAGCCTTTGCCAAATACCCCAATTTGAAATTCCTGACCCGGCAGGTGTACACCGGCGCGTCCAGCCTGGTCGTTGAATATGAGAGCGCCGGTGGAAGGTTGGCGGCGGAGATGATGAGCCTGAATGAGCGGGGGTTGATCAGGCGAGTGCACGCGCACTATTGTGAAATTCCACAAACCAAATCCCTAAATGAGTATCGCGCGGCAGGACACCGTGCATCAAAGCCGACTGAATCCATTATGGAGGAGACTCTGACTACGTCTCAATTGAGCGATATCCCACGCCGGATATAAGTCGGCACATCGAGATCTTCGCCCTGGTGAATGGTGGGTTCGCTTTTATCGAAGCGGCCTTTGGAGACGATTTCGAGCGGGAGCTGGGCCTGGCGCATTTTTGGCAAGGCTTTGCCGGTTTTGGCACCACCTCCCCTGCCCTGTTTGGCCAGCATTTTTTGCATCTTGTCGGCCGGCAAAGAAGGCGGAGGAGGAATGAAGCGCGAAGGCGGACGCGCGCCGCCACCTCGCGTCATGAGTTGATCGTCCAACTCCTCCGCGGATTCGCCGTTGCCGCGGACTTCGTAGACCGATTCAGATTTCCCATTTTTTCTGGCGGCGATCAAGGTGACCGAAAGCCGATCGCGAAAACTTTCATCTACGGCCGCGCCCATCATGACCTGCGCTTTCTCGCAGCGGTTTTGAATTTGTTCCATCACGCGGTTGATCTGGGCCATGCTGAGATCCGGCCCGCCGAGCAGACTGACGAGGATGGCATCGGACTCGCCCAGAATTTCGCCACCTTCGAGCAAAGGATGCGCGAAGAGTTTTTGAATGACTTCCTGAGATCGATCCAGGCCCGAAGCCTCAGCAACTCCCAAAGCGCTTTCAGTATGCCGATCACGGAGCAGCTTGCAAAAATCACTGAAATGAATCTCGATAAGGCCGCGATGGGCGAGCAAACGCCAAACACCCTGAACGCCATCAGCGAGCAGGTCGTTCGAGCTTTTGAAGGTGTCGATGAGGCTGGTGTTTTCGTCGATCAGCTTGAGCACCTTTTGATTTGGCAGACAGATGACACCATCAGCGGCGGCTTTGAGGTCATCCAAGGCCTCACTCGCGATTTCACGTCGGCGACTGCCTTCGCAATCGAAGGGGGTGGTGATGAAGGCCAGTGTCAAGGCACCGGCCTCTTTTGCGGCCCTGGCGAGCACCGGACAAATGCCACTCCCCGCGCCACCGCCAAGTCCCACCACGATAAACACGCCGGAGACGCCCTCGAACAATGGCTTGAGTTTCGGAAGCTCGGCGTCGGCCAACTGCCGGCCGCGCTCGGGATCGCCGCCGGTACCAAGGCCGCGCATCAACTTGTTTTCGAGCAGCATTTTTGAGGGCACGCTGCAAGCGGCTAGCGAGGCTGCATCACTGTTAATGGCGAGCAATTCGACCGAGTCAATGCCCCGAGCGACGATGCAGTCAAGGACCGCAAGACCGGCGTTACCGACGCCAACAATTTTGATGATCGGCTTGCCGTTCGCCGCCGGAGTTGCTGCAGGACTGGTCGCGGGGACGGAAGACTCTGTATTGGTAGATTCGTTCATGAACGTTCGCGGGTTCAGGCGCGTTTGAAAAGGTTGCCGATGGTACTGCGAATACCCTGGCCGAAGAGTGACCTGGCGGCACGCTTACGCTGTTGCAAAGAACCGAACTTCACCAGACCGATCGCGGCCGCAAATTCCGGCTGATCGAGGGCGGACTTCAATCCGCTGATCGAGTTCGTCTTGCCGGCGGTAACGGGCATGCCGAGGACCTGCTCGGCGAGGCGGGTGATCTCTGGAATGCGCGCGCCGCCTCCGCAGAGAAATACTCCACTGCGCAGATATTCGAACGCGCCTGCCTGACTAAGATTATGGCAGATCAGCTGAAAAACTTCTTCGAGCCGCAACGACATGATCCGGCGCAGATGCTCGAGATTAATTGTGCGCAAGGGCATGCCGAGTTCGTTGGTGATGGCGATGGTCTGGCCTTTGGCTGAATCATCGACCATGGCCGAACCGTGCTCGATCTTGAGCTGTTCGGCGCGGCTGAGCGGAACTTTCAAACCGTAGGCGAGATCATTCGAGATATGATCGCCACCAACAGCGAGGACCCCGGTGTGCTTGATGATGCCGTTGCCGTAAACGACGAATTCGGTGGCGCCGCCGCCGATATCGATGACCACCGAACCCAATTCCTTTTGTTCGTTGGAAAGCAGGGCGAGCGAGGCCGCCAATCCATTGAAGACAATGTCATCGACTTCAAGCTGGAGACCTTTGACCGTGCGAATGGCATTTTGCAGGCGATTCAAGTTTCCGTGGACGACATGAACATCGACCTCGACTCGCGCACCCAGCATGCCGACCGGATTGGTGATTCCGTCCTGGCCATCCACGAGAAAATGTTGGCGAATAGCGTGAATGACATGGTTTTGCGCAGGCAGGTTGATCGCCTTGGCATTCTTGATGACGTCCTGAACATCATCTTCACAAATCTCACGATCGGCCGAGACCACCGGGTGAACACCGCGATTGTTGAAACCGCATAGATGGCCGCCGGTCACGCCCAAATAAACGCTTCGAATTTCCACATCGGCCATTTGCTCGGCTTCGACGATCGCCTGCCGAATGTCTTCCTCGGCCATCGAAGGATCGGTGATCTCGCCCTTGCGCACGCCACGCGAACGCGACTGTCCCAGACCAACAATGTTCAGCGCGTTATCGGCCGACAGCTCGCCGACGACGGCGCAAACCTTGGACGTGCCGATTTCGAGGCCGACGATGATCGAGGAGGAAGGGTCAAACATGCTTCTTCTTTTGGCGCAGGGGTTTGGGAGTTTTGGGCGTGGGCGTGGGCACCAAAGAGGCCTCCAGCCATTTGGCCGGAATGTTATTGCTCACAGCAAGATCGAGAGTCCAGAGCGCTTTGCTGATGATCCTCCCTTGTTGCTGGATTTCAAACCAGCGGCGAAGCTGTTGTTCAAAATCGCCACAGCCGAAAGTGACCTCGCTGCCATCCGAAACGGTCGCGGTCAGAACACCCGGCGAGGAGGCGTCGATACGTCTGAGGTCCACGAACCCAGCCATCGACGAACGATCGAACGCGAGGATGAGATCGAGGGACGACTTGACCTGCGGCATTTGCAAAACCTGGCCCGGACGGGCATCCACCACTTTAGCCCCAACAATCAGTGGAGACTGATCGTTCGGCTGAGGAGCGCCGGGGGCGCGCCATTTGGGATCCAGCGGCGGCATGATCGCGCCGTCCGGATCAATGTTGAAAACCAACGTTTCGAATCCACTACCCGACCGGGTGCGCTGCACCTCGATTTGGGCGATCGGCTCCCGCTCTCCAACGCGAATGCGCAAGGTGTGCGGCAGCACACGCTCGACCGAAACGGTTTGGATGAAGGGCACGGATTCCAGATTGCGTTTGACCCGGGCCAGATCGAGCGCGAGCAGATTGTCGCCGCGTTTCACGCCAGCCCAGGTTTTCAATTGATCGTTGGAAATGACGCCATCGGTTTCCATATCGAGTTGGCGCGTGGCGAACGCCGGATTGTCGTAAAGCAATTCGTCGAGCGCCCAATGCCCCGCGCGCCAAATAATAAATGCGCCAAAGGCGGCCCCCAGAAGAACGGACACGACCATGGTCGCACGGCGCATACGCACGGCTCGCACCTGCGACGAGCGCAGCTTCACATCGAGGACGTATTCGCGCCCGAGCCGGCGATTGGTTGGTTTGCGGCGGAAGAAAAACATTAGCTGGTTGGAACCGGACTTTTTGATTTTTGTTTTCGCCCGCGCTGCAGCGCCAGGTCGACCATTCGGCGGCAGAGATCAGCGTAGCCGATGCCGGCCGCGGCTGCGGCCTTCGGCAACAGGCTGGTTTCGGTCATTCCCGGCAGCGTGTTCACCTCCAGGACTACGAATTCGCCATCCGGCCGCACGATGATGTCGACCCGCCCGTAGTCACGCCCGCCGATCGCGCGAAAAGCGCCCAACGCCGCTGACTGGACGCGGTCGGTCGTATCCTTGTCAAACGGCGCCGGGCAAAAGTATTCAGTCATGCCTGAGGTGTATTTATTCGTGTAATCATAAGCGCCGGCTTTGGGCCGAACCTCCACCAGCGGCAGCGGCTGGTCCGCTAGAATGCCAGCGGTGCATTCGCGACCCACGACTTTTTCCTCCATCAAGACTTCCGAGTCGTAACGCATCGCTTCGGCAAGAGCTTCGCTCCAATCGCCTACGCGCTCGACAAATTGCAGCCCCACGCTCGATCCCTGGCGAACCGGTTTCAGGACCACCGGCGGATTCCAGCCGATCGGCCAACTCGCGTTTGCTGAGTTGACCATTGTGGATCGCGCGGTTGGAATTCCCGCGGCGATCATCTTTTGCTTGGTTAGATTCTTGTCGAATCCGATCCGGCTCGATTCGGCATCGCAACCGGTATAGGGGACGCCTAATTCCTCGAGGTGACGTTGAACGGTTCCGTCCTCGCCATAAGTTCCATGCAACGCCAGGAAGACGACATCAGTGCCATCGGGCAAAACCCAGTCGTTCTCTTTCGGATCGAGCTCGTGGACCTCGAAGCCAATCGAGCGCAAGGCGGCGGCCACCTGGCTGCCGGAGCGCAGCGACACCTCACGTTCGGCGCTCGGTCCACCGAGCATCACCGTCACATTCAACTTCTTCGCCATTAAGATTCTTTATTCGCCGATAAGTTCGACCTCGGTGCGCAGCTCGATCCCACGTTCCTGCCTTGCTTTGTCTCTAACCAGTTCCATCAACGCGAGAACATCAGCGGCAGTCGCTCCACCGTCGTTTACCAAAAAATTTCCGTGCTCGAGCGAGATTAACGCGCCACCGACGCGAGTGCCTTTGAGTCCCAGTTCCTCGATCAGCTTGCCGGCGGGAACGGAGGCAGGATTCTTGAACATGCAACCGGCGCTGGGAGCCGCCGGCTGCGATGACCAGCGCTTTTGGCTGAACTGATTCATCCGTATCTCGATGGCATCGCGGGCTGCTGTGTGTCCACGCAAGACTGCAGAGAGCCCAATGTGGGTTTTGAATGTCAGGCAACTTCGATACTCCACCGGCAGATCAGCCGGGAACTTCTCAAAAGTTTTGCCTCTGAGATCCATCATCCGAACAGACTCGACGACATCGAACATCGCGCCACCCATTGCGCCTGCGTTCATGCGCAAGGCGCCGCCTATTGTTCCTGGGATACCCTCGAGAAATTCGAGATTGGTGAGATTGTGATGCTTTGCTTCGACAGCAACTTGTTTGAGACGCGCACCCGCGCCGCAGCGCAAGCGGTTGCCGTCCACTTCAATGCGACTGAAGTACGGTTGAGCCAGGCAAATGACCATCCCGCGAAAGCCGCGATCTTTGATCAGAACGTTTGAGCCACGGCCCAGAATAAAAAGGGGAATTTGATGCTCCGAAGCATATTGGAGAACGAGGGCCAAATCCCGTTCGTCGACCGGCTCGATATAAAAATCGGCAGGACCGCCGATACGGAGCGTGGTGCGGCGAGCCATAGGCTCGTCGCGTCGGATGATTGTTCGCGGCGAGACCAGGTCTTCGAGACGGATAGATGCAGGCTTCATCTCTCGCGCTGCGTGTGGCGTGCTGGCAGTTACTTCTCGAGCGATCATGCTTGTGGCTGGGTGAGTTGTGGACTTGAAATTGCCCGACTGGGTTCAATCAACGAGGCCGCCCCGACTGGAGTAGCGCATCCCGAAGGGCGGGACAAACCTGCTGTATCGCGGGTTTCCCAAGAACTATCGATCGTCTGGGTGCGTAAGAAATCTCCACGGACAGCCGACTTGGAAGTCGGCGATACAGCAGGTTTGGAAACCTGCGCTACATCGTGATCGGATGGCTTGTCGAGTGAAGATGAGCAGCCGCAAGTTTGGTGCGGCAAGGCGCGAGCGACCTCAACAGCTCGCAACATTGAGTCAGCGATTTGGTCGGCTGCGCCGGGCATGTGCCAGCCGCGCAAGGATTCCTGCATTTTGCTTCGGGGCGGCGCGTTTTCCAACAGGGGCCGAACCAGTTCAAAGAGCTTCTCAGGCGT
>Ga0068871_100003202_pt1 | contig 11227 bp, 9 predicted proteins | sample KBSMisM72_FD_72750 | JGI IMG/M metagenome (GOLD analysis project Ga0068871, IMG submission 72750) | Miscanthus rhizosphere microbial communities from Kellogg Biological Station, Michigan, USA - KBS Miscanthus M7-2 | ecosystem: Host-associated > Plants > Roots > Rhizosphere > Soil ... | reverse complement strand
CATCCCTACCACTGGCCGGTCATCGGCTACATGCCGGACCTGACGGCGGCCAGCTACGACGACGTCGTCGAATTCTTCAAGAAGTATTACGCGCCCAGCAACGCAAGCCTGGTCGTCGCCGGAGACTTTGAAAGCTCGACAGCGAAGACGCTGGTCGAGAAATGGTTCGGCGACGTGAAGAGCGGCGCAAGCGTCGAACCGATGACGATCCCGGGCGTGCAGCTGACGGGCGTGACGAAGAAAACCATGACGGACAAGGTGCAACTGCCTCGGCTCTACCTCGCCTGGCTGACACCTCCACATTTCGCGCCCGGCGACGCGGCGTTGGACATGGTGGCCGACACGCTCGCGGGCGGCAAGAATTCGCGGCTGTTCAAGCGCCTCGTCTACGACATGCAGATCGCCCAGGAAGTCTCGGCCTACCAGGCCTCACAGGCCCTGTCCTCGTACTTCCTGATCGAGGCCACCCCCCGGCCGGGACACACGGTCGAAGAACTTCTGAAAGTAATCGACGAGGAGATCGTCAAGCTTCAGACCACGACGCCCTCGGCGCACGACGTCGAACGATCGCTGAACCAGATCGAGTCCTCGTTTTTCAACCGGATGGAACGCGTCGGCGGGTTTGGCGGAAAAGCCGACCAGCTCAACGGGTACTTCACCGCGACGGGCGATCCCGACTACTTCAACGAAGACCTCGGGCGCTATCGGGCGCTGTCGCCGTCGGACATCCGGGCCGCGGCTCTGAAGTTCCTGCCGAAAGGCGCGCGCGTCGAGCTGACGGTGCTGCCGGAAGGTGAGAAATAACCATGCGCTACGCGCTCGCAAGCGTTGCCGCTGCGGTCCTGGCGACGTTCACCGTCGCAGCCCAGACACCTGACCGCAGCCACGCGCCGGAGCCTGGCGCTCCGCCGGCACTCAAGCTTCCGGTGATTCAGAAACGCCAGCTGTCGAACGGACTGCCCGTCTGGCTCGTGGAGCTTCACGAGGTTCCGGTCGTGCAGGCCAACCTTGTCGTCCTGAGCGGCAGCGGCGACGATCCTGCCGGCAAGTTCGGCATCGCCAACCTGACGGCTCCCATGCTGCTCGAAGGGGCCGGTTCGCGGTCGGCGCTCGAGCTTGCCGACGCGGTGGACTTTCTCGGCGCGGATCTCGTTGCCAACAGCGGCAGTGATGTCTCTGCGGTCAGACTCCACGTCCCGGTGGCGCGCCTTGCCGACGCCCTTGCGATCATGTCGGACGTCGCGCTGAGGCCCACGTTCCCGGCCGACGAACTGCAACGTCAGCGCGCCGACCGCCTCACGAACGTGATCCAGGCGCGCGACGATCCCGAGACCATCGGGCAGCTCGCCTTCGCGCGCGTGCTCTACGGAACCACGCACCGCTACGGTACCGCCCAGCTGGGCGCGGCTCAGACCATTCAGTCGTTCACCGTGGACGACGTCCGCGCGTTTTACACGTCGGCATACCGGCCCGACAACGCGGCGTTCATCGTCGTTGGCGACGTGACCGCCGATCGGATCATGCCGCTGCTCGAGATGAATTTCGGCGGCTGGCGGCCGCAGGGCGCGGCTCCGCGGCACGCCGCGCTTCCGGCGCCACCAGTGCCGCCGGCGCGGCAGGTGTACATCATCGACAAGCCCGGTGCGGCACAGTCGCAGATTCGCATCGGCGCGGTGGCCGTCCCGCGATCGACGCCGGACTTCTTTCCGATCCAGGTGATGAATACGGTGCTGGGCGGATCGTTCTCTTCGCGCCTCAACCTCAATCTTCGTGAAAAGAACGGATACACGTACGGGGCGACGTCGCTTTTCGACATGCGGAGCGCCGCCGGACCCTTCGTCGCGGCCGCCGGCGTCCAGACCGACAAGACGGCCGACGCCCTCAAGGAGTTCTTCAACGAGCTGACGGCGATAGGCAAGCCCGTCCCCGCCGACGAACTGGCCCGCGCAAAGCACTACGTTTCGCTCCGCTTCCCGTCAGGCTTCGAAACGACCGGCGACATCTCAACGCGCCTCGAGCAGGCCCTCGTGTACCACCTCCCGGACGACTACTTCTCGACATATGTACAGAAGATAGAGGCGGTCACGGTAGCGGACGCGCTGCGCGTGGCCACCAAGTACATCCAACCAGCGCGCCTCGCGGTCGTCATTGCCGGGGATCGAGCCGCGATCGAGCCCGGCATCCGGGCACTGAACCTCGGACCACTTACGATAATGAAAGTGGACGATGTGTTCGGCCCGGCCGTCAAACCCTGACCAACTCCTGGATTACGAATGCGTGTGTGTATTTCTCATATTTGAACACGCCGCCCGAGGTTAGCTGACGTTCGAATTGTTCGCGTAAGTCGTTCATGCCCAGAGACTTCACTCCCGTACTCCCTTGATCGCCGATTCTGGCGTAGCCCTTGCGCTCGAGCCGGTCGATGACGCGCTGGACAACGACCGAAGACACTCCTACCACGCAGGCGGGCTTTAGCGTCCTCGAGCTCGTCGTGGTCCTGGCCGTGGCCGGCGTGCTGCTGGCGATCGCGCTTCCCAGGATGAGCGGGTATGGCAGCAACAACGACTCGCGCGTCCTGTCAAACGCGCTCTCGCTGGCGAAGATGCGAGCCGCATCGAACTTCACTCAGTCACGGCTGTACGTCTCGCTCGCCGGGCGCAGCCAGCACGTCGAGTTGTGGTCGAAAACCGCTGTGCCGCCTGACTGGGTGGCGGTCAACGGCCCGACGCTGCTGACGAACGGAGAGGTCTTCGGGTTTGGTCCGGCGGCCAGTCCACCGGCAAACACTCAGGCGCTCATCGGTCAGGCGCCCGTCTGTCTGGACAAAGACCTGAACCCTATCGCTGGCACGGCATGTATCCTGTTCAATTCGCGCGGGATTCCTGTCGACGACACGGGTACTCCGACCAATAACGACGCCTTGTACGTGACCGATGGCACCAGACTCGGCGCGGTCACGCTCTCGGCGGCTGGGCTGGTGACCGTATGGGACGCGCCGCTGGGAACAACTCCGGCGTGGGCACGCAAATGATACGAATCAATCCTCGCCAGAAATCTCGAGCACTGGGAAAAATGGCATCTCGCCTGCGCGACGAAAAAGGCGTCACGCTGATCGAGACAGTCGTGGCGACTGGGCTGCTACTGGTGATGATGGGGGGCCTCGTGTCGATTTCCTTTCTCGCCTCGACGACGACGGAGAATCAAGGCCACCTGGCAGCACGCACCACCGAGTACGCACAGGACAAGATGGAGCAGCTGCTGACCTTGGCTTACGGTGACACGCAGAGTGATACCACTCAGTTCCCGGCGACGAATGCCGGCGGCACGGGACTCGCGGTCGGCGGCGGCGTTAATGTGTTGGCCCCAGTCAACGGCTATGTCGATTACCTGGACGTGAATGGCAATTTGCTGGGTGGCGGTGCCGCACCCCCGAACTGGTACTACAAACGCGTGTGGCAGGTGACGAGCCCGGCGCCGAATCTCAAGCAGGTGACCGTGACGGCCATCGTATCGTGGACCATGGGTCGCACGCTCTTGCCCACATCGACCGTCACGGCACTCAAGTCTTTTCCCTTCTAGGGGCAACGCCCAGCATGCGAACGTCTAACTCGGAACGGTTCACGGCGAAAACGCAGGCGGGCTTTTCGATGCTCGAGCTGTTGGTCGCGATGGGCATCCTCCTCGTCGTCGTCGGCGCGGCTATGACCGCCCTGCAGGGACTCGTCAACTCCCAACAGACCATCTGGAATCGGACCCAAATGCACGCGGGTGTGCGTAGCTCGACAGAACTGCTGCAGCAGGAGGTCGGCCAGGCGGGACGGATTGCGCCCATGACCACTGGCGTCACACTCAACGCGGCCGTCGCCGCAGGTCTTCGTACTGTCGTCCTCGCAGCGCCGGCCGGGACGAACTCCATCGCTGGCTTGTTCGTAGGGGAGCTGGTGGCTGTCGATTCTGACACAACCCAGGAAACAGTCGCGATTACGACAATCAACACCGTCACGAAGAGCATCACGGCCAACTTTGTGAATCCTCATCCGGCAGGCGTGCCGGTTACAGCCGCCGGCGGCTTCTCGAGCGGTATCGTCCCGGACACCGCGATGTCCGGATCGACCGGCTTCGTGCTCAAGATGTTCGGGGACATCAACTCCGACGGCAAAATGTTGTACATCGAGTACACATGCGACGTGGCCAACGGACTGCTCTATCGAAATGCGATGGCCTGGAACGCGGCCGCCAAGCCGGCGCTCGACGCATCGATGGTGCTGCTTCGCAACATCACCAACAACCCGGGCAACGCCGCATGCTTCACGTACCAGACACAGACCGTGGCGGGTACTTCGTACGTGGTTGACGTGGCCATTACGCTTACCGTGCAGACGGAACAGGTTGACTCGGTTACGAAGCAGAAGCAGAAGGAAACGAAGGCGCTCCTGAACGTATCGCCTCGAAACATCTTCAACGTGTGGGAGCTGGCGAGCATCGGCCTGTTCGACCGGGTGCAGCCGACGCCTCCTTCCGTCACCAATCTCTTACAGTAGGAAATGCTATGCGGACAGCGAGGACTTTCTTGAACAGACTGCGCGACGAACAGGGTACGGCGCTGGTGATCAGCATGCTGCTGATGCTGGTGTTGTCTGTCCTCAGCGCGTCGATGATGTTTCTCGCGCAGACGGAAACGGCCTCGAGCATCAGCTACAAGCTGATGTCGCAGGCCCGGTACGGCGCTGAGTCCGGCGTGCACCACGCGATCAACTACCTGACGAACACGTATCCGTTGCCTGGAACGCCGGCTGAGCTGGCCAACTACGACCTGACCAAGTCACCGGTCACGTACGTAGTAAACAACCAGCCCGTCATCCTGTCGTCGAACCCGGCAGTGGCGTCCAACTATCCGGATGCGGCTGTCCAGACCGCATTCAATAACGCCGTGCGGGGCGCGCTGACCGCCGGCAGCCAGACTGTCAGCTACAACGCATCCGCGAAGCTCTTGCGCATGGTTCCGCTCGTTTCGTACGGCGGGGTGAGCACGGTCGTGCAGACGTGGGAGATTACCGCCGACGGATCGGTCGCGGGAGCACGGAGTGCGACAGTAGAGGTTACGTCAACGCTCGAACAGCAGATTGTTCCGGCCGCCGCTTTCGCGGCGTTCGCGACGGGGGCCGGGTGCGGCGCGCTGAACTTCCATGGCAACAATACGGAAACCAACAGCTACGATTCTGCGGCGCCGCTCGTTGGCGGTAATCCGAACGAATCCGACTCGGGTGGGAACGTCGGCACCAACGGCAACTTGACCGAGGGCGGCGGCGCGGATATTTACGGCACTTTATCGAGTCCTCGCGTTGGCATCGGCAACTGCAGTGCCGGCAACGTGAGCGCGCTGTCGAGCAGCGGCGGCGCCACAGTGAATGGCCATAACCCGCCAACGCCCGGGGACATCGTCAATTTACCTCAGGCGGTCTCGATGCCTCTGCCGCCGGTGCCCGCCGGAGTTCCCACGACGTCGTTCAATGGCAACGGTCAGACTCTGCTGAACGGCGCGTCGGTCGGCAACGTCACGGTGGACGCGCACTCGACGCTGACGCTTGGCGCGCCCGGCGTGACGAGCGTGATCAACATCAACAGTCTCACGATCAACGGCAACGGAACGCTCCAGATCCTCGGCACGGTCGTTCTGAACGTCGTAGGGACGGGCCAGTCGACGCCGATCGACTTCACCGGTGGATCGGTGTCAAACAACAGCTTCGATCCTACGACGTTTCAGGTCCTGTACGCCGGCAGTGGGAACATCAAACTGAACGGTGGCGCACACACCACGGCACTCATTTATGCCCCGAACGCGGCAGCCAGTTTCAATGGCGGCGGGGACTTTTTCGGCTCGGTGATCGCGAACACTGTTGACGACAACGGCGGCGCGCAGCTTCATTACGATCGTCGTCTGGGAAGCGAGTTGTTCGTCGCCGGCAACAAGATGATGACGGCGTTCACCTGGAAGAAGTACTGAAGTACCAATTTCGTTCCAGAACGGACGCGACAAGTCGTATGACGACCCGACTTGGGTGATCGCTATAGGCCCGCGCCCACATCCAGCGCAGTGAGAGAACCGACCGCGATCAGACTTCCACAACAATCGGGTCCATCACGGGTCGTTGTCCCGCCGATTTCAGATTACTAATGCGGATAGACGCGTCCCACTTTGGAACGTCTTCAAGGCGATTTCAGTTTCGTATCTTCTTCGTAACTCGTTGTGCTGTAATGACATAGCTCATATATCGCCCAGGTCAAGCCAGTGGCGCAGAGCTTGCGTTTCTACGGCGCGTGACCAGATCTGGGGATCGAATTAGATCACAAGGTGTCGTCACCCTTGGTCTTCACCAGGCAAAGACACCCTTAGATCCCGCTCGGCTTGAACCGGCGGCTCGCAAAGAAAGACAGTCCCCGTACGTGAGTCAACGTATCGGGTTTCCACAAAATCACGCTCGGTAGGTAAAGGTAAAGGTAAAGGAGGAGGCGATGCCTCGCACGAACGGATTCGCTCGGGTAGTAATGATGAGTCTGACGCTCACGGCGATGCTGTTCCACGCGCGGCCGGCCGCCGCCGACTGGCTGGCAGTGGTGAGCGCCCACCCTGACACCAGAGAGGGAATGTTGATCATCAACGGCTTCGGCTTCAAGAAGGGCCTGTACCTCGGTATCGACGGACAGGAATTGACCGTGGTATCGGTGAGTCCAAACGAAATCCGTGCGACGCTGCCGCCGCTTGCGCCGGGCACATACCGGCTCTCCATTCGTCAGTCGAGAGACCAGGCAGCCGGGTTCTTCTTGACGATCGGAACGGCCGGTCCGCAGGGCCCACAAGGTCTGCCGGGGCCAGCCGGGCCACAAGGCCCGCAAGGCTTCCCAGGTCCTGTCGGACCGCAAGGTCTTCAGGGTCTTACTGGCTTGGTTGGACCGCAGGGTGCAGCGGGCCCTCAAGGTTTGACTGGACCGGCAGGCCCGCAGGGCCCACAGGGACTGACCGGCCCCGCCGGACCTGCCGGCCCAGTCGGTCCTCAGGGGCTCGCTGGGCCCGCAGGCCCGGCTGGTGCTGTCGGACCGCAGGGAGCGACGGGACCGGCAGGCCTGCAGGGCCCACAAGGCCTAACCGGCGTGCAGGGTCTCAAAGGCGACACAGGTCCGGCCGGACCGGCGGGCGGTCTGAGCGTGTTCAGCGCTGCGGGGCAACCGCTCGGCCCGGTCATCGGCCTCACCAAGTTCACCGGAGACGATCCGGCTTACGTCGTCCGCAACGACAACGGGGTCTGGGTGGCGATTGCGCTGGATTCAACGAACATTCTTTCGGGGGCTTTTCCAATCTTCTATCTCGACACGGCCTGCCAAACTCAGCCGTACGCGATGGCCGAGAACAGTACCGGCAGTCCGGTGCCGCTCTTGCGCTCGCTCCAACGAATCGGCTCCGATCTCGTTGGGTTCTATCCCGGCAATCCCGTGAAGGTCCAGGCGTTCCTGGCGTACTCGTTCGTGAGAAATCCAACCGGGTCGGCGTGCCACACGACTGTACCCAACTCCGGCTGGGGTGTACCGGTGCCAGCTGGGCCGCTCAAGACAATCGACCTCACGAATCTCATGGGACCGTTTACGGTGCAATAGCAACCAGAGGGCGGAGTTGCTGACGGCCGAGGGCTTCGCTCTCAGCCGTCGGCACTTAGCCTCGTCCCGATCGCACTAACAGCCGATCCGACAATCACCACCACCACCGCGCCAATCAGGTTGTGCCAGAGGAAAGCGATGTCGCGCGTCCATGGCGAGAACGCGACGGTCAGTACCACCGCCATGCCGGCGATGAGTCCCCAGAAGGCGCCGGCGGCAGTCGCGCGCTTGACCAGAATCGCGAGGATGAACACGCCCAGCAGCGATCCGTAGAAAAACGAACCGTACCGGTTCACCACTTCGATGAGCGACCCCTGGTTCGCCGCGTACATCGCCACGACGCAGGCAAACAGACCCCAGCCAATTGTCGCGAGCTTCGACACGTTCAAGTAGTGCGTGTCGCTGGCGTCCTTGACGAAATGCCGGCGGTAGAAATCGATGATCGTCGCCGACGCGAGCGAGTTGAGCTCCCCCGCGCTCGCCGACATCGCGGCGGCGAAGATCGCCGCGATCATCAGGCCGACCAGGCCGATGGGCATTCGCGTAGTGATGAACGTCGGAAACACGTAGTTCACGTCGGTAAACCGCGAATCGCCGGTCGTCTCCTTGACGATGTCCGTGGCGCGAGCACGTATGGCGAGCACGCGGGCGTCGATGGCAAGAAACGCCTCTCGATCGGACCGCACCGCGGCCGCGCGACGCTGCTCGATGACGGCTGGAAATTCCTGCTCGAGCGACGCGTACTCGGCCGCGTACGGACCCGCGGCCACACGGGCGTCGTACGCCCGGTTGAAGAGCATCGGCGGCGCCTGGAACAGATAGAAGACGAACACCAGGACGCCCGTCGACAGGACGAGCAGCTGCAGCGGAATCTTGACGAAGGCGCTCATCAGGAGTGAATCACGCGCCTCATCTTCCGACTTCGCAGTGAGGTATCGCTGCACCTGGCTCTGATCGCAGCCGAAATAGGCCAGCATCAGGAACAACCCGCCGATCATCCCCGACCAGAAGGTGTATGTCTGACGGAGATCGAACTGAAAGTCCACCGCCTTGAGCCGGCCCGTCGCGCCGGCCAGATGCAGGGCCTGCCCGAAGCTGACGTCCCGGGGAATGCCCAGCACGAGCACCGTAATCGCCGCGGTCATTCCGAGGACGATGATGAACATCTGTTTGACGTCTGTCCACGCAACCGCCTGCACGCCGCCGTAGCTCGTGTAGACGATCATCGGGACGCAGATGACGAGCACCGTCACGGGCAGCCGCCATCCCAGGATCGCGGAGATGACGACGGCCGGCGCCGCCAGCGTCACGCCCAGAGAGAAGGCGCGCCCCATCAGGAAGAGAAAGCTCGCCAGCGAGCGCACTCGCACATCGAAGCGGCGCTCCAGGTACTCGTACGCCGTGTACACCTTCGCGCGGTGAAAAAACGGCACGAGTGTGACCGACAGAATCACCATCGCGAGAGGGAGGCCGAAGTAGAACTGAATGAAACGAAGGCCCGTGAGGTACGCCTGCCCCGTCGTCCCGACCAGAGTCACGGCGCTCATCTGGGTCGCCATCACCGACAACCCGATGGCCCACCAGGGAAGGGACCGGTTGCCCAGGAAGTAGCCTTCGACTTTGTCGGTCCCCTTCGCGCGGCGCAGGCCGTCGTACACGATCCACGCGACGTACAAGACGACGACGGCCCAGTCGAGCGGTCGCATCAGCCTAGGAGAACAGGCGCCCGAGAATGACGAGGCCGATGATGATCGCCGCCTCGAGCAGGATGACGCGAATGTAGGTGGATCGCACGAACGGCGAGTATATCGGGATCCTAAGGTTCGAGGGGTTCAAGGTCCACGGGTCCACGAGGTCCACGGGTCCCACAGGTCCAAGATTCCGGGGTTCAAAAGCTCAAACGTTTGAGGGATTCCTGACAACTGATGCGAAATTGGAATGTCCCTGGGAGGACTCCGATCGGTGCAAACGAAGTCGTCGACCGCGAAGCACACCAACTCGCAGTACATCCCACGACGCTCGACATTGGCGTGGCCCGTGGACCCGTGGACCCTGGACCCCGTGGACCCGCGGACCCCGTTGGACCCCGTGGCCCCTGGACCTCGTGGACCCGTGGACCTGTGGACCCTGTGAGGCCAGATTCTTCCCTGGAGGTCCCTAAAGTCTTATAGTGTCAGTAATTGGCCTTAAAAACTGCCCAATATTGTCAGTTTCAGGCGAAAAAGTGTGCAGCTGCGTGTAGCCTGGAACGGCAGAGATCTTGGACTCTGTCCAGGCGGGCCCCCCGGTCCGAGGACATGTCTCTTAGAAACCGAAACGGCTTCACGCTCATCGAGCTCCTGATCGTCGTCGCGATCATCGGCATCATCGCGGCGATTGCGGTGCCCGGCCTGCTCCGGGCGCGTATGGCAGGCAACGAGGCGAGCGCGATCGGATCGATGCGCGCGATCAGCACGGCGCAGCATGCTTACGCCGAGAAATGCTACGGCTTCGCCCCTGTGCTCACCGAGCTCAGAGCCGCGGGCAATTTTCTCTTACCCGAGCTGACGGGCATGGCCTCGGTGAGCAAGAGCGGCTACAACATCAGCGTCGCGGCCGGCGCTGGCAATCTGGTGATCCCTTCACAGGCCGCGGGCTGCACGGCCGCCGGCACCAGCTTCATCGCCACGGCGGTTCCGTGGAGCGTAGCGTCGACGGGCAAGCGGGCGTTCGCGACAGACGAGAGGGCGGCGATCTGGCAGGACACGACCGGCGCCCCGCCAACACAGCCCTTCGCGGTTTCGGGAACGATCAGCGTCATCCAATAGGCGGACCAGCGGACTGCCGACTCCTCACGGCTGACTGATCGATTGGCGCTACACTTGGCCCCGCGAGGCTGAGCCATGAGCGCACGACGAATCGTCATTCCATTTCTCCTCACTCTGATTGCCTTGAGCGTCACCGCTGCGCAGGCGCCGGACGCCGGCGGCCAGGTGTTCGTCGCGCGATGCGCAGGCTGCCACGGCAGCGACGGCAACGGCGGTGAGCTGGGCCCGGGAATCGCGACGCGCGTCCCGCTTCGAAGCGACGCCGATCTGACAACGCTCCTTCGCCAGGGGTTGCCTGGCGCCGGCATGCCCGCCTTCAGCACGCTCACCGAACGGGAATCGGCGGACGTGGTGCGTTATGTCCGTACGCTGCGCCCGCGGGCCGGGTCGGGGCCCGAGCGGGCGAAGGTGATGGTTGGCGGCCGCATGCTCGAAGGCCTCGTCCTCAATCGCAGCGCGGTCGACATGCAGCTCCTGGGCGACGACCAGACGCTGCACCTGCTCCGCAAGAGCGGTAACGAGTACCGGCAGGTCACGTCTCAGACTGACTGGACCAGCTACAACGGTCAGGTCAGCGGCAGCCGCTACAGCCCGCTCGCACAGATCACCAAAGGTAACGTCTCGAAGCTCACGGCGAAATGGATCTTCAGCCTGACGAATACGGCGCCGCTGCAGGTTACGCCGGTCGTCGCCGCCGGCGTGATGTACGTGACGAGCGCGAACGAGTGTTATGCGCTCGACGCGGGCACGGGCCGGCAGATCTGGCGGTA
>Ga0068871_100003199_pt1 | contig 11236 bp, 13 predicted proteins | sample KBSMisM72_FD_72750 | JGI IMG/M metagenome (GOLD analysis project Ga0068871, IMG submission 72750) | Miscanthus rhizosphere microbial communities from Kellogg Biological Station, Michigan, USA - KBS Miscanthus M7-2 | ecosystem: Host-associated > Plants > Roots > Rhizosphere > Soil ... | reverse complement strand
CTGCCGCGCACCGAGAACGGCAAGGTGCAGAAGTTCAGGCTCCGCGAGCGCGGCGTGAGCGCATCTGCGATACGGCTTCCCCGCGCGCGGCGGGTTTGATTTATCGTTGATCGATGATCCACAACATGAAACTGCTGTCGCAGCACACGCTCAACGGGCACGGCGGGATGGGCGAGGGGATGGGGATGCAGCTCGCGAAGGATGGCCGCCGCGTCCTGTGGCTCGCCCACGAGAGCGCGCCGAAGAACTTCACCGCGGTCGACGTCACCGATCCGCGCAAGCCGAAGGTCATCGTGCAGACGGACCTGCCGCACGCCAAGATGCGCTCCAACTCGCTCGAGGTGGCCGGCAATCTCATGGCGGTCGCCTACCAGACGAGCGAATACGGCCTGAAGCCCGCCGGGTTCGAGCTCTTCGACATCAGCGTCCCGGAAAAGCCGCGCTCGATCTCGACCTTCGACGCGTCGGGGCCGCGCTCGCGCGGCTGCCACCAGCTCTGGTTCGTCGACGGCGAGACGGTGCACATGGCGTGCGCCGATCCGGACCTCAAGCCGCGCAATCCGAAGGACGACCAGGTCTACCGCATCGTCGACGTGCGCAATCCGTCGAAGCCCGTCGCGGTGGGGCGCTGGCACATGCCCGGCACCATGGACGGCGACAAGGAGCCGGCGCCCGAGCGCCTGCCGGCGAAGTTCGACGCCGGCTTCCGCGCGCACAACACCAACGTCTACCCCGATCGTCCCGACCGCTGCTATCTCGGCTATCTCGACGGCGGCATGATGGTGATGGACATTTCCGACCGCGCGCGGCCCAGGATGATCTCGCACTGGGTCAACTCGCCGCCCTTCAACGGCTTCACGCACACCGTGCTGCCGCTCTTCGGCCGCGACCTTTACGTGGTGACAGACGAATCGATCCAGGATGACGGCGCCGACTGGCCCAAGCTCGTCTGGCTGCTCGACGCGCGCGACGAGCGCAATCCGGTGAGCATCTCGACGCTGCCGGTGACCGGCGTGAAGCCGCTGCTGCGCGCGGGCGGCCGCTGCGGCGCGCACAACGTGCACGAGAACACTCCGGTGCCCGGCGCCTGGAAATCCGAGGACATCGTGCTCGGCACCTTCTTCAACGCCGGCGTGCGCGCCTACGACATCAGGGATCCGTTCGCGCCGCGCGAGGTCGCCTCCTATGTGCCGCCCGCGCCGAACGGTGCGCCGGCCGGCACCGCGCAGGTGAACGACGTATTCGTCGATGACCGCGGCATCGTGTTCGCCGTCGACCGCCACGCCGGCGGCCTGTATGCACTCGAAATGTCCCTATGAAAAAACTTCTTGCCCTCATCCTTTTCACAAGCGCAACGGCGTTCGGCCAGTCCGACTACCCCAACAAGCCGGTGCGACTGGTCGTGGGCTTCGCGGCGGGCGGGATCTCGGACGTGCTCGGCCGCGCGATCGTCATTCCGCTGAGCAAGAACATCGGCCAGCAGGTAATCGTCGAGAACAAGCCCGGCGCCGGAACTACCATCGCGGGCGACTTCACCGCGCGCTCGGCGCCCGACGGCTACAACCTGTGGCTGCAGGACATCACGAGCCATGCCATCAACGCCGCGCTCTACCAGAAGCTGCCCTACGACTCGATGAAGGACTTCACCTTCATCGCGATGGTGGCCTCCACGCCGCTCATGCTGGTCGTGCATCCGAGCACCCAGGCGAACAGCGTGAAGGAGCTGATCGCGCTGCTGAAGGCGAATCCCGGCAAGTACTCCTACGGCTCCTCCGGTAACGGCACCATCGTTCACCTCGCGGCCGAGATGCTCAAGTCGGCGGCGGGCGTCGAGGCGCTGCATGTTCCCTATAAGGGCAGCAATCCGGCTACCGCGGCGATCCTCGGCGGCGAGGTGACGTTCGTCTTTTCCACCATGCCGCCCGCGGTCTCGAACATGCGGTCGGGCAGGCTGCGCGCGCTCGCCGTCACCACCCCGCAGCGCTCGGGCGCCGCGCCCGACGTGCCGACGATGATCGAGGCCGGGCTGCCGGGTTTCGAGATCGTGCTGTACTCCGGCGTGCTGGGGCCGAAAGGCATGGACCCCGCCGTGGTGCGCAAGCTGAACGCCGAGTTCGCGAAGGCGGTCAAGGCGCCCGAGATGCAGCCGGTGTGGGCGAACATCGGCGCCGAGCCGCTGGTCATGTCGCCCGAGGAGTTCGAGAAGAGGACGCAAGCCGAAATCGCCAAGCTCGCGCCGGTGGTGAAGGCTTCGGGTGCGAAGGTCGAGTGAGCAAGCCACTCCTTCCGCAGCACGGGCGCTATGATTTTTCGCCTTTAACGGAAAGAAAAGATTACAGCTGGCCGGGCGGGAAGCGCCTGGCCTTCTGCCTCACCACCAACGTGGAGTGGTTCGCTTTCGGCGCGGGGCTTGGCCACGACCCTGCCAAGACCGGCGAGCCGCAGACGCACCGGAACTACTCCTGGCGCGACTACGGCAACCGCATCGGCGTGTGGCGGCTGCTCGAGCTGTTCGACGAGCTCAAGCTGCCCGCCGCGCACAACACCAACAGCCTGGTCTACGAGTACGCGCCGCAGGTCATGGCGGCGATCCGCAAGCGCGGCGACGAAGTGGTGGCGCACGGCCGCACCAATGCCGAGAACATGCGCGGCATGTGGCAGCCCGACGAGGAGCGCATCCTGCGCGAGGTCACCGAGACCATCGCGCGGCATGAAGGCAAGCCGCCCGCCGGCTGGATGGGATCGGGCGCCTATGAGACGGCGCATACGCCGGATCTTCTCAAGGAGCTCGGCTACAAGTACCTGCTCGATTGGCCGATGGACGACCAGCCGGTCTGGCTGCGCACGCGCGCCGGGCCGATCCTTTCGGTGCCTTATCCCATCGAGCTGAACGATTCGCAGGCGATCGTGCATCGCAAGCAGGGGGCGTCGGAGTTCTGCGACATGATCGTCGACCAGTTCGACGAGATGATCGAGCAGTGCGAGCGCCACCCGCTGGTGATGAACGTCTCGGTCCACACCTATGTGTTCGGCCAGCCGTTCCGCCTGCGCCGGCTGCGTGCCGCGCTGCAGCATTGCCTGCAGCACCCGCGCGCCCAGAAAACCTGGTGGTGCCGGCCGCGCGACGTCGCGGAGTTCTGTTACGCGCAGCCTCCCGGCGTGATAATCGGCTCATGAACGGTTTCCTGATGAATTCCTGGTACGTGGCCGCCTGGGACCATGAGCTGGCCGGCGGCAAGCTCATGGCGCGCACGATCCTCGGCAAGCCGGTGGTGCTCTACAAGGGCGACACCGGCAACGTCGTCGCGCTCGACGATCGCTGCGCGCATCGCGGCGCGCGGCTTTCCAACGGCCGGCGCGAAGGCGACTGCGTGCGCTGCATGTACCACGGCCTCAAGTTCGACGCCTCGGGCAAGTGCGTGCAGATTCCCGGCCAGGACAACATCCCGCCGAAGCTAGGCGTGCGCAGCTACCCGGTCGTGGCGCGCGACCAGCTGGTCTGGATCTGGATGGGGGAGGCGGCGCTGGCCGATCCGGCGAAGATCCTCGACTTCCCGTACCTGCGCGACCCGGATTGGCGCGGCAAGCCGGACTACATGCACTACGACGCGAACTATCTGCTCATCGTCGACAACCTGAGCGACTTCGCCCACCTCGCGTTCGTGCACACCAAGACGCTCGGCGGCTCCGAGGAGTACGCGTACAAGTCGAAGCCGACCGCGATCGAGCGCCTGGAGGACGGCTTTCGCGTCGAGCGCTGGCACATGGCCGCCGACGCGCCCCCGTTCCACAAGAAAGTCTCGCCGCAGGCGGACAAGGTAGACCGCCGGAACATAGCGCGCATGTACGTGCCGGGGATCTTCTTCATGGAGACGCTGTTCTCGCCCGCCGGTACGGGCGCGGAAAAAGGAAACCTCTCGGGCGCCAAGCAGTACCGCAACTGCCAGTTCTTCACGCCGGAGACGGACCGCTCGACGCATTTCTTCTGGGACTACCTGCACGACTACGACCTGCACGACCCGGCGATCGCGCTCTCGCTGAACCAGAGCATGATCGAGGGCTTCCTCGAGGACAAGTTCATCATCGAGGGGCAGCAGCAGGTGCTCGACGCCGACCCGGGCTTCAAGATGAACGGCATCGTCGCCGACGCGCCGCTCGCGCACTTTCGCCGCACGCTCGGGCGGATGATCGACGCCGAGCGCGGCGAGGCCGCCGCGGCCTGAGCTAGCGGCGCAGCGCGGCCATGCCGCGCTGCACGGGCACGCGGGCGCCGAGCGCCTCGGCCCAGCGGCGCAGCGCCGGATAGCGCTCCAGCTCCACGCCGTCCTCGGCATGCTGCATGACCCACGGGTACGCCGAGATGTCGGCAATGGAGTACACGCCGCCGAGGAATTCGGCGTCGCCGAGGCGCCGCTCGAGCGCCGCGCACAGCCGCGCGCCGTCTTTCTCCTCGAGCAGCAGCCACTCGAGGGTCGGATAGCGGTAGCGGCGCTCGACCGGGAACAGCCGGCCGGTGCGCTCGGCGAGGTAGATCAGGATCGCCGCGGGACCCGCCAGGCCGAGCGGCACCTCGTCGTCCTCGATGGCGGGCGGCTGCTCGCGGCGCTCGACCTGGTAGGCGATGCCGGTTTCCTCGAGCATGACGGCGATCTTGCGGGCGTCCGGCGTGGGCCAGGCGTAGAGGCGGATCACTCTTGCACTTAGCTAATTGACAAAGCCAATTGTGGAGTCGAGAATCTTTCGCGTCAAACGGGAGACGGCCGAATGTCCAGGGCCCGCAGGAGAAATTCAGTCCCGCTCACTGTCTCGCGGCCGGCGCTGCTGGCGGAGGGATCCGACGCGCAGTTCCGCGGCTTCATCCACGACCTCATCGGCTACGGCCGGCGGCTCGACGAGTGCCGCGACGCTTTCGCGGCGATCGCCGGCGTCTCGGCGGCGCAGTACGAGATCCTCATGCTGGTGAGCCACGCCGGCGGCCTGTCGGTAAGCGAGGTCGCGGCGCGCCTGCGCCGCTCGGGCGCCTTCATCACCATCGAGGCGAACAAGCTCGCCGAGCGCGGCATCCTCGACAAGGCGTCCGACGCCGCGGACCGCAGGCGCGTCCTCCTCCAGCCCAACCGCAAGAGCCTGCAGCTCCTCGAGAAGCTGGCGGCGTTCCAGGTGCGAATCAACGACGAGCTGTTCGCGCACCTGGGCGCGAAGCAATTCCGCGAGGCGCGCGCGCTGCTGCGCGAGCACCTCGCCTCCGCCGACCGCGCCGTCGCGCTCCTCGGCGTCCTGATGCAGGAGGCGGCATGAAGCCGAAGCAACATCTGGAGTTCGTGAAGGTGGATCTCGATGCCGGCTGGGAGCGGCCGCCGGGCTATCCGCCGGGCTTCTGGCAGAAGATCCTCGCCTCCGACCTCGACGAAAAAGCGAAGAAGGGAAGCCGTACGCGCCTCCTCAAGATCGACGCCGGCGCTTTCTCCACCGAGCCCTTCGTGCACGACCACTGGGAAGAGGTCTACGTGGTGCAGGGCGATCTCATCGTCGGCAACGACACGCAGGGCAGGGGCGGCCGGCAATCCTTCGCGCCGACCTATGCTTGCCGGCCGCCGGGCGTGCATCATGGCCCGTTCACCTCGCGCGGCGGCTGCGTCCTGCACGAGATCCACTACTACGATGCTCAAAGCGGGAAGTGAGCACCTCAGGCAGTTGCGGGACGGCCGCACCGTCTATATCGGCGCGGAGAAGGTAAGCGACGTCACCACCCATCCGGCGTTCCGCAACGGCGCGCGCACCGTCGCGGCGCTCTATGACCTGAAGGCTTCGTCTCCCCGCTTTTCGTACGAAGAAAACAAAGAAAAGTACAGCGCGTACTTCCTGCGCGCGAAGACGCGGGAGGATCTCGAAAAGAGAACGCAGCTCCACCAGGCCATCGCGCAGATGAGCCACGGCCTCCTCGGGCGCTCGCCGGACCACGTGGCGAGCTTCGTGACCGGCATGGCCATGAACGCGTCCGTTTTCGGCCGTTTCGAGAAGAACCTCCTTTCGTACTACGAGCGGATGCGCCGCGAGGACCTGTACGGCGTCTACGCCGTGGTGCCGCCGCAGGCCGCGCGCAACCCCGAGTTCTACGAGAAGAAGAACCTCCCCGTGCCGACGCTGCGCGTGGTGCGCGAGGACGACGCGGGCGTGGTGATCTCGGGCATGAAGATGCTCGCCACCGGCGCCGTCTTCGCCAACGAGATCTGGATCGGCAACCTGATTCCGCTCGCGCCCAACCAGGCGGCCGAGGCGATCACCTGCGCCGTCCCGGTGAACGCGCCGGGGTTGACGTTGTGGTCGCGCAAGCCGTTCGAGCGTCATGCGCAGAGCGAGTTCGACAGCCCGCTCGCCTGGCGCTTCGACGAGACCGATTCGATGGTGATGTGCGACCAGGTCAAGGTTCCCTGGGAGCGGGTATTCGTGCACCAGGACGCGGTCCTGGCGCGCGACATCTACATCAAGACGCCGGGGCATTGCTACGGCAACCACCAGTCCAACGTCCGCTTCCACGCCAAGATGCGCCTGATCGTCGGGCTGGCGAGCCGCGTCGCGCAGGCTTCCGGCGCGAACGAGATCCCGGCGGTGCGCGAGACGCTCGGGCGCTTCGCCGCGCTCGAGGCCACGCTCGGCGGCATGATCGCGGGGCAGGTGCAGGACGCCGAGGACTGGCCCGAGGGCTGGAAGACGTTCAACCGGCGCTACATGTACGCGGCGCTCAACTGGTGCACCGAGAGCCACTCGCAGATCATCGACGCGCTGCGCGAGCTGTGCGGCGGCGGCATCTTCCAGATGCCCGCCGACATCAGCGTCATGCAGGACGCGAAGCTGCGCGCGCAGTTCGAGGCGTACTGGCAGACGCCCCAGCTCGGCGCGACCGAGCGCATGAAGCTCTACAAGCTCGCCTGGGACCTGATCGGCTCGGAGTTCGCCGGGCGCCACCTGCAGTACGAGAAGTTCTACGCCGGCGCCTCGTTCATCATCCGCAACCACAACTTCCGCGAGGCGCCCTGGGAGGGGTTCCACAAAGTGGTCGACGACCTGATGGCTTCCTATGACATTCCCCGTCAATGAACTGGTGATCGCCGGCTGGACCGGCCGCGACGAGGCGGCCCTGCGCAAGCACATCCGCGAGCTGGAAGAGATCGGCGTCAAGCCGCCGAAGACCACGCCGATCTTCTACCGGGTATCGGCCTCGCTCTTCACTTACGCGAATGAGATCCAGGTTTCCGGCCCGGATACCAGCGGCGAAGTCGAGTTCGTCCTCATCAGCACCGACCGGGGCCTGCGCGTGGCCGTGGGCTCCGATCACACGGATCGCAAGGCGGAGACGATCGGCGTGTCGCTCTCCAAGCAGCTGTGCGCGAAGCCGGTATCCGCGGACTCGTGGTCCTATGAAGAGGTGAAGCCGCACTGGGAGAAGCTGGTGCTGCGCTCCTGGCAGGACGGCGAGCTGTACCAGGAAGGCCCGGTGACCGCGATGCGCTCGCCGGAAGATCTGATGGCGAGGTATGGAAAACTTCCCGCCGGCCACGCCATGTTCTGCGGCACGCTCGCCGCGAAGGGCGGCATCCGAGGCGGCTCGCGTTTCCGCATGGAGCTGGAAGACCCGGTGCGTGCGCGCAAGCTGACCCATGAATACAGGGTGAAGATCCTTCCGGTGGAAGGCTGAGGCTGGTGCGGCGGACCGTCGTCGTGCTGCTCCTCTTTGCGGCGGCGTGCGACCAGCCGCGACCGTATGCGGACCTGCCGGAAAAGAACCTCTCGGTGCGCACCGTAGTGACCAACGGGCGTGTCGAGCTCGACATGCATAGCCTCGACCGGAGCTGCGACGACCATTACGAAGGCTTCGTGGCGCTGGACCGGCCGGTCGTCGGCGTGGGACTGCCGATGGGCAAGCGCGCCCTCCTGGTATTCAGCTTCCACAGCAGCGACACGCCGATCAAGAAGGAGATCCAGATCCTTCCCCGCGAGGGCAGCCGCTACGAGGTGCGCGTGTCCTACAAGGATTCCATTTACGACATCGAGGTGCGGGAAATCGACCCGCGCACCGGCGCCGAGCGCGAGATCGATACGCTCCGCCGCTGTAGCTGACGCGACCGTCAGTTTTCCTCCGCCAAGCGAGATAAGCGCGCGCGTGGAATATTCACACGGCGGCGCGTACAACGTGACGCTATGCAAGTCCGCGTTCTGCAGGGAGCGGCGGGCCTGCGCGAGCTGGTGCCGGCATGGGACGAGCTCGCGTCCAGCGCGCTCGAGCCCAATCCGTTCTACGAATCATGGCTGCTGCTGCCTGCGCTCGAATACCTCGGCGATGGCGCCGAGGTAGCGACCGTTTGGAACGGCGAGCGCCTGCAGGCGGTCGTGCCGCTCGCGCGCGAAGCGCGCCTGAGGAGTCTGCCGGTGCGCACGCTTTCGGCTTGGCGCCATCGCCACTGCTTGCTGTGCACCCCCCTCGTACGCTCGGGGAAAAGTGCCGCCGGCGCCATCGGTGCGCTGCTCGACTGGCTCTCCGAAGGCCCGCGCGGTGCCGATGCGCTCCAGCTCAGCCACATCCCGGCCGGCGGCGCGTTCCACGCAGCGCTCGCCGAGGCGATGGCGGAGCGCGGACTCGCGGCCGTCGCCACTGGCTGGCACACGCGCGCGGTGCTGCGCCGTGCAGCGAGCGCGGACGTCTACATGGAAGCCGCGCTATCGCGCGACACGCGCAGGAACTGCGCCAGGTACGACAAGCAACTGCGCGAGCGCGGCACGGTCGCGTGGCGCAGCCTGGCGGCCGGCGAGCCCGCCGGGCCATGGATCGAGGAATTTCTCGCGCTGGAGAGCAGCGGCTGGAAGGGCCGCGCCGGCAGCGCGCTCGCTTCCTGCCAGGCCAACGCGCGCTTCGCCCGCGAGGCGATGGACGCCGCCGCGGCACGCGGCCGCCTGCTGATCAGCGGCATCGACTTCGACGGGCGCCCGATCGCGCGCCTTGCCACCTTCGTTGCCGGTAGCGGTTCCTTCGCCTTCAAGACCGCGTACGACGAAGCCTTCAAGCGATATGCGCCCGGGATCCTGGCCGAGGTACATAACATTCGCGACTTCCACGCCGGCAACCGGCTGGAGTGGATGGATTCGTATACCGCCGCCGGCAATACCGTGACCGACCGCCTGTGGAAAGACCGATTGGTCATGCTGGCCTTCGCGGTCGGCTTGAACGCGAAGGGGCGCCTCGCCTGCGGTGCGCTTCCGCTCCTTGCCGCCGGCAGACGCGCTGCGGCGAGTCTGCGCGCGTCCGCCATTGCGCTTGGCAAGTGGCGGCCCGCGCCGCGCCAGCGCCCGTCGCTGGCCTGACACGGCAAAAAAATTTTCCGCGGTTTGTGCTAGGGTCTCGAAAAATTTTCGGGGAAGGGGCCCATGTTCCGTATATCTCTTTGTGCTGCAGCCGCGATGCTCTTCGCCGGCTGCGCGACACAGCCGCAGAACGCCGAGGAATTCCGCAAAATAGCGCCCGGCGCGTTCATGATGGGGAGCGAGACGATCGAAGTGAACCGGCCGCTGCGCGATGTCGCGGCGACCTGGCAGCGGCGTGCGCCGGAATGCCTCAGCGTTTCCGTGCGAACCACGTCGCAGACTTCGACCAGCTACCAGGTCATAACGAGCACCTACAAGCCGACTGTCGTCCTCGGCAAGGATCATGCGGAGCTGCACGTGCAGCGCGACTTCAAGGGCGGCGGGGTCATCATGGTCGGTAATCCGCCGCCGGGCGGTCCCTACATCATCGTGGCGGATGCCTATCCGCTGCCCGGCAACCGCACCAAGCTGCAGCTGATCGCACCCACGAAAGGCCAGGACGTGGTGATCCGCGCGATCAAGAGCTGGGCGAGCGGCGAGAGCACAGGATGCCCCGACCTTACCAAGCAATAGCGCTGCTCCTTGTCCTGGCCGGCTGCGGCTCGACGCAGCCGTATCCGGACTTGCGCGACAAGAACCTGCAGGTCCGGACGACCGCGCAGGGGTCGGCCGTCGTGATGGGCGTGCATCGCCTCGACGAGAAGTGCTTCGCGCACCACGAAGGCGTCGTGACGCTCGACCGTCCGGTCATCGATGTCGGCCTGCCGCCCGGCCGGCTCAGCCTGCTGGTCTTCGATTTCTACAGCACGAGCCTGTTCAGCGGCAGCCGCTCGCTCAAGCGCGAGGCGAAGATCACGCCCCGGGCCGGCTACCGCTACGAAGCGATCGTCATCTACAAGGACTCGCTCTACAGCGTCGACCTGTTCGAGATCGACCCCCGCACCGGATCGAAGCGCGAGCTCGATACCCGGCGTGGGTGCTGATCAGTAGCGCACAAGCACCCGGTATTTGAGGGTCGTGGTGCCTTCGGCGGGCACGTCGATCTTCCACTCGGCCGTGCCGGCGGCGGCCTTCACGTGCTTGTGCGACTGCTCGAGCATGGTCCAGTCGCCGGGCACCGGCTCGCGCACCACGACCGTCGCGGTTTCCTTCTTCGCGTTCTTCAGCACGATCTCGTAGGCGCTTTCGAAGACGTAGCTCCAGGGATGGCTGGAGTCGCGGCGCTTGAAATCGGTCTGCTTCTTGTCGCCGGTGACGTCGAAGGCGTCGCCGAGCTTGAGGCGCACGCTCTCGTTCTTCGGCGTGTGGTCGATGTTGTCCTCGCCGATGAATTGCGCGTTGCCGGTGCTGTCCTTCTTGTAGACGCGCACCACGCCCTTGGGCATCGGGATGCCGAGGTGCGCGGCTTCGCGGTTGTCGAACTGGACGAAGACGCCGACCTTCATCTTCTGGCCGATGCCGCCGACGCTCGAGCGGTAGTAGTAGTCGTTGCCCTGCAGGACGAGCTCCTTCTTCACCGGCACCGAGGTTGCGCCGAGCAGCGCGACCTGCTTGGTCTGGTTGTCGGCGATGCTGGTGGGGCGCTGCAGCGTGTAGAGGTGGTACTCGAAGAGCGACTCCTGGGTCATCTGCCGCGGCGCCGGCGCCTCGGCGCGCGCCATTCCGTTGGATTTGGCGGCTTGGCGCAGCTCGTCCCTTACACGGTTCACATCGCCGGCCACCAGCTGCAGGCGGGCGTTCGGGTATGCCGTGCCGCTGGTATTGGTGAGCGTGACCCATCCGTTCAGGTCGAGCGCATTATCGGCGGCGTTCAGCTCGGCGACGTAATCGGCCTTCCACGCCAGGCCGCCGGAGAGATACGAGAGCTCGACGGTCTGCG
>Ga0068871_100003196_pt1 | contig 11243 bp, 10 predicted proteins | sample KBSMisM72_FD_72750 | JGI IMG/M metagenome (GOLD analysis project Ga0068871, IMG submission 72750) | Miscanthus rhizosphere microbial communities from Kellogg Biological Station, Michigan, USA - KBS Miscanthus M7-2 | ecosystem: Host-associated > Plants > Roots > Rhizosphere > Soil ... | reverse complement strand
TGCTTTCTTCTACCAAAGCTCTTTCATCGCCGACAGTAGCGTCCGAGGGCGAGGATTACTATGCAAAGCTTGGGGTCTCGCCGATTATCAACGCCGCTGGTACCTATACCACGCTAACGGCTGCCTGTATGCCCCCCGAGGTTCTGGCGGCGGTGCAGAAGGCCGCACTTCATCCGGTGCGATTGCACGATCTTCAGCAGAAGGCAGGTGAGTACATCGCGCGTCGCCTCAAGTGCGAAGGAGCAGTCGTGACTTCGGGGGCCTCGGGAGCCATCAGCCTGGCGACAGCCGCTTGTCTGCAGTATGCAAACAACATCAAAATTCTGGACATGCCGCAGGCGATTGACGGTATGAAGAATCAGGTCATCGTGCAGCGTGCTCACCGATATGGATATGACCGCGCCATGTATCTCTGTGGGGCGCGGGTGACCGAGGTGGTCACGCTCGACGACTATCAGCGCGCATGCGCCGCAGGTAATGCGGTGATGACGAATTTTTTTAATGCTGCCGAGGACGAGGATGGGATCGCCGGCAGCGCACAGATTGGTCGGGAACAGTGGCTGCAGGTGGCACACGAGCACAACATTCCGTGCCATCTGGATGCAGCCGCCGACATGCCGCCGATTTCGAATCTATGGAAATACACCGGCATGGGCTTCGATCTTGTCGCTTTTTCCGGGGGCAAGGGGATACGCGGTCCACAAAATGCGGGTCTTCTGCTGGGGCGGAAGGTCCTGACAGATTTGGCCCATGCGAATAACAATCCGGGAGACGGGATCGGCCGCGGCATGAAGGTAGCGAAGGAACAGATTGTCGGCATGGTTGCGGCGGTCGACTGGGTTCTTTCGCAGACGGAAGTGTCGATGCAGGGCGACTACCAGAAGCGGGTCGATCTCATCGCCAGTGCCGTCAAGGGCATCCCTTCGGTCAGGACAGAAACGGTGGTTCCAAAGATCGCCAACCATGTTCCACATCTACTCATACGTTTCGACCCAGCCGTCACCGGCGTCACAACGGCCCAGGTCGTCGACACCTTGCGCAGGGGAACGCCTTCGATCGAATTGAACCCGAACACTGGTCAAAAGCCCAACCAAGGCATCCCAGCGGATGCGAACACGCTCGTGGTTGGAGTCTGGATGTTGCAGCCCGGTGAAGACGCGATCGTGGGACGGAGAATTCGCCTCGCCCTCACGATAAAGGCCTGACATCAAGTGCAGCGTTATCACTGATCAAGAGGAACAGCAGGCTCAAATCGTCCGGGGATGCCCCCGCCCATCAATCCATGCATTGAGTGCGAATTGCAAATTCGTCCTGATTGCACCAGGGTTCCAGAGCATGTCCATCCGGGCGCAGCGGTGAAACATTGAATCCGTCTTCCACGTCTTCGTAGTCGATGACCACTGAGTGATGCAGACATTTCGGGTGGGCGACATCTCACGCGAAAATTTGTGAAACTCCTCCGTATCGTCCCCTGCGCCGCAGCCGTATTAGCAGATGAAAGGACTGAACCAAGGATATGATTCCGCAGCGAACGGAATTTTCGAGGGCCTCAAAAAAGACATTTTCCCGGGAGCCCCGGTTTCCATGGTTGTTCGCGGTCTCGACAATCCACGTATCCTCAGGCCGCCGGCAACCGTATTGACAGAAAGAGGAGGAACATATGTGCCCGGCTTGCATCGAAAGCACAGCCCTAGTGGTCGCCGGAGCCGCATCGAGCGGAGGAATTCTGGCCGTCTGCATTGGCAAGTTCAACAAAATTTTCAAAGTATATCGTTTCGGTTTGTTTGAGAAAACAAAGGAGTAATAATTATGGCAACAGGCAAACAGAGAGGCAATGAGCCCTCGACGGGGCAAGTCGAAATGAAGAGACCACGAATCGTGTCGGCGCAGGAGTGGGAAGCCACCCGGCAGCAGTTGCTCGTGAAGGAAAAGGCCTTCACGCGCTCTCGTGATGCTCTGGCTGCCGAGCGTCGCCGGATGCCGTGGATGCTGGTAGCGAAAAAGTATGAGTTCGAGGGACCCAGCGGTAAGGTTAATCTGCTTGACCTTTTCGAGGGACGTAAGCAGTTGATCCTTTATCGTGCCTTCTTCGAGCCCGGGGTGTTCGGTTGGCCCGAGCATGCGTGCCGTGGCTGTTCTCTTGGCGCGGATCAAGTCTCACATCTGGCCCACCTGAATGCTCGCGACACCACCCTTGCCTGGGCCTCGCGAGCGCCCCAGGCAGACATCGCGCGGCTGAAGGCGCGAATGGGCTGGGAGATGCCGTGGTACACCATGACCGATAGTTTCGATAAAGACTTCGGCGTAGACGAATGGCACGGGCACAATGTGTTCTTCCGAGACGGCGATCAGGTGTTCCGCACCTACTTCATCAACAGCCGTGGCGACGAGGCCATGGGAAGTGTATGGAGCTACCTCGACATTACGCCGCTTGGCCGTCAGGAAACTTGGGAGGACTCGCCCGAGGGTTATCCCCAGACGCCGCCCTACAAGTGGTGGAACTGGCACGATAACTACGATGCTGAGCCCACGCCCCATCCGAAGTGGGTCGACATCTTGACCGACCCCGTAGGAGCAGCCGCCCGAAGGCATGAGGAAGAGGCCAAAGCAAGCTAAAGAAAGCGACGCCTTGGTGCACAGTGCAGATGCAAGACAGACGCGGCTCCGTGCCTCATCATGATGGCTTTGGTCTATTTTTCCGATGAATAGTCTGAACGACAGTCAATATCTCGAAGACACCGGCCCATTCGAAGCGCGTTATTTGGCCTTTCTTGAGACCATCTCGACGCTTCGGCCCAGCCTGCACCGCTACTGTGCTCGAATGACCGGTTCAGTGATGGACGGAGAGGACGTCGTTCAAGAGGCTTTATTCGAAGCCTATCGGAAGCTTGACCAATTCGACCAGAACCGGGCACTAAAGCCATGGCTGTTCCGGATCGCTCATAATCGCTGCATAGACTTTCTACGGCGCCGCGGCGTGCGGAATGAAGCGGAAGTAGCTGCGGCCGTGGGGGAAACGACACAGCCGGCTGATCCGGTTTTGGGGATGGGAAAGGCAGTCGAGCACCTGGTGCTAACCCTGCCTCCGAAAGAACGTGCATGCATTCTTCTAAAGGATGTTTTTGATTATTCGCTGGAGGAAATCGCAGATCTAGTCGATTCGACCGTCGGCGGTGTCAAAGCGGCGCTCAATCGGGCCCGAACGAAGCTGGCTGAGTCTTCTCCTAGCGGGAAGCCGTCTCGAAGTATCAGCCCAGAGCTGAGACGAGTGATGCAACTCTATGTCGAGCGCTTCAACCGCCGCGATTGGGACGGAGTTCGCGAACTGGTCAGCGCCGACGCGCGGCTGAACGTCGCGGAAAGATTTGCGGGAAAGTTCGACCAGGCGCCCTACTTCTTCAACTACGATCGGTGGCCATGGCCTTGGAAACTGGCATTGGGCGAGGTGGACAACGAACCGGTGGTCATCGTTCTCCGCCGTGGTGCAGATACATGGACACCTTACTCGGCCATCCGTTTCGAAGTGGCTGGTCCACGTGTCGAGCGCATCGTGGATTACATACATTGCCCCTGGGTACTTTCTGCAGCAGCCAGTGTCAGCGTTACGAATGCATAAGGGCGCATGCGTGAGGGACCATTAAACTAGATCCTAGCAAGCCAGAATCGCCTGATTCGGCCAATTTATCGAAAAACAGGCGTAGGTGCGCTTTTTCAAGGTCGATGAACGAGACAGGGATTTTTCGCTGACAGTCCCGATTACTGCTGTTACTTGAAGCGCCGCCTCAAGTCCTTACACTGAACACACCATGGGACCGCTCGCGGACAGACTTTTTGTCATCGGTGTTCTTGGCGGCCTGATCGCTTGGGTGGTCTGGGGATGGGTGGCGTTTCGACGACATCGGCCACAGAATTTAAGCCTGGGGATGAGATCGTCCGTGGCTGGATTTTGTTTCGCCTCCGCCTCTGCCGCGTTGGGAATAGCATCTGGCACCTACGCTCAGTTCAGGGAGGGAGGATTTCCTTTCAACGATCCGACCCTGGTACGGATCTACTTTGTCGGATTCTGTCTAGCATTCTTAGGTTTGGTTTTCGGCCTGTGCGGCATCGGAAAGAAGACGCCAGTTCGATTTAAAGCACCCGCGTTGTCGCTGTTCCTGTTGTTGTTATGGATCGCGCAAGCAGCAGGCGAATAGGCAAAGTTGCGGCAATGCCGGATTCACCCGGCAAGGTTTGCCGACTCTATAGACATCCCGTTTTTGGCAAATCAGCCCTATTCCCAAAATCAGGGGTTCTCGCTCCTTGACTATGCCGATGCGCTTTCAGCAGGAGGAGCGCTACTTTTCTCCTTGGCGAAAAGTCAATCCGACGGTAAATCTGGCCCAAATGGAGGCTGAACAAGTCCTTCAGGAAAATGCCATGGGTGCGCTTGGTTCAGAGAACCGGCAACTCTCAAAGCGCTGCGCGACACTCGAGTTCTTCTTCGCAACTCGGTCGCTCTGGTAGGGTTAGGGAAGGTCATGAGACTCGCGCGCTCTTACCGGAGGATCTTGCTGGTCGGGCTGTCACTCTCTCTCCCTCTGCTTGGGCAGCAGACGGAACCGACGGCTCCTCCTCCCAAGCAAACCATGGAAGTTACCAAGCCCGCCCTCGACCTTACGCCCGACGCGAAGGGTTCGCTCTCACAGGCGCAGATGCAGGCGCTATTTCGCGCGGTGGCGGCCAAGGATCTTGAAAACGACAAGCGGCAACGCGACTATACCTACGTCAAGCGTGAGGTTGAAACCAAGCTCGACAAGAAAGGAAATCCCAAGTCCACCGAGATAAAAACCTACGAGGTGCTGGAGATTTATGGCGACCAGGTCGAACGTCTGATCGAAAAAGACGACAAAGCGCTGTCGAAGAAGGATGCTGACAAAGAAGAAGAGAAGATCCACAAGATCATCGAAAAGCGAAAAAATGAATCGGCGGCTGACCGCAAGAAGCGCGAAGAACGTGAGGAGAAGGATCGTGAGCAGGGACGCAAATTCGTGACCGAAGTGGCCGATGCCTACGATTTCAAGCTGGTGGGAACCGAAAGGGTCGGCGGTCGCGAAGCCTGGGTGATTGACGGCGAGCCGCGCCCGGGATTTGTGCCGCACATGAAGGAGTCCAAGCTCCTTGCCAAGTTTCACGGGCGGGTGTGGATAGACAAAGCCGACCTGCAACTTACCAGGATGGATGTGGAATGCTTGGACACGATTTCATTTGGATTGTTTCTCGCCCGCTTTCACAAAGGTTCGCGCCTGATGCTCGAACAAACGCGGGTGAACGACGAGGTCTGGCTGCCGGCGCACGTGACGGCCAAGATCGATGTCCGGCTTGCGCTATTAAAGGGGTTCAACGTAGGCCTGGAGCAGACTTTTCGCGATTACAGGAAATTTCGAGTCTCATCGAAGATCGTCGGAACGGGTGAGGTGCAGGAACAAAAGTAAAGCATCGTCCTTGCGCGGCGGTCGTTCACTCTCACCTGCTAAGGGACGGTTATGGATTCGCCCGAAGACCAGTTATTGCCAGAACCATCCCATCCTTTGGCAACGATATAGTGCGGTCCCGGGGACATGGGCAGCGATGTTGCGACGCTCTGGCCGGACCTTTGATAGAGCAGCACATTATCGACGTAGATCTGCAACGTTTGTACGGGACTGTTTTTCGGAGCGGAGGCACTGATCAGGACAGGGGACGGTACGGTGGCATTCGCAGGCGGAGAGGAGATGGTGATCGGCACAGGGACGATATTAACGGTGAGTCCCTTTTTGTAGGTCGCGCCAGCTTGGTTCCAGGCCTGAACCACTATCCAGTGCGTTCCTGTGGTGAGGGGGATGGTCGCTTGCACTCCGATGCCGGTTACCTCATAGGCAAGTACATTGTCGATATAAATCTGAGTGGCAACCACGGGAGTAGGGTCGATGCTTGTGGCCGAGATGGACATGGGCGTGTAAATTGCAGAAGTGGGTGCGGGAGCGGCTACCTGAACCGCTGCTTTAGCTGAAGTAACTGAAAAATTGCTTGCCAAAAGGTTGCCGACGCTGTCGGTCGCTTGCACCCTGAGCGAATGCTTTCCGGCTGAGAGTGTCAAGGGGACGCTCAGAGTGTTGCCGCTATTCTGAGCTTGAGAGCTTCCGTCCACGTAAAGCTGCATTCTGGTAATCGGATTTTGCCCCCCTGCGGTTGCCAGGACCTGCACCGGAGAAGACACTAGCGAGTTGGGAGCTGGGCTCCTCAAAACAATGGCCTGGTTCTGCACACTCACATTTACGCCTCGCTTGTGAATGCCGCCTTTTGTGTCCCAGGACTGCACGACCGCATAGTGTTTCCCCAGCGCCACCGGCAGGAAGGCATCCACGGTCGAGCCGTTGGACTGGTATTTCAGCACACCGTCGATGTAGACCTGGGTGGCGGTTACGGGTGCGGCATTCGATGTCGTTGCCACGATGTGGATGGGTGAGGAAACCGTAGCGTTCTCGGACGGTGTCTGAATATTCACCGTATTGAAGAAATCTGCCATCGCATTCTCAACCGCCCCTGCTCCCGGGCAAGAGGAGAAACCCATCATGTCGCACACCGTGCGCAGAAGGTTTGCATGGTCGTACCGTATAGGCGACTTATATCCGGGCTTCACTTGCGGCCCTATAATGAGCGTCGCTAAACGGCCTCCACAGCCACCCGAAATTCGCATGGAGCAGCGGTTGTCCTGAGTCACGCCATTGCTGGACAGGTCCGCCTCATCCCAGACTACGAAGAGAACCCCGTCTCCTCCCGGCTGAAATTCTGGCAAGGCCAGGATCGCCGGCACGTTTTGGGAAAGCCAGTTATCGGCTGCCGAGAGCGGACCATCGTGCGCGTCGTTCAGGAGATTCGGCGTGATATAGGCATAGTTCGGCGTGCTGTGATTTGCGATGTCGGCTGCGAGTTGGGTAAACGGTACCGAATTGACCGCCTGGCCAGACGCACAGATATCCAAAAAATCGATCATTGGATTGTGACGTCGAACGTAATTCAGGTTGCTGATGCCGGGGAAACCTGGATAGGGAAGATCCTCCTGATAGGAACGCCAAGAGTAACCTTGTGCGATCAGGTGTCGCCCAACATTGTCGACGTTATAGCAACTGGTTGTCTGGTTGTTAGTGGTGATCGGTTGGCCGGCAACCAGCCACATCAGAGCCGAAATAGAGTTGTGTTGTTCAGAGTAATACTGAGTTGCCAGACCATACTGGCTCGCGAGCGAGTTGAAATACGGCATTGCTGTGTTGCCAATCACCGATTCATAGCTGTGGTTCTCTTCAGTAATGATCCAGACATGCTTGGATTGCGGAACTTGAGCCCAGACGATACTGCTTGAAAGCAGTAGCCCCAACGCAAAAAGTTTCATCCATTCTCCTATCGGCACCTCGGGGAAGTAACTGGGGTCGCAGATCTGAGTAAGTACGGGCAGGAAAATACAAACAGCGAAGTAGTGCAGCAATCCGGGGAACGCCTTAGTGAAATGTGCAAACTTGGTCCGGAACTCACGTTTTCAGCGAGATACCGCGCGGGGTCGCGAAGAAGTTTGACCCGGGGTTCATCTTCTATTCAAAGAATGGTCGCAATCAGCAGTGATTGAAGAAATCAGCGCAGCCACAATTGTGATCAGATTGGGTGACAGGCAGTTAGTTTCTTATCGGGCCGTTTGATCTATGCCGCAGTCATTGCCGCTATCGAAGCAGCGCTGGCGTCCTCATCGGCCTGCAGCACGCGGGACCAACAAAAGGTTATGAGCAGCGACAGCCGGGTGGAGGGGATGCCTGCACTCGCACGTAACTCGACGATGTTCTCCCTGGTGTGCACTTCCAGCACGGGTTGGCCGTCGTCGGTGCTCACAGTCCACACAGGACGCCACCAGCCTTTGTACTTCAGCCAAAAGCCTTGCCCGTCGGTAAAAATCAGCCTGCCGCCTCCGCCACTGGAAGACTTAAACCTTGCAATTGGCTCCTCGGAATCCGCATCCGTGATCTCGACTCCCGTGCCGAGGAAGCCTTGGCGGCGGAATACCCAGCAGCCATCTCGCGTTTCTGCCAGAAATCTCGGGGACCAGCAACTAGGACGCGACAATATGCCCGTAGTTTCCTCATTTATCTTGAGTTCGTAATGAGGGGTACTGGGAATTTTCGACCAGGTCAGGCGGTTGCGAACGATGGAAGAGAGCGGATTCATAAATACCTCCGAAAAGGCATTTTCCGTCTGATTTCAGCCTACCAGAGGCGTGTTAACAACAGGTTAAGGCGTTATGCCATGAAAGTAAGTACGACTCTGCCATGCCATCTCACGCATCGCATTTGGGTGGCTCCGTGAGGGGGCCTTCTGCAGCCTGAAAGTTTTTTGATGATATGGGCTAACTGGTGCCATAATCTTGTCTCTCGGATCTCTGGCCGACTCAGGTTGTGGAGGTTGCCGTAAATGATTGCTCTAAAGAACCGCTTAAACAATGGTGGCCTTCCAATCTGGAGTGCGGTCTTTTGCCTTGATTGTCAGATGGTCACGAGCAGCCGTGGTGACCAGTGCTCAGGCTGCAATGGTCGGTCGCTTGTAAGTCTCGCTCGGATTCTAGGTGGCAGTTTATTCGCTCATCGGGAGCAGACCTCGCAAGGCGGGAACGAGTTATTTGACGCCACGATTACGGTCGAATTGCAGCAGCTGCGCGCTAAAGACTTAACCACTGCGCTTGAGAGGCTCACCAGTGTGATTGGTCCTAAGCTGGCAATGGATCAAGCTGCATTCCACATTGATGTGAAGCCGTCGGGAGACAGACCCAAGACACAGGGTTTACTTTGTTTCCCGGAACGAGAAGCCGCATAACGCTACCCTCCTCCTGCCATCACGGATGCCTTTGGAAGCGCCTCTGGGTGTACACTCGTTGCGCGTCGACCTCACAACCTTGATTCGCATCTCAATGGTTCGTCCTGGGACTTTGCAAAAGGAGGTTCTATGGATCGTAGAGATTTCATGAAGACGGTTGCCGCCGCGGGCTTGGTGAGTTCGTTGTCGCCCACTCTTTCTCAGGCCGCGGACACCCCCATCCCCTACCGAACTCTCGGGCAAACCGGTGAAAAAGTCTCCATCATCGGCATCGGCGGATATCATCTTGGGCGGCCTTCAGAAGAAGAGAGTATTCGCATTGTGCGGACTGCTCTTGATCAGGGTGTCAATTTTTTGGACAACTGCTGGGACTACAACGACGGTACCAGCGAAGAGCGAATGGGAAAAGCTCTCCGCGACGGTTATCGCAAGAAAGCTTTTGTCATGACCAAGATCGACGGCCACACCAGGCGCGCGGCCGAGCAGCAACTCGATGAGTCATTACGTCGCCTGCAAACCGACCATGTTGACCTGTTGCAATTCCATGAAGTCATCCGCGACACCGACCCGGAGCAAATTTTCTCCAAAGGGGGGATGGAAGCGGTTCTGGAAGCAAAGAAACAGGGCAAAGTCCGATACATCGGCTTTACCGGCCATAAGAGCCCGGACATTCATGCCAAGATGTTGGAGACGGCTTTCGCGCATAAGTTTACCTTTGATGCCGTGCAGATGCCCTTAAACGTAATGGACGCACATTTTGAGAGTTTTGAGAAAAAAGTGCTTCCCATTCTGGTCAAGCACAATATCGGGGTCCTGGGCATGAAGCCCATGGGCGACGCCATCATTCTCAACAGCAAAACCGCAACTCCAGTTGAATGCCTGCATTATGCGATGAACCTGCCCACCAGCGTTGTGATCACTGGGTGCGACTCGATGACGGTTCTAGAACAAGCCCTCAATGCTGCCCGCAGCTTCAAACCCATGAGCCAAGAGGAAGTCGCCAAACTATTACAGAAGACGGCCAGCGCATCGGCCAAGGGAGAGTTCGAACGTTATAAGACTTCGCACGACTTCGATGGCACGATCCATAACCCCCAGTGGCTGGGATGACGCCTGCTTGAGAGGTCACCTGTGATATTCTCGCCGCGCCATGAGAATGCTTTCCGCTTTCTTGCTTGCCGGTCTCGCGCTCGCTTCCTTCGTGTCCGCCCAAAATGTCGCTCCCACTTCTGACAATAAGCGTCCTCCGGTGATTGACATACACGTCCACACGCTCGGCGGGTTCCCCGGCGTTGGCCCTATGTGCCCATTCAACACACAATTTCTCGCTTCTGACCCAAAGTCAAAAGAAGCTCCTTTCGGATGGGCTCCCCAGGACTGCACCAACCGGCTGGAGCCGGCCAAATCAGCCGACGAATATATGAAAGCCATGCTCGCGGAGTACGAAGAACTGAACGTCACGGCTGTCATCATGGGGGATCCCGAGTCGGTGAAGAAGTGGAAGGCGGCTGCGCCCGGCCGGGTCATCATGGGCACGTCATTCGACAACGCCATGGGCAACGGCAAGTTCTTGCCCGTCGAGGAACTTCGAGCCCGCTTTACCAAAGACGGCTTCCAAGTGATGGGTGAAATCGGTCTGCAATATCAGGGAATATCGCCAAGCGACATGTCCGTCGACCAGTACTTCGCTCTGGCCGAGCAGCTGGATATCCCGGTCGGAATTCACATGGGCACCGGCGGCTCGGGACGCGCCAATATCGCCATGCCCAAATTTCGAGGCTCCATGGGGAATCCGCTGCTGCTCGAAGAGTTGCTGGCACGCCACCCTAAGTTACGGCTTTGGATCATGCACGCCGGCTACCCAATGATCGACAACCTGCTCACGCTCTTGCAGGCAAATTCTCATGTTTACGTTGATGTCGCTGGCCTGATCTGGAGCTATCCGCTCAAGGAAGTGAATGTGTACATCCGGCGTATTGTCGAAGCCGGATTTGAAGATCGTGTGATGTTCGGCACGGATCAGATGATCTGGCCGAAACTCATGCGAACCTCCATCAGCGTTATTGACCAGGCCGACTACCTCACACCGCAGCAGAAGCGCGACATCCTTTACAACAATGCGGCGCGCTTCTTGCGGTTGGATACGGCACAAGGAAAATAAGGGGTGTCCTTGATGAAGCCTGAAGAGCCACGCCGATCCGACCAACCATCTCAACCTACCCGCCGGGAGTTCTTGGTAGCGACATCCTCGGCTGCTCTGGGAGCGACCGTTTCTCGTTCTGAAGCTCAGGCCAGCACCCCCCCGCCGCAACCCCACCCACCGGCTCACGGCGGTTATTCGAGCGCAGACCTTTTCGGCCTGGGTCCACAAC
>Ga0068871_100003193_pt1 | contig 11252 bp, 8 predicted proteins | sample KBSMisM72_FD_72750 | JGI IMG/M metagenome (GOLD analysis project Ga0068871, IMG submission 72750) | Miscanthus rhizosphere microbial communities from Kellogg Biological Station, Michigan, USA - KBS Miscanthus M7-2 | ecosystem: Host-associated > Plants > Roots > Rhizosphere > Soil ... | reverse complement strand
TTCAGCCATTATCTACGACCCCTCGCGCGAATTCGTGAAACGCTTCTATGATCCACAGCGCGGCGACGTGATCCTCAATCCTCTGGACAAACGCTGTCCCTATTGGGGACCGGCCGAGGAGCTGCGTAGCCGCTCGGAAGCAAAGGCGTTGGCCGTATCCTTCTTTCAACCGCCTCAGGACAAGAAAGGCGAATTCTTCATCGAATCGCCACAGAAAATCTTTGCCTTCCTGATGGCCTATGGACCGACGCCGGATGAGCTTGTGCAGTGGATGTCGACCCCGGAGGAGATCGACCGCAGACTCAAAGGCACTGAGCACGCACACCTGATCGACTCGCGAGCACACCAGCAGCGGGCCGGCGTTTTGGCGTCTCTAGGCCTGGTCGCCGACAGTCTCCGGCTGCTTCCGAAACGCAATGAGGGTAATGGCTCGTGGACGGCTACGGAGTGGGCGGAAAAGCGGCAGGGCTGGATCTTTCTTACCTCGCTCCCTTCCGAGCGGGAAGCGCTTCGCCCCTTGCAGAGCCTGTGGATTGACTGGCTGGTTTTACGCTTGCTAAATGAACCAACGGAAGGCCAAAAGCGAGTATGGTTCGTGATCGACGAGTTGGCGAGTTTACAGAAACTGCCCCAACTTCACACGGCAATCACGGAGAATCGCAAAAGCCGGAACCCAGTCGTTCTCGGCTTCCAAGGCAAAGCTCAGCTTGAGTACCTGTATGGGCATCTGGCCGAGGTCATGCTGTCGCAGCCCGCCACGAGCATATGGCTCACGACGAAGGAACCGAATGCTGGTGAGTGGGTTTCGAAGTTCATCGGCAAGGTCGAAATCGAGCGGCTGCGAGAGACTCACTTCGACGGCACACGCTCAGGACGCAACTTCGCCCTGGAGCGCCAGTTGGAGCCCCTCGTATTGGAGTCCGAAGTCTCAGGTCTTGCCGACCTCCACGCCTATATGAAGTATCAGAACTACGTCACCCGTTTTTCCTTCCCGTACTTCGACATGCCGCTGGTTGCCAAAGATTTCGAATTGCGCGGGCGCCCCGACGATCGGCTGCCGTACGACCCGAAGAAAAAGAAGCCGGACGCATCTCCCGTGGAACTGAAGCAGGCGCCGGAGCAGATCGGGCCGCAGCCCGTCATCGCTCCCGACGCGGACGACAAGCAGAACCTTATCTTGCGGGGTTGAAACCTACATGCTCACCATCTCGAAACCGCTTTCCGCCGGGCAAGCACAGAACTATCACGCGAGAGAATTCACGTCTCCCGATCAGAGCTACTGGAGCCGGGGCCAGACCGTCGCCGGCGAGTGGCACGGGCGCCTGGCGGAACATTACGGCCTCGCCGGTGCAGTCGGAGCAGAGGAGTTCGCGCTCCTCTCAGAAGGCCGCCACCCCGTCACTGGCAACCAACTCGTCCGTCATCGCCGATCTCACGAATATCAAACGACCGATGGAAAGATGGTCAAACCCGTCGGGCACCGCGCCGGCTGGGACGCCACCTTTTCGGCTCCCAAGTCGGTTTCCATAACCGCTCTCGTCGGCGGCGACGACCGAGTGCGCCTGGCCCACCGAGAGGCCGTCGCCGCTGCGCTGACCGAACTGGAACGGTTCACGCAGGCGCGCATCGGCGGCAATAATCCTGCCGAGACGACCGGCCAGTTTGTCGCCGCGAAGTTTGAACATGACACGGCTAGACCGGTGGATGGCTACGCCGCGCCGCAACTTCATACCCATGCCGTGATCTTCAACATGACTGAGCGCGCGGGCGGAGCGACGCGCGCACTTCAACCGCAGAGCCTCTTCGACTCCCAGCAGTTTGCCACCGCCGTTTACCAGTCCGAACTGATGTACCGGCTTCGCAATCTCGGTTATGAAATCAAGTCAGGACGGAGCGGAGCGCCGGAGATCAAGGGATACACACAGGAATATCTCGATGCCTCGAGCCCCCGCAGCCAACAAATCCGAGCCTACGTCGAGCGCAGTGGCTTCGAGGGCCACGAGGCAGCGCAGATCGCCGCGCACTCGACCCGCGACCGCAAGCAAATCCTTTCGACTGCCGAAGTCTTCGCCGCGCATAGTCAGCTTGCCGCCGAGTACGGCAATCAGGCCGACCAGGTTGTAGCTGCCGCGCGGGTTCGTTCGCATGCGGCGCACGAGTTTGAACGGCCGAATCCAGTTGAAACGCGCGCACACGAGGCTTTGACCTGGGCGCGCGACAAGCTCTTCGAACGAGAGGCCGTAGGCGACGAACGTGCAATCTTCCGCGATGCTCTGCGGCGCGGCATGGGCAATGTGCGCCATTCGGAGATTCGGGTCAGCTTCGAGGCGCGGCAACGAGCCGGCGAGTTTCTGGAGATCGAAGGCCGAAAGCACGCCTCCGGCCGGCTCTTTACCACGCGGGCAGTGATGCGCGCCGAGCTCGACGTGGTACGGATGATGCAGGACGGGCAGAACCTTGCGGAGCCGATCATGCCCATTCAGCAGGCGATCGCCCACACCGATACTTATACACATCTCAATTCTGCTCAGCGGCGCGCGGTTGAGGAGATTCTTGTCTCGCGAGACCGTGTACAAGGACTGCAAGGCTGGGCCGGCGCGGGCAAAACCGTGGCCCTTCTTACTGTCCGCGAAGGCGCCGAACGCAGCGGTTATGTCGTTGAAGGGTTCGCGCCCACTTCGCGTGCGACCCGCCAGCTCCGTGAGGCTGGCGTCGCCGCCGACACCTTACAAGGATTTCTTGTACGTCCAAAGCAGACGGGCGGCGATCTGGAAAGCCGTCACCTCTATATGGTGGACGAATCGAGCCTCGCCTGCACTCGACAGATGCGGGAGTTTCTGACGCGGATTGGCCCGCAGGACCGTGTATTGCTGATTGGGGACACACGCCAGCACCAGGCCGTCGAAGCCGGCAAGCCCTTCGAGCAACTGGTCCACGCTGAAATGCACACTGCCAAACTCAACGAGATTGTTCGTCAGAAAGATCCAGCGCTGAAAGCCGTCGTCGAACGCCTCGCCCGCGGCGACGTTGTCGTCGGTATCAAGATGCTGGAGGAACAGGGACGAGTGAAAGAGCTTGCCGATCCCGCGGACCGCATTCACACCATCGCGGAAAGCTATGCCGCGCACCCCGACAACACGCTTGTTGTGTCCCCCGACAATGCTTCGCGTCGCCAGATCAACGAAGCTGTGCGCCGCGAACTGCAGGCGCAGGGTGTCGTCAGCCATGAGAACTATTCATTACGGATACTCGTTCCCCGGCAGGAACTTACCGGCGCGGAACGGCAGTGGGCTTCCTGCTACGAGCCTGGCGACGTGATTTGTTATACACGCGGCAGCCGTGAAGCTGGGATCGAAAGCGGCTCCTATACGCGGGTTGTGAAGAGCGACTCAACCGAGAATCAATTGACGGTCGTAAAACAAGACGGCGAAGAAGTCACATACGATCCGAAGCGCCTGCGCGGGGTCAGCGTATATCGGGAAGTAGAACGGGAATTTGCAGTCGGCGACCGAATGATCTTTACTGCGCCGGACAAGCGTCTCGGGGTCGCTAACCGGGATCTGGCGACAATTGAAGGGATCTCTCGAAACGGCGAGGTGTCCGCGCGGCTCTGCGATGGACGTAACGTAGCATTCTCCAATCGTGACAACCCACACTTCGATCACGGCTACGCCGTGACCTCGCACAACTCCCAAGGACTTACCGCAGAGCGCGTGCTGGTAAACATGGATACCAATGTTCATCCCGAACTCATCAATCCGCGCTTTGCGTATGTTTCCGTCTCGCGTGCGTCGCACGATGCGCAAGTGTTCACAAATGACGCGGCTATGCTCGCGGAAAATCTCAGCCGTGATGTCAGCAAAGCGTCCGCCATTGACTTTGACCCAAATCGAAATCTGATTGCACATGCTGCATTGGAGCAGGGGACAGCGTTGAAGCCGACACCATCAGCAGGGCTTGAACTATCGCTCTGAATCAGACTGCCCAGGAGAGAGACCCGGTGAAGTATCGAGAATTCAGTTCGGATTTGGTGCTGCTGCAAATGCCGATGCGGCACGCCCTAGCTGGCAGGGGCAGCTATCACTCCCAAAAGAGCGTTTATCAGACTGATTCTGTGAATGAGGTTCAACCTCTCCATCTTCCTCTACTCTGTGCCCCAAAAGCATGTTTGCTGTCAAACGGCCAATGCAGCCTCCCCTATTTATCAGTTCTGCTAAATCCTCATCCGAGCCAACTATCTCGACGTGGCGTAAGAAAACGTTTCACTCGCTGACAACATTGAGGGAGTAAGTCATCAAGGAGGCTGGCCTGCCCGGTAATTTGTACCAGCGAGATTGTTAGTGTAGCGCGGAAGGTGAGTTAGATAACTCGCCGCCGCAGTCGGGGGCGTGGAAAAGTGGGAAGCATTGTTTGCTTTCCACTTTTCCATGCTCCAGTGAAGCCTCGATTTGCCATGCCGCTGGTGCTGGAGGTCGATATCCCAACGAAGAGTGTGGGCGTTCGGTGTTGTAGTAGACCTCCAGCGTTCAGCCAGCACCTGGGCTACCTTCAGTGAGTAGAAGATTTCTCCGTTGAGGAACTCGTCGCGCAGCTTGGAGTTGAAGCTCTCGCAGTAGCCGCTCTCCCATGGAGACCCGGGTTCGATGTACAGCGTGGCCGCACCGGTGCGGGCCAGCCATTTGCGCAATTCCTTGGCCACGAACTCAGGACCGTTGTCTGAGCGGATGTATTCCGGGATGCCGTGTTCGATCATTGCGTCGGCTAGAGCATCGATCAGGTTTGAACTGTTGATCCTGCGCCGCACATGGATGGCCAGGCACTCCCGCGCGTGTTCGTCGATGAGGTTAAGCATGCGCACTATCCTTCCATCGTGCGTGAACGTGCTGACGAAATCGTATGACCAGACGTGATTCTGATGCTGCGGGCGCAGACGCACGCACGAGCCATCGTTGAGCCACAGCCGCCCGCGCGGCTTCTGCTTCTGGGGAACCTTCAGCCCTTCGCGGCGCCAGATTCTCTCCACTCGATCCTTGCCTACGTTCCAGCCAGCTTCGCGCAGCTTGATCGTGATGCGCCGATAACCGTACCGGCCATAGCGGTCGGCCAGCGTGATAATGGCCCGGGTCAGTGCGTCTTCGTCGTGCCGCTGTGTGGGCTGGTAGCGTTGCGTGCCACGTGGCTGACGAACCAGGTGGCACGCATGTCGCTCACTCGCTCCGCACTTTCGTGCATGTTCCACAGCGGTGCGTCGACGCTCCGGGCTTAGAAGTTTCCCCGGGCAATGTCCTGAAGTATTTGTTTGTCTAGGCTCAGCTCGGCAACCAGGCGCTTGAGCTTCGAGTTCTCCTGCTCCAGCTCTTTTAGCCGCTTCGCCTGGTCCACCTTCAAACCGCCATATTCCTTGCGCCAGCGGTAGTAGGTCTGCTCCGTAAATCCGGCTTCCTTGCACGCTGCCGGTGTCGTCTTCCCGTTGGCGATCGCCACTTCGACCTGGCGAAGCACGTTCACGATCTGCTCAGGACTATGCCGCTTTCCTCGTGCCATTCAAGGTTCCTTCCATACCAGTTTGTCTCACCTCCACTGGTACAGAATTTGCCGGGCACTCCAAAACGACACGGACGCCTCGAACTTCGTTTACGACGTCCACATCTATATCACGGCAGACTCGCCGATCGCGAATCTGGAACTCGACAGCAACCAGGTAACGCGCATCGGCGACACTATCATCTACGCCTTCCAATGCTCCGGCTACTCGGGATACTGGGGATACACAGAGAACTCGGGTACCGTTTCTGCTCCGAAGGCTCACTGGCTCAAGTCGACCCAGCCCTGCAATCTGGCCAAGTGGACCCGCAATGCCTGGCATCACATTCAGATCCAGACTTCGCGCGACGATTCAGGGAACGTGACCTATCACTCGGTCTGGTTTGACGGAGTCGAGCAACCGATCAACAAGACCGTGAACTCCGAGTTCTCGCTCGGATGGGCTCTCGTCTGTCTGGTCGTAAACTTCCAGGTTGACGGACGCGGCACGAGCGGGGCTGACACGGTGTACGTCGACAACCTCAAAATGTCAAGGTGGTAACCCAGTGTGACCGGCGGGGCGGCTTCGGACTGATCCGCCGGTTATACAGGGCTCTATGCTAAAAGTCTGCTTGAATCTACATCAAACTCACCTACCTTGAATCGGTAACGTGAAGTCGGCGATGTGGTAGCAATCCGGACTCATGGACTGGCCGGATCCATACGGATCGAAGCTCCCGCCTGACTCGGTTAAGTTTCGAATGGTCGGCTGCTCCTCCCCGTTTACCTTGGTGCTGTGTATGCTCTCTTTGCGCTATCTACGGTTCGTATACGTAGGTAGAATCGGGCATCAGATAAGGTATCGGTCCATGCCATTGGTCCCCCGCGCGACGAGTGCGGAGCCAGGATCTGTTCGAATTTCGGCATTCGACGAACCGGAGAATCGCGGCTATGCACTTGGACGGCAACAACTCAGCACCTGAAGCCCGAGTAGGAACACCTTCAGACGGCGCGACCGAGTCAGAGCTACTGATGCTGCGCGCGGTGATCGACGGCCTGCCCGATCTCATTTACGTCAAGGACACACAAAGCCGTTTTCTTCTAGCCAATCCGGCACAGCGGAAGTTTCTCACTGGCAGGCCAGACGCTGACCTGATCGGTGCATCCGACTTTTCCTTTTTTCCAAGCGAGGCTGCCACTGCCTTTTTCAACGATGAACAGGAGATCATTCGCACCGCACTGCCGGTGGTGAGCCAGGCCGAACAGATGCACGACAACGAAGGGAACGAGGTTTGGATCCTCACGACGAAGGTGCCTTTCCACAACAAGGACGGGAGTGTCGCCGGGATCATCGGGATTGGCCGCAACGTAACTGTTCGAAAGCAAATTGAAGCGGAATTGATTAAGGCGCGCACCCTGGCCGAGGCTGCCAACCGAACCAAGAGCGAGTTCCTTGCCAATATGAGCCACGAGATTCGTACTCCTCTGAACGGAGTGATCGGCATGACGGAGCTCGCCCTCGATACAGAGTTGACCGCGGAGCAGCGGGAATATCTCGAAACAGTTCAATTGTCGGCGGGTAAGCTGCTCAATGTAATCAATGACATCCTCGATTTCTCGAAGATTGAGGCCGGCAAGATCGACATCGAAATGGTCGACTTTGATATGCGAGAGTGCGTCGAGACGACTTTGAAGACCTTGGTGCACCTCGCTGAGACAAAGGGGCTAGAACTGCTCTGCGATATAGCACACGAAGTACCTGTCACGGTTCGTGGGGACTCGATCCGGCTGAGCCAGATGATCCTCAACCTTGTGGGCAACGCGATCAAATTCACACACGAGGGCCAGGTTACGGTGAAGGTCGAGGTCGAGCCACATCAAGGAGAAGGCATTGTCTTGCACCTTACTGTTTCCGACACCGGCATCGGAATCCCGCAGGAAAAACAAGAATCGATTTTCAACTCATTTACGCAGGCAGACACGTCCACCACTCGCGAATTCGGTGGAACTGGATTGGGTCTGACAATTACCTCGCGGTTGGCAGCCCTGATGGGTGGCAAGATATGGGTAGAGAGCGAATCCGGCAAAGGAAGCGAATTTCATTTCACAGTTTGCCTGGGCGCTGGAGATTCGCCAATTCCTCATCATCAACCTACCTTGCCTTATGAATTTCTGCACGGCGCTCGCGTGCTGATCGTAGACGATAACCAGACGAATCGCTTTATTCTCGAACGGATGCTGACCCGATGGGGCATGCGGACCGATTGCGTTGAGAGCGGAGAAGCTGCTCTTCGAGAACTATCTTCAGCTCATAGGTCGGGCGATTCCTATCAGCTGATCTTGACAGACAAGCAGATGCCGAACATGGATGGATTCCACCTCACAGAAGAGATCCGCAGCAGAGCAGAGATTGCCACGGCAAACGTCATAATGATGAGTTCGGGGGCACACCGCGGAGACATGGCCCGGTGTCAGGAACTGGGATTCTCGGCATATTTGACCAAACCAGTCCGTCAGGGCGAACTTCGCGATGCTATTGCCCGGTCATTGGACAGGCGGACGAAGCGAGCCGGATCTGCCGCTCCCATTCCTGCCAAAGATCGCCGCATCGCTCAGCATCATGCGATTCACGTCCTGCTGGCGGAAGACAACCTTATCAACCAACGTTTGGCGACCCGATTGCTCGAAAAGCGAGGACATCGAGTAACAGTAGCGAACAATGGCCAGGAAGCGATCACCCATCTACAGAGATCTTCTTTCGATCTGGTGTTGATGGACGTGCAAATGCCGTTGGTCGACGGGCTTGAGGCCACGAGAATAATTCGAAAGCAGGAAGAGAAAACGGGGATACACCAGCCAATTGTGGCGCTCACTGCGCATGCAGTAAAAGGAGATCAGGAACGGTGTGAAGCGGCGGGAATGGATGGCTACCTTGCGAAACCCATTCGTCCCGAGGAATTGGACGCAGTGCTGCAAAAGTACATGTCGGGACTCCAAGGTGAGATCCCGCTGGATTGAAAGTCATGGGCGAGGTGAACAGATCACACCCGATCGACTCTCTGCTCGAGAATTTCGTTGATATGCCCGATCTTCTGAACCGTGTTGACAATGACCGTGAGCTATTGGCAGAGCTGTTCGTCATGTTTCAGGAGGAATTGCCGGGGCTTCAAGGTGCATTGCATGATGCAATCAACCACGGCGATTTGCCTCAGGCATCCAGGCTGGCCCACACTCTCAAAGGCATGCTTGCGAATATGTCCATGAAGAATGTGGCCACGATGGCCGCCAGTATCGAGGCGGCTGCCCAGGTCGGAAACATGCGGGCGATCAAAGAAAAGCTCGTTTCGTTCGACGCGAAGATTGCGCAATTGTCCGCTGCAGTGGATGCGTTCATCGCAGGAAAGTGAAATGCGAATCTTAATTGCTGATGACGAACCGGTTTCTCTGCGCATGCTGTCGAAAACCCTGCAACGCGCAGGATATGAGGTCACCTGCGTCCGGAATGGTCGTGCGGCTGTCGACGAGCTTTGCCGCCCGGAGGGCCCTCGTCTTGCCCTGCTCGATTGGATGATGCCCGAACTCGACGGCCCCAGCGTCTGCCGCGAAGTGCGCAGCCGGCGTGGCCAGCGTCACGTTCACATGGTCCTCTTAACCTCAAAGAATTCTAAACAGGACGTCGTCAGCGGTTTGGCATCGGGAGCTGACGACTATCTTATTAAGCCCTTCGACCCTGAGGAGTTGAAAGCACGCTTACGCACTGGCCTGAGGATATTGCAACTCGAAGATAAATTGTTAGAAGCGCGCGAGGAGATGCTCTACAAGGCTACGCATGACGCGCTTACTTCATTGTTGAACCGCGGAACAATTGTCGAATTGCTGGCCCGCGAATTGATCCGCACCCGACGAGAAAATGGATGCACGATCGCCGTGCTAGGTGACCTTGACCACTTCAAACTGGTCAACGACACCCACGGACATTTAGTCGGTGATGAAGTCCTTCGAGAAGCTGCAAAGCGACTACTCGGCTCCGTGCGTTCCTACGACTTTGTTGGGCGATACGGCGGTGAGGAATTTTTGTTGGTTCTGAATAACTGTGATGCGAAGAAGGCCATGGAGCGGGCAGAGGAGATTCGGGCTGCGATATGCCGTTCACCGATTGCCACTTCTCGAGGTCCAATTTCGATGACCGTCAGTGTTGGCGTCATCGCGAGCCGTGGCCGTGATCTCGAAGCGGTCGAGGAATTTCTATGTACGGTCGATCGCGCCCTCTATACCGCCAAAGCGGCAGGGCGCAACTGCAGCCGCTTAGCTGGTGTCGGCATCTAGCTCAGCAGCTACTCTCGTCATCACCGCCTCGCTGCTCATCGGCTCCGAGAGAACGCTCCCCGGATAAACGGCTTCATTACCACCGGAGCTTTGACGGCTTTCTTGGCGCGGATTTCCGAGCCACGGCCTTCTTTCATTCAGCAGCATGACGTGCGCGACTGTCCCGGGGTGCATCCGCAACCAAGGAAAGACTCCTCAAGTCTTCCCGGAAGTTTTGGTTCGCTGTATCGCCGCATCTCGGCCGGATCGGTACCAAAATGTCGGCTAGCCTTCCGGTTTCGGACGAAATGGATCGCGAAAGATGGTGGCGCGATGCCCGTTTAAAACGGGCCGGAGTGGTTGACTTCACGGGAATGACGAGCAGCGCTCCAGCGACAATTCGAGGTCTGGGTTGGAGAATATCCTTTGTGCTACGGTTTCGGCGTGGGCCGACGGCGGGAATGGGGTCGTCCAAACCTGACCTCCAGTCATACCGATTAACCACTTGCCATCCCGAGACCAATCGTGGATATATTCCATGTTCCCGCCACCCGCGAGAGGCATGTTCGGCGCCGACCAGAGCCAAGACTGGCTGCCGGACAGAGAAATATCGCTTGGCAACTTTTTTTGCGGTGCGATGGGCACTGCCTCAAATGAAGGGCAATCAGAAGTACATGCGGTCCTTCCACGCACCGGATTCTGTTTGCGTGCCGAGCGCAAAGAATCTGAAATGCGGCGGGGCTATAAGAACTGCTCTTCGGCATCGAATGCTCGAAATAACTCCCCGGCGATCCGCTACGGTGGCTACCCGACGCCGCTCCTACGGCTCCCGAGGCGGCAGCGACACCCGAACCGGTAGCCGCTGGCCCCACGAAATCGGAGAAGGGCAAGAGGAGAGCGGGAAGGTAAAGCCGCTACCGCTCGGTCAGGTGCGATCGACGAAATGGAAAAGGCCGGACTCAATCCGGCCTTACTTTTAGAGAGGCATCGTTTTCAAGATTGGGGCGACGTGTATAGCACCGATTGGTAGTTAAACGATGCCGCTGTCCGGGACGGCACAGCGGGTGCTTTCCGCTTATCAGATCAGTCTCGCCGGGCGCATCTGGATCATCACGGAATGGGATCGCACTTACGCGACGCTACTTCTTCCGCAAGATTACTAACTTCCACCTTTGCGTGCTCATACGCGCGCGTTGCAAATAGACGGCCATCCTTGTCTCGTGGGCCGTTTGTTTTGCCACATATAAAACTTGACATTTTCGTTCGGCCCGAGCGTCCGATGAAGCGCCTCCCGACGAGCCCAAATGAGCAAATGAGTAGCGTCCGAATGAGAAATAGTGCAATCCACAAACTCATTGCCGCTTGATCGGCCGAAAGGTCGATAGCCGGCGAGCCTATAAGAGCTTATTCTCGGGTTGGGATGC
>Ga0068871_100003190_pt1 | contig 11260 bp, 13 predicted proteins | sample KBSMisM72_FD_72750 | JGI IMG/M metagenome (GOLD analysis project Ga0068871, IMG submission 72750) | Miscanthus rhizosphere microbial communities from Kellogg Biological Station, Michigan, USA - KBS Miscanthus M7-2 | ecosystem: Host-associated > Plants > Roots > Rhizosphere > Soil ... | reverse complement strand
CGGCAGCCGAACTGACGAGGCACTATCCCGAAGCTCGCCGAAGAATCCATCGGCGGGCTTCGGTTTCCTTCAAGACAATGGACAGGAGTCACAGGATGATCCTGAGTCATCCTGTAAATCCTGTTCAAAAACCCGATCGATTAACATCAACCAAGAGGTTATTTGAGATGCGGACAATCATCCCTTGTCTCGTTATCGCATTAATGGTTTGCGCCTGCTCTCAATCAAAGCGTCACGTAGCGGAACAGACGCCGCCCGTTTATCAACCATCTCCTGAGTCAACTCCAGTGCGAGTGGCGGCTCCGGCCGCGGCGAAACTATCGGAAGTTCAGGAAGCTGTCAGGAGAGTTTTCAAGGATGCTGCAGTCGTCGACACAGATTACAATCCGAATTATCTCGCGGGTGATTTCAACGGCGACGGTTCGCAGGACATCGCGGTGATTCTGAAACCTGCGAAGCTCGATCTGATGAATCAGGAGCTGCCGCCGTGGCTCGTACGCGAACCGCGCGCGAGACGCGACCCGCACCTGAAACTCAAAATCGAAAAGGACGAGACGTTACTTGCAGTGATCCACGGTTACGGCACGAACGACTGGCGCGATCCCGATGCGACGCAAACCTTCGTACTGAAAAACGTCGTCGGTAACGATCTGAAAGTTCACACTGGCGAGGAATTTGTGAGTGCAAACACCGGCAGAAAGTTACCACGGCCGCAGGGTGATCTGATCGGAGAGACTGTCCAGGGCTCGTCCGGCTATATTTACTATGCGTCAGCCACTTATTCATGGTACGACCCCAAAACCTATACGGGCACCGAAGCGCCTCCCGGCGTATTTCATAAACCACGCGCGATGAAATAGGTCACAAGGAGAAACGGAAATGAGCATCGTGAAATACGCGAAATACGCAAAATACTGGATCGTCGCACTTGCCGTCGTCGGCCTCGCTGCGATTGCTGCTCAAGCGCAGGCCGATCCAGCCGTCCAGATGATTACGGCCGAAGAGCTGAAGACAAAATTTACCGACAATCAGCCGATCACGATCATCGACGTACGCAGCTCCGACGGTTATGCAAACAGCAACAAGACGGTGAAAGGCGCGCTTCACTTCAAGCTTCGAAAACTAAAGTCGCGTCTCACCTTTCCTCCGTTCAAAGATCTTCCGAAAGATCGAGAGATCATCACCTACTGCGCCTGCCCAAATGATGAGTCGAGCATTGCCGCAGCGCAGATCCTACAAGCCGGCGGCTTCAAACGCGTGCGAGTGCTACAAGGCGGGTGGCAGGGATGGTTGAAAGTTAATGGCCCGGTCGAACCACGCGCGAAGACCTGAAGGAATTGTCAATTGCCGATTGCCAATTTGTCGTTTTATTAAATCGGCAATTGGCAATCGGCAATTGGCAATGTCACAATGACTCCGGAGGGCGATAAAACATATTAGCGGTCAGTAAGCTCGGATGCGTGCGCGGAGATCGCAGGCTTTTTAGCGGACTCGACTTTTCCGTGTCTCAGGGAACTTTCGTCCAGCTTACGGGACCAAATGGAAGCGGCAAAACGAGTCTGTTACGCATACTGTGCGGGCTCCTCCCTCCGGCTGAAGGCCAGGTGACGTGGGACGGTGCGAATATTCGCTCACTCGCTGAGGAATATGTCGCCGTCGTGACTTACTTAGGTCATCGACATGGAATAAAAGACGAACTGAGCGCGGTCGAGAATCTGCGAATCACAAATGCCTTGAATGGCGTTGAAGTAAGCAAGGAACGCGCTCGTGAAGCTCTTGGAAAGATGGGTTTGGCCGGTCGCGAGTCGCTTCCGGCACGAATGTTGTCAGAAGGCCAGCGTCGGAGAGTTACTCTGGCGCGACTTCTTGTCTGCGACACAAAGCTCTGGTTGCTGGATGAGGTGTTGACCTCACTGGACAAGACGGCCGTCGCTCTCGTTAGATCTTTGATTGAAAACCACCTGAACGGCGGCGGCATCGCAATCGTTGCAACGCATCAGGAATTAGAGTTGACAGCAGGCCGCACCAAACGACTCGAACTCACAACGTGAACGCACCTTCGAGCTTATCGATGTTGCGCTGGCTCGTTTGGCGCGATCTAACGCTGGCGTGGCGTCGCCGCGCTGACATGCTCTCGACTGTTTTCTTCTTCGTGATTGTCGTCAGTCTGTTTCCACTCGGCATCGGCCCCGAGATGCAGTTGCTGAGAACGATCGCGCCGGGCGTGGTTTGGGTGGCAGCATTGCTGGCATCAATGCTTTCGCTTGGCAGATTGTTTGCTAACGACTACCAGGACGGCACGCTGGAACAGTTGTTACTGACGCCGCAGCCGCTCTTTCTCGTCGTTCTGGGAAAGACGCTGGCACACTGGATTGTCGCGGAAGTGCCTTTGGTATTGATTGCACCTTTGGTGGGCGTGCAATTCGATTTGAGCAGAGAGACGTTGTGGATTCTCTTTGCGAGTTTACTCGTGGGCACTCCGATTTTGAGTTTGATTGGATCGGTTGGAGCAGCGTTGACGCTGGGGCTGCGTGGCGGCGGTGTTTTGATCTCGATTCTGGTGTTGCCGCTCTACATTCCGGCACTGATCTTCGGCGCCGGGGCTGTTGAAGCAAGCATCATGGGAACGAGCCCATCACCGCATCTTTCGCTGCTCGGAGCATTTGCGATCGTATCGCTGCTCTTTTCGCCCTGGGCCGCGGCGGCAGCGCTCAGGATTTCTTTGGAATAAAATCATTGCCCATTGCCAATTGCCGATTGCCGATTTGAAATGGCAGGTGGCAACCCAAACAAATTGGCAATTCGCAATCGGAAATTGGCAATCAATATGAACCTCTACAAATACGCATCGCCCGCAACCTTCTACCCGCTCGCGGGGAAAATGATTCCGTGGTTTGCGATACCGGCTGCGCTTCTCTTCGCCACCGGACTCTTTGTTGGTTTCTTCATCGCGCCACCGGACTTTCAGCAAGGCGAGGCTTACCGGATCATCTTCATTCACGTTCCCGCCGCGTGGATGGGAATGTTGCTTTACGTGTTGATGGCGATCTATGCCGGAGTCGGTTGGGCCTTTAACGCGCGCCTGTCGTCGATGATGGCGTCGTCGCTTGCTGTTACAGGCGCCATGTTCACAGCTATCTCACTCATCACCGGCGCATTTTGGGGCAAACCGACGTGGGGCACATGGTGGGTTTGGGACGCGCGCATGACGTCGACCCTGATCCTGATGTTCCTCTACATCGGTTTTATCTCGCTTCAGGCAGCGATCGACGATCCGCGACGCGCTGATCGCGCCGGCGCCGTGCTTGCGCTTGTCGGAGTCATCAACATTCCGATCATTTACTTCTCAGTACAGTGGTGGAACACGCTCCATCAGGGCGCCACTATCCGCATTCTTCAAAAACCAACTATCCGGGGGTCGATGCTCGCAGCACTGCTCATTATGCTCGCCGCCTGCTGGCTCTACTCTGTGGCCGTTGTGCTGATTCGCTTGCGATGCATTATCCTTGAGCGAGAGCAGAACACTTCTCGATTCGCTGAAGTAGGAGTCTAATGATGAACTGGCCAGATTTATCGATGGGCGGCTATGGCTTCTATATCTGGGGATCGTATCTCGTTTCCCTGGTTGCCATTGTTTGGGAAGTCGTCAGCTTGAAACAGAGAAAGAAAGCTATAACGCAGCAGCAACAACAATCATCTAATTCCGTTCCTGCCTCCGTTTTGAGAGGGAGTATCAATGAAACGACGTCATAAACGGATCGCCTTTATTTTTGTGGGACTCGCCTGTCTCGGCGTCGCAGCCTATCTGGTTGCAAATGCATTTCGTAACAACCTCGTCTTCTTTTTTAGTCCGACCCAGGTGGCCGCGAAAGAGGCGCCCGTCAATCGCACTTTTCGCATCGGCGGTTTAGTTCAGGAGGGCACACTCAAACGCGACAGCGATGGTTTGACAGTACGCTTTACCGTAACGGACACAGCTGCGAATGTTCCGGTGGTTTACAAAGGAATTCTTCCTGACCTGTTTAAGGAAGGCCGTGGTTGCGTGGCGCAGGGGAAAATCGGGGCCGATGGCGTGTTTCAGGCCGACCAGGTCTTAGCCAAGCACGACGAGAACTACATGCCTCCCGAAGCTGGACAGGCAATCGACAAAGCCAAATACGCGCGCGAAGCCGCGAAGAGTGTCGTCGATAATTAAAGCCATCCACAGATTACACAGATTGTATGATTCCTGAGATAGGTCAGTTTGCACTAATCATCGCCCTCCTGCTCGCCTTGACGCAGGCGACGTTGCCACTGATCGGGGCATCGGTGGGCAACCGAACATGGATCGCGCTCGCTGCACCCGCAGGGCAGGCGCAGTTTATCTTTGTGACGATCGCCTTCTGCTGTTTGGGATATTCATTTATCACCAACGACTTCTCGGTTCTCAACGTCGCCACCAATTCGAATTCGCAACTGCCTCTGCATTATCGTCTCGCCGCAACCTGGGGCTCACACGAAGGCTCGCTGCTGCTGTGGACCTTCATGCTCGCGCTCTGGACGGTCGCCGTCTCACTCTTCAGTCGACACCTTCCGGAAGAAATGGTGGCGCGAGTGTTGAGTGTGATGGGAATAGTCAGCGTGGGCTTTCTGTTGTTCATGCTACTCACTTCAAACCCGTTCGCACGGCTGTCGCCGGTTCCGGTTGATGGGCGCGACTTGAACCCGCTGCTCCAGGATCCGGCAATGGTGGCGCATCCACCGATGCTATACATGGGCTATGTGGGATTCTCGGTAGCTTATGCATTTGCAATCGCAGCACTGATTGGTGGCCGGCTTGATGCGACGTGGGCACGCTGGTCGAGGCCCTGGACGACGATCGCGTGGATCTTTCTAACGTGCGGTATAGCGTTGGGAAGTTTTTGGGCGTACTACGAACTCGGTTGGGGCGGCTGGTGGTTCTGGGATCCGGTTGAAAACGCGTCGTTCATGCCGTGGCTGGTGGGCACGGCTCTGATTCACTCGCTCGCGGTCACGGAAAAACGCGGTAGCTTCAAGAGTTGGACGGTGCTGCTGGCGATTGCGGCTTTCTCGCTCAGCCTGCTGGGAACATTTCTGGTTCGTTCCGGGGTACTGACGTCAGTTCACGCCTTTGCGACGGATCCAAAACGCGGCATTTTCATTTTGGCGTTCCTGCTGGTCGTAATCGGCGGCTCGTTACTGCTCTATGCGCTGCGAGCCCATCAGGTTGGAATCGGAGGCAAGTTTGACGTCGTCTCGCGCGAATCGTTGTTACTCTCAAACAACGTACTGCTGACCGTCGCTGCTGCTTCTGTCCTGTTAGGGACTCTTTATCCGTTGATTGTCGATGCGGTTGGTGGCAGCAAACTCTCCGTTGGTCCACCATATTTCAATCTCGTGTTCGTGCCGCTCATGGCGCCCGCAGTGTTTTTGATGGGCATTGGACCACTCGCGCGTTGGAAGAAAGCGAGTCTACCTGATCTGGTGACAAGACTGCGCTGGGCGTTCGTGATTAGTGTCGTTACCGCCGTGACGCTGCCGTTTGTTTTGGGTCAATGGAAAGCGCTCGTTAGTTTGGGACTGATGCTGGCCTTCTGGATCGTCACTACGGTGGTTGTCAACATTTGGGAACGAGTACGAGTGACTTCCGGACAGCTCACCACGTTTCAAAAACTTCGCACACAGAGTCGCAGCTACTACGGAATGCAGGTAGCACATCTCGGCGTCGCAGTCTTCATTATCGGCGTGACGCTGGTGACTGGTTATCAATCCGAGCAGGACGTACGAATGCAGCGTGGCGATGTGGTAAAGGCCGGTGGTTACGATTTCCAGTTTGTAGGTGTTACTAACGTCAACGGTCCAAACTATATTGCCGGACGCGCCGAGATCGTCGTCAGTCGCAACGGTCAGGAGATTGAAAGACTGTATCCGGAGAAACGAAACTACACCGCAAGCGGCAACGTGATGACCGAGACCGCGATCGACAGCGGCATCTTTCGACACCTGTACATTTCGTTAGGCGAGCAAATCGGCGGCGGCGCGTGGAGCGTGCGCGTGTACTACAAACCGTTTGTCGGCTGGATCTGGGGCGGCGCGGTTTTGATGGCGCTCGGCGGTGGTCTCGCACTCAGCGATCGACGATATGCACTGGCAGCGCGGAAAGAAAGAGAAGCTCGCGAGACAGTCAAAGCTGCGGAAGTTCCAAGCACCGTCGCCGCGTCCGGTGACTGAATCTGTGTAATCTGTGGATAAGTAATGCTTCGCTATCTAATCCCTTTAGTTTTATTTCTTGTTCTGGCCGTCTTTCTCGCGATCGGGCTTACTCGCGATCCGCACGAACTCAAGTCTGTCCTTATCAACAAACCCGGACCCGCATTCCGTCTGCCGCAACTCAAAGCCGCGGACAAGATGATCTCGAACGAAGACATGCGTGGAAAGGTCTGGTTGCTAAATGTTTGGGCTTCATGGTGCGTAGCGTGCCGGGAAGAACATCCCTGGCTGATCAAGTATGCGGAATCCGGAGTCGTACCGATTTACGGGCTTAATTATAAAGACAGGCGTGAAGACGCTCTCGCATGGCTCGAAGACTTAGGCGATCCTTACACGGTGAGCGCAGTCGATCTCGACGGGCGCGTTGCCATCGACTATGGCGTCTATGGAGCGCCTGAGACTTACGTCATCGATCAAAGTGGCATGATACGACTCAAGCATGTTGGCCCAATCACTCCCGACGTCTGGTCGAAAGAGATTCTGCCGGTGGTCCAGGAATTAAATCGTCAGGGAAAATGAACAAATTGAATGGAATGAACAAGTCAGGAAGGGTGGCTTGCCGCCGCGGTTGGAAGGGCGGGGGCAAGCCCCTCTTCCTGACTTGTTCTCTTGTGATGCTCATTTGCTTGTGTGCGCCCTTTGTGAACGCGCAGGTGCAGGAGGAAGAGGTTCCGAGCGACGATCCTGTGATCGAGGCGCGACTCGCAAACCTCTCGAAGGAGCTTCGTTGCCTCCAGTGTCAAAACCAAACCCTGGCTGATTCACCTGCGGGACTGGCTGCGGACCTGCGCCGTGAAATACGAGTGCAGATGAAAGCCGGTAAGAGCGACCAGGAGATTATCGCGTTTCTGACACAACGATACGGTGATTTCATCCTGTACAAACCTCGCGTGACGTACACCACTTACCTGCTGTGGTTTGGTCCTTTTATTTTATTGCTTGGTGGTTTGTACCTGCTCTTCCATTTCATCAAGCAGCGGCGCGATTCATTCGTGGAGAAGCCACTGAGCGCCGACGAACGTCGTCGCGCGGAAGAGTTGCTCGCCTCGATACCCGGAAAGGAGACCACGTGATTCTCTTCTGGGTCATTTGTGCAATTCTGATCCTGATCGCGTTGGCGTTTGTGCTGCCACCTGCACTTCAGCGCGCACAGGAAACAAATGTTACGACGAACGATGAAAGGCGCCAGGCAAACATCGCCGTCTATCGCGATCAACTTTCAGAGCTCGAGGCCGATCTGCGCAATGGACTCGTCGGTGAGGAACAGTACGCGCAGGATCGTGACGAGATCGAGCGGCGACTGCTTGAAGACACCGCAGGTGTAAGCTCGAAAAAGACTGCGGCCGCCCCTGCGAATGCGCGTACCACAGCCTATGTCCTCGGACTCGGGATCCCGTTCATCGCAATCATCTTTTATCTCCAGATTGGCCAGCCGGTTCTCATCGAGAATCCCAATGCAGTGATCTCATCACCGGCTGCAACTGCACCGGCGGAACCCGCGTCCGGACCGATGGAACGTTCTCCAGAGCAGATTGCAGCGAATGTAGAGAAGCTCGCGAAGAAGCTGGAGTCGAATCCGAATGATCCGCAGGGTTGGGTCATGCTGGCTCGATCCTACAGCTCGATGGAAAAGTTCAGCGAATCGGCTACTGCCTATGCCAAGGCCACAGAGTTGAATCCTAAGGACGCTGACTTGTGGGCCGAGTATGCTTTCGCCACCGCGATGGCCGGCGGCAGGAGTCTGGAAGGCAAGCCCATGGAGCTAATCAATCACGCTTTGCAGGTCGATCCTGATAACGCGAAGGCCTTACAACTTGCCGCCAGCGCTGCATTCGAGGCCAAAGACTACAAAAAAGCAATCGCCTACTGGCAACGTGTGCTGAAGAAAGTTCCGGCTGATTCCGAGGTGGGTAAGGCAATCACCGAGCGAATCAACGAAGCAAAGACGCTCTCCGGGAGTTGAGTAGCAAACAGATAAGTCATGACGAGAGAAAATCTTCTTTTCGCAATCATCGGAATTCTGCTGGGATTTATCGTGGGCTTTATGTTTGCCAGCTCCATGAGCCAGAAGCAGGCAATGCAACAAGCGACCGCAAGCTCGCAGGCTCTGCCCGCAGATCATCCGCCGGTGGGTGCACAGAACGCTCCGAATCCGGAAGCGATGCGACAGGAAGTCACCGCGTCGCTCGAAAAAGCGCGCAACGACCCAAAGAATTTCGACGCACAAATCAAAGCGGCCCAGCTCTACTATCAGATTCAACGCTACGATCAATCGATCGAGTACCTGCTCAAGGCGAATCAACTTAAGCCCACTGACTATCAAACTGTCGTCACGCTCGGGTTAGTAAACCTGGACGCAGGACATTACGACCAGGCGGAGAAATGGTATCGCGCGGCACTGAAGATGAAGTCTGACGACGTGATGGTGCTTGCCGGCCTCGCTGCCACAACTCTCGAAAAAGGCGACGCCAAAGCGGCCGAAGATGCGATCGCAAATCTCGAAAAGGTCGATCCGAATGCCGAGGATCTACCGAACTTCAAGAACAAGCTGGCGAGTTTGAAAGCAGGTAAATAGGGATGCGGCTAAGGCGCTTTGCCCAAATCCCGCCCCACGGTAGTGGGCGGATTCGTTCAAGTCCTTTCTATATACGGATCTCCTAAACCGATTGTAATCCCGCTCCACGGCAGTGGGCGGATACTTCAGGTCCTTACTATTTATCTTGTTCCATGAAAAGTGAGGACTTGAACGATCCGCCAACTCCCGTTGGCGGGATTCAGTTTTCGTAAGTGAGTGTTGATATAGAAAGGACTTGAACGAATCCGCCCACTGCCGTGGGCGGGATTTAGAATTCTGTAAAGCTTGCCTATGGCGAGATCGACATCCGCACGACGTTCATTAGCAATATCCGATCGATCTTTCCGTCCTTACCAACCACGACGACCTGACCATTCTCAACCGTCACACGTTTTACCGTACTCATCGATCGATTAATCAACGTTCCATCATTCGTCTCGATGACGAGGCGTGGCCCGATTTCAGGTTCGGGTTCGGCTGGAGGCTTTGGCTTCGGCTCTTCAACCTTTGCAGTCGGTGTTTCTCGAACCTTCGGCGCCGGCGCCGGACGTCGGACTATCGGTCTACGACCACGCGTGGTTCGAGTGGTGGCAGGTTTTTCAGCCGTAGTCTCTGAAGATTTTTCCGCCGTTTCCTTCGGCGTCTCGACCGGTTTTGCTTCGGGCGTCGGTTCTGGTGTGGGCTCAGGTGTCGGCGCAGCAGCCACTTCTGTTACTGGTGTAGGTTCCGGTTCGGGGAGTCTCGCGCCGACTGACGAAACGCGCTTGCCAGTCCTGCGACCTGGTTCCGTCGCAGCCGTCGAAGGCGTCTCTGCTTCCGTGATTTCAGGGCCACCGACTACGGGCTGAAACGAGCCGCCGAAAGACAATCGATACGTTCCCTCGTCATCATTCGGACTACGCGCTTCAACACGCAGAATGAGATCCTGTCGCTGGCGAAGATAGATGCTTTTTGTGACCGGGTTTGTGACCTCGGCGTAAAGCGTCAGCTTGAGAAGTGGCCGTAACGAACCGACTGTAAAGACGTCGACGTCGCCGTTGAGATTCTGGCTCTGAATCGTGATCAGCAGATCGCCGGGCACGCCCGTAAACGCATAGTAATGATCGGTTAGTCGTGAATCACCGAGATCGCGCGCAGCGATGTTGCCGCTCACCGTACTGCTGCGCACCGGCGATGGCGCGTTTGGATCGATCGACTGCGCTGACACTAAAGTCGCCGTCAAAAGAAGCAAACACGTTGCGAGAAACCTCACCATTTCGCGGCAAAGCATAACAGATCTGGGTTATCCTAGTCGCATGAAGTTAAGTCGTACCCTCGTTCTTTTCTGGTTGTTGTTTCTGCTCTCTTCCCTTCCCGCTTTTGCACAGTCGTGGACAGCAAAACTCGACAAAGACATTCGCTTCTACCAGCCGACAGAGATGGGCCTCGTCTTAGCCGGCACGGAAAAGTCGCTCTACGCCATCGACGCTTCGACAGGCGAAACTCTCTGGCGTCGCAAGGACACGTCGCTCGACGAAACCGATGTGGCGCCTGTTCCCGGCACAGATCTCGTCTTGTTGAGTCTTGAAAAAGGCGACAAAGCACGTGTCGAGGCTGTTGATGTTTTTACGGGCGACTCGATCTGGCGCAGCGACAAGATCAAAGGGGCGGTGATGCAGATCTCCGTCGATCCGACCTCGAACATGCTCGCAGTCGTACTCGTGAAAGACGCAAAGAATCGCGCGCGCGATGGTTTCAAACGTCATCCACTCTTGCACGTTTTGGATCTCGCCACTGGCGATGAGCTCTGGAAGTATGAAATCGGCGAAGTGGAAATGATGCCGGCGCGCTGGCCTGACGATGACGGCAAAGAGGTTGACTACACGCTCGACAACTATTACCCGCCAGCATTTGTCGATGGCCGGCTTTATGTGTTCTACGAAGGTGTCACTTCATTCGACGCGCGAAGCGGCAAGGAACGTTTGCGTGAGAAGTACCGTGTCAATGAAGAAGGTCTCGCGCTCACGGAGGCTGAACCGATCTTCAGCAGCGATTTTATTTACGTCTCTGGGCGCGGTCACGTCAGAGCGATCTCACGACAGACCGGTGATACAAAGTGGGAAGCGAAAGATCTCGGTCTCACGCCGGAGATGTTTCTTTCTGGCAACACTCTTTTCGTAAGAACCGGCGGACAATTCACGCGGCTGAAGGACGGCGAGACAGTTGAACGGGGCCCGTATGGCGTGAGCGCGATCGACGTCAGCAATGGGAAGGTTCTCTGGCGGTATAAAGGCGCGGATAAAGGTATTACAAACCTTCTTTTTCCTAATCGAAATACGATCGCGGTTGCGGATCGTGACGACCTGATTCTACTCGACGCGCTTAATGGCAAGAGAATCAATCACGTCCCACACAAGATTGAGCGAGCTTCGTTTG
>Ga0068871_100003186_pt1 | contig 11272 bp, 10 predicted proteins | sample KBSMisM72_FD_72750 | JGI IMG/M metagenome (GOLD analysis project Ga0068871, IMG submission 72750) | Miscanthus rhizosphere microbial communities from Kellogg Biological Station, Michigan, USA - KBS Miscanthus M7-2 | ecosystem: Host-associated > Plants > Roots > Rhizosphere > Soil ... | reverse complement strand
CGATGGCTGCGCGTTCCGGAAGGCGCGCGTCGCGGAACGTATACTAACCCGGTCATGGGCTGGATCGAATCTCTGCCGCACCAGCCGCCGATGCGGTTGCTCGAAGACGTGCTCGAGGTCAAGCAGGGCGAGAGCGCGATCGGACGTCGCGTGACCCGTGCCGACGACTTTTTCTTTCAAGGACACTTTCCCGGGCATCCGATCGTGCCGGCGATCATCCTGGTCGAGCTGGTGGCGCAGACGGGCGGGATCGCCGTGGCCGCGCCGCTGCCGGGTGAACCGCCGTCGGTCCTGCAGCTCAGGGTCGCCGCGATCGGTCCTTTCAAGTTTCCGGCCGCCGCCGGCTCAGGCGTGACGCTGGAAGCGCGCGCGCGCGTCGCCGGGAGAATCGGCGGATTGTTCAAGATCGAGGGCACCGTGACCGCGGACGGCCTGCTCGTCGCCACCGGGTGCCTGACGCTCGCGGGGTAGCCATGGGCGTTTCGGCCAGGGTTCGTCGAGCATTTCACGATCTAAGGACGGAAGGCACCGGCACGTGCCGTGAGACGAGCGCGGTCGCGCTCGGGGTCTTCATCGGCTGCCTCCCGGTCTACGGATTTCATCTCCTGATGTGCTGGTCGGTCGGCTTCGTCCTTGGATTGAATCGCCTCAAGATGTACCTCGCCGCGAACATTTCGAATCCGTTGGTCGCGCCGTGGTTGCTGTTTGCCGAAATGCAGACCGGCGCGTGGCTCCGGCGCGGGTCGTTTCACCCGGTCACGCTGCAGGGGATGAGGACGACCAGCACGGGACAAGTCGGGATAGACGTCCTGGTCGGCAGCCTGCTTGTCGGATCCACGCTCGCCTCGCTCGCCGCGATCGCCACCTACGCGGCGGTCCGCCGCTCGGGTGTCGATCGCGATTTCGCCGAGCTGGTGAGCCGCGCCGCCGATCGCTACACCGGCGCGAGCATGACCGCCTGGGCATTCGCGCGCGGCAAGTTACGCGGCGATCCGATTTATCGCGCGGCGCTGTCCGAGGGCGTCCTCACGTCGGGCGGGACGCTGCTCGACGTGGGATGCGGACAGGGCCTGACCCTGGCGCTGCTGGCCGAGGCGCGCCGGGCCGTCGATGGCGGCGCCTGGCCGGCCGGGTCGCCATCGCCACCGCAGTTCGAGCGGCTGGCCGGCATCGAAACGCGCGGCCGAATCGCCGCGATCGCGCGGGCGGCGCTCGAGGACGAAGCGGAAATCATCGAGGGCGACGCCAGGACGGTGTCGATCGAGCGCGCACGCGCGGTGCTGATGTTCGACGTATTGCAGCTGATGCGTCCCGAGGAGCAGGACGCCCTGCTGGCCGAGACGGCGACGCGGCTGGAGCCCGGCGGCGTGGTGCTCATCAGGGAAGCCGATGCCTCGGCGGGATGGGCTTTTGCCGCCGTGCGTCTGGGCAACCGCCTCAAAGCGTTGGCATGCGGGACGCGTCATCAGGCGTTTCACGCGCGGACGCGCGCGGAATGGCACGAGTGTTTCGCGCGGTGCGGCTTCAGGACCGAGGAAACCCCGATGGGTCGAGGGACGCCATTCGCCAACGTGCTGTTTCGCCTCACCGCGGCGCCGGACGCGTCTGCCGGTGCGTCCCGATCAGCACCTCCTGCGTGAGGGCGCGCCCGTCACGATCGAACACGCCACCGAACCACAGCGCGCACGCGAGGTCGTCCGCTCGATCCGGGACTCGCCAGCAGTAGCGCAGATCGGACCAGCGCACCGCGGTACGGCCGTCGCTCTCAGCCGCCTCGACGGGAAAGCCGAACTCGTGCGACCGGAGGAAGTTCTTCACGGTGTCGAGCGATCGCGATGCCGTCACCTGCGCGGTCTCCGGAAGGATCGGCCGCGACAGGCGCAGCATCGCGGGGCCGCCCCGGCTGCTGATGCGCCACGCACGAACCGCGTTCGGCGTCCGATCGAACAGATCCCACTCGGTGAGCGATCCCCAGGGCACTTCGGCGGCCCGCGGTGACGCCGCCTCGAGCTGCGCTGTCTGATCGGCGCGGAAGAGCAGCGCTCCCTTGAGGCACAGAAACGCGATCGCCGTCCCGAGCATCACCGCCGCAACCGTCCGCTGGCGCTGGCGTCCCGGCCAGAGCGCAAGCAGACCGGCAATGCAAATCGCGACGAGCCACGGGTCCGCCATCGCGACCAGCGGCAGCCCGACTCGCGCGTCGGCGAACGGCCAGGTCAGCCGGATGCGCGCTCCCGAAACCGCGTCGAGCGCGAGGTGGCTCATGGCGCCAGCCGCCGCTGCCGCGGCCAGCGGCGCGTAGCGCGACCCGCGCGTCAGTCTGCGCACCAGCGCCGCCGCGGCGCACGCGACGAGCAAACCGCCGACGATTGAATGAGTGCCGGCCTGGTGCGCTCTGAGATAGACGTCCCAGCCGGCGGGCGCCAGGACCAGATCGACGTCGGGCGACAAGGCGCCCAGGATGGCGGCCGCGCCCAGGCCCGGCCCGTGGCGTTCGCTGTCGACGAGCGCAACCACGGCGCGGCCGGCGACGACGTGAGAAAGCGGGTCCATGTGGCGGTCCGCTCAGACGCGCGGGCCGGAGGCCTGGCGCTGGGCGTCCCAGAAGCCGTAGAAGTGGTACCAGAATTCCGGATGCGCGCGTACTCTCGCGGTCAGCTGATCGGCGAAGTCCTGCGCCGCGGCCGCAATCGATTCCTCTCTCGGGCGATCGCGTGCGACGACGATCGGTACGCCGGGGCGGACCTGGAAGCGGCCCGGGCTGGTGCGCTCGATGAAGCACGGCACGAGCGGAGCGCCGGTCATGAACCCCATCAGCGGCGGCGTTTTCAGGAACCACGCCTGGCGGCCGAGGAACTGCACCTCCACACGGTCGCGCCCGAGATGCCGATCCATCAGCATCGCGATCACCTGATTCTCGGCCAGCCGGCGGCGAATCTGCAGCGCCGTATCGAGCGATTGCCGGACTTCGATCGTGTCCACGCCGAGGCGCTCGCGGATCTCCCGCCGCAGCCGGTTGACTTCCGCGTCAGGCTCCGCCTTGACCATGATCGTCAGCGGCAGTTCCACGATCCGCCGGAGGAAGACGCTGCCGACTTCCCAGTTGCCGTAATGGCCGGTGACAAGGATGAGGCCGCGGCCTTTCGCCAGCAGATCGCTGAACAACTGCGCGTCCTCCGGGCGGTAGTCGAACAAGGTCTGCTGCTCGGCCGCCGAGGCGCCGAGCGCGCGGACGAAGTCGATGACGTCCCGGGCATAGGCGTCGAACATCGCGTGGGCCCGGCCTTCGAGCTGCCGCTGTGAGTCGTCCGGAAAGACCGCGCGCATGTTGTCGGCGACCGCGCGTCGCGTGTCGCCCATCAGCCGCCACGCCAGCCACATCACGACCTTGCCGATGGCGTACGACGACCAGCGCGGCAGCGCGCCGACGGAGCGGAGCATGGCGCCGAAGATGGTCCCGTTGTTGAGGCCGTGCAGCGTCCACCGGCGCGGCAGGATGTCGCGATCGGCGGCCGTCACGTCCTCCGATGTATTGGCCGGCTCAGATGCGTTCGAGAAAGCGATAGTACACCGCCAGAAAACAGGTGCGCGTCGTATCGCGCACCGGTCGAAGCTTGCTGCGCTCGCCGTCGTAGACGGCGGTGACCGGCACGGCGGCGATGCGGCCGCCGCGCCGCCGGACCTTCACGAGCATTTCGGTCTCGACCTCGTAGCCGGTCGCCCGCAGTTGCAGCGGCCGCAGCGTGTCGACGCGAAACACTCGAAACCCGCACTGCGTGTCGCGCACCGGCACGCCGATGAACCGTGACAGCGCCCAGCTTCCGATCCGGTTGGCATGGTAGCGGGAGGCCGGCATCCGCGATCGTTCGAATCGCCGCTCGCCGATCACGACGTCCGCGTTGCCGGCCGCGGCCTCCCTCAGCAGCGCCGCGGCTTCCTGCGGCAGATGTTGCAGATCGCCGTCCAGCAACAGCACGTGCGTGAAGTCGCTTTGAAAGACGCGGGCGAGCCCGGTCCGCACCGCGTGCCCCTTGCCGAGGTTGACCTCATGAAGCACGACCTCCGCACCCGCGTCACGCGCCCGATCGCTGGTGCCGTCGCTCGAGCCATCGTCGACGACGATGACGTGGTCGACCGCCGACCGGACGCCTTCGACGACCGCTGCGATGGTACGCGCTTCGTTGAACGCGGGAATCAACGCCGCCGTCCGCATCGTCATCGTCGCCGCCCTGTGAGGAGCAGCGCCGGCAGCACGAGAACCGATGCCGCGGCCAGCGTCACGACGCTGACGGCGGACACGATCCCGATCGAGCGAAGCGGCGGGTACGATGACCACACCAGCGTGCCGTAGCCGGCCATGGTGATGGCGGCGGCGACCAGGATGACCGGCGCCAGTTCCGAGGTCGCGCGCTCGGCGTCGCCGCGCTCCTGAAAGCGGTGGACGAGGTGGATGCCGTAGTCGACGCCGATCCCGACGAAGGTGACGACCGCGAAGACGGCGAACAGATCCAGTTCCACGCCCGCGATCGCCAGCGCGCCCGCGGCCCAGATCAGCCCGAGCGCCGTCGGCAGCAGGGCGTACATCGATAGCCGCCAGTCGCGGAACGCCGCTACCACCAGGGCGACGACGATCAACGTCCCGATCGTCAGCCCCTTCACGAACTGCGGGAGAAAGCCGCGCGCCAACTCGCGGTTCACCAGCGTCAGGCCGGTGAGGGTCTGCGTCGGATCGACCTCTTCGACAATCCGCTGCACCTGCGATGTCTGGCCGGGGCCGGACGGAAACACGTAGGTTGCCAGCGTCCAGGTCTGGGTGTTTCGCACGACGAGGCGATCGAGGAGGTCGCCGAAGCCGTGGGCGACGTAGCCGTCGTAGGTGATCCGCTCGGACGAATCGAGCATGCGCGGCAGGCGCTGCACGAAGGGATCGAACGCGCCGGGCGTGAAGTCGCTGGCCACGCGCGCGTGCTCGAGCGCGGCGCTCACGCCTTCGGTCGAGACGTGCGCCTGCCCGATCCGGGCCACCGTCCTGGCCTGCGAGGCCGCGGACGGGAGCAGCCGTGTCGGCGGCTGCACGGCCATGTCCGGAAGCTCGGCAGCGAGTCGCTGCGCGAGCCGCTCGTTGGTTTCGAGCAACGGCTCGAGCGCGGGTCCCTCCGCGAGCACCACGTAGACGTCGCTCGGCAGGCCGAACGCCGAGCCGATCGTCGCTTCGAGCTGCGCGGCCTCGGTCACCGATCGGAGCCGATCGAGTGTCGGGTTGATCCGGATGCGGGTCGCGGCGATGCCCAGGACGCAGGTCAGGACGACGCTCGCCGCGAGCACCAGGTTGCGGCGCCGCACGATCCAGGCGGCGAGCCGCGGCATCAGCAGCGCGGCGATCGGGCGCCGCGGCGGCCGGCGGGGCAGCAGCGCCGGGACCATCACGAGCGTGAGGATGCCGCACGCCACCATGCTGTGCCCGAGCAGCCGGCCGAGCTGCTGCAGGCTCGGGAAGTCGACGAACATCAGCCCGTAAAAGGTCGCGGCGGTCGTCCACATGCCGAGCAGCATGCTGCTCGAGGGCCCGGCGATCGCCGCCGGGACGTCGGTGTCCGGATGCTCGGCCCGCGCCAGGATATACGCGACGTAAAGCAGGACGACCCCGTCGACGCCGAGGCCGAACATCATCGCCGCCGCGCCGGTGGCGGCGGCCGACAGGCTGGCGCCGGTGAACCCGATCGCGCCGAGCACGACGACCAGAGACAGGAGGGACGGCAGCGATCCGACGGTGACGAGCCAGGCGCTGCGGAACACGATGAACAGCAGCGGGAGGATCACCACCAGCGATCCGACCGTGTTCAGCACGCTCTCGCGCTTGATCACCGCTTCGGTTTCGACGGCGATCCGGTGACCGCCGGCAAACTGAACGCGCAGCGGCGGGTGCGGTTCCTCGTCAGCTGCGTCAGGATGGCTTGCGGCCGCCGCAGCCATGGCCGCTTCAATCTCGCGCAGCCTGGCGTCGAGCGCCCGCGAGAATTCGGCGTCGTAGGGCGGACGCTTCGGCCGCGCCATCACCAGCCTGCCATGGCCGTCCTTGGTGACATAGCCGTCGGCGCTGATGCCCATGCTGAAGCCCGCCTGGGCGCCGCCGAGCGCATCGCGCAGCAGGTCGAGCAGCCCGGCGGGATCCTGGCGCACCAAAGCGGCCATTTCCGGCGAGGGCATCGCCAGCAGCTCGCGGCGGGCGGCGACGGCATCGCCGATTCCTTCCGGCGTCAGCCGGTGGAGCGCCGCGTCGAGCACGCGATCGTGCAGCACCAGGAGCTGATGGTCGGCGAGCCAGCCGACATCGCGGTCTCGATCCACGACGCCTGCGTCCACGCGCGCGATCTCCGGGGCGCGGCGCAGGCGCTCCACCCATGCCGAGATCTCGTCGCTGTACTCGCCGATCGCGTGGCCTTCGGGCGCGGTAAAAACGACGTACAGCTGATCGAGGGTGCCGAACCGCGCGAGGAAGGTGCGGAAGGTCTGGATGACGCGGTTGTCGCGCGGCAGCAGCGACAGGACGTCAGCATCGAACGAGAGCCGGCGCGTGCCTTCGAGGGCAATCAGGAGCGCGACCACGACGAGGCCCGCCACGATCAGGCGCCGGCGATGCGCCCACGCGACGACAGCCGAAACCAGGCCCCCCACGCACCTATGCTACATTCACGGTCCGAATCACGCGCGCGCGATCGCGCCGCGCACGGCCGCCCGCGTCAGCGTTCCGTCGAAAACGTTCCCGGCTCGAGCACGGCGTTCGGCACGATCTCGTCGAACGACATCGTCTTGGTGTCGCCGTTCGCGAACGTCATCCGCATGGCGTCGAGCAGCAGCGTGGAGCGCGTCACCCACAGATCCAGGCGGGCGAGCGTCTCGCGGATCTGCTTCCGTTTGGGAACCATCGTGAGATGGTCGGTGCCGGGGCGATCGCTGGTCTCGTGCTCCTCGATCTCGAACTGCGCGCGGAGATCCGCCGCGGTGCCGTTGACGAAGTACTTCTGCACGCGCCCCTGCGCGGTGCCGACGTCGGTCACCTGCCGGACGTTGTGGCTCGGCCACGACATCGTCATCTTGTTGCCGTCGATGATGATCACCCGCTGTTCCGGCTCGGTGTAGCGCAGGATGACGCGCGACGGCCGCTCGATCGCCAGGCGGCCGTGCGAGACGATCGGCCGCGTCAGCAGCGAGGACGTACTGGACTCGGTGAAATGCGCGGTGAGCGTCTTGATCGCCGCGTTGGCGCGTTGGCCGCGCAGATACAGGTCGTCGAAGGAGTCGGGCCGCGGTCCGGCCGGTCGCGAGGGCTGTTGCCGTCCGAATGCGGCGGTGGACAGGAGCAGAAGAGCAATCGCCGAGAGAGTGGCGCTCGCGCGCAGCGCGTGGCCGCGGCTTGGAAGCGTCATTCCGTAATGGTAACGTACGGCGCGTGCGACGATCGGTCAGCGTGTCGGGCATCGGTATGGTCTCTGCTCTCGGCACGTCGAACGCGGGCTTCCGCGATGCGCTTCTCGAAGGCCGCAGCGGCATCGTGCCGCTGACTGGCTTCGACACCGCGGGCTGCCGTTCAACTCTCGCGGCCGAGATCGCCGGGTTCGACGCCGCCGCATGGGTTCCACCGATGAAGGCGCGCCGGATGGACCGCACCGGCGTCTATGCGGTCGCCGCCACCAAGATGGCGCTCGAGGATGCCGGCGCGTCGATTGCGGCCGAGGGTGACGATGATCGGGGCGTGGTGCTCGGCACGTGGAGCGCCGGCGGCGGATCGACGCAGCAATTTCTCGACGCCCTGTTCCGCAAGGGGCCGTCGGGCGCGCCGGCGCTGCTCTTCGACAGTACGGTCGCCAACGCCGCGGCGAGCCTTGCAGGTCTCGAGCATCGCTTCCGCGGCCCCAACCTGACCGTGAGCCAGAAGGAGGCGTCGGGCCTCGCCGCGATCGTGACCGCGGTCGATCTCATTCGCGAGGGGCGCGCCGCCGCGCTGATGACCGGCGGCGCCGACGCCATCTTCGAGCCGTTCTACAAGGCGCACGATCGCTTCGCGGTCATGGCGCCGGATGCGGCCTTCTCCCGGCGGCTTGCGCCGTTCGACGTCGATCGGAACGGTTTCGTGCTCGGCGAAGGCGCGTTCTGCTTGTGGATCGAAGACGCCGCAGCCTCACACGAACGCCCGGGGGTGTACGGCGAGATTCTGGGCGTCGCCGCCGCCAGCGCCGCAGGCCCGATCAACCAGTGGCCGCAGCGGCCCGAGCCGCTCGTGCGCACCATGCGGTTCGCCCTCGAGGACGCCGGGCTGACGCCGGACGCGGTGGACGTGGTCTACGCCTCGGCCAACGCCACGCGCAGCCTCGACGCGATCGAAGCGCTCGCGCTGGGTGAGCTTTTCGGCGACACGCGAACCATCGTCACCTCGATCAAGGGCGCGCTGGGGGAATTCGGCGCATCGGGCGCCGCGGCGTGCGCGGCGGCGGTGCTGTGCGGCCGAATCGGCCGCGTGCCGCCGATAGCCGGCCTCGAGTGCGCCGACCCGATCGCGGGCTCACTCCGGCTCGCGCGGATCGCCGTCGATGCGCCGGGTCCGATCGCGCTCGTCAACGGCGTCGCGAGCGGGGGCGCCCTGTTCAGCGTCGTGCTCGGGGTCGCGAAACAGCGTGATGTATGATGCCGACCCTTGACCGAAGAAGCCGGGACGGCGAGTGCGTCGAGTGAGCTCAGCCTTGCCGGCCGCGTGGCCGTGGTTACCGGCGGCTCTGGAGGCATCGGCCGCGCCATCGCGGAAACGCTGGCCGCCAAGGGCGCACGCGTCGGCGTTTCCTTTCACGGCCACGAAGCGCCGGCGCGGGACGTGGAGGCCGCGGTGCGTGCCGGAGGCGGACGGGCGTGGGCCGGGCGATGCGACGTTGCCGACGAGTCGTCCGTCGCCGCATTTTTCGAAGGCGTCACGGCCGAGCTCGGACCGGTCGACATCCTCGTGAACAACGCCGGCATCGTGCGCGACGCGCACGTGATGTTCCTCGACACCACGCGCTGGCAGGACGTGCTCGACGTCAATCTCAACGGCGCCTATCACTGCATCCGCGCGGTGGTCCGTGGCATGCTGGTGCGGCGGTGGGGACGCATCATCAACGTGTCGTCGCCGAGCGCGCGGATGCCGCTGGCGGGGCAGGCGGGCTACGCCGCGTCGAAGGCCGGCCTCGAAGGGCTGACCCGCGCGCTGTCGCGCGACCTGGCGGCAAAAGGCGTGCTGGTCAACGCCGTGTCGCCCGGCATGATCGAAACCGAGATGCTCGAGGCGATGCCGGCGGCGGCGCGCGCCTCGCATCTGAAAGCGGTGGCCATCGGGCGCACCGGCCAGCCGGCCGAAGTCGCCGCCGTGGTGGCGTTTCTGGCGTCGAACGCGGCCAGCTACATCACCGGACAGGTGATCGGGGTCGACGGCGGCCTGCTCTGAACTGCGGTATTGTTATGACTACTTCTCTCGACGGTCTGAAGGCGGAGATCAAGCGCGCCATCGTCACTGCGCTGAGGCTGCCGATCGCTCCTGAAGACATCGACGACTCGGTGTCGCTGTTCGGTGAAGGACTGGGGCTCGATTCGATCGACGTGCTCGAGCTGGTCCTCGAGATCGAGCGGACGTTCGGCGTCGCCATCGCCGACGAGCAGACCGGCATGAAGGTGCTGCGCTCCGTCGACACGATCGCCGAGTACATCACGTACGAGCGGGCCAAGCGCTCGGCCTGATCCCGGAGGTAGTCCGCCCCGCATGCCAGTGAGCGTCGGCACGCGTAACATCTTCACGGTCGACCTCGAAGAGTGGTTTCACGTGTGCGGCGTGGGCGGCGAGCTTGCGCCTGAGCACTGGGAGGGGCTGCCGGCGCGCGTCGAACTGACGACGCAGCTGCTGCTCGAACTACTCGACGCCGTCCAGATTCGCGCCACCTTCTTCGTCGTCGGCTGGGTCGGCGAGCGATACCCACAACTCATCGACGCGGTGCGGGCGGCCGGCCACGAAATCGGCTCGCACGGCTATCAGCATGCGCGTGCCTACGACCTCGGCCCCGACGCCTTCCGTCACGATCTGCGCGAGAGCCTCCGTGTGCTGACCGCCGGCGGCGCTGCGCCGGTCAGGATGTTCCGCGCGCCGGAATGGTCGATCACCGAACGGTCGTCCTGGGCGCTGGCAATCCTCGTCGAAGAGGGAATCACGGTGGACGCCAGCATGGCGCCGGTCAGGCTCGTCGGCGCGGTCACCTCCCCCCGCCGGCCTCACGTGCGCCAGACTTCGGCGGGACCGATTACAGAAGTGCCGCCTCTGGTGGTCGACCGATTCGGCCAGACGATGCCGATGGGTTGGGGTTGGGGGCTGCGAATGAGTTCTCCGCGCCGCGTCCTTCGCGCGATCGAGGCGGTGAACCATGCCGGCGTGCCGGCGGTGCTGATGGTCCATCCGTGGGAGCTCGATCCGGACCCGCCCCGGGTGCGCCTGCCCGCGAAAAATCAGTTCGCCCATTACTTCCGCCTGGGCGGCTTTCGTGAGCGCCTGCGCGACGTACTGAGCGCAGTCCCGTTCGGCTGTATCGGCGACATGACCGGAGCGCTGGTTCCATAGTGATCACCCGGTTCATCCGCGGCACCCTTGGTCTCTTCGTATTTCTAGCTCTCGGCGCCGCCGCCACGGCGGGGCAGGATCCGAAAACCGCTGCGACGCGAATGGCGATCGAAGACGACCCGCCCGGTGAAGCGGTGCGGGTCATGGATCGAGCGTCCGCCGTGTCCGGACTCACCATCGGATTCGCCGCGCGCGTCGCCTTCCAGGGTGCTCCAGGCGATCCGGCGCTGGCCGCCCGGCTCGCCGAATTCGCCAGACGCCACGCGCCGGTCTGGCTCTCGCTGCCTGCGCCCGTCGCGCAGGAGGATGTCGAAGCCTGGCGGATCGCGCTGCACCGCCTGCTGGAGCAGCAGGGATCCGCCCTGACGATTCTCGAGCTGGCCGTCGATCGTCAGCCGGCACGAGTCGCTCGCTTCGTCGCGCAGGTGGCTGCCACGGAGGTTCGCGCGAACCACGACGCGATCCGCCTCGCCCTCGGCGGGTCGGCCATGAGCGATCGCGTTCGCCGTGAAGAGATCTACTCGGCCGAGGTGGCGCCGTACGTCGACCTGCTCGCGATTCCCGAAGGCGGCGAGTCCTCCGCGGCGTGGCTGCGTCAAATCGATCCGCTTGCCCGTATCGTGCTGACCGCGCCGGAGCCGG
>Ga0068871_100003185_pt1 | contig 11273 bp, 7 predicted proteins | sample KBSMisM72_FD_72750 | JGI IMG/M metagenome (GOLD analysis project Ga0068871, IMG submission 72750) | Miscanthus rhizosphere microbial communities from Kellogg Biological Station, Michigan, USA - KBS Miscanthus M7-2 | ecosystem: Host-associated > Plants > Roots > Rhizosphere > Soil ... | reverse complement strand
GCTACGACGGGGGGCCGTTCTTCACCCACGACGGCTCGCGCATCGTCTGGCGGAGGTTCGACGTCACCGGTGTGCTCGCCGACGTCTGGACCATGAAGCCTGACGGCAGCGATCAGCGGCAGATCACGGACTTCGGCGCGATGAGCTGGGCGCCGTACGAACATCCATCGGGCAAGTACTTCATCTTTTCGTCCAACAAACTCGGCTTCGACAACTTCGAGCTCTTCATCGTCGACACCGCGGGGGCGAAGGAACCGGTGCGGGTGACATACACCGACGGCTTCGACGGGCTCCCCGTGCCTTCGCCTGACGGCACGCAGCTCGCGTGGACGTCAACGCGCGGCGGCGGATCGGCGGGCCAGATTTTCCTCGCGCAATGGAATCACGCGAAAGCGCTCGAAGCGTTGGCCAACGCGCCAGCAAGGAAAGCGGCACGGAAATGAAGAAGATCGCACTCGCGGCGGCGATGACGTCAGTGCTCTGCACCACGACAGCCGCCGACGTCGGTGACCTCCGGCGATACGTCACGACGCTCGCGTCCGAGCGGTTTGGCGGACGGCTTACCGGCACGGACGGAGAACGGCTCGCGCGCGAGTTCCTCGTCAGCGAGCTGAAGCGCATCGGCGCGAAGCCGCTACCGGGACAGAAAGACTTCGCGCTCCCCTTCGAGTTCGCGGCCGGCGCCCGCGACACCGGCACCACTGTGTCGGTCGCCGGCAAGGCCCGTGCGTTGTCGTTTTCCGATAGCGGCGAGGTGACCGCGCCGGTGGTCTTCGCCGGCTACGGTATCGTCGTGCCGGAGAACCAGGACTTCGGCTACGACAGCTACGCGACGCTCGACGTGAAAGACAAAGTGGTCGTGGTGCTCCGGTACTTCCCCGAGGACGCCGACCAGAAGACCCGCGCCATCCTGTCGCGATATTCCGATCTTCGGTACAAGGCGATGGCCGCGCGGCAGCACGGCGCAAAAGCGATGCTTGTGGTCACCGGGCCGCGGTCGCCAAACGCCGGAGAGCTTGTGCCGATGACATTCGACACGGCCCTCTCAGGTTCTGGCATTGTCGCCGCGAGCATCGACGGCGAAGCCGGCACGTTGATGCTCTCCGCCGCGAACAAAGCACTCGACGCCGTGCAGCAGTCGCTCGACTCCGGCAATCCGCATGTGGCGGGCTTCGACATCCCGACCACCGTGACCGTCCGCGCGAAAGTCGAACGCGAGCGTCACACCGCGTACAACATCGTCGGCTACCTGCCGGCGACCGAGCGCGCCCCGGTGGAAAAACCGTGGCTGGGCGTGGGCGCTCACTACGACCACCTTGGTCGCGGCGAGAACGGGTCGTCGCTCGCGTCGAAGGAAGAGGCCGGACGCATTCACGGCGGCGCCGACGACAACGCGTCGGGCGACGCGGCGGTTCTTGCGGTCGCCGGCCAACTCGCAAAGCAGCCTCGGCGACGCAATGTGCTGATCGCGTTCTGGACCGGTGAAGAGTTGGGCTTGCTGGGCTCGGTGGCATTCTTCGCATCGCCGCCAGTGAAGACGTCGGACATCGCGGCCTACTTGAATTTCGACATGGTCGGCCGAATGCAGGACAACAAACTGAGTGTGCAGGCGAGCGGCACCAGCAAGACGTGGGACAAACTCGTCGAGCAGGCGAACGTCAGAGCCGGCTTCAACGTGAGCCTGCAGCCCGATCCGTATCAGCCGACCGACGTCGCCAGCTTCAATACCGCCGGCATTCCGTGTCTGAACTTCTTCACCGGCGCGCACACCGACTATCACAAGCCGAGCGACACAGCCGAGAAGATCGACTACGAGGATCTCGATCGCATTGTCGAGTTCGCCGCGGCGATTGCCCGGAGAGTTGGCGACACAGTGGAGGCGCCGGTGTTCGCGAAAGTCGAGCCGCAGGTTCAGGGCGGCGCGAACCGCGGGGGCGCCCGCGTCTTCACAGGCACCGTTCCTGACTACGCCACTGAAGCCAAAGGGCTGCTGCTTGGCGGCGTCGTCGCGGGAGGGCCTGCGGAAGCGGCGGGTCTGCGGAAGGGCGACCTCATCGTCGAGATCGCGGGTCAGACGATCACGAACATCTACGACTACCAGTACGCGCTCGACGTGCTGAAGATCGGCCAGCCGGCGAAGGTCGTCTACATGCGCAGCGGCGAGCGCAGGGAAACGACGCTCACACCGTCCGCTCGGAAGTAGTGTCCGCCTTCAGGCGGACCAATGATCATCGTCGCGTTCTGAAGAACGCGATCATGTCCGTCTGCTTCGGCGGCGGCGCGCCAAGCTGACGCAGGAGCGTCGTGACCTGTCCGCGGTGATAGCTCGCGTGATTGACGACGTGGACGAGCATTTGCCAGAACGGCGCCGTGTCCGGCGCGCCGCTCAACAGCTTGTAGTCGAACGTCTTGTTCACGCCGGCCTCGCCGAGATTCGTGACGAACTGCCGGACGCCGGTTTCGAGATCCTTCCAGGCGGTGCGAATCGACGTCGCGTCCGGAAACTGGTCGTAGGGAATCAGGGCGGTCGACTCGCCCATCCACCGCTTGAACCACACGAGATCGGCAGCGTAGATGTGCGCGACGGTGTCGCGGACCGACTTGAAGCTGCTCTCGACTGGCTGAAGAAATTTCTCCCGCGGAAGCTCGGTCACCGCGTCGAGGATGATGTCGCGCGCCCAGTAGTGGTAGTCGAGCAGCGTCTGCAGATACGCGAGATTCATGCGGCTGATTATGACCGATTGCGAACGGGACTCTCGACGTGGGGTCGGTCAATGCCGAGCGCAATCATCCGCGGCGGTATGTCGCGAACGAACGGGATCTTGAGGACGGCGCGAACGATCCACGGAATCGACGGGTCGCGCCTCGATCGAAGCGCCGGCGCCAGAAACCGCGTCTGCACGAACGTCTGAATCGCCTGCAGCACTTTGACCGCACGCTCGCGGCGCCGCTGCACCTGCGCGAGGATGTCCTCGCCGGCGCGGCCTTCCGACAGCGGCTTCCAAAGAAGGTTCGCCGCTGCGACCGCGTCATGAATGGCGACGTTGATGCCGACGCCGCCGACCGGCGACATCGCATGCGCGGCGTCGCCGATCGCCAAGTATCCTGGTGCGTGCCAGCGAGTGAGCCGATCCACTCGCACGGTCAGCAGCTTCACATCGTCCCAGCTGCGGATGTCGTGCACGCGGTCGGCGAGCTCCGGCGCCACGCGCGTGATGTCGCGCTGGAACGATTCCAGCCCGCGCGCGCGAATCTCATCGCCACTTCCCTTCGCGATCACGAACGCGACCTGCCAGTAGTCATTCCGGTCGAGCATGACGAGCAGCAGCCCCGGGCCGATCCGGCCGAAGACCGCTTCGACTTCGTCCCGCTTGCGCGGAAGCCTGAACCAGAAGACGTCGATCGGCGGCGCCGTCTCGATCTTCGGCAGGTGCGCCGCCTCGCGCGTGCGCGCCGTGCGGCCGTCTGCCCCCACTGTGAGCACCGCCGAGAGCTCATGCTCGCCCTCGGCGTCGCGATATCGCAGTCCGATCACACGCCCGTCGCGCCTCAGCAAGTCGACGACCTCCGCGTTGCGTACGAGCGTGAAACAGGGATATCGAGTCGCCTGCCGCGTCATGAACTCGAGGAAGTCCCACTGCGGCATGAACGCGATGTACCTGAACTTGGATGGAATCCGCTCGAGCGACACGCGCAACGTCTGGCCGGACGTCGTCTGCAGCTGCACGAACGACACCTTGCTGTGAGGCAGCCGAAGGAACTCGTCGATGAGCCCAACCTGATCGAGCAGCTCGAGCGTCGACGGATGAATGGTGTCGCCGCGAAAATCGCGAAGGAAGTCGTTGTGCTTCTCGAGAACGACGACGTCGATGCCGGCGCGGGCGAGAAGAAAACCAAGAACGGCGCCGGCGGGCCCACAGCCGGCGATGGCACACGTCGTGGCAGCTGGCACGCCACGACGATAACAGGGCTGACGGCTAAAAGCAGGGCTAAGGGCTAAAGGCTAAGGGCTGCCCAGCCCTCAGCCCTCAGCCCTCGTTCGATCGCATCCTACGGACGAACCGTTACGTATCGAATCTGGCCGTCGCGTTCGACGAGCAGAAGCACCGGCCGATTGGTCGTCGCGCGAACCGCGGTGCGGAGCTCGTCGACGGACGTCACCGGCTTGCGGTTGACTTGCTGAATCACGTCGCCGGCTTGCAGGCCCGCATCCGCCGCACGACCCTCGGGATCGATGTCGGTGATCACGAGGCCGTTCTTGCCCTTCTCGACGCTGATGCCGAGCGCGGCCTTGTCGCCGCTGTCCGAACCGCGGTCGCGGCGCGACGCGACGTCGCCCTTCCCGGCTTCGTCGAGCTTCACCGTCACGGTTTTCTCGGACCCATCGCGATTGATGACGACCGACGCGTTCGAACCCGGCTGCGATTCCGCCACGTGGTTGCGGAGGCTGTTGATGTCGTTCACTGGCTGGCCGTTGAACGAGAGGATCACGTCTCCCCCCTTCAGACCCGCGCGATCCGCTGCGCTGTCCGGCGTCACTCTGCCGACGATGGCGCCGCCCACATGCTTGAGCCCGAGGCTGTCGGCGAGGTCCGACGTCACCGGCTGCACTTCGACGCCGAGCTGCGCGCGACGGACGCGACCGTCTTTCTTCAGGTCGTCCATCACGTGCTTCGCCATGTTCGACGGAATCGCGAACCCGATGCCGATGTTCGCGTCCACCGGCGACAGCATCTCGGCGTTGATGCCGACCACTTCGCCCTTCGTGTTCACGAGCGCGCCGCCGGAGTTGCCGTGGTTGATCGGCGCGTCGGTCTGCAGGAAGTCCTGGTAGCCGCCGTCGCCCGACCCGGTCGAACGGCCTTTCGCACTGACGATGCCCATCGTCACTGTCTGGCCGACACCGAGCGGGTTGCCGATCGCGAGCACGACGTCCCCGATCTGCGAGTTGTCGGAGTTGCCGAGCGGCGCGACTGGAAGATTCGTGGCGTTCACTTTCACGAGCGCGAGATCGCTGGCTTTGTCGGTCCCAATCACCTTCGCTTCGAGCGTGCGGCCGTCCGTCAGATCGATGTGGATCTTGTCCGCGCCGTCGACGACGTGGTTGTTGGTCAGGATGTAGCCGTCGTTGGTGACGACCACACCCGAGCCGAGCCCGTGCTGCCGGAAACTCCGAGGCACAGTCCGTTGCCTGCGCGGCCCGGGCTGCTCGTCGTCTCCGAAGAAGCGGCGGAAGAAGTCGTCGCCGTCGAACTGCGCCGGCGACGCTGTCGCTTTGCCATCGACGCGGATAGTCACGACGGCGGGGGCGACTGCCTTGACGACATCGGCATAGGAGTCGCGCGATCCGTTCACTGCGGCGGCCCGGCCGGTGACAATCGGAGCCTGAGCGGTTGCTTGTGCGGTTGCTGGGGTGGCGGCGGAAGTGGCGGCCAGACCGTGCCAGGCTGCGCCGCTAATCAACGCGGCAGCCGCGCCCGCAACGAGTCCAGCACGAATACTCAAACGTTTCGAGTCCATAGGTGAGGGTCCTTTCATCTTTCGTCACTCCATTTGACGGCTCCTTCCCTTTCCCGGTCGTGAATGGAACATTACAAATAGGAAAGGTTCACGGTGAACCTGGAGCCATGGCCGGGCTCGCTGTCGACGCTGACACTGCCGCCATGGGCTTCGACGACCGCTTTGACGAGGCTGAGCCCGAGGCCCAGACCGCGTTCCGTGCGGCTCTGGTCGCCACGGAACAGACGCTCCCAAATCCTCGGCACCTCATCCGAAGGGATGCCGATTCCGGTGTCGCGCACTCGTAATACGGCGTGGCCGCTTTCGCGTGACACCGAAATGTCGACCCGACCGCCTGGCAGCGTGTACTTGATCGCGTTGTCGAGCAGGTTGGCGGCGACCTGCTCGAATCGAAGTCGATCGATCGACACGACCACGGTCGGATCGACGTGCGCCTCGAGGGCAACGCCTTTGGCTTCGGCCGCGTCGCGATAGAGATCCACGGCGCGCTCGACGACCTCGCCGAGCGGCATCGTCTTTCTGTGGAGTTCGATCGCGCCGCTTTCCGCTTCCGAGATGTCCATCAGCGTCGTCAGCATGACCAGGACGCGGTCGGCTTCCTCGACGCAGTCGGCGAGCGCTTCTCGATAGCGATCGATGTCGGGCGGGCCGGCGAGCGCGAGCTCCGCCGAGCCGCGCAGGTGCGTCATCGGCGTGCGCAGGTCGTGCGAGACGTTGTCGAGCGCGTTGCGCATGCCTGTCACCAGGCCCTCGATGCGATCGAGCATCGCGTTGAACAACTTCGTCAGCTCGTCGATCGCGTCGTGGGTCTTGCCGAGCGGCACACGTTCGTCGGTGCGCCCCGTCTTCGTGATGCGCTGCACGGCGTCGACGAGCTGCCGGATTGGGCGCAACGCCGACTGTGTCGCCAGCGCGCCGCCGGTCAACGCAATCAGGAAGATCGAGAGCGTCACCAGGCCGAGCGCGGCGCGGAACCGCGACAAGATGTCCTCTCGCGCCTCGGTGCTCCTTCCCACCTCAATCAGCGTGCCGTCCGACAAACGGAGGCTTCCCGTTTCGAGCGTCGCGACGTCCCAACCCTCGGGCTGGCTCAGCACAAGGGCCTGGCGTCCAAGCCAATCGGTGACACGTACGAAGACACGCTCCGGCGCCGTCTGCTGCTCCGCGCGGACGACGTCTTCGAGACCGCGCAGTCCGCCGCTGTTGTACGCCGCGGCGTACGTGCCCAGCTTGCTGTCGATGATCTGCCGATCGCGTTGCGCGAGCGACGCGGACGTCAGCAGATACGTCAGAAACATGATCGCGAGCGAGCCGACGACGAACAGCGTCGCGTACCAGAGGCCGATGCGCAGGCCGTAGACAGGAAGCCGCGTCTCGCGGTCAGCTGCGGATGACATAGCCCACGCCCCGGACGGTGTGCAGCAGCTTCTTTTCGAAGCGGCGATCGATTTTCTCGCGCAGCCGGCTCACGAGGACGTCCACGATGTTGGTTTGCGGGTCGAAGCTGTAGTCCCACACGTGCGACAGGATCATCGTCTTGGACACGACCTTGCCGGCGTTGCGCATCAGGTATTCGAGCAGCGCGAACTCACGCGGACGCAGGTCGATCATGGCATCGCCTCGCGTCACGCGGCGCGACAGCAGGTCGAGCACGAGGTCGTCGACCTTCAGCGTCGTCGGCTCCGGTGCGCGCGAAGCACGGCGCACGAGCGCCTGCACGCGCGCGAGCAGTTCGGCGAACGCGAACGGCTTCGTCAGGTAGTCGTCGCCGCCGGCCTGCAGGCCTTTCACGCGATCGTCGACGGACCGTTTCGCGCTGAGGATGAGGACCGGCGTCGACACGCCGCGCTTGCGAAGCGCGTCGATCAGGGACAACCCGTCGCGCTTGGGGAGCATGACGTCGACAACCGCGACGTCGTACGGCTGGCTGACGGCCGCCTCGAGTCCGGAGTCGCCGTCTGCGAAGCGGTCGACGCCAAAACCTGCCTCGCGCAGGCCGCGCTCGACAAATCCGGCGATCGTGTCGTCGTCTTCGACCAGAAGCGCACGCACGATTGCTATTTAATCGTACGTAGGGGCGAGGGGGTTATCTCTGGAAGGCGTAAGAGAGCTTGACGAAGACCGAGCGGTCCGCGCGCTGCAGGCGGCGCTGATCGTCGAGCGTCCGCTCGTCGCCATAACCGAAGAACATGACGGACTGCCAGTTGATCTTGTACGCGAACAGCACCGACCCTGAAAACGAGCCGTCGTGCGCGGGGTGCGGCGTGACGAACAGCGATGGGTCGCGATCGGTGGACACGTACTGCCCGATGAGACGCACGAAGCTGCGCGCCGTGAACGTGTAGTTCGCGCGCACTCTTGAGACACGGGCGGTAAACAACGGGCGGCTGACGCCGGCGTTGTCGTCGACGTGCAGCCACGTCGTGTTGTCGACAAGGTCGAACACGAGGTGGTTGGTGGCGACGATCGTCGCGTTCAGGTTGACGTTGCCGCCCCGGCCCAGGCGGACGTTCTCGATGTCGGCCTCGGTGCCCAAAGAACCGTCGCTGCCAATCTGCTGAAAGCGCCGTGACGGGCTGACTCGCGCGTACCACTGAAACTGGTTGCGTGGAAACAACACGTCTCCCGCGCGAACGTGCGAGCGCTCGAACTGCACCTGCATGAATCCGCTGAGCTTCGTGTCCATGCCGGCGCCTGGCGCGATCGAATCTGAAATCACCGCGGCCGTGTCGCGTTCGCTCTGCCGATCGGCTCTGACGAACGTCCGCAGCCGGCTGATGATGCCGTGCGGGCGGAACGTCCACCCGCTTTCGGCGTACTGCTCTCGATACCCCACCTGGGGCACGAATCCGTTGTCGGCGCGAAATCCAGTGCCGAAGTCCTTGTACGTCGTGCCGAAGTCGAAGTGCGCGGTGTTGTGGTTCCACGCCAGTTGCGCCGCGCCGGACGTAAGCGTGTCGCCGGTCCACGCGGCGTTGACGTCAGGGCGGTTCGGCGTCGTCGTGTCGCTGTAGAGCAGCTGGCCGGTGATGGTCTCAGTACCGTGGAATCGGGCCTGGAAGTCAGGGCCGACCACGCGGTTGTGCCCATCGACGCCGTTCTCCCGATCGGTCATCAGCATGCTGACGAACGAGAGCCCGCCAAAGTCCTTCCGCGCGCGGCCGATGAAGACGGTGGAGTGAAAGTCCTGCGCGGCCAGCGATGAGGAGTTCGGTCCGGGCACCACGATGCTGCCGCCACCGGCGTCGTTGGCGACGAGGGCGGTGTAGTTGACCCCGCCGAGTTTTCCCGTTGCGCGGCCTCCCCAGTCGGGCGCGGAGATGGTCCGGGTGTAGACGGCCTGAATCGGCGTCGACAGCAGCTCGACGCCTTCGAGAAAAAACGGACGCTTCTCAGGGAAGAACAGCGCGAACCGCTGGTTGGTGCTGATCTGCGCCGTGTCGGATTCGATCTGCGAGAAGTCGGGCCGGATGGTGCCGTCCACGGTGTTGTCGGCGTTGGGCGTGTACTTCGCGTCCATGCCGATCTTGTGACCGAATGGATCGTTGACGAGCGGCGCGCCGAGCGGTCCGGACGGATGCGCCGCCTGATTCGCCGCGAGATAGGGCGCCGCCACGAGGTGTCCGCCCGACGGCAGCTTGCTGAGACCGGTGAGCGAGTTCTCGCGGCAGACGAAACACTGGCTCCCGCGAGGCTGCTTCACCGACACGAACTGGTAGCGGAAGTCGCGCGCGTAGTTGCGCCACAGCATGATGCCCCACTCCTGGGGATCCTTGTTCCGGTAGCGCAGCGATGAAAACGGAATCTTTATTTCGAGCGTCCAGCCATGCTCGCCGATGCGCGTCGCCGACTCCCAGAAGAAATCCGGCGACGCGTTTTCGCCGCCGCCGTTGTCGTCCATCACGGCGTCGAACTGCACGTTGTGGGCGGTCACCTGGAATTCGTATGCGGTGTGACCCTCGTTCCTCGTGTCGAGGAAGATTCCCCCGAAGTCGGCGTTGCTTTGGATGTAATCGTGATCGCCGAAGGGCGCGACGATCCGCGTCGGATCGGGGTCTTCGAACTCGAACGCGGCGTAAAAGAACTTGTCGTCGTACGTCAGGTACCCGACGTTCTTCACGCGCGGCTCGGTGTTGTCACTCGGGTTTATCTCATACCAGCGATCGATACGGAGCGCATCGCGCCAGCCCTCGTCATTCAGGTTGCCATCGATGACGATGGGGCCCTTCGCGCGGGTAATCGTGTAGGTCTCGCCTCTCGTGGATGTCTGCGCGTGCGCGACGGAGGGCATCGTGAGGATCGCGGCCATAACCGCGGTACTCGACATGCATCGTGCGCCCATCAGCCGGCTTAGACGCGACATCCCTCTACGAAGTTTAGCGACCGGAAATGGTACGCTAACCGGATGGGCTTCGCGCGATTGCCGATGTGGAGGAGGGTCCGTTGAGACGTGCACCGTGGCTGGCAGTGTGTGTCGTGATGTTCAGTGCTGGCGGAGCATGGGCGCAGTACGCGGGAGGCGCGCTGGCATCCGCGGCGCAGTCGCCGGCCTCCGCCCCGGCGAGGACGATCCCGTCGCCGTTCCTCGGCAGTGTGCCGATCGGCCAGCCGACAGTTGAGCCGCTGCCGTTGACGATCCTCGAGACGATCAACCGCGCGCTCGAGCACAACCTCGGCCTTCTCCTGTCCGACGACGCCCGCGGCCGCGCGGAAGGCGCGCGCTGGCGAGCGTTGGGTGCGATGCTGCCCAACATCAACGGGCGCATCTCCGGAACACGACAGCTCATCGACCTCGCGGCGTACGGGTTTCCGCTGCCGGAAGGCATTCCGCCCATCGTCGGCCCATTCAACCTGTTCGACGCGCGGCTCTATGCCTCGCAGTCGGTCTTCGACTTGCGCGCCCTCAACGACGTGCGGGCCGAGCGGCACAACGTCGCGGCAGCGCAACACAACTATCGCAGCGCGCGGGAACTCGTCGTCCTCGTCGCCGCGAACGCCTACCTCCAGGCGCTGGCGGCGGCCGCTCGCGCCGAGGCCGCCCGGGCGCAACTGCAGTCCGCGCAGGCGCTCTACAACCAGGCGACCGACATGCGGCAGAGCGGCCTCGTTGCCGGCATCGACGTGCTGCGCGCCGAAGTGGAGCTCAGCACCGAAAAGCAGCGCGTCACCGTCGCGACGAACGATTTCGAAAAGGCCAAGCTGCAGATCGGACGCATCATCGGACTGCCCGTCGGACAGGACGTCATGCTGACGAACGAGCTGCCGTCGGTGCCGGTGCCGGACATCACATTGAAGGACGCACTCGAGCGCGCCTACAAGTCGAGGCCCGACTATCAGGCCGCGCTCGAACGTGTGAAAGCGGCCGAGGCGACGCGCGCCGCTGCCGTCGGCGACAACCTCCCGTCGGTCACGCTGAACGCCGACTACGGTGAACTGGTCGCGCCGGGCAATTCCCATTACACGTTCGCGGTCGTCGGCGCGGTGAACATCCCGATCTTTCAGGCCGGCCGCACGCGCGGGCGCGTGATCGAAGCCGAAGTGGATCTGAAGAGCCGGCGCGCCGAAGCCGAGGATCTGCGCGCCGCGATCTACTACGACGTGAAGACCGCGTTCATGGATTTGCAGGCAACCGGCGAGCAGCTGCAGGTGGCGACGAGCGGCCGCGACGTGGCGCAGATGACGCTGACGCAGGCGCGCGATCGGTTCGCGGCCGGCGTCGCGAACAATGTCGAAGTGGTGCAGGCCCAGGAGGC
>Ga0068871_100003183_pt1 | contig 11275 bp, 9 predicted proteins | sample KBSMisM72_FD_72750 | JGI IMG/M metagenome (GOLD analysis project Ga0068871, IMG submission 72750) | Miscanthus rhizosphere microbial communities from Kellogg Biological Station, Michigan, USA - KBS Miscanthus M7-2 | ecosystem: Host-associated > Plants > Roots > Rhizosphere > Soil ... | reverse complement strand
CCAGCCCAATCCAGGCGGTAAGACGGCTACCTGACAGGCGTTCCGTTGGCCTTCCCATCTCCGCCACTATACTGGTTTGTCTAGATAAGTCCCTGCATCTACTCCGTACCATGGCTACAAACGCGTCTTCGGGTATCTCCTACTCATAGCTCATCGGAGTCGACCTGTTGTTTCTGCAATCCTTTGAACATTACCCGAAGATCCTCAAACCCCTTGACGGTAACAATTGCCGTGATCACCACGAACGATGCTCCCGCGACTATAAGTGATACCGTCCAGAAATTGAGCCAGGAAATCATATCGTCTCCTTCGCCGAGACCGGTGCTACGGATCGGGTTGGCGGTTTTCCTAATAGTGAACCCGCGACCAGACCGCCAGCCGCTAGCGAAAAGGCGGCAAAGCCGGTCATATTCTCACTCCAGTGCAGAAAAAAGAAGGGAACGATGGCGCCGCCGGCGCCCATGAACATAGCCATGTACCCCCCGGTGATATTGGCGCGCTTCCAATAGAGCCCACCTATGACGCACACGAACGCACCCGCAAGAAAAATCGTTGCGGTGATGTTCAAGTACAGATAAACCGCGCCGGGTGGCGTGTAGTACAAGCCCCAAAACATTAGAAACAATCCGACAAGTAGATTCGCGATTCGGTTCACTAGAATCTGGTGCTTTGAGTTAAGCGGAGGTTTGCCCCTAAGCTGCCGCAGAGGCATCACCACATCCTGTGAGATCACCGCGCTCCAGCCGAGAAGATAAGAACTGTTGACCGACATGGTTGCTGCCAGCATTCCAGCGACAACAATTCCCTTGATACCCGGCCCCAGGATCTGCGCGAGCATCGCCGGCATGGCGTCAATCGGCTCCAGTGTATGGCCGGCCACAATTGGCAGAGGCACGCCGTTGCGCAAAGTTCCGGATCCGAAAAGAGTTAATGCGGCAATTCCCCAGAGCATGGGCAACATGCCTCGGCCCAGGTATATAAGTCCAGTCCAACTCATCACCCGTTTGGAGGTCTCCGGGCTCTTGGTAGAAAACATTCTCATGGCCGTGGTTTGCCAGCAGGTGTGAACCGAGAACCAAAGAAGGATCTGCCACACCAGGAAAGTCATGCCAAATTTGGGATTCAGGATCGGATCGAAACCCGCGGAACCCATGGTGTGGGCAACCTTCGCCACCATGCTTCCCCAACCTGCATGGTAGACAGCGTAGATCGACACCAGAATGGTCGCGATCGACAGCAGCACATACTGCACAAAATCTGTGATCACGACGGAAACCATTCCACCGACGACCGTGTACATCAGTTCCAAAAGCAGGATTACGGTCATTACAGCAATCAGATGCTTGGTATCTATGCCGCTGACGATGGTAAGGAATTCCCCCTCAATTTTGAGGAACACCCCCATGTTCAGGATACCGCCCAGAGCCACCAAAACACCGGTAAAAAGTCGTAATCCACGGCTGTACTTAATTTCGAAAAATTCCGGCACCGTCATCAGTCTAAGTTCTCTAAACCGACTGATGATGAAGCCGGTGCGGCCTACGATTATCATCACCACGCCTGAAATCAGAGCGGCAGCGAACGCAGAGAAGCCGTAGCGATAGCCAAGCTCACCGTTGTACATGAATGTGATGGTGCCGATTTCAGTAGCCGCCAGGGTGGCAATTCCAATAAAGGTGCCGAGTTCGCGGCCCGCCACCAGGTAGTGGGCGACGTTTCCGATATAGCGTTTTCCAAACAGACCGATGGCTACCGAGAGGGTGAGGTAGCCGGCGACAATGATCCAATCAACAGGAGCAAAGTTCATAGATGACTCGCAGTTGTGGCGCCAGCTTTGCCTTGGCAGCCATGAACTGTTCGTGTCTTGTTAGGTCTAGGTCCAATCTCGTTATCGACCCTTGAGTTCAGCCAAACCAATAGGATTCGCCTAAGACGATCGGGTTCGATGGTCAGTTCTCCAATTGATTCCACTATTTGTCCATGCACCACTGCAAAGCCGTCGCTAATAAAGCCTTTGCAGTCTGCAATACTGAACTGGCTTCCACATATTCGTTAGGATTGTGAGCCCCGGCACCTTTAGGGCCGAATAAAAGCGTAGGTATTTTGAACTCGCGCTGGATGAGGAATGCATCGCAAGGATAGGGTGCTGCCGTCACCGTCGGTCTTTTACCCAACGCTTGAGTGGCGCCGTCAATCATGCATCGCGTCCATGGATGGTTGATTGGCAGTTGGTGCCCAAGCAAGGGAGGATCCACAACAGGTTTCCAATGGATGGGATGGGCCCGGAAGAAGGGATCTGCAAGCTCAAATTTCTTTAGTGAAGAACGGATCTGCTGAATGAGGTCGGGAACGTTCTCGTGCGGCAAGAATTGAAAGTAGATACGAATCGTCGCGCTGGACGGAGTACTGAGGGGAACGTCTGCGTCTAATCCACCCGATTTCACAACCAACACCTGGACTGGCGCGGGGTCCGAAAACCTGCTGTAAGGTCCAACTTTGTTCACTTTCTTCCGTCGATTGGACCATGAATCTGTCCATGCCAAGAGTCTGCCAATCGGAATGGCCGGGCTGACCACTTCCTTGGGTGAGAAGTATGCCGATGGGTCTCCGGCATCAACAACTAAGTCCACGACAAAGCCACCACGGGTCGCGCGGAAGATCCCGAGTTGTGTCCCCTCAGAGATCACGCACGCATCTGCCGTATCGCCGCGAAGGCGTGCGGCAAGCGTTCCTCCACCGCCACCCCATTCCTCATCAATTACGGACTCAAAAATAATGTCCCCGCCCAGTCTTATGCCTGCGGTTTTGAGCGCGCATATCATTCCGGCTTGAGCGACAATCCCTCCTTTCATATCGAAGCTGCCAAGTCCGAAGATGCGGCCCTTCCGCAATTCTCCAGACCAAGGCGAGGCCTCCCACAGGCCCCTTCCCGCCGGGACTGTGTCCATGTGACCATTCAAAAGTAAGCTTTTTCCGCGCCCCGACCCGGTGAGGCGGGCGACCAGGTTCTTTCGTCCGGCGTAGTTTCTGTTCTTGTGGTTCAAGCGGCCACGAGCTTCAGTTGTGGGCGCAACCTCGTAGAGTTCCGGAGGGATGCCATACCCTCTCAAAAAATCCCGGAGAACCATCTGTCCGGGTGTTTCAGCGCCGTCGGGGGGAATCGCCACCGTGTTGGTTCGGATCAATTTGCACAGTAACTCCATGAGATCGCCGCGCAGAGGTCGAAGGAGCTTCTGAAGATTCATGAGTGAGACCGATGCCGAACGCTGATTGGTATGCCCGATTCGGCTATCCCTGCATTCTGCACATTTGCGCGACTATGTATGCCGAATGTTCGATTGGGGATCTCCGCTTGGCTCCCTCGGCTCGTCATCTGTTTGAGGATGTCATAAAGACTCAACCCAGGTACATTTCGTTCGCAAACTACAATCGAACCAGGGCCATCTGCAATGGATGTGGATGGTGGTTTTGGCTATCGGCAAACCTCGCCGGCCCGGAGCTCCTTCACCTGTGGCAACCAGACTGCTGCGCAGGAATTCCCGGTTAGCCCACCCCTTTCGCGTAATCCGATTTGGCTATCATATTGAAAGTCTTAGTTCAAAACGAGCTTGAGCTTGAAAATAGCGTCCGGATGACCCTGATTTGAGGTTCGGACCTGTCTTTCGACCGGGGAGATTCTTGGGAATTCTCACCGCGTTACCCTCGGTTACTTCAGTCAACGCAAGTTTCTCCTCACCCCCCGTTCTAAGTACAAGACCGGAACTCCTCCTTCCAGTCTCAATCCGAACTAGGGAGAAATCGATGAAGAATAGTTTGTCGCTTGTTTTCGCAATTGCAGTTTTGCTGGCAGGAGGAGCGCGAGCGCAGAATACTCCGAGTGACCGTGCAGATGACACAACGCAGCCAGCTTTGACCATCTACAACCAAAATTTTTTTGTAGCGCGTGAACACCTCTCACTCGACTTAAAGCCTGGCACTAATCGTGTCGAATACGCCGGAATTGCCTCTCATCTCGAGCCCGATTCCGTCATTCTTCGCGATCCCGCAGGCCGTATCCTGCAAGTACTGGAGCAGAACTACCGCAACGACCCCATCTCGCAGGAACTGTTGCTCTCGTTTTACGAGGGCAAGACCATTGATTTTCTGGTGCAGCCCGGCGACAAAGTCGTCAAGGGCAAAATCATTCGCAGCGGCTACGTTCCTAGTGCTGCCTATGGCCAGAGCTACCCGCACCCCGGCTATGGACAACCCATCATTGAGGTTGACGGCGTGCTCCGCTTCAGCTTGCCTGGACAGCCTCTGTTTCCAGCACTCTCCGGAGATTCGATCCTGAAGCCCACCCTGAGCTGGCTGCTGCGTACCGACAATCCCGGCAAATTTGGTGCCGAAATTTCATATGTAAGCGGCGGCATGAGTTGGCAGGCCGACTACAACCTGGTGATTTCCGACAAAGCAACCGGCAAAACTGACATTCTCGACATGGTCGGGTGGATCACCATGCGCAACCAAAGCGGCAAGACCTTCGAGAATGCGGACATCAAGCTGCTCGCCGGTGATGTCAACAAGATCGAAAATCCCGGGTCCATGGGTCGTGTCTACGCTGCGGCAAAAACGGCCATGGAGGCCGACGCCGTAGCCCCAGTCGTCAAAGAAAAGTCCTTCGACGAATTTCATCTCTACACTCTCGAACGCCCAACCACTCTCCTCGATCAGGAGACTAAGCAGGTGGAATTTGTTAGCGCACCAGGAATCCGCGCCCAACGCATCTACGTCTACGATGGAGCCAAGACCGACATGTACGGCTATTACAGTCCCGAGCAGATTCGTCAGGACGTAAGTTACGGCACGCAATCCAATCCCAAGGTCTGGGTCATGGAGGAATTCAAAAACTCTGAAGCCAATCATCTGGGTATCGCGTTACCGAAAGGTAAGCTGCGGTTCTATCGCCGCGATACCGACGGTCACCTCGAGTTCACCGGTGAGAATACCATCGATCACACACCGAAAGACGAGGTGCTCCGCCTATACACCGGCAACTCTTTCGACGTGGTCGGCGAGCGTAAGCGCACCAACTATCACGTGGATAGCAATGCCCACTGGATGGAAGAATCGTTCGAAATCAAAGTCCGCAACCACAAAAAAGAGGCTGCGAGCGTGCGCGTTGTGGAGCATCTCTATCGCTGGACCAACTGGAAGCTGACCGAACCCTCGAAAGAATGGCGTAAGAAAGACGCTCAAACTGCGGAATTCCCGATCACGGTCGACCCCGATGGAGAGCAGACAATCACCTACACCGTCCACTATTCATGGTAGGACTTCCCCTCCCCCATGCCACGCCGAACCGCCCGCCCTTTCAAGTGTCCGCCCAAGCAGCACGTCGACGCGAAAGGTTAAAACATAGTCGTCCGGCTTCAGCATTGGTACAAATTTCGAATAGATTTCGGTTTCAGTCGAGGCTTTCCGCGGCTGAAATGAACTACGAGCGGGTGCTAGGCCAGATAGCGCAAGCGAATATTTGTCGTGCGGCGGGAGTGCCGACACGGAGCGCCCGGGCAACTCGCCCAGAGGGTAGGAACTGCAACAAATAAACAATTGTGACTTTGTTTTGCACAGTTGGGGCATAATACCGGCGGGCCCGTCGATTGACCGAAGCATTTAGATGCAGAATGACTGTCACCACGCGTTGGTTCAAATTGACTTTGGGGGCTAGGTGGGACATCGATGAACGATTCTCTTACCAGACGATCTCTGCTCAAGAATACCGCATCGTTGCTCGCTGTCTCGGCGCTACCCGACACCATCGTCTACGCAAGCTCAAGAAAGGGGAAGCGCATATGCCTTGGTGGCCCAATTTTTCTGGACTCCGATGATCCCGGCGCACTTGCCCGTGAGCATCGCCGCCTGGGCTACCGGGCCGCTTATATCCCAAAAGTTGAACGTCATGAAGAGGACCGCATTAAAGCAATCGTCAAGGAATTCGCAGCTCAAGATGTCGTCATTGCAGAAGTTGGGGCGTGGGTCAACATGCTGGATCCCGATGCGGAGAAACGTCGCAAGAACCTCGAATACGTCGAGCAGCGGCTAGCACTCGCCGAAGAAATCAGTGCGCGCTGTTGCGTTAACATCGCCGGATCTTACGATCCGAAGGTTTGGTACGCTCCCAACCCGAAGAACTTCAGTCAGGAGTTCATAGAAGCAACGATTGAGAATTGCCAGCGACTGATCGACGCCGTCAAGCCGACCCGGACCAAGTTTTCCATCGAGATGATGCCTTACTCTTTCCCAAGTGGCCCGGACGAGTATCTGAAGCTGCTCAAGGCGGTCGATCGGAGAGCATTTGGTGTTCACCTCGACATCTGCAACGCGATCAACAGTCCCGAGCGTATGTACAACAATGGTGCCGTGATACGCGAGTGTTTCCAGAAACTGGGTCCTTGGATCGCATCTTGCCATGCGAAGGACCTAACCTGGGAGAACTACTATCAGGTGTGTTTCCGCGAAGTAATTCCGGGCCGAGGTCATATCGCCTACGACACCTATCTGCAGGAGCTCTCCGAACTTCCCACCCAGGCACCCCTGATGCTTGAACACCTGACGAGCGCAAACCAGTACGACGAGGCACGGAAGTATATCGCCACCGTCGCAGACACTCTTAACCTTTCTTTGGGCGCGGAGGCCTGAGTAGAACTGCGAAGTCCGTCCCGCATACTGTTAGGGCGCGCCAGCCCGTTTACGGGTCGGAAGATGACGTTTTGTTGGTAGCATTACGTCCTTAGTAGCTTTATCGTCCCGGAGACCGAGAAACACCGGGTGCCTTAGTTTGCGATCGGACGTCAACTCGGTATAGGAAATCTGAGCTACCAAATCTGGCCGTAAAAAGGTCACCCCATCAAGGCGAAGAACCTCTTCTACTGTTGGCTGTTTGCTTTTGAGAGGCTGAAATTTTCGAAACAGAGACGCAAGATTTTTGCGATTAAAGCCAGTACCTACTCTTCCTACATAACGAAGCTTTCCGCGGCTATATGCTCCAAGAAGCAGGGCACCAAAGTATTGGCGAGATCCTGCTGGTTTTGTGTAGCCCAGGATGATGAATTCATCCTCCTGATTTACCTTCACCTTTAGCCAGTCCCGACTTCTTCCCGGCACGTAAAATGATGCCAGGCGTTTCGCGACCAATCCCTCATATCCCCGTTGCTGTGCGATTTGAAAAGCTTTGAGGCCGCTTTCGGCGAGCCGACGAGACAATATCAAATCATCCCTGCCAGAAATCGATTTCTCTAGAGCTACCCGCCGCGTCGAAAGTGGCTGGCGCCGTAGATCCTGGCCATTCACATAAAGACAATCGAAAGCGGCATAACGAACGTTTTCGCCTCCTTCCTGCAACAGCTGAAAACGTGAAACCTTCTTCCGGTCGAATACCACGACTTCGCCATCCATTAGCAGAGTGCGGGGGGCGAGCGCCAGAATGGCGTGCGTGATAGCCGGGAAAGATGAACTTCGGTCGATATTGTTCCGACTCAGCAACGTGACCCGGGATCCTTCTTTGTAGGCGAGAATCCGAATACCGTCATATTTCTCTTCGTACACCCATCCCGGCTCATCAAAAGGCGCGTCTACGAGCGTAGCCAACATGGGCGGCAGGCGAAACGGAATCCGAATTTTCATCTCGCTGAGATGCAGAATACGCTCATCCGGGCAACGCGGATAATAGGGCCTCGAAAACTTGTACGCCAGCTTCCTCTGCGGGTGCGGCTGGTTGTTTCAATTTTCTTATGCAAGATGGATTAACCTTGCGCAATCCACGCCAATCGCAGCTATGAGCCCCCTGGCTTTCTCGCTGATCCCCCTTAATCTCCTGATGAGTACCGCTTTCTCCCGTATGCGCCTGACATATCTCATTGACATCTATACCAAGATATCTATATAAAGACATCTAAGTATGGCGAAAACCGATGCTCTGCAAGGTTCGTTAGATTTGCTCGTGCTGAAGATATTGTCGCGGCGGCCGCGACTTCACGGATACGCGATCATGGTTGCCATCGCAAGCACATCGGGCGACGTGCTGCGAGCAGAGGAGGGCTCCCTCTACCCCGCGCTGCATCGGATGGAGGAAGCAGGCTGGATTCGCGCCGAGTGGATCAGGAAAGACAGTGGTCGCCGCGCCCGCGTCTATGAACTGACCGCTGCAGGCAAAAAGCAACTCGGCGTGGAAGAGTCGCGATGGCAGTCAGTCAATCTGGCGATCAATCGCGTCCTGCGGGAGGTGTGACATGTCTTTGTGGTCGCGAATCTCCAATGCCGTGCACGGCGAGCGCTTGAACCGCGAGATCGATGAAGAGTTGCAGTCACACATGGAAGAAGCCATTGCCTCAGGACGGGATCCGAAGGAAGCGCACCGCGCATTCGGGTCCGCGCTGCGTGCCGGCGAAGCAAGCCGCGATTTTCGTGTTGCCGGATGGCTTGAGTCGCTAATCGCCGATTTGCGTTTCGGCTGGCGGCAGCTCGGCCGCAACAAGGTAGCATCCGCGGCCGCCGTGCTGTCGCTCGCTCTCGGCATCGGCTCGTGTGTCGCCGCCTTCCGTCTGATAGACGCCCTGCTGTGGCGCCCGCTGCCCATCTCAGGTTCCAGCAGGCTCTATGTGCTCTCCCGCAAATTGATTGGCCCCGAGGGCAGGCCGATCGAGGACGGCTACTGGGCCACGCCGGACTTAAATCTCATGGGCGATGCCGTCAAGGACCAGGCCGACCTAATCGCCATCAGCGACGCTGACCGCACGGACATTGCGTGGTCCACTGATGACGACATGGAGAAGGCCCATGTCGCTTATGTCTCCGGCAACATGTTTCCGCTCTTCCGCCTTGAGCCCGCGGTCGGCCGCCTGCTTAACCCCGCCGATGACCGCGGCCCCGGTCTCAATCCCTATGCAGTCCTATCCTGGGACTATTGGAATTACCGCTTCGGCCGCGATCCCCACGTCCTCGGCCGCTCGCTCCACATGGGCGACCAGACCCTCCAAATCATCGGCGTCGGCCCTCGGGACTTTACCGGAACCGAAAAGGGAACCGTCACCGACATCTTTCTGCCGCTTAGTCTGAACAGACTCGCCACCCAGGACGGCGTCGACTGGCACCGCACTTTCCTGATGTTGAAACCTAGCGTCGACCCAGCCATCGCCCTCGAGCCCCTTCGCCAACATCTCTCCGCGGTCAGCCGCGCCTTCGAGCTTGGGTGCTCCACCTGCCTCCGCGGCATGACCCAGACGGACATCGACCGCTATCTCAATAAGACCCTCGTCTTCAATCCGGCCGGCGCTGGCATCTCCGAGCTCCAGAGAGACTATCGCCGATTATTCGGCGTCCTCAGTCTTCTGGTCGCTCTCGTTCTGCTGATCGCCTCCGTCAACGTCGCCAACATGATGACCGCCCAAGCCGCCGCCCGCGCCCACGAGATGGCTCTCCGAATCTCGATCGGCGCCGGCCGTCGGCGCCTCGTCCAGCTCATCCTATCGCAGAGCGCGCTGCTCGCTCTCCTGGCTTCCGTTGTTGGCGCATTCTTTGCGGCGTGGTCGGCGCCCTTCGTGCTCAGTCTCGTCAATCCGCCCGACAACCCTGCGCGCCTCGCCCTTCCCGCCGACTGGCGTGTGTTTCTCTTCGGCTTTGGGCTCATTATCCTCGTCGTCCTATTGCTTGGTTTGCTTCCTGCTCTCCGTGCCTCTGCCGTCCGGCCCGTCGCGGCCCTCAAGGGTGGTGAAGATCCGCCCTCGCCACGGCGTCTCATGCGCGGAGCGATGGCTCTTCAAGTCGCTTTCTGTTTCCTTGTCCTCTTTCTGTCTTCGCTCTTCCTCACATCCTTCCAGCACCTGCAGAACCGCCCGCTCGGTTTTTCCACCGACCGTCTGCTCCTGCTTGAAACCGTTGCCGGCAAAGGCCAGCTCCCCGTCGTCTGGAATCAAACTGCCGACGCGCTCCGTGCCATTCCCGGCGTCAACTCGGTCGCCATTTCGGGCTGGCCACTTCTCGGGCGCATCCAGATAAACAGCGACATCTCCATCAACAATGCGCCTCCCAGTCCGACTCCCGCCTTTTTCCTAATCGTTTCCCCGGACTGGCTGTCAACCATGAAGATCCCCCTCGTTTCCGGCCGCGACTTTCGCCCGGAAGACACCTCGCCTGGAGCCGCCATCGTCAACCAAACCTTCGTCAAGACTTTCTTCCCCGGCCAGGACCCCATCGGCCGCACCTTTCAACGCGGTGTCAATCAGCCCCTCAACAAGATCGTCGGCATCACCCCCGACGTTTCCGACCACGACCTTCGCGAGCCCAACCGAGCCGTCTTCTATGTCCCCTTCAACGCAATCGACAAATCCGTCCCCGGCGTGGTCAACTTCGCCACCTTCGCCATTCACACCGACGCCCAGAACCCGCTCGCCCTCGCCAACTCCCTCCGCCAGTTCATCGCGCAGAGCCACAACGGCCTTCGCGTCTCGAACGTCACCACACAGCTTGATTTGTTCCGCGACCAGACCATTCGCGAGCGCCTGCTCGCTATGCTTGCGGCCTTCTTTGCCGCCGTCGCGCTGTTCCTCGCCGGCATCGGACTTTACGCTGTTTTCAACTACTCCGTCCTTCAGCGCCGCCGCGAGATTGGTATCCGTATGGCGATTGGTTCGACTCGTGCTGGCATTGTGCGCATTGTTACTCTCGATTCTTTCCTGCTGGTCGCGATCGGCGGCTGCGCGGGCGTCGCGCTCGGATTCGGCGCGGCGCGTTATGTCGAGTCGCTTTTCTACCAGGTCAAAGCAACTGACGCAGATATGATCGCGCTGCCGACATGCGCCATTCTGCTCACCGCGCTCGTTGCCACACTCCCTGCAGTGCATCGCGCGCTGCGCACAGACCCCACCGAGATCCTGCGCGCAGAGTGAGGATTCGGGTTCCTGCTGATCACGAATTGCAGATGGTGGTCGATTCTTGGGGTTCATACAACATCAAGACGATACTCGAACGCATAGAGGCTGCGATTGTGGATACCTCAAAGGAACTGCACGCCTACACTAAAGCGCATGTGGAATTCATGGAGATAGGCAATCGCATGCTCCAGCAATGGGAGGAAGGTGTCGCGCTTTCGCTTAAGGCGGCGTCAGCAAACCGGCTGTTCTTCGGCGATTAGTAGAACTACTTCTGAGTGGCCGACCGTTCGCCCAGAACCTCTTTGGCAACATTTTGAAACGCTCGCGCGGAAGGGGCAACATACATGTCGAACGGAATCATTCAT
>Ga0068871_100003182_pt1 | contig 11275 bp, 12 predicted proteins | sample KBSMisM72_FD_72750 | JGI IMG/M metagenome (GOLD analysis project Ga0068871, IMG submission 72750) | Miscanthus rhizosphere microbial communities from Kellogg Biological Station, Michigan, USA - KBS Miscanthus M7-2 | ecosystem: Host-associated > Plants > Roots > Rhizosphere > Soil ... | reverse complement strand
CATCGCGTATACTTGCCCGGCTTCGTTCCCCCCGGTCCCAGGCCTGGTCCAGCAAAAAATTTAGAGGAGATCTATGACTCCGACCGAGTTAATGAGACAGGAAATCCTGCGCTTGGCGCGGGCTACGCGTGACTCGGCTTTCATCAGCACGCGGCGGCTTTCCGCTTTCTACAATGTCCCGGAAAAGAGTGTACGTCGTGAACTGGCGAAACTCGCCGACGAAAATCGCATCCGCCTTGCGGGCGGACCAAGCAGAGAAGAGTTCATCGAGAAGGCGCCGGAAGGGCTGGCAGTTCGCGTTGACCTGGTGGAATAAGCCCTTTTCAACTGCGCTGTTACGTGGTCTTGCGAATTTCGATGGAGTCGTAGCTCGTCTTCAAAATGATCTTGGGTCCGCGACCAGCTCCGTACTTGCCTTCCAAATGGGAATCGCCCTTCTCCGTCTTGGTCTGATTCAGACTTCCGCCGCTGAACTCCGAATTGATGTCGCAGGAGTGGCAATCCGCCTGAATCTCGAAATTTGAACCCGCCGGTATCAGCAGTGTGACGGAAGCGCGTACATTGTTGATGGTGACGTCTTCTTTGGGCGGGCTCGAAAAGCGTACTTCAACAGATCCGTTGGTATTGTCCAGCACGATCTTGCCGGTCACATTTTCCAGGGACACCGACGCGTTCTTGGTGCGTGATGACAGATTGCCCGGCGCGTCGGCAATTTCCAGATTGCCGGAGCTTTTTTCGAAATGTCCGCCCAACTGCGTCAGCGTCAGATCGGTATGCTGCGATACGAAGCGCACGCCTTTGGCGATCTTGTCCGCGCGAATAGAGCCAAAAAATTCCCCGTCCACCACCAAGCTGCCCGTGGCATTTACCGCTTCGATGTCGCTGCCGCGCCCGGAAACCTTGATGTTGCCTTTGGTGTCGGTGACTTTAACATCGCCTTTGCTGGTGTCCACGCTTACGTTGCCGGCAGTGTCGTTGACCTCTATATCGCCGTTGCGGGTGCTGGCCACCACGTCCGTTCCCATGTCCGAGATGTTGACGTCGCCGCGTTCGGTGCGCACGGTCAGCGCGGATCCTTTTGGCACCACGGCGTCCATGTTGACCGATACGCGCGAATCGCCCAGCTCAAAACCTGTCGGCCGGATTTCGTAGCTATCGCCATTCTGAGTGACGCCAATACCGATCGACGGCGCGCGCTTCTCGGCGTCCCTTTCGCTCAGCGTGCGAATGGACTTTTCGCCAGAGAGCCGCAAGCTCGGATCCTCGGACGAGCGCACGGTTATACTTCCGCGCCCGCCGCGGATCATAATGTGGGCATTCGCCGGAATCGTTTGCGAAGGCATATCAATCGGATAGGAATACGGATCACCTACGTCAATATCGAGGTCGGGGATGCGGGATTTGGCGATGTCCCAGGCGATCACAAGACCGACCACGGTCATCAGTCCCAGCACCAGGAAAACTTCGCCCGGCGTAATCCAGCCATACGCGCGGCCTTGCCGCTGCGCTACGGTTCGCTCGTAAAGTTTGCTAGCTCCCCAAAAGATAAAGATCAGCGGCCACCAGTGACCAAAAACGTCGTGCAGCGACAAGTGCCCGTAGTTGTGCAGCAGTAACAGCACGCCAAAGATGATTAGCAGCAGTCCGCTGAACACTCCGCTGGTGCGCGGACGGGTTGGGTAGCCGTTTGCCATGGCTTACAGTCCCTGTCCTGCGGAGGGATGGGAATATGGCGGCACGGCGGGAGGTTCGGGGTTCACTGGAGGCGGGATCGGCGGCAAATTTGCTTCCACATGCCCCTCGATCGAAGCTAACGACGACCCGAGCAGAATCGCCCCAATCACGATGAACAGGACTGGGTAAGTGTGGCCAATGTGAAAGTATCCGTTGCCCATTTCACTCAGCAAGAAAAGCACACCGATGGTGGTTACCACCGCGGGGCCCATCAGGTTGCGGATCGAACACCGCGGACATGTGCAGCGGGCCGGATTGCTCATCGTTGCGTCTTCCTCCAGTGCTAGCGTCCGGAAAGCCGGTTGCGGAACATGTAAAAACCCACACCGATCAGAATCAGCGGCCAGAAGCGCCCCAGCCGGATGAAATCGAAAAAGCGAAAATTGTTCAGCAGCAGCAGGGCACCTAATCCAATCAGAATGATCGGGCCAATCGGGCGTTCCTTGCTCCAGGATTCCAGCGGATCCGTTGGTGCTGTGCCGGCCAGTTTGGCTTGCGCCGTCCGCATTGCCTCAAAAGCGCAATAGAAAACGAAGCCCGCCAGGAAGATCCCCAACATTGCGCCGAGCCCGTCTCCAATATCGGTGGAGAGCGCTACGATGATGGAGGCGAAAATCGCGATATGAATCAGTCCTTTGTTGTACTGCCCGTTGTAAATCGCTCCCAACCCCGGAAATAGCCCGAGGATGAAAGCGACCGTCGGGCTGCTGCTGGCGGTGGGCCGAATTTGGTAGGGAGCTCCGGGCGGCGGTGCATACGCAGGCATGGGAGGAGTCACTGGCACTGCAGCAGACGGTTCTACGGGCCGCGACGCAAAGCCGGTCGTCGCCGGTGCAGGCGCGGGAGTGCCATGTCCCATTACCGTGGCGAGACAATCCTCGCAGTACAACACATCACGCACCGGCCGCGCGCACGCCGCACACATCGGCTTGCCGCAATTTCTGCAGTACCCGGTTGCGTCCATGTCCGAATGGACAGCACACTTCATCGAATTCTCCCTTCCGTCAACGCACAGCGAGCTTACCGCTCGCGACAAGGCTGAGTTTGCCGCTGAGGAGGGGAAATTCCTCCGCCAGCACCTGGAGCTGTGAAGAAACGTCGTTCGCGCGGTTCTGTTGCCGCGGAGTTTTTGGGCCGCTACCGTCGGTACGGCCCGGCTGTGGATTGGATTCCGGTGTCGCGTTTTCGCGGTTGGTCGGTAGGTCGTTGTCCTGCCGCAGGCGCGACTGAATTTCATAAACCACGCGCAGATCGCTCACATACTTGGTTCCACGCGCGTAAGCCAAATGCACTTGTCGATTGGTGTTGCGGTAGATATTGGAAGGCGCCAGATCCGCCAGCTTCGGTTTTTTCCAGTTCACGCTGCCCGACACCGTCACGATCATCAGGAACGTTGCCGCCAACGAAACGGCGCCGTAGGCAAACTTCGGCGAAGCCATACTCCGCAACCACGCCAAAAACGCCGCCCAGCCCTTCACTGTCTCGCGCGGTCCGAGCGTTGCGTCCAGAACGTTGTAAACCAGACGCGGCGGCGTTTCAAGCTCCGGCAACGCTCGCAGGCTGCTCATCGCGTGCATCACGCTCGAAACCAGTGGCGTGCAGCGCTCGCACGAGTTCACGTGCAGGTCAAACGCCCGGTGCTCATCGGCAGGCAACAGCCCATCGAGGTAGTCCGTCAACAGAAGTTCGGTTTGTTCGCAAGTCCAGTTCATGATGGGCGAACCCCCATTTGTTGCAAAATCCGTGCCAGCTCGATGCGTCCGCGGTTGATTCTTGATTTTACCGTGCCTTCCGGCACCGCCAGCACCGCTTGAATCTCACTGTATTCAAGTTGTTGCAGGTCCCGCAATATTACCGCTTCGCGCAATTCCGGCGACAAGTGCGTCAATGCCGTTTGCACTTGTGCGCTCAATTCACCCAGCAGTGCCTGTTCATCCGGCCGCCGCCCCGACGATTCCTTGCTTTCCACTACCGGCATGGCGTCGTCGAGCGAATCGGTGATGCGATCGCGTTTGGTGCGGCGGTAATGGTCAATCAAAAGGTTGCGCGTCACGCTGGTCATCCAAGTCGCAAATCCGCCGTGCGCCGAACGATAGCTGGCAAGCGTACGGTACACCCGAAGGAACACATCCTGCGAGAGGTCCTCGGCTTCTGTCCGGTTGCCGGTAAACCTATAGCAGATATTGAATATGCGGCGCGAGTGGCGACGCACGAGTTCCTCCCAGGCAGAGCCGTCTCCCTGGAGGCATTGCTGGACCAGTTGGGCATCCTGCTCCAACGGAAAATCAGCCTCGCATCCTCAAAAGCTTGTCGAAAAGCCCCAGAGTTACCGCTGGTCCCATGCACCCGCGGCGGCTACCGTAACTAGCTCTGGCGCCTCCCGAGTGGCCCCTTGAGTGGCCCCTTGAGCGGCTAATTCGGTCTGCCACAATATGGAACGTAAATTGCCCCCAAATTGTTCCCCTGGTTGAGCTGGGCACCGATAAGCCATTGCTCGGGATAGTACTTGGGAGGCCCGCCTGAGACAAGCCGATGCCCGAGCGGCCGCCGTGGTCTGACTAAGGTGCCATACGAAAGAACTGCAACAGGCAGGTCTGCTGATAGGAACTGCCTCCCGGGCCCCCGAATTGAAGACTTTGCACCGCGGTGTCGGGACTCGGACGACCGTCGAACATATGGGCAAACTGGGCCAAGTTGACTGGCAGGTTTCCGGGCGAAGGACCCTCCTGCTCCAAGCTTCGGAACGTTTTCTTGTGGCCGTTTTCGTAATGAACCGCCATGGTAACCTCAGGAACAGAGAGAAAAAGCGCGCGCAACTTTCCCTCTCGATTGAGAGAGCAGTGCATGGTCCAGAATAAGGGATCGACGGATGTCGGAACCACGATACTTTCTCCGAACTGCATGGTGCTTGATCGGATCGATTCAAAATGGCCAAAACGAGGCTGGTCGCGGCGCTCCAACAACAAATGTCGCTTTCCCACGGCCCGGGTCTGGTACCAGCGGTAAGCCGCAGCCCAGGTTGCGGGAGCTTCCGTCCACACATGCCGGTCATCGATAGCCAAGTTCTCAAAAACCAGGAACCGCGGCCCACGGGAAGTGACCCAGTCGGCATTGCGTTCGTCGAGATAGGGCGTATAGGCGGAATAGTTCTGTACCACCGGAAAGAGAGACAGATTTAGGTCGTCTCCGAGCGCGCGGTCATAATTGGCGGACAAGAAACCCACCGGCTCATGCCCGACGATCTCTCGTATGGCGGGCTCCAGACCGAATTCGCGGGCATTCCGTTGAGCAGCCTCACGAAGCGAACGATCGAGAGAAGAGTAGTGCAGCGAATCCCAGATGAGACCCGGGACCTTGCTGCCAGAAAGGAACGAGGCCGCGGCCGGAAAGCTGCGTGCTGCAACAGTTCCCCACCAAAGATAGAAAAACAAGAGCAGCACCGTGGCCGACAGACCTTCTACGAAGGGCCGGCGAAATGGAACTGTCAAAGCAATGAGAGCAAGGGCCAAAGTTGCGAAACAAAAGAATTGGGTTACGTGCCAACTATCCTGTCGTACCAGGGCGTGGCGAAGCGCAAACATGATCGGAACGGCTAGAATGAGAACGAAGAATTGCGCTGCCTCGCGGTTTGCGGCCTTCAAGAGTCCGAAAACAGCAAACAAGAGCGCCAAGGCCAGCATGGTGAAATACCACTGCTCGTGTGTGCCAGGAGAGGACATGGCCAGGACATAGCCTTGCGCCAGTTCGCGGCTCGATCTGACGTAAGCCAGCAGGCCGTCAAACGAGCCCTCGACGATGCGATAGGTGACAGTGGCTATTGCCGGAGGAATGAGCAGCGCGAGCGTGACTTCTCTAATTACGCCGGGTGCGCGGCTGAAGAGCCGGTCCAAGAGGAACCCACCGAGCAGTCCGAACACAACCACGGTGCCAACCAACTGAAATAACGGCACCAAACCCATAAGGACAAGCGCGACCACATACCGCACCATACCGCCGTGGAATCGGAAATGGACGAGAAGAATCAACGCGAGTGGGAGCAAGAGGCTACCCGGATAAGGACCCTGCGAGTAGTTGGCTGAGGATAAGGCCAAGAAAATGGAAAAGAGCTGAAGATTGCGAAGCGGAACATTGCTGCGCACCAAGAGATCCCACAAGGCCACCACCAGCAAGGTCCAAAGCACCGCTTGGAAAACCAGTCCTTTGGCTAGATTGTGGCCGACATCGAACGGCATCAAGAGATAAGCGAGTGGTCCGTAGGTCCAAACAATATCTCGGCCGAAGAGCAGATGATGCGCAGCGGCCCAATTCAGAGCGAATAGCCAAGTGCTGTCGATGGTATCGCTCGGAGTGCCGTAACGTATGGGACAAAGAATCCAACTCAAATATATGGATAGTCCCCATTGCCAGAAGTGGTCGGCCTTGCCCATTGTGGGTGGTGAACCGGCTTGGGAATCCAACGGCCATGCCTCCTGCGGAGCTGTTTGTGCGTCGAGGTTCGAACTTGTACCTGCCAAATGCTGTCAAGCATAGGGTGCGCCAACCTGATTGGGTGCTGCGAGTGCGCACCAGAGTGCCAATTGTTAAACAAGCGGTCTTCTGGTGCTACCAAGGCCGGCCAACGCGAAAACTGCTAAGGTTGATTTATTGTTGCACCCGGAAGTGGCGGTGGTTTCGCTGCTGGGTGCGAACGGACATCCGGAAATCAATCGCGCCTGAATCTGAATGCGTGAACTTATGGGCATTCTTGCCGAGTAGAGAAATTCAGGTTGCTTGACGGATATGATGGACCGCCAGTAGGCTCATCCGTCGTATTAGCGAGTGGAGCTAAGGAGGCCGATATCTCAGGGAACGATCGAACGGTTCAGCCAGGCGACGGTCGCAAGGGGCTCAATGCCGCCGTAAGGAAGTGGCTGCTGATTGCCGTTCTTGTCATGCTCGGTGGATTTTTGGTGTATCGCTCAAGCGGGTCACTTGGCCTGACGGGGTTCAGCGGGGGCAAGTTATGGGCCGCCATCAAGGGAGCCAATCCACTCTGGCTTGCTGCGGGCATGCTTCTAATCTACGGTTGCTACGCCCTGCGTTCTCTCCGCTGGCAAGTCTTTCAGCGCAATCTCGGCCGCGCGAGATTTTGGGAAATCTATCCCGCGACGCTTGCAGGTTTTGCATCGGTCTTTCTTTTGGGTCGTGCTGGCGAACCCATCCGCCCCCTGCTTCTAGCCAAACGTGCCAAGCATCCCGTCGCAGACATCTTCGGAATCTGGGTGCTCGAGCGCCTCTTCGATGTCGCCAGCATGGCCGTGATTGCGGCCATCGCCTTGATTGTCTTCAAAGGCAGTGCTCACTCGGGCGAAGCCGCGGAGACGATAGCCAGGGCTGCGCGCACCGCGGGCGCCTTGCTCGCCGTGGGCGTGGGCGGAGCCATCGCCTTTTTGATTTACCTGCGATTGCACGGAACCGCGTTGCTCGAAGCGCGGCTGCAGGGATGGCGCGACGGTTCCGGCTGGCGGGCTAGCCTTGCCAAGGTCGTGTTGGGCTTCATCACTGGAATTCAGACGGTGCGCTCTGCCGGCGACTTGCTGGGTTCGGTTATTTACTCGGCGCTGCACTGGTTTCTGGTGCTGGTAGTGTATTACTGTGTCGCGCAAAGTTTCGGAGGCCGTCTTGCGGAATTGAGTATCGGCGACTGCATGCTGGTGCTGGCGTTCACCCTAGTGGGTTCCGCAGTTCAGCTACCGGCGGTCGGAGGCGGCTCGCAGGCGCTAGCGATTTTTGCGTTTACCAAGGTTTTTGGCGTAGACGCGGAGACGGCGGTGGCGGCGGCGATTGTGCTGTGGCTGGTGACCTTCGCGGGCTGCGCGATAGCGGGTATTCCGCTGCTGATTCGCGAAGGTGTTTCTCTTGGCCAGTTGCGAGAAATGGCCGAGCACGAGAAAGAAGAGCTCAAGGAAATTGCCGCACACGGAACCACTCACGAAAAAGTTCAAGCGGGTGGTAAGGGAGAAATGGCCGAGTGAAGTGTCCATTCTGCGGGCATCTGGACGATAAGGTGATTGATTCGCGCGAAGGTCGCACCGGCGACATGATTCGGCGGCGGCGGGAATGTCTCAAATGCGAGCGCCGCTTCACCACCTACGAGCGCATTGACGAAATCCCATACATGGTCATCAAGAAAGATGGCCGCCGTGAACGTTTCGAGCGCCAGAAAATCCTGCAAGGCCTGCTGAAGGCCTGCGAAAAGCGGCCCGTAGCCACTCCGAAGCTCGAAGCCATCGTGGACGAAATCGAAAGCGTGGTCCAAGAAGCCACCGAAAGGGAACTGACCACTACCGAAATCGGGGAAATGATCATGCACCGTCTCAAGAAGCTGGACAAAGTTGCTTACGTCCGCTTCGCCAGCGTCTACATGGATTTCAAAGATGTGCAAGAATTCATGGCCGAGTTGAAAAACCTGCTGAAGGACCGAGTAAGGAAGTAAGGCGTCAATCGCCGAAGGCCCACTTTTTTGTAACCTGATAATCCGCGGCGCTGTGCCAGACGGTGACTTCCCAATCGTCCCCCAGTTGATCGAAGGACTCTCGAGCGGCAGGCTTATCGTGAGCCAGATAAGACATGTAGGCGAATCGGTTTGATTTCAGCTTAGAAGTTCCATAGAGCCGTTTCAGATTCTCATAGCCGGTCTTGATTCGGGGCCAGGACATTCCCTCTAGGGCATCTCGCCGCTCATCGCATTGGCATGCCTCGAGGCTGGCTATCTCAAAATAAATGATGGAGTTATCCGGGGCCGGCAAACGTGAAGACACTTCTTCGGCGAATGCCTGCATTTCGCCTGCTTCGCCGTACCACTTAGGGAGCAGAAAATTGGCGTACTCACGATAGAAGTGATAGTAGTTCGGAGCAAAAGCCGTCGCGGAATCGAAGAGTTCGCGCGCTAGTGCTTTGTCCCAGCCTTCGGCAAGCGCTACCATCTGCATAACCTCGAACCAGTAAGGGCATTTTTCTTCCGTCTTTGCGGCGTCGAGTAACGCGGCTTTCGCGATTCCAATCCGCTCATGGAAATGCCTCCAATCTGAATTGGAAACGGTGTTGGCGTACCCATTCCCGCGAGCGGCCCATGCATAATTAACGAAGGCATTGGCGAGGGCGATGTGTGCCGCCGCAGAACCCGGGGAAGCGGCGATCCATTTTCGGATCACAACGAAGTGATCTTGCCAATCCGAATTTGCGGCCTGCTTGCCGGAAGGAGGCAAGGAGACCGCCTCGTAGAAGAAGTATAACTTCCAGCCGCCACCCTGAACGCGTGCTTGGGAGAGGCGCGCGTCGCGGGCCTCGGCCTCCAGACCGGAAAAGTCTTCCCGGGCCAAGATGGATTCTATGTGAGCTTTATAAAGTTCATCGAGATCGTAGAGTTGAGGCGCATGACGCACGGGGGCGGGATTCTCGGCTTTCGGAGCAGAAGCAAGTTTACCGGTGTGACCGTATTCGCGGATGTTTTGCATCACGGTAGTCATCGGGATGTCGGGAACCGTTTCTGTGTGCCGGCATCCCGAGAGGATTGCGCCGTAAGCAGCTATGAAAATGGGGAGCCAGCGGGGCGTGAACCTGGAGCCGACGAAAATCTGGGAATTCATACGCGCAGTCTACGAAACGCGTTACTCGCCGACTACCGTACTTCGGTACTCTCAGGGGTAAGTGATTAGGCACGTTTATAAGTGCTGGAGGGCATTTCGGAACAGAAGGTTTCTAGCGGGGCCAGACACCGGCGGTGAAGGACTTCAGCGTCCTGAAGCCCAGCTTTTCATAAAGCTGCACGGCACTGTGATTGACGGATGTCACCGTCAGCGTAAGTTCATGGAACTTTAGTCCGCGTAGCGCATCTACTGCGGTCACCATTAGCGCTCGGCCGAGGCCATGGCCCTGGTGACCGGGAATCACACAAAGCTGGGTGGTATGTCCCACGCCAGGTGAAACTTCGCTGGTCAAAACAGCTCCCAGCAATTCGTCGCTGCCGGGCATGTGCAGAACGAACGACGCTCCGGGAACGAACTGCCCGCAGCCGGGCAACAAAATTATGTTTTTCAAAAAACGCAGCGCACCGGATTTGCTGCGGTATTGGTCGTTGATATCGCCATCAATATGGTCTGCATACGCCAGAAAAATCAGCTTGGCGCAAGGATCAAAGTAGCGATCGTGCCAGCGCGAAATACGCAAGCCGGTGGTGGCGCCAGACTGCATATCGAGCGGCTTCGCCAGATCGAGCAGCATGAACTGCCGTGTGTAAAGCCGGAACCCCAGTTCGCGCAAAGGGTTATCGACCGGCCCGCCGAAGGGCATGAGCTGCGCTTCAATGCGCGAAAGATTTGGCAGCGTCCGCATGCCGTAAAGCATTTCCTCCAGCAGGCGACGAGCGATGGCTGCCTGATCGAACTGCGGAGAAACGTACAGCCCGCCGATCAGCCCTTTCGATTCCTCCATCACGTAAAAGGTATACCCCGCCGCGGTGCCGTTCTCATATGCCACGCAACCGGAAAGTGCGTGGGCTTCTAGAAAACGTTTGATGAGTTCCAGCGCGCCGCGATAGTCCCAATGGAGTTCATCGCGCCAATGGAGGGACTCTTCTTCGAGCAGCGGCTCAATCTGGCGGACCGTGGTCTGGCGCAAGTCTATAGTGTTCATGAAGGGTAAAGAGCGGCGCGTCCCCCTGCGCTTTTCTATCATAGCCGATCGGCAAAAGGCAGTGCGTCTGCTCTGATGATTGTTTGGCCCCGATATATTTGCGACACACCTGTACCGAGTTGACCTTTCGGGCTTTCGAGTGCGTGCTACAGTCGAGGCAGACCGGAACCTATTTTCAGAGCGAGGTAAGGACAGCGGCTAGCGCCGCACGCCCAGTCGCGCAGGCACGTATGTCAATTCTCTTCGAGCTCCGCTATCCAACCAAGTGGTATACGAAGCTATTCACCGCAATCGTCGCCGTCGTGTTTTTTGCGGGACTCGCCACGCTGGCCATTGCCGGATTTCTGGTCTATCGCATCGTCAAGCCCAATCGCACCACTTCTGAGATCAATCTGCAAAGCTTTCCCGGCCGGCCGGAATCGGTACAGTTTGAAGTCCCCGGCCCGAATGGCCATCGCGAGGGGTGGTTCTTTCCGGGGTTTCGCGGCGCGCCGACGATCATTCTCTGCCACGGATATGAGTCCAGCAAGAACGAGCTGCTGACGCTTGTTTCGGCGCTGCAGGAACACCAATACAACGTTTTCGTCTTTGATTTCGTGGCGCACGGCGCGAATCCCGGCACCACGGCGTTCGGGTACCGCGAAACGCTGGAGCTGAAAGCGGCCATGGACGCGATTTCTCTTCGCTCCGATGTGGACTCCGACAGCTTCGGTGTGTGGGGCTATAACCTCGGCGCGTATGTAGCCATGCGCGAGGCGGAGTCCGATAAACGCGTGAAAGCGTTGGTGCTCGATTCGATTTACGACGAGCCCAAGGAAATGGTCAAAGTCGAAGTAGCGAAGACCGGTTTGGGCGGCTTTCCCTTCAT
>Ga0068871_100003181_pt1 | contig 11278 bp, 9 predicted proteins | sample KBSMisM72_FD_72750 | JGI IMG/M metagenome (GOLD analysis project Ga0068871, IMG submission 72750) | Miscanthus rhizosphere microbial communities from Kellogg Biological Station, Michigan, USA - KBS Miscanthus M7-2 | ecosystem: Host-associated > Plants > Roots > Rhizosphere > Soil ... | reverse complement strand
GCTTAGAAATGGCGACGTGAATCATCCGCCCCGCTATCTTCATTTTCTCGGAGTTTGCGGAACGGCGATGGGTTCGGTTGCAGCGGCGTTGCGCGATCGCGGCTGTATCGTGACCGGATCGGACGAGCGTGTTTATCCACCGATGTCCGATTTCTTGCGCGAGCGAGGGATCACGGTGACGGAACCTTATCGCGCGGAAAATCTGCCTGATGAGCCCGATTTGGTAGTCGTGGTCGGCAATGCGATCAAACGAGGCAACCTGGAGGTGGAGGCAGTTCTCAACCGTAAACTCTATTACCTGTCGCTTCCCGAAGTGCTGAAGGAATTTTTTCTTCGCGGCCGACACAATCTCGTCGTCACCGGCACGCATGGAAAAACAACCACCACGGCACTCCTCACTTGGATGCTGACTGTAGGCGAGCTGGACCCGAGCTACGTCGTCGGAGGATTGCCGCGTAATCTCGGCCAGGGCGCGCGCTTCAATGATTCGAAGCATTTCGTCATCGAAGGCGACGAATACGACACCGCTTTTTTCGACAAACGTTCCAAATTCATTCACTACCTCCCGGAACTGCTGGTGATCAATAACATCGAGTTCGATCACGCCGACATTTTTCCCGACCTGGCTGCGATCAAATCGAGCTTCCGGCGAGTAATCAACATCGTGCCGCAGGGCGGAATGATCTTGCTCAACGGCGACGATCCAAACTGCGTGGAAGTAGCGAGCGATTCCCTGGCGCCCATTGTCGAGGTGGGATTTTCGGAGAATTGTGCGGAGCGGATTCGCGAGGTGAGTTATTCCGCGAACGGTTCTCGTTTTTCGTTAGGCGAGACCGTCTACGAATCTCCGCTCATTGGCGAATTCAACGTGCGAAACGCCGCCATGGCGGCAGTTGCGGCCCGCTTCTACGGCGTTGCCTCGGAAGTGATCCAAACTGCCCTAACGACGTTCGAAGGCATCGCCCGCCGACAGGAAGTGCGCGGCGTGGAGCGCGGCGTGACCGTGATCGACGATTTCGGGCATCATCCCACCGCCATTCGCGAAACCCTCAGTGCCTTGCGGCGACGTTATCCTGGATGTCGGTTGTGGGCCATCTTTGAACCGCGCTCGAACACCACTCGACGCGCTGTTTTTCAGCAGCAGCTGCCCGAGGCCTTATCATTGGCCGACGGAATCTTCATTTCTCAAATCGCCGCCCTGGAACAGATCCCCGAGGGAGAACGACTGCATCCGGAATTGGTCATTAAATCCCTGCGCGAGGCAGGACGTATGGCCTTCTATGAAACGGACGCGGAGGCGATCGTCGCGCGCATCGTCCCGCTTCTCGCGCCTGACGACATCGTGACGATTTTCAGCAATGGCGGATTCGATGGAATTCACGCCAAATTGCTGGGGCGACTGCGGGAATAACTCGGCTTGGATCTAGGAGGTGTGGTCGAGAACGATCCGCCAGCCTTCCGGAAGCTTGCGAAAAAGGAGGGTGAATTTCCCATGTGGTCGATCCTGTTTTCGCTCCAGGCTCCAGCTTCCCAACACCATGGCAGTATCGTCGCAGAGCGGCGTGATCGTTAGGTTGGAAAAAGTCAGCTTTCCCATTTTCTCCGGACTATCGTATTTCCGGGCATAACGATCGCGTACGGTTTTCCAGCCGCGTGTCACTTCGTCGCCAGAGACGAAGGTCGTGGCTTCCGAAGGCGCATAACCTGCCATAAAGCCGTCAATGTCGCCACGATTCCAGGCAGCCACTTGAGCGTCGAGCACCGCCCGAACAGCGTTCGGCTCGGCATCTTCGGCCTGCGCTGAAGAAAGGCGAACCAGCCCGAGCGACAACACCACCACAACAACAAGAAATCTTCTCATCGCCTAATCATCCTGGAATTAGTCCCCGCGGTCGAGACTCTCATCGCCATGCTTTCCAAACGACGGAATTCCTTCCGCAGGGTCTACGGGTGTTCCTCGAACCGTTTGACCATGAGATGCTCAACAAGTAAATAAGCCCGTGCTTCGCCACCTTAGCCTTTGCGTTGTGTCGCTGAGTCTCGCAGCGACTAGCTTCGCTCAAGTCGCCGGCTCGACGCCGTTTATTCCGCCAAGTAATCGCATGCCAGCAGGAAATGCCGGCGCCACGACTCACCCTAACGACATGGTGACGATGCAGTATCCCAACAGCGACGTGCTCGACGTCCTGCATCTTTACGAGAATCTTACCGGCAAGAAGCTGGTCATGGACAACAACGTCCAGGGCAAGGTCAACATTTTCCTTCCCAAACCAGTACCGCGCGAAGAGGCCATTCAGATTATTGAAATGAACCTCGCGCTGAACGGGTATTCGCTTGTTCCCGCGGAAGGCGACATCGTCGAGGTCATCGGAATTAATAAGAATCCGCGTGCCGCCGCGGTGCCGATCGTTTCCGACCCGGCTGACCTGCCGCAGGGCGCGAAGGTGGTCAGCTACCTTTTCAAACTCGACTATGCCGACCCACAGGAGTTACAACAGGTCCTCGCCCAATATCTTGCCGGCATCGGTGGGCAGGCTCCGATTCTGGCCCTGCCCAAATCTTCCAGCTTGCTCGTGACGCAGAGCGCTGACGTTTTGCGCAAGCTGGTCAGAATGGTGCAGCAGCTCGATGTCGCTCCAGCGCAAGTAACGAGCGTTTTTGTAAAACTTGAGCGCGCCGACGCGGGCAAAGTGGTCGACATGCTAAAGGATCTCTTCGAGAAGAACGACCAAAACCCTCAGACCGGCGCCATTCGCCGCGTCCGTGGCGTCATTCCGCCCGGCCAACCTAATGGCGAGGACGAGGGCGGCGCAGTGCTTTCGGAGGACTCACTCGTTGTCGGCAAGATCAAACTCGAAGCCGACGTGCGCACCAACCGGATCCACGTCATCACGCGGCCGATCAATCTTCCTTTCATTGAAAAATTGATAGCGGAGTACGACGCGAATGTAGAGTTTGGCCGGCCGGTCGTCAGGCCGCTAAGGTACATCGCGGCAGGTGACGTTTTGCCAGTCCTGGTTCAGGCGCTGACCGAGCCCGGCCAGGAGAACCAGGGAGGCCAGCAGGGTACGACGCCTCAGCAACAGCAGCGAAACAATCCTCGCAACAACCCGACCCCAAGCAGTTCTCCCGGCGGCCTTGCCGGCACGGCGAGCGACAGCACGCTTCAGGTAAATGAAGAGCTTTCTACCGAGCCGGTCGATACGGCGCCGCAGGCCGTCACCGTCGGCAACACCAAATTGATCGCCGATGCGCGCGCCAACAGCATCATCGTTTTAGGCAATCGCCAGGTTGTGGTGAAGGTCACAAAGATCCTTGATGAGATGGATGTGCAGGCGCCGCAGGTGGCACTGAGCACAGTTATCGGCGAACTGATGCTGAACAACACCGAAGAGTTTGGGGTCGATTATTTCCTCCAGTTCAAAAAGAACAATCTCGGGCATGATATTGGTGCCGGCGGCGGTCTCGTCAACGGCACGGTTCCATCAACAAACATTATCGACCCGGCCTCTCTGATTACTTTCCCGGCTTTCTCGAATTTGCCGACCGGCGCAACCGCCTATATCGCCGCCGGCAATACTCTGTCGGCGATCGTTCACCTGCTTGATTCGACCAACCGCTTTAAGACCATTTCGCGACCGACGGTCTTTACCAGCAACAATAAGAAAGCGATCATCGCCTCGGGAACCGAGATACCGGTTCCGGTCAGCACGATCAGTTCGGCGACGGGAGCAAGCCTCATCAACACTGGACTTTCACAGCAGTCCAACATCGAGTTCAAGAAAGTAGCGCTTCAGCTCGAGGTCGTGCCGCTAATAAATTCCGAAAAGCAAGTGTCGCTCGACATCCTGCAAAAGGTCGACAGCCTTGCCGGCACGACTCGAATCGATGGCAACGACATTCCCAATATTGCCACCCGCTATATCCGCACAACGGTTTCTGCACCTAACCGATCAACGATTATTCTCGGCGGTCTGATCCAAGACGGGAAAACCAATGACCGAACCGGGTTCCCGATCCTCGGCCGGCTCCCCTTGATCGGGGCGCTTTTCAGTGACACGAGCAAGACGAAAATGCGCACTGAGCTGATTGTCCTCATGAGACCCGAAGTGAGTCTGAGCAAGCTGGAAGACTACCATTTGCGGCAGAAACTGGAGGACCGGACTCACTTTGGCCCCGAGTTGGAACAGGATGACTGTCCCGACTGTCCTCCGATCAACGACGGTAAACAGTTACCGCCACCTGACCTGCCACCAACCAAGTAGTTAGGATGACATGAGACGTTTGCTACTCCTTCTTGTTGCGTCGATGCCTCTGATCTGGGCCTGCTCCTCCTGGGCAGACACAGATCCATTGTTTTTCTTTTACGATCCTTATCAGGATCCGCTCTCGCAACGTGATGAGTATGGCATTCTCCACCAAATGCCACGTCTCAATCCGACCGAGTTTGCGCCGCGTCACGCTACCCGCCTGACCTACTACTTCGGATCGGGGGAAAACCTGGCTCGTGATCCGGCTTATGTTGGTGCGCTGCAAATTGCTCTCCGAAACAACGGTTACTACTGCGGGCCAATCGACGGAATTTTTTCCCCGAATGTGGCTGACGCGATCGCGCGCATGCAAAGGAACTATGCCCTTCATGTTACCGGCACACTCACCGTCGGGGTCCGGCGGGCTTTGCATTTGCCTTAGAGTTAGTAATGAGTCCGGCACTTAGTAAGTCTCTTACTGACATTCTTCTCGCCAGCGGCGTCTCCAGCCGAGAAGAGGTCGCTCACCTTACTGCGAACCTCAATGGCGGCTCCTGGACCGAGGAGGTGCTCAACTCTGGAAAAGTCGAGGAACAAAAGTTCCTAAAAGCAATCGGCGATTTTTTTAATGTCCCAGTGGTGCCGGTTGACTCCAAGCGCATCGATCGCGCGACGTTACAGGTGCTTCCGAGCCGCTTCGTTTTTCAGCATCAGATCCTGCCGATCGAGATTAAGGAGAATACCATCGTCCTCGCCACCTTTGATCTCTTCAATTCGACCGCGCGTCAGCTCGCCTCGCAGCTCCTCGATAAGCCTGCAGAATGGGTTCTTGCCTCCCGCGCACAGATTCTTCGCGCCATGAAAACGCTCTACGGCGTGGGTGCGGAGACTTTCGACGAGATCCTCAAGACTAACCGCTCCTTTGAAGGCCTGCAGGACATCGAGACCAGTACTGACCTCAATGCCGACGATCCCGAGGCGTCGGTGGTGAAATTCGTCAATCAGATCATTCGTGAAGCGATCCACGAGCGCGCGACCGACATCCACGTCGAACCGCTGGAAAACGACCTTCGTATTCGTTATCGCATCGACGGCATCCTCCACGAAGTTGCCGTTCCGCCGCAGCTTCGCCTTCTGCAATCCGCCATCATCTCGCGACTCAAGGTCATGGCGCACATGGACATCGCCGAACGCCGCCTGCCGCAGGACGGCCGCATCAACCTGGAAAGCGCCGACCAGAAAATCGACGTGCGCGTTTCCACTATCCCAACGGTAAACGGCGAGTCCATAAGCCTTCGTCTCCTCAGCCGCGATCAACAACAAAGCTTCGGCTTCGATCGGCTCGACCTCAGCCCCGAGCACACGCGCATCATGAAGTCGCTCCTTGCCCAGCCTAACGGCATCGTTCTTGTGACCGGGCCCACCGGTTCGGGCAAATCGACTTCCCTCTATTGTTTCCTCAGCAGCATCAATTCCGTTCAGCGCCGTATTATCACGATCGAAGAACCAGTCGAATACCGACTCCCGGGGGTCTCGCAAATCGACGTGAAGCCCGAAATCGACCTCACCTTCGCCAAAGGCTTGCGTCACATTCTGCGCCAGGACCCGAACGTCGTCATGGTAGGAGAAATCCGCGATGTCGAGACGGCTGATATCGCCATCCGCGCGGCCATGACCGGTCACCTCGTTTTTAGCACTCTGCACACAAACGACGCCGTCGGTGGCATCACGCGTCTCATTGACATGGAGGTTGAGCCGTTTCTCCTGGCTTCAGTCGTGAAGGCGTTTCTCGCCCAACGCCTCGTCCGCACGATCTGCCCCGACTGCAGGGAAGTGGTGGGCTATCCGATTGATTACCTCAATGAAATCGGGGCCGCTTTCCCTCCGGATATGAAGTTTTACCGCGGGGCCGGTTGCGAAAACTGCCGACAAACTGGCTACCAAGGCCGCCTCGCGATTTACGAAATCTGCCTCATCACCGAGCCGCTCAAGCGTCTCATCATGAAGAAGGCAGACGGCGGGGAATTGAAACAATGCGCCATTTCGCAAGGCATGCAGACCCTGCGGCAGGATGGCTGGCGTCGGGTCACCGAGGCGAAAACGACCATCGAAGAAGTCGTGCGCGTTACTCAGACGGATGAAGTAATGGCCGAAACGACAGGTTTGGCCGAACCGGTCGGGTCTCGCTAAAGGCGCCCGTTTGTCGGGGCAGATTGTCGACGCAAGACCGGGGCGCATCCCGTGCCTCGTTTGCAAGTGCGCACGCGCCTAAAAAGCCGCTGTGTCTCTGGCTTGAGCGGTGGCAAGATTTCCTTCACTCTTTGGACATGAAAGTGAAGACCTATCTGTTTGAGTTTCTCGTTTACCCTAACGACCAGGAGAAGCAGCGTGCGATCTACATCAAAGCGCAGGGCGAAGGTGACTCTCCTCTGGACGATGAGAAGATGCGTGACGAAGTGCGCGCGGTGGCAGCGAAACATATCCCCGAGATGAATCCAACCAACGCCAATCCCGGCAATCTCATCGCCACGAGCGAGGAAGAACCGCCGGTAGAGTATTTTCGCCACAAGGATCACCCAGGCGTCATCGTCTGGGAATCGAATCGCGGAGTAAAGAGCGTCGCCTAACGAACCGGAGAATTCAACGCTACTCGGCTTCGGTCAACTGCGCATTCTCCACATAAGTTTCTTGGAGCTTAGCGGCTCTCGCATCTAACCTCACCACCCAATGCGTATCCTTTCCGGTATTCAACCGAGCGGCATCCTGCACATCGGAAATTATTTCGGCATGATGCGCCCGGCGATCGATCTCCAGACGCAGGGCGAGGCGCTTTATTTCATCGCTGATTATCATGCCCTAACGAGTGTGCGCGATCCTGCGCTCCTGCGAGAGAACGTTCGCCGCGTTGCGCTCGATTTTCTGGCTTGTGGACTCGATCCCGAACGAGCCGTGCTCTTCCTCCAATCCGACATTCCCCAGGTCGCGGAACTGGCGTGGATCTTGAACACCGTAGCGCCCATGGGATTACTGGAGCGCGCACATTCCTATAAGGACAAAGTCGCGCGAGGGCTTCCCGCTTCCGCTGGGCTTTTCACCTATCCGGTGCTGATGGCCGCCGATATCCTCATTTACGACAGTGACCTTGTGCCGGTGGGACGCGACCAAAAACAGCACGTCGAAATTACACGCGATCTTGCCACCAAGATCAACGAGACTTACGGAGAAACGCTCAAGCTCCCTCAGCCGCGCATTCATGAAACAACCCAGACCGTCCCTGGACTCGACGGCCAGAAAATGAGCAAGAGTTACGGCAACACGATCGACATTTTCTCCGAGGAAAAGGAGATGCGAAGACGGGTCATGAGTATCGTGACCGATTCGATGCCGGTGGAAGCGCCGAAAAATCCTGACCAGTCTACGATTTTTCATCTTTTCTCGCTCGTTGCTACGCCCGAAGAGGCCGCGGCGATGCGGGCAGCTTTTGAGAAAGGTGGAACCGGCTATGGCGATTTTAAGAAACAGCTTTTCGTCAGGCTATGGGAATACTTCGCGCCGATGCGGCAACGGCGTGAGGAAATTCTCGCTCGTCCCGGCTACATCGAGGAAGTGCTAACGCTCGGTGCTGAACGCGCCAACGGGATCGCGAATGAGGTGATGACTCGGGTCCGACAGGCAATCGGACTGCGCTGAGAGTTGCCGCTCTACGCGCGGCGCGTGTTCTCTTTCAGCTCGGCAAAAATTAAGCGGCCACCCGCGGTTTGCAGCGCGCTCGAAACGACAACCGACGCCATTTTCCCGATCAGCTCGCGCGCGTGATTGACCACAATCATCGTCCCATCTGGGAGGAAGCCGACAGCCTGGTGCGCGTCGCGACCTTCCTTCACCAGGTTTAACTCCAGCTCTTCGCCCACAATCAACGGCGGCTGCAAAGCGCGCACGAGATCGTTCAAATTCAAAACAGGCACCTGCTGGAGTCGTGCCACCTGGCATAGTGCCTGATCGTTAGTCAACAGCCGCGCCTGCAGGACTTTTGCCACGCGCACGAGACGTGCGTCCACCGTCAGGTCTTCGTCCTCCGCGCTCTCGTGGATGGTGAGGTCTATCTCACGCCCTTGCTGGAGCTGATTTAAAATCTCCAAGCCGCGCCGCCCGCGTTCACGCTTGATGCTCTCGCGCGAATCGGCCAGGTGCTGCAATTCGCCCAAAACGAAACGCGGCACGACAAGGACACGACTGACGAATCCAGTGGCACATAACTCCGCGATACGCCCATCGATGATAATGTTGGTATCGATAACGAGCGGCTCGTGCTGGGTGGTTTCGCGCGCGAAGCGCACATAAGGAATAATGAGCGAGAATTCGTCGCGGTTGCTTCGCATGGCGAGCATCATGCCAAGGTAACCAAACGCGCAATAAACGAGTAGCCGCGCGATCCACTGCGCATCCTCTGATTGATAGCGCAGGACCTGCGAAGCAGAGAGAAGGTTGGCGAAAAACAAACCGAGAAGCAAACCCAGCGTCGCGGAGGAGAAAGCGCGCAGGGAGAATCCTTTCAAAAGTCGATCGATCAGCACAATGAAAAGACCGAAGACCAGCCCGACGAACAAACCGGGGAAAGGATTGCCGGATGTTTGAGACGAGACCAGGAGACCAACCGATCCGCAAAAGGTGAGGAAGAGCACCCGCAGAAGGTTAACGGTCAACTGCCGAGTCATCAGCGCCTAACGAGTGCGATGTGCCGGCGACGGGGTGGCGGCTGGTGGCGGCGCGAGTTTGGCGGCGCTGTCGCGATAGAAGAGCACGCCGTGCTGTCGAAGGTTGCTAACGAGGGCACGGAGATCGTTTGCCACATCCTGGTTGGTTAGCAACAAGGCAAGCAACCCATTGCCCGACATGGCAGCATTCATGACGCGACCGGCCGATTGAATGGTCTTGCGCGCATCGCTCGTAACGAGCTGCAATTTGTCCGCAGTCTCTTTCGCAGAACCCATGGTTGCGTCCGCCTTTTCAATCACGCCATCGATCTTTTTCGATGACTCGGAAAGCGACGCCGTCGTCTTGCTCAAGTTATCAAAAGTCTGTTGCAGATGGTCCATGTTCGCTTTCGAGAAAGCCTGATTGTTAAGATGATCGATCGCGGTATCGATCTTCGCGATCGTTCCGCGCAGGTCTTTGATCAGCGCGCCGCCTTCGCTCGTTAGGTCATCGATCCCTTTGTCCCGCGAACCCTCTAGCCGCGCGCCGTGAGCGACGTAGGCGCTGGGCAGTTTCGCTGGCGGCGTAATGGTGACAAAGCGATCGCCCAACAGGCCCGCGCTCCCAACAGCAAAACGGCTGTCCTGTGCGATTTTTACATAGTCGTAAACGCGCAGCGGCACATCTACCCCGCGTCCGGAAGCGACTAGCCGTGGCGGGCCTGAAACCAGTCCAACCTTGGCGCCGCCTAACAAAACATCGGAGCCTTTGAGCAGTCCGCTGGCATCGGGGAAATGAATCGTGAGCGCGTAGTAGTTTTTAAATCCTTCGCCCAATCGGCCAAACTGCACCACGAGCGCCGCCAGGATCGTCAGCCCGACGGCGACGAATATCCCGACCTTCAATTCCAAGCCGCGGTCGCGTTCGTTCATTCGTTAGTCTGGCCGCGTCGAACGCCCAATCAAAAAATCCTGAATGATTGGATCAGACGACGTCTGAATTTCCTCCGGCGTGCCGTGAAAGTAAATCCGGCCCTGATGCAAATAGGCAATGTGATCCCCAACATCGTAGGCGCTCTTCATGTCGTGGGTCACGACTACGCTGGTGACATGGTAACGTTCCTGTAGACGACGGATCAGACGATTGATGCTGTCGGAGACGACCGGGTCGAGGCCTGAAGTTGGTTCGTCGTAGAGAATACAGGACGGTTGATTGATAATGGCACGGGCCAGGCCGACGCGTTTTTTCATCCCGCCGCTCAGGTTCACCGGCAGTTTTTTCTCCTGTCCCTGCAGCTCAATCACCTCCAAGATCTCGGCGATTTTTTGCTGAATCAATTCGCTGTCGCGCAGACCGGCTTCCCGGAGCGGGAAGGCAATGTTTTCTTCCACCGTCATGGAATCGAAAAGTGCGCCACCTTGAAAGAGAATGCCGACCTTGCGCCGGATGGTGGCGAGCTGTCGTTCGCTCATGCCGATGATATTCTGGCCGTCGATGTGAATTTCTCCTTCGTTAGGCTGCATCAGACCGAGAAGATTTTTCAGCAGCACACTTTTGCCGCCGCCACTGCGTCCGATGATCACCAGGGTCTCGCCCTGCGCAACCTCAAGATCGACGCCGCGCAAAATCTCCTGCGTTCCGATGCGTTTCGTTAGGCCATGGACCGCAATCATTGGCTGGATCGAAGGATGGACGGCAGGGCGGGCGGGTTTGGCGATGACAGCCGCTTCAGGCATCACGAATCCTTCCTCTCAATTCCTCAATCTCTCAACCTTCTACTGCCAGCCCGCGGGGAAAATGATGTTCAGGAGCATGGTCAGAAAAAAATTGGAGATTAAAATGGCGAGCGAAGAATTGACCACGGCCTCCGTTGTCGCCCTTCCTACTCCCACCGCGCCTTCGCGGCTCGTCAGGCCTTTATGGCAACTGATCACGACGATGAGAAGGGCAAAGCAAAATCCTTTTGTGAGACCCATGATGATGTCGCGCATCAGGGTCCAGCGCACCATATTGGCGACGTAATACGGTCCGCTGATATCGAGCAGATTGACGGAGACAAAGTACGCAGCCACCAGGCCGAAGCCAATGCACTCCGCGACGAGCAACGGCATCGAAACGATCATCGCGAGCATGCGAGGCACGACGAGATAATCGATCGGATGCACCGCGAGCGCGCGCAAGGCGTCGATTTGTTCGGTAACTTTCATCGTCCCAATCTCAGCCGACATGGCCGCGCCCACGCGACCGGTCACCATGAGACCGGTGAGGACAGGTCCAAGCTCACGAAAGAGCGCCGCGGAGACAACCGCTCCGACACCTGAGGCGACGCCCAG
>Ga0068871_100003180_pt1 | contig 11280 bp, 4 predicted proteins | sample KBSMisM72_FD_72750 | JGI IMG/M metagenome (GOLD analysis project Ga0068871, IMG submission 72750) | Miscanthus rhizosphere microbial communities from Kellogg Biological Station, Michigan, USA - KBS Miscanthus M7-2 | ecosystem: Host-associated > Plants > Roots > Rhizosphere > Soil ... | reverse complement strand
CTTGCTTCGCTGCTCGAGTCGCAGACTGTTCCGCTGGCGATTGGCGGTCCGCCGGGTTGCAGCTGCGCAGGCGACGCGATTGGCGCGCGTTCGCGGCTGCCGTTGACGGTTTCGCGGGCAACTCGGGAGACGGACGGTGAGCGGGCCGCGGACGGTCAGCCTTTCGGTGCCGCGGCCAGAATCATGCTGAAGCCCGCCTCCGATCTGGATCCGGCGCAGGAAGCCTGGCTGCAGGATTTCGTCGTGCGCTACTGCGCCCGTACTGCCCGATCCAAGGCGTTCAGCGAGCGCAACCGTGCGCCGATGGCCGATCCGCGCGTCGTCACCGGCTTCAATCCACTTTGGAAGGAACTGGTTTATCCGCTCGTCGTCGAGCGTTCGAGCGGCGCCCATCTGTGGGACGTCGACGGCAATCGCTACATCGATCTGCTCAACGCGTTCGGCGCGAATTTCCTCGGCTACCAGCCGGAGTTCGTCAAGCGCGCGCTGAGCGACCAGATCGAAGCCGGATTCGAAATCGGACCGCAGCATCCGCTGACAGCCGATGTGACGGCGCTGATCCGCGAGATGACCGGCATGGAACGCGTCGCGTTCTGCAACACCGGTTCCGAGGCGGTCATGGGCGCGATGCGGGTCGCGCGCACCGTCACCGGGCGCAAGACGATCGTGATATTCCGCGACTCGTATCACGGCATCTTCGACGAGGTCATCGTCCGCGGCACGCGCCAGTTGCGCTCGATCGCCGCCGCGCCGGGTATCCTCGCCAGTGCCGTCGAAAACATTCTCGTGCTCGATTACGGCAGCGACGAAGCGCTCGAGGTGATCGGCGCGCGCGCTCACGAGCTTGCGGCGGTCATGATCGAACCCGTGCAGGCGCGCAATCCGACGCTGCAGCCGCGCGAATTCGTCAGCACGCTGCGCCGTATCTGCGACGCTAACGGCTGCGCGCTGATCTTCGACGAAGTCATTACCGGCTTTCGCATTGGTCCGGGCGGCGCACAGGAATTCTTCGGCGTGCGCGCCGACATCGCCACTTACGGCAAGATCATCGGCGGCGGGCTGCCGCTCGCGGCAATCGCCGGCGGCGCGCGCTGGCTCGACGCGCTCGATGGCGGCGGCTGGCGCTTCGGCGACGACAGCCGGCCCGAAGCCGGCGTCACCTATTTCGCCGGCACGTTCGTGCGCCACCCGCTGGCGCTGGCCGCGGCGAAGGCGACCCTTTTGCATCTGCGCGAATCCGGTCCGCAGCTGCAGCGTGATCTCAACGCGCGAACGGCCGAACTCGTCGCGCGCCTGAACACGTTCTTCCAGACGCAATCCGCGCCGATGCACGCGGTCGGCTTCGCTTCGCTGTGGCGCATCCGCATCGATGCCGACCAGCCGCTTGCCGAACTTTTCTACCATGTCCTGCGCGAGCGCGGCCTGCATGTCTATGCACAGTTCAACTGTTTCCTGAGCACCGCGCACGGCGCGGCCGAGGTCGAGGACATCATCGGCGCGATCGAGTCAGCGACGACGGAGCTGCTGCGCGCGGGAATCCTCGGCCGCAAGGCATCGCTGGTGAGCGCTGCGATTTCCGGACAAGAGGCGCCGGGTCAGCCAACGCTCCGGCATGCCGCAACGTTGGTTCCGCCGCCGGACGCGGTGCCGTTGACCGACGCGCAAACGGAAAAGTGGCTTGCGAGCCAGTTCGGCGACGTGGCCAACATTGCGTTCAACGAATCGCAGCTGCTGATCCTGCACGGCCGGCTGGACGTGCCGGTGCTCGAACAGGCGATCGCGCAGGTGGTCGAGCGGCACGAGGCATTCGCGATGTCGTTCGCGGCCGATGGCAGTGTTTTTTGCGTCGGGCCACGCCAATCGATCGTGCCGGCACTCGTGGACCTCGAAGGCTCCGGTTCGGGCGAGCGCCTGCGCGCGCATTGCGCGATGTCCGTACGCGAGCCGTTCGACCTGACCTGCGCGCCGCTCGCCCGGGTCGAACTGATCCGGCTGGCTGCCGATCGCCACGCGCTGCTGCTCGTCGCGCATCATCTGATCTTCGACGGCTGGTCTGCGGCCGTATTCCTCGAAGAACTCGCCAGCGCCTACAAGGCGGGCATGTCGGGGCAGCGCGCATTGCTGCCCGCCGCCGAGTCGTTCCGCGCATTTGCCCGCGCCGAGCACGCGCGCCGGACCGCGGCGCAGGCCAACGCGCAACTCGACTACTGGAAAGCGCTGTTCGAGCCGGCGCCCGACGCGCTGCACCTGCCGACCGACCGGCCGCGGCCGGTGCAACCGCATTTCGCCGCGGACACGGTCTTCCACGATTTCCCGCGCGACCTTGCATCCGCGCTGCGCAACGTCGCGCGGAACTGCGGAGTGACGCTGTACAGCGTGCTGCTGGCCGGCTTCGCCGTACTGCTCGCGCGGCTGACCGGCCAGTTCGACTTCGCGATCGGCATTCCGTTCGCCAGCCAGGCGCTCGCCGGCGCCGATCATCTGATCGGCGACGGCGTCAACACCTTGCCGCTGCGTCTGGCGCTGGATCCGGATGAAACATTCGCGACGCTCGCGCGCCGTTGCCACCGCGCTTTGCTCGACGCGGCCGACAACCAGGATCTGACATTGTATACATTGCTGAACGCGCCGGGGTGGCGCCGCCGCGCCGAACGCAGTTCGCTGACCGACATCGTCTTCAATCTCAACCCGCGCGTGGCGGCGCTCGACTTCGGCGGGCCCGTAGCCACGCTGCGGGACTGCGCCAAGCCGGCGCTGGTAAAGGACCTGTTCTTCAACCTCAACGAAGCCGGCGATCGCCTGACCCTGGATGTGCATTTTCGCACTGCGCTGTTCGACTCGGCGACGATCGAGCGCTGGATCGGTCACTACCAGACACTTCTGGGCGCGGCGGCCGCGAGCAGCGACGATCTGCCCGTTGCGACGCTGCCGATCATGGACGCGGCGCAGCAGCGGGCGATCGTCCACGAGTGCAATGCGACCGCGCGCGAATTCGACCGCAGCGCTTCGCTGCCGCGGCTGATCATCGAACAGGCGCGGCGAACCCCGGACGCGATCGCGGTCGAATGCGGCGGGCGCGCAGCGAGTTACTCAGAACTCGTGGAACAGGCGCGCCGCGTGGCTTCGGCGCTCGCCGCGCGCGGCGTCGCCCAGGGCGATCTCGTCGGCATCTGCGTGCCGCGTAGCGTCGAGATGCTGGTCGCGCTGCTCGGCATCGCCGCCAGCGGCGCGGCCTATGTTCCTGTCGATGCAGGCTATCCGGAGGAACGCCTGCTGTTCGTCCTCGACGATGCGCAAGTCCATCATCTGCTCGTGCTCAACCGGGCCGACGTACCGGCAGCGCTCGCCGAAGCGTGCGAGGTGCATGTGCTGGCCGAACTCCTCGGCGCGAACGAGCACACCGGCGAACTGCATCCCGAGCTTCGGGACGTTCCGGGCGACGCGCTCGCCTATGTCTTGTACACGTCCGGCTCGACCGGAACGCCGAAGGGCGTGCGCGTCCTGCAGCGCAATCTCGTCAACTTGCTGCAGAGCATGCGCGACGAGCCGGGCTTGGCGCCGACCGACGTCCTGTGCGCCGTCACGACGTTGTCGTTCGATATTGCCGGACTCGAGCTCTATCTGCCGCTGCTGACCGGCGCCAAAGTATTGATTGCGAATGACCAGGAGCATCGCGATCCAGACGCACTGCTCGCATTGCTGCGCACGCACAAGGCGACCGTGCTGCAAACCACACCTTCGCTGCTGCGATTGCTGGCAACCGGCGATCGCGCGCAGAAACTGCCGCGGCTCAAACTCCTGATCGGAGGCGAGGAACTTCCGCGGGATCTCGCCGAATCGGTGTTGCCGCTGTGTTCGGAGTTGTGGAACCTGTATGGCCCGACTGAAACGACGATCTGGTCGACCTTGGCGCGTGTCGAAACAGGGCAGGGCAGCGTTCCGATCGGTACGCCGATCGCGAACACGCGCATCTATCTGCTCGATGCCGGCGGGCAACTTGTGCCGCCGGGCGCGCGCGGAGAAATCTGGATTGGCGGCGACGGCGTCGCGGATGGTTACGTGGGCCGGCCGCAGTTGACGGCCGAACGATTCAAACCCGACCACTTCGCCGGCGGCGGCGCGCGCATGTACCGCACCGGCGATATTGGATCGTGGAGCGCCGGCCAGCTGCACTTTCACGGCCGCGTCGACCATCAATTCAAGCTGCGCGGATTTCGCATCGAACCGGGCGACATCGAGGCAGCGGCGCTTGCCGAACCCGGCGTGCACGTTGCAATTGCGGCCGTCGTGACGATGGGTCCGAACGATCGGCGCCTGGCGCTGTATATCGTCGCCGACGAAACCAGCGAGACGTTTGCCCAGGCGCTGCGCAACCGGTTGCGCCGGCGGCTTCCGCCGCACATGGTCCCGCAGCTGATCGAAATGCTCGACTCGCTGCCGCAGACGCCGCACGGCAAGGTCGACCGCAATGCGCTGCCGGCGCCCCGGTCGCGCAGCGCACATCTGGAGTTTGCGCCGGCCACGACAACCAGGGCCAACGACGCTCTGACCGAGTCGCTGCTCGGAATCTGGAGCGACCTGCTCGGCGTTGCCGATATCAGCATCGACGGCAACTTCTTCGACCTCGGCGGTGATTCCCTGCTCGGCGTGGAACTGTTCCAGCGCGCGCACGCGCTGACCGGCATCAATCTGCCGCTGGCGACGCTGCTGACTGCGCAGACGGTGCGAGAGCAGGCACAGGCCTTCCGTGACGCGGGTGCCCGCGATACGGTCGCGGGCCGCGCCGCCGCAAAGTCTGCACCGCCGCCGGCCGGGACGTGGTCGCCACTCGTGCGTATCCAGGCCGGGCGCGACCTGCCGCCGCTGTTCTGCGTGCACGCCCTCGGCGGAAACGTACTCAACTACGTTCCGCTGGCGCGGGCCGTGGGTCCGGACCAGCCGGTGTACGGCCTGCAGGCGGTCGGCCTCGACGGGCTGACGCCGCCGCTCGTGACCGTCGAGGCGATGGCGGCGCGATACCTGAGCGAGATTCGCGCGCGCTTCCCGCACGGCCCTTACTATCTGTCCGGAGGTTCGATGGGTGGCTTGATCGCTTTTGAACTGGCGCAGCTGTTGATTGCCCGAAACGAGACCGTCGCGTTCCTCGGACTGTTCGACACCTACGGATTCGACGACGGCATTGCCGGCTCCGCCGCAAGAACCCCGCTGGCACGCGCGCTCGCGCGCTGGAACGAGCGCTGGACGCGGGCACGATCGGTCGATGCGCCGGCGCGCCGTTCGCTGCTGCAGCAGGCACTGCAACGCCGGGCATTGCGCGTCGGCGACGCGCTGCGCTCCCTCTGGCATCGCTGGCGCGGCACGCCGTTGCCACATGCGGTGCGCTACCGTCAGCTCGAGCGTATCCACTTGCGCGCGGACGAAACCTACCGCCCGAGTGCCTATCCCGGGACGGTCACGGTGTTCCGCGCGCGCGAGCAGCCGGCGCGCATGGCGTCGTCGTGGGCATTGGGCTGGGATGCGGTGGCCGCCGATGTGCGCGTCGTCGATCTGCCCGGTTCGCACGACACGCTGATCGAGCAGCCGGCACTGGCGACTGCGTTGCGCGATGCGTTGCAGGTCGCGCGCGAGTCCGGACAAACCGGCGCCGACGCGCCGCATCGATGCACCGGTTGACATGGTGCTCGCGCCACTCGTCACTGCCATCGTTCCCGTCTACAACGGCGAGCGTTTTCTTGCCCAGGCGCTGGACAGCGCGCTTGCGCAGACCATGCGCGACCTGGAGATCGTCGTCGTCGACGATGGCTCGACCGACGGCAGCGGCGCGCTGGCCGATGCGTACGCAAGCCGTCATCCCGGCATCGTGCGCGTGCATCATCAAGTCAACCAGGGCCTGTGCCATGCACGCAACGCCGCGCTGGGCATCGCGCGCGGACAATATCTTGCGCTGCTCGATTCCGACGACATCTGGCTGCCGCACCACCTGGAGCAAAGCGTTGCGGTGCTGCACCGGCAACCTCAGATCGCCCTCGTGCACGCCGACATCGAACGCATCGATATCGACGGCAATTCGCTCGGCTGCGCGACGCGCTACTGGAACCGCCTGCAGGCCGATCCGTTCCGGGTGCTGTTCCTGCGCCACGAACATGTCTGTTGCCCGACCGCTGTTTTCCGCCGCGACGCGATCGGGCGCGCGGGCAACTTCGACCCCCGCTTCAACCGCCTGGGTTGCGAGGACCGGGACCTGTGGCTTCGGATCGCCGGGATTGGCGAGATCAGCTATCTCGACAACGTGCATGCGCGCTACCGGTTGCATGGCGCGAACATGAGTACGAACTTCAGCAAGATGTTGCAGGCACGCATGCTGTTGGTCGACAAGTTCGGCACGACCCCCCAAGGCCACCCGCTGCGCCGGCAGGCGCTCGCGGCCGCGCACTGCAACCTCGGCGACGAGCTCATGGACGCGGCCCGGCGCCGCGCCGCTTTCGCCGCCTACGCGCGCGCGTTTGCCGTGCGTCCGCTCGAGAGCAAGGCGTTGCGCGGGATGTTGCGCAGCCTGCTGAAGCCGCAGCCGCCGGTGCGGCCGCCGCTGAATCAGTAGCGCTGGCGGGAAAAAAGGATGTCGGCTTGCGACCCGATCGAACTGTCGGACAAGGCAACCGGACGCTTGCTGGCGCCATTGCTCAGATAGGTCTCGACGCCATAGTCGTTGTCGAAGACGAACGCGGAAAATCCGTTGGCCTGCATGACCGAAAAGATCTCTTCACGTGCCGCTTCGGCGTCGGGCATCAGCGACGGCGAGATCTCCATGGCAACCTCGAGGTCCGCGCGCATGCGACCCAGCAGCGGAGCCAGTCCGCGCAGCACCTGCAGCTCCGCGCCTTCGACGTCGATCTTGATGATGCGCGTCTGCCGGATTTCGTCCTCGCTGAGGATGTCGGCCAGCGGCAGCGCCTGGACCTCGACGGCTTCGCGATCTTCGCTGCCGTGAACAGCCCGCTCGACGGTCGTCGTCTTGCCGCAATTGCCGGGGCCGCCCGGATACAGCTTGAGGACGCCGCGCTGCGACGATGCCGCGACTTGCACGGTGCGTATGTTCTTGCGCCCGTTCAACGCGACGTGCCGATCGAGGATCGCGTGGATCCATTGCGCCGCTTCGATCGCGACGACTTTTCCGGATTCGCCGACGATGCGCGAGGCGAGCAGGCTGTAGTGGCCGATGTTCGCGCCGATGTCGACGAAGCAGTCGCCCGGGCGCAGGTTGGCCGATATCCAGCCGCTGATATTCGGCTCCCAGGTGCCGAAGTAGTAAAGGTGGCGCTGGATCAGGTCTTCGGTGTTGCCGGTGATGCGGCCACCGAAGCGCGTCCTGCATTTGAACTGGCGCGGGCGCCAGTGAAAGGTTTCCCACAGCCACGGCTTGCCGGCCGCGACCGGCGCATAGCGGATCCATGCGCGCGCGACCGGAGTCAGCGCGTCGCCCAGCATCGTTCGCATCTGGTTCGTCATGCCTTATTCCAGTTGGAGAGCGAAGCGGCCGCTCAGTCTTGTCCGAGCGCGCGGTGCGAGCGCCGGGTCATCGAAAGCTTTTGCGCGTAGAACTCGAATCCGCCTGGCCCGCGCCGCTTGGCCCGGTACATGGCCGCGTCGGCGCGGCTGATCAGCGTCTGCGCGTCCTCGGCGTCCTCCGGGTACATCGTGATGCCGACGCTTGCCGAGAGCTGCAACCGGTGGTCGCCGGCGCGCGCCGGTGCTGCGAGAGCGGCAAGCAGCTTGCGCGCGATCGCCGCAGCGTCGGTCGCCTGCGATATTCCAGGCAGGAGCACGAGGAACTCCTCGCCGCCGTGGCGGCTGACCGTGTCGGAGTCGCGCACGGCGGATTGCAGGCGCCGCGCTGCGAGTTTCAAGGCCTCGTCGCCGATCGCGTGGCCGAGCGTATCGTTGATGCGCTTGAAATCATCGAGGTCGATGAACAGCACGCCGATTCGCGTTTCTTGCCGCCGCGCCGCCGCGATCGCGCTCGCGAGCCGATCCATCATCAGCAGTCGGTTCGGCAGGCCGGTCAGCGGATCGCGCTGGCCCGAGCGGGCCAGCTCGCCGAGTTCGCTGACCGCGGTTTCGGCGACGCTCTCTGCGTGCAGCGCGACGAGCGCGAGTTGCTCGTTGGCTTCCGCCAGGGCGGACTGCGCCTTCGCCTCGTGCATGGCCTGACGGATCTCTCCGAGGTTCTGACGCAGCCGCGCGAGCCGCGTCAGCAGTCCGTCGGCTTCCTCGCTGAGTTGCAGCAGCTTGCGCGCGCCGCCGTCGGCGTCGATGGCCGCGTCCGTTCGCGCGAAGGCCGGCCCCGGCAGGGCCGGATGTTCGATGCGCTTGAGTGAGCGGTGATATTTCATTCGCGGATCATTTTTGCGCGTTTGCCGTTCGCGGTTGCGCCGTCGAGACCGGCTTGTTTCAGTGCAGAGCATGCGAAGTCGATTCCGTGGCGATTCGTGCAATCCATGCGCAAGTAATGTGCCAGCAGAACTTCGCGCCAAGGCGGCCGCACGCGGCAATCGACCGTGCCGGAACGCACGGTGCGGCCATTGCGCGGTTGCACCTTGCAAGGCAAGTCTAGCGATCGACCGATGACAGTTCAGTCTTCGATTTCAGCCGCCGCGCTCACGCCGGGTTAACACCTCCTGAATCGCCGAACGAACGTGGCCTAACGTACAGAGTGCCCGAACGCCTTCTCTCACCATGCGCTCGAACCCCCGGGGCGGCATGCGGGTGGTTGGAAGACATGCAGGCGATTCGCCGTAACGGGCCTCGCCGCGGCATGCACGAATTGTTTACGCGCTCGTCACACAGGACATCACGACATGAATTACGCGCCCTTGGGGTATATCGGAACCGCCGCCCAGGCATCGATGATCGCCGACACGAAACTTCCTGCGGGCAGTTCGCGGCGCCGGTGGCGGGCAATGACTTCTCTGCTGTTGTGCGCGGCCTCGTCTGTCGCCGCCGCTGCCGGTTTCTCGCCGACCGGCAACCTCGGCGAGGGCCATGGCGGACGCTTCGGCGCAGGCGATGCGCTGTTGCCAAACGGCAAGGTGCTGATCGCCGGCGGCATTCGCGACGTGAATCTGGCCACGGCGGAAACCTGGGATCCGGTGACCGGAACGTTCTCGCAGACGGCAAACAATCTGTCGGTCGCGCGCGGCTATCCGACGACGACGATACTGGCAAGTGGCAAGATCCTGTTCGCCAACGGCGGCGACTACAACGATGGCGGCGCCGCCGTCACGGCTGCCGACCTGTTCGACCCGACCACCGGCATGTTCAGCGCGACCGGCTCGACCCACGACGCGCGCCATGGCCCGACCGCGAATCTGCTCGTGCTCAACGGCAAGGTGCTGGTCGCCGGCGGCATCATGAGCGGTGTCGAGACGCGTCTGGCGACGGCCGAACTCTATGACCCCACGGCCGGCACGTTCGCCTACACCGGCTCGATGCACGCGGCGCGCGACGTCGCCGTTTCGGTGCGCCTGCAGAGCGGCAAGGTGCTGATCGCCGGCGGCGGCGACGGCAGCGGCGTTTCGCTCAACAGCACCGAGATCTACGATCCTGCCGCCGGCACGTTCGCCGTCGGTCCGACGATGGTCGGCCGCCGCGACGATGCGACCGCCACGCTGCTGCCGAGCGGCAAGGTGCTGATCGTCGCTGGCATCAACAACGATGTCTGCGTCGGCACGGCCGAGATCTACGACCCGATGTCCAACGCGTTCACGGCGAGCAAGTCGACGATCACACCGCGGCACTTCCACACAGCGACGCTGCTGCCCAACGGCCTCGTGCTGATCGCCGGCGGCGTCAACAGCGCAACCAACGTGAACACGCTCGCCGATGCGCAGCTCTACGACCCGGCGACCGACACGTTCACGTCGGCCGGTTCGATGGGAACCGCGCGCTACTACCACACGGCGACGCTGCTCGCCGACGGCCGCGTGCTGATCGCCGGCGGCTACAACGACCAGGGTGTCGTCGAGACCGCGGAAGTCTATGGCGCGCTCGGCGACCCGATCTTCGCGAACGGTTTCGAGTGACGCATTCGCCCGGCAGCAGCGGCCGCCGGCCGCGGCTTGCCGACGCGAACAGGAGGAAAGTTTATGTGTGGAATCGTCGCTGCAGCCGCCAGACGCGATGTCGTCTCGACACTGATCGCCGGTCTCAAGGCGCTGGAATATCGTGGTTACGACTCCGCCGGCGTTGCCCTGCTGACCGAGCGCGGCCTCGAGCGCGTGCGGACCAAGGGCAAGGTGCGCGAACTCGAGCAGTTGCATGCGACGCAGCCGATCACCGGCTGGACCGGCATCGCGCACACGCGCTGGGCAACGCACGGCGCCCCGAGCACGAACAACGCGCATCCGATCACCTCGCGCGACAATGTCGCGGTCGTGCACAACGGCATCATCGAGAACCACGACGCGTTGCGCATCGAACTGCAGGCGCTCGGCTATGAGTTCGCCAGCGAGACCGACACCGAGGTCGTCGCGCACTTGATCGAACACTTCCAGGATCAGGGCGCGTGCCTGCTCGAAGCCGTGCAGCACACGGTCAAGCGTTTGCGCGGCGCCTACGCGATCGCCGCGATCTCGCGGCGTGAACCTGGCCGCATCGTCGGGGCGAGGCGCGGCAGCCCGATGGTGATCGGACTGGGCGAGGGCGAACAATTCATCGCCTCGGACATCCACGCATTGCTGCCGGTCACGCGCCGCTTCATCTATCTGGCCGACGGCCAGGTCGCCGACGCGACCGTCGACGCAGTGCGCATCTACGACGAACACGGCGCTACGGTCGAGGGACCGATCAAACTGGCGCACTTCGCGCCGGATGCGGTGGCGCGCGGCAAATACCGCCATTACATGCTCAAGGAAATTCACGAACAGCCACAGGCGATCGCCGACACGCTCGAGGGCCGCATTGCGGACGGCCGGATTCTCACGGCGGCGTTCGGTGTCGGCGCGGGCGAACTGCTGCGCGAGACGCGCAACGTGCATCTGGTGGCCTGCGGCTCCAGCTACCATGCCGCGCTGATCGCGCGTTACTGGATCGAGGGCATCGCGGGCATCCCGTGTTCGGCCGAAATCGCATCGGAGTACCGTTATCGCGACGTCACGGTGCCGGCGGACACGCTGTTCGTCAGCGTCAGCCAGTCCGGTGAAACCGCCGACACACTGATGGCGCTGAAGCTGGCGAAATCGCGCAGCTACCTGTCGACCCTGGCAGTCTGCAACGTGGCCGAAT
>Ga0068871_100003177_pt1 | contig 11285 bp, 10 predicted proteins | sample KBSMisM72_FD_72750 | JGI IMG/M metagenome (GOLD analysis project Ga0068871, IMG submission 72750) | Miscanthus rhizosphere microbial communities from Kellogg Biological Station, Michigan, USA - KBS Miscanthus M7-2 | ecosystem: Host-associated > Plants > Roots > Rhizosphere > Soil ... | reverse complement strand
GCGTCGGCTTCCTCAGGCGTGAAGAACTCCTTGCCCACCATATTCGCTGGACGCTCGAGCGGCGTGTACGTGGCATTGGTCCAATTGCCGGTCAGATCCGGCGCGCCGTCCGGCGTGCGCGGCGCTGTCCACGCCTTTGCAGGCCTGGCAGCGGCTTTCCCTGACGATTGCGCTATCACTGGCAGCGACCCAAGAGACGCGACGGCGAGTGCCGCAAGCACGACACGCATGAGCTACCTCCAACTAGACGCGATTATACCGCCCTATTTCTTCGGCTCTCCGATAACCTCCACCGTATTGACCGCAAATCGCCGGAAATTCCCGTAAGTCGCCTCGCCCTCGAACGTGTAAAACCGGTTTTTCGGCTGATATGTCTCCCGCATTTCGACCGGCAGGAGCATCCCCTCAAGCGCCTGCGACTGATAGCTGACGCGGATCGTCGTCCGGACCGTCTTGGCCTCGTTCACGAGCTCGGTGAGGAGTACCCGGCTCGTCTCAGGATCCACCCAGATTCGCCCGTGCGACTTCGCGTCCATCTGATCGCCCTGGATGATGGTCGGCGTCGACACCTCTTCGAAGTCGATCTCCCACGCGTCCGCCGCGAGCTTGAAAGCGTCGGACCTCGGCAGCCCCCGGGGCGTCCCCTTGTGCTCCGTGCTGATCGAATGTTTGAAATGCGGCTGATAGGTCGGGTCGAAGAAAATCATCACGAGCATCGGCGTGTTGACGTTCCGGAGCACGCTGCCGATGTTGTAGCGTGCGCTCTCGTTCATGATCTCCGCCGCCTGCTTCGCGGCTGATTTCTGCTGGCTCGGATCGAGAAACAGCTTCAGCAGACGATCGTTGCGGTCGTGCACGGGCTCGCCGTCGACCTCGTAAACATCGCGAAACTGCACGTAGCCGTTCGACTCGCCCTCGGTCTTGAGGAGCAGCAGATCGGACTTGAGCTCGCGATGCGTCACGAAGGGACGTTCAGATTTGTCCGAGTTCTGAACGTAATGCTCTTCGGCGACCACGCCGGAGATCACCTGCTGGTAGCGGACGACGTAATCGGCGACGCGCTGGAGAACGACGGCGAGAGGCGGACGATCGTCCGCGAGAGCCGCGGCCTCGAAAAGGAGGACGAGAACAACGAGGACGACTCGCGTCTGCATTGTGGGGCGGGCCCCACTTAGGGTCGTGGCGCAGCTTGAATCAGCACGAGGAACAGGTTGTTCGGATCGCGAACGATGGCAACCTTCGTCGTCGCGCCGCCGCGGCCGGGCAGTTCGACGGTCGTGCCGCCGGTCGAGACGACGCTGCCGCCTGCCGGCTTCAACGCCTCGATGGTCGCATCCACGTCGCGCACCTGCAGCTGCATGCGCGTCGATCCCGGGTCTTGAATGTTCGCGCGGACCGTCTTCCGATCGACGCCCTTGAACTCGATGAACTCGAGCTTCAACCCCGTCGTCGGCACGTCCATCGCCGCCAACCGGTACTGTGCGTCGTCTTTCAGCCCGAACAGCCGCATCAGCGCGTCGTTTTTCTCGAACGTGACGTTCATCGTGCCGTTCAGCCCGAGCGCCTGATACTGCCGCATCGCTTGGCCGGCATCGTTGACGGTAAGGCGGACGCGGACGCCGATGACGTTCGCCGTCTCCGGCGCCTGCGTTTCAGGAAGCGGGTTGAGCTGCGCGACTTCGACGAAATGACCGTCAGGGTCCTTGACGACGAAGGCCTTCGCGCGCCCGACGGCAAGCGGACGTCCGCCCGCCGTGACAACCGGCGCGGAGACCTGCTTCGCTTTGGCGAACGCCGCGTCGATGTCGCGAACCAGCACGATTAGCGTGAACGCGCCCGGATCCTGGGGCCGGCGCTCCACCGGCTTGCCGTCAGCCTTCTTGATCTCGACGATTTCGACGCCCGTGCGCATCGCCGGAGGACGGCCGACCGTCCAGCGCAGCTGCGCGTCGGGCAGGCCGAACATGTTTCGCAGAGGCGCGTTCTGCTCCGCATTCGCCGGCGTGCCCTGAATGTCGAGACCGAGGCCGTCGCGATAGAACGCGATCGCTTTGTCGAGATCGCCAACGATCGGGCTAAAGAAGTTTCCCGAGCCGACGATGAGCCCCGTCGGCTCGGGCGCTTGGGCGCGCACGACAGCGGCACAGAGCAAGGCGACAACAACGGCGAGAGTCTTCTTCATACGATCTACTCAACCCCAAACGCCAACAACACGTTGCCTGGCCGGCCGGCGATGCCGCCGTAACCGGAGTTGACGAACAGCATGCCGTCGGACACCGCGGCGCCGGGACCGTCCATCGTCGAGCCATTCGCCTTGACCCCGTTGACGGTCGTGAATTCCTTGTTCGTGTCGAAGCTCCAGATGAGCGTGCCGTCGTCGGTCGCGTACGCGCGAAGGCCGCCGTCTGCGGACCCCGAGAAGACGATGCCCGGGACGGCGGTGACGGCGCCGCCCTGCGCGCCGCTGCAGCCGCGGCCGTTGCCGCACAGCTTCGGCTCGGGCGCCTTCGACCACACCTCTTCGCCCGTGTCGATCTTCACGGCGCGCATGCCGCCGGGTGTCGGCAAGAATGTGCCGTTGACGCCGAAGTACGCGAGCTTGCCGTCCACGGCGCCGCCCCACTGGCCGCCGAGGCCACTGCCAGGGCTCGAGCGGTACTCCCAGACCTTCGCTCCGTTCTTATCCGGATCGAATGCGTAGACCATCCCCGACTTGCTCTGGATGATGAGGATGTCCTGGCCGTTCGATTTCTTGGTGAGCATCGGCGACGCGGAGAAATCGTGGTCGGGGCCCTGCTCGGCCGGGCAGCGCGGGTTGTCCGGGTTTTTCGCCTGGCAACCCATCATCCAGACTTCGCGCACACCGGGCTGGTTGACCCACTTGATGGTGCCCTTGTCGAGATCCATCGCGATGACCGCGTCCGTCGTCGGCTGCGGGGGATCCGAGTAACCGTTTCCGGTCGAGACATACAGGACGCGGCGACGCGCGTCGATGGTTGGCGCCGCCCAGATGCCGCCGCCGGCCGGCCCCCACGCCTGCACGCCTTCCTTGGTGACGCCGCGCTTTTTCGCCTCTTCGGCGATGGTGTAGGTCTTCCAGATTGTTGCGCCGGTGCTGGCGTCGAGCGCCGTGACGCTGCCGCGGAACGTGCAGCACTCGTACGTCGCACGCCCGCCCTGCCCTTCTTCGTTCAGCCCTGCCAGCGGCACATACACGCGTCCGTTGTAGTACGTGGGCGAACCGGTGGCCCTGGCGCCCGGATGCTCGTCGATGTGCTTCATCCAGATCTGCTTGCCTGTGGTCGCGTCCACGCCGTACGCGTTCGCGGCGCCGTCAGCGAAATAGATGCCCCAGCTGTTCGCGCCGGCCGTGGTCTTGTACTGTCCGACCGAGACGGCCGTGCGGATGCCCGACTGTCCGTGAAACACCCAGTAGATGCAGCCCGTCTTCGGGCTCAGCGCGAAGACGTCGCCGCTTTCGCTCGACACGAAGAGCCGTCCCCCGACCACAACCGGCTGCGCGCGTGCCGCGATGACGCCTGGAAACCCGAACGCCCACTTCAGCTTCAGCCGCGGCACGAGCGGTGCGGTGATGCCGCCCTTGTCGGCGGGGACGTATCGCGTGTTGGCGACCGTGCCGCCCCAGCCGTTCCAGCTTGTGCCTTTGGCCGGATCGGACATCGCCGGCGCCGCCGTCGTGCAGCGCGCGGCGTCGGGAATCGGCGTCGGCGATCCGACGGCGCGCCCGGCGAGCAGCTCGGCGACGGCCTTTCTCTCCGCCTCGCTCAGCGCGTAGCCCTGCTGCGTCATCCGGCCGGTCGTGAGCGCCGTGACAATCATCTCCGGCGAGAACTGCTGCAGCGCCTCACGGTTCGGCGCGCGCGAGTCCGCGGCCGGCTGCTGGTGGCAGCTCGCGCACGCCTTGTCGTACAACGCCTGGCCGTTCGGCGCCTGCGCGAATGCATTGGCCGAAACAAAAAGCGCCGCGGTGAACAGTGCGAATCTCATTGCGTCTCCTGGTCCGGCTACAGCCGGACACTACGTACGGGATCTCTACCCCACGGGCTTCGACGGATCGCGTCCATTTGCCGACAACCAGTGATACCGCTTCGTGTCGAGCCCCGCGTAATCGGGATCAAGATAAATGAAACAGCGCTGAATGAGAAAGTCTCGCACTTCAAAGACGTCGCACCAGCGCCCGGCGTGCGAGACTCCCGCGCGCCAGCTGCCTTCCGTGTGTTCGCCGGCGCTCGTGCCCTCGACGGCGAAGACGTCCGTGCCGGTCATGATCCAGTTGAACGTCGCGTAGTCGTGCAGGATGTTCTTGATACCACCGCCGAAGTCGGTGAAGAGCTGCAAGATCTGTGTCTTCCCGGTCGCGAGCCCCCACTTTGGAAAGAACACCTGCGCGTCGTCGGCGAACAGATCCATGATGCTGCCGCCGGTCGACGTCACGCCCTTGTTGTCGAACGCCTTGAGGTATTCAAGCGCGACGGACTTCCGCTGCTCGTCCGTCATCGTCAGCTTGCTGACGGCCATCGCCTAGCCCTCCAGCTCCTTCGCGCGCTTCTCCCAATTGGCCATGAACCGGAAGACGTCTTCTTTCGGCGGGATCGGCGCGAACGTCTCGAGCCAACGCACCGGCGTGCTGCCGATGTTGGCGAACGAATGCACGCAGCCGACGCTCGTCCACAACACGTCGCCCGGTTTGGCGAGGTACGTCTGCCCTTCGAGAACGCCCTGCACCTCGCCGCTCAGCAGGAAGTACGCCTCTTCGAACGTGTGATCGTGGAGGCCGATGCTGACGCCCGGCTGGTACTCGATGAAGAGCATCCGGTGATGAATCGACCCGAAGTTCTCGTCGATCATCCATTTCAAGAACACCCCTTCGAGCCCCGCCGCGACGTTCGTACGCGTGCCGACCGGCGGAATCATCGTCTCGTCGAAGTGCCCGAGCAGATTCCCGCGCGTGTCGTTGACGTCGAGCGGCGGCGCGTCTGACGGGGCGGCAGCGCCCTTCTGAAAAAACGTATCGCGTTCCTTGCCCACCGGTTTCGGCTGGGGCGCGTGCATCTGGAGCCAGCGCACCGGCGCCGTTCCGGTATTGCGCCACGCGTGAAGTTTGCCGACCTTGGCGACGCCGTAGTCGCCGGTCTTGAGCCTGTACGCGTGACTGTCGCACGCAAAGACCGCTTCACCGGACAGCACGTAGAAGCCTTCTTCGAAGGAATGCACGTGCGGGTCGAGCGTCCCGCCCGGCGCCAGCTCGCAGACGCTCAGTCCCGTCATCACGGAGCCGAGCGTGTGATTGACGAGCGACGCGCGTACGTACCCCTGACCGTGCGCGGCGAAGAGCGGATCGGCGACCAGCATGCTGTCGAGGAATCTGCCGAAGTAGTGCATCTACTTGCCGACCATGTGGATCATGTCTTTCTCGTTCTCGCACATCCACTCGATCAGCTCGTCGTCCACAATCAGCCGCTTCGTCATCGTGACCATCCACGGCTTCGCGTACATGATCGGATCGTCGATCGTGATTTGGATGTTCATGTGACCGAAGTCCGGGCGTGTGAAGCGCTCGGTGAGCCGCAGCGAGTCGCTGTGCGGATGTCCGCCGTCGTCCAGCCAGGTTTTCGAACTCAGTCCGTTGCTCTCGACGACGAATGCATTGCCATCCCACCTGCCGACCGAATAGCCGAGCCACGCAGGCTCAGGATCTTTCGGCAGCGGGCGGCCGTCGGTCATGATTTGACGGTAGTGGTTGTACGACTCGAAGAGAATCACGGTGACGGCGGGCGTCTGGATGAACTTCGTCGGCGTCGTGAGCGCCTGGAAATCGGTCACGCCGTGCGAAATGCATCGACCCGACGGACGATCCTTCCCGTTGTTCGCCTGGCGCTCGTCGAAGAGGGCTTTGGCGGCGGGCGTCCATGGCACGTTGATTCCGTCGGCCGCGATGTTCACGAGCCACTTGCCGCTCGTCGTGACCCAAATGCCGGACAGATCGGGATGTCCGTCCGAAGTCTTTGGCGCGGGAGCGCTGAGATTCGGCTGGCCATTCGGCAGACGCGGAATCCCCGGCGTCGGATAGCCGATCCATTGCGCAGCTACGGAGGCAGACAGCGCCGCCCACAGCACGCCGGAAAAGAGCGAAATGGCACTATTGCGCCGCATCGAGGCGCAAGCATACCGCGAACCGAATTGGTAATCGAGTAATCGGGTAACTGGGTAATGGCAATCGATCACTGCCATTACCCAATTGCCACGTTACTCAATTACCAAATTCATTTCGCCGGCGGCGAGTCGGGCCCGCCCGGCGACCCGACGAACAAACGCTTGCCGTCCGGCAGGACGAAATTCCGGCCAACCGCAGTGTTGCTGGCGTCCTTCGCCCGATAGCCTTCGATCGTCAGCTCCATGCCGATCTGGAGCGAGAGCTTGGTGACGCCCTGGCGGATCAGCGAGTTCGGACTGCCGCCCTCGATCATCCACTCGACGACTTCACCGCTCGGGTTCTTCACTTCGATGTGGAACCACGAGTGCGGGTTGATCATCTCCCACTTGACGAGCGTGCCTTTGAGCGTGATCGGCTGCTTGACGTCGAACTCCGCCGAGAACGCGTGATGCGCCCGCAGCGGGGCGACCGCCGCCACCACTGCCACGAGTGCCGCGAGTGCCGCGAGTGCCGTGACGAGCTTCATGCGCATGGAATCGCTCCCGTCAGTTCGAAGTCTTCTTTGCCGCAGCCTCGGCGGCCTTCTTCTCTTCGAGGCGTGCGCCGGCAAGCGTGTTGCGCACGCCGTAGTTGCCTTCGTGGCACGCGTGCTCGAAGATCGGACCGACCGACTTCGTCATCGGCGCTTCCGCGGTCCACGGCTGCGTCCACGTCGCCGGATCGTCGATCGTGAAGCGATAGCCGAGTGTGTTCGCATCCACTCTCCACAGACGCTCCGTCACCTTCATGCGCTCGCTCGAGCCGCGGAACGGATTCTTCCCGTTGAGATTCGTCGTCTCGATGACCAGCGTGTCGCCGTCCCAGTGGCCACGCGAGTCGCCCATCCACTGCCGCATCGTCTCGGGCAGGGTCGCCTGTTTGCCATCGAGGGGAATGATGCGCGCGTCGTGAATCATCTCGACGAGGATCATCACGTAACCCTGGCCCTGTACGATCTGATAGTTGCTGTTGTAGCCTGCGTTCATCATGGGCGGCCCCGAGCCGGCCATGATGAGGCACCGCGTGCCGATGGGCATGTTCTGCACGGCGTCGGTGGTGGCGCCCAAGCGTCGGCGCTCGGCCGCGCGATCGGCGTTCCGTTTCTGCCCTTCCGCCGTCAGCGGCGGCATCTTCCCGTTTGCCGGGTCGACGATTAACGACGTGCGCAGGTCGCTTTTCACGAATGCGGACTGACTGCGATCGAGACCGAACTGCGTGAAGTCGTAATGGACGTCGGCCACGGTCCCCGGCTCGGTCTGTTCCGCTTCGCGCGCCGCCGCGTCCTTGATCACCGCAGCGAATTCCTGTTCGGTGTAGTACGTCTTCGTCACGCGGTCGGGACGTTCGAGTGGGACGTACGTGGAGTTGGTCCAGTAGCCCTGCAGATCCGGCTGGCCATCAGGCGTGCGCGGCGCGACGTATTTCTTGCCAGCGGCCGGTGCGGGCTTGGCCGCCGGTGTCGGCGCTTGACCGGCAACATGCGTCGCGAACGTGAACGCAGCAATCGCGGCCACCAGCACGCTGAACGACGCGACAGCTCGATGCCTCATGGTGACTTCTCCTTCTAACTTCTAACTTCTAACTTCTAACTTCTAAGTTCTTACTTCTTACGCAGCCCACCGTAAATCAGATCCTCGACGAACTCGACGCAGCGGAACTCCAGCAGCCTCGCGCCTTTTTCCTTCCGGCGATAGAGCGTCATGCTCATCTTCCACGGCCGCGAGAACACTTTCTTGTCGTCGATGGTTGCTTCGTAATTCAAGTGATCGGGACTCGCCGGCGTGATGCGCTCGACCACGTGCAGTTCGTCGCTGTGAAAGTTGCCGGCGCGATCGAACCAGCTCAAATCGTTGAAACCCGTCGTGTCAACGACGAGCGTGTCGCCTTCCCAGTGTCCATTCGACCAGCCCATCCAACTGTCGGCGGGCGCGGGCGTGTGCTCGTCCATGTAGATCGTTCGGATGGCACCGGCGTACTGGAACGCCATCATGATGTGCTTCTGACTCTGGATGATCTGAAACGGCTGCGGCAGGTACATCGCGCGCGGCACGCCGGGCAGGTAACACTTGATCGCCGGGTCGGCCGTCAGGCGCTTCTCGTAGTTCGCCTTCTTCTTCGCGGCAGCGGCAGGCAAATACGGCAGCGGGCCACCCTCGACGATGCCGACACCGGGCACGACCGCGTCTTCAGCGCCAAGCGCCATCACGCGGCCAGGCGCCGCCGAGTGGCCCTCGATGTCCCAGTCGCCTTCGTTCAGCGCCTGCCAGATCCCGTTGAGGTTCGCCTTGCCGTCCGGCCCTCTCGGGGCGCGGTACGGCGCCGCTTGCTGAGCGGCCACCAGCACCCCTGCGGCCACGAAGACGGCACCGACGGCGAGCAACCCGCGTCGCATGACGGGGAGTATAGCCTAGGGCTTGACGTCTTCGGCGCCGCCGCGAGACGTTTTGTCGGCCGCCCGTTCCGCGCTCAAGATGTCGCGCAAACCGTAATTGCCCTCGTGGCATCCGTACTCGAAGATCGACTGCGAGCTGTCCTTCGTCAGGTTCATCGCAAACGTCCAGGGCCGCGGCCATGTATGCGGGTCGTCGAGCGTCACCGACCATTCCACGGCCTTCGGACCAATCGGCTTGAACCGTTCGATCAGCTTCAGCTGCTCTGACGCACCGCGGTACGTCGACGCCGCCTTGAAGTTCGTCGTCTCGACCACCAGCGTGTTGCCTTCGAAGTGGCCGCGCGCGTCGCCCATGTAGGTCTGAATGCGCGACTTCACGTGCGGACGCGCGTCGAGCGGAATCAGACGCGTTTCGTGGACCATCTCATATCTGATCGCGACCCAGCCTGGCGACTGGACGATCTCGTAGGAGTTGCCATAGATGGCCGGCATCATCGACCCGGGAATGCCGCGCGTGATGCAGCGGTCGTACAGGCTGCGGTCTTCGGGGCTGTCGGCCGGTCCATGCCCGGCTCGCTGGCGCGCGCGCTCGGCGTTGCGCGCGTTCGCTTCGGCCGTCGCCGGCGGGATGGTTCCGTCAGCCGGATCGACCACGAGCCATGCGCGGCTATTCTTCGCGCCGTAGTTCTCGTACCAGTGCGTGGGACCGGCGCCCGTGTCTGCGCCACCGATTCCCGGCGCCCGTTGGACGGCGGCTTTCGCGCGCTCGGCGATCAGCTCTTTGAGCTCCTCGTCGTCGACATCGGCGTTGGTCTTGCCGGTGAATTGACTCGGACGTTCGAACGGAATGCCGCTTTCGTCCTTGTTCGTGTACGTGCCTTGAAGATCCGGATCACCCCACGGTGTCTTCGACGTCACGTAGGGTCTCGCTTTCGGACTCGGTGCCTGCGCCGAGAGAGACGCCGCACAGACAGCCGCCACCGAAACGCCGACGAATAATTTGTGCGCGATCATGGAGGATCTCCTTGTTGCTCAGCGAGTGATCTTACATGATACCGACCGGTGCGGGCGGCCTCTGGACTGGCGATCGTCGTGTGTGTGTTAACGCTGAACGGCTGTGCCGCGCAGCAGACGACCGCGGATAAGACGCGCGATCGCGGCGAGTGGTTTGTCGACGCCGCAGAGCGAACCGGCTTGCGCTTCACGCACGCGAACGGGATGTCCGGCGGCCGCTTTATGACGGAGATCCTGGGGTCGGGCGTGGCGCTGTTCGACTACGACAACGACGGCGATCTCGACGTGTTTCTGGTTCAGAGCAAGGGACGAAGCCGCCTGTTCCGCAACAACCTCATCGAAACCGGAACCCTGAGCTTCAGCGACGTGACCGACGCCAGCGGCATAACGACGAGCGGTTACGGCATGGGCGTGGCGACCGGCGACTTCGACAACGACGGCTTCGTCGACCTCTACGTCACGAGCTTCGGCACGAGCCAACTCTTCCACAACAACGGCAACGGGACGTTCACTGATGTGTCGAAGGCAAGCCGCACAGCAGTGGCCGGCTGGAGCGTCTCGGCCGCCTTCTTCGATTACGACCGCGACGGCTGGCCCGACCTGTTCGTCGGCACCTATCTGCAGTACAGCCTGGAGCAGAACACCAAGTGCTTCAGTCCGTCGGGAGCCGTCGATTACTGCACGCCGAATACGTACCGTCCGCAGCCGAGCCGGCTGTTTCACAACAACCACGACGGAACGTTCACCGACGTGACAGCGAAGTCCGGCATCGGCGCGGAGTACGGGCCCGCACTCGGCGTCTCCACCGTCGACGTAGACGGCGACGGGTGGATCGACCTTTTCGTGGCGAACGACAGCCAGCCGAATCAGCTCTGGATCAATCAGCACGACGGCACGTTCAAGAACGTGGCGCTCGCGTCTGGGGTCGCGCTCACTGCCGAGGGCAAGGCGGAAGCGAGCATGGGCGTCGACGCCGGCGACGCGGACAACGACGGCGACGACGATCTGTTCATCACCGAGCAGAACGGCGAAGGACACAATCTGTACGTCAACGACGGCAAAGGGATGTTCGAAGATCAGAGCGCACGGTCCGGTCTCGCGTCAGCGAGCCTGGCGTTCACCGGCTTCGGGACTGCGTGGTTCGATTACGACAACGACGGATGGCTCGACCTGCTCACCGTCAACGGCGCGGTGCAGACGATCCAGTCGCTTGCGCAGGCGAACGATCCGTTTCCACTCCATCAAACCAGGCAGTTGTTCCACAATCGCGGCAATTTGCGATTCGAGGACGTCTCGGCCACGGCCGGCGCGGTATTCACGATGTCAGAGGTCGGCCGCGGCGCCGCCTTTGGAGACGTCGACAACGACGGCGACATCGACGTCGTCGTGAACAACAACAACGGTCCCGCAAGATTGCTGATCAACAACGTCGGGAATCGGAAGCATTGGATTGGGTTGAAGCTGGTGCCCGGCGCCCGCGTCGAAATCATCCGCAAGAACACGCCGACGCTGTGGCGACGCGCTCGCGTCGACGGCAGCTACGCCTCCGCCAACGACCCGCGCGTGCTCGTCGGGCTTGGCGAGCCGACGGAGACACCAGTCGTTCGCGTCCATTGGCCCGACGGCCGAACGACCGACGTCAAGAACGTCGCGATCGACCGCTAC